>Ga0209067_10000024_pt1 | contig 107755 bp, 98 predicted proteins | sample ColStrG_CSR_2013_FD_187199 | JGI IMG/M metagenome (GOLD analysis project Ga0209067, IMG submission 187199) | Freshwater sediment microbial communities in response to fracking from Pennsylvania, USA - Cold Stream Run_MetaG_CSR_2013 (SPAdes)... | ecosystem: Environmental > Aquatic > Freshwater >...
GTGTAATGATTTTGTAAGCGAGGAGAGTCTGGAACGGATTTTATTTCAATTCATGGTTTTTAACGCGTATTGCGTATTTTTTTTACAAAGCTGATCGATTCTGTAAATTAAAAATAAACAAATTGAGTTCGAAATGGCTGTGAATCTCCTATGAGATATCGTAATTACGACGTCTGGTGAAAGGCAAACCGTGAATTTATTGTAGTGTTAACGGGGGCAAATCAAAAAAAATGTTGCGCTATTGTTGCTTGCCTTTACCACCCATGCAACATGGGACCTTGACGCCGGCGAAAAGCGTTATCTTGATGGTTCGCCTGCAGGACGAACCGGCAGGTGAGAGGGCGAATGGTCAGCATAATAGCGCGTCAGCCATTCTTTCCGGGAGCTTGTTTAGCTTCGTACAGATGCCTGCCACCACCGGTGGCAGGCATCTGTACGAGAGCTATCAATACGATAATGCAAACCAAACAGCAGAAAGCTTTCGGCCCAGAGACAGGGTCGGGTGAAACCACCAAAAAATAGCAACTTCCCCGCAGCACACTTAGCCAGAGATGCATCAGCCTCGATGATAATGCAATTGATTATCATTATCACTTGACAGGTTGGTTTTGCATTTGCAAACTATCGATTATAAAAGTTTCTAGCAATCTCCTTTAAGAAGGAAACTTATAATGAATTACAGGGCCCTTAATGACATTTTGGGTGTGGAATGTGAGGTAAAATTTGGCTTAACAGAGCCGGAGAATAAAGAGCATTCTACTGATATGTTGATGACTCAAAATATTCCTGATGTATTTAGAAAAAACAACCGAGAGAGTCTTGCAACAACAACCGAGAGCATAATGGTTGTAGCAGGAAAGAAGGACGTTACGGAAAATATAACTCAGGAAAATGTTGTCTGCCTATACCCCCCGAAGCACAGAAAAAAGTTTCGATGTAACCGATCTCGGCGCTGTCATTGGTTTATGGCTTGGGGGGATTCTCTTCTTTAAAGAATAGTTCTGACCTTTTTCTGGGTCAGATAAACTTCTGAATTGTTCTATATGGAAATATATATGTTTAAGTTAATAACATTATTTTGTTTATCATTCAACATCTTGAGTTGTACACCAGGCAAGATTGAAAGTAAGGAGTTTCATGAAAAAAATATTTTTGGTGATAATATGCGTGTTGGCGGTAGGTCAGAAGTGACATGGTAAATTTTCGCTGTTACCGCAGCTGCGTGTAAAATATTTTTATTTCCGGGGCCTGCAAAAGGGTGTTTCATGCAGAAATTTCCGGCCCGCATGGGATACGGACCACGTTATACAGCTCCCCTTTATCAGAACTGATTTTGCGCCAGAAAAAGGGAGCACCGACCAGGAGTATATGCCGGGTCACCGGGCAGCGGCGCACGTAAGTTAAGGTATCCACGCTTTCTCCGTTACCGAACCAGACGCCTTCTACCCAATAAATATGTTTGACCGGCTCTTCTGCCGGTGCGGAGGCAGAGAACAGGACAAAACGGTCAAAACCGTACGGTTTGGCAAAGTTGCGAACCCTATCCCGGATAGCTGATAGTGAGCCGCTCTCCCCAATGGCGAGAGCGGCTAAAAAGGCCTCGTGGACGATGGCGCTATTCACCGAGCGGTAACGTGGGCCAGCAATGTCTCTGCAGCTAACTTGCCGAGGTTATTGGAAGCCAAAGGACTGTCGCCGGTCAATAAACGACGATCTTTATGGACCTTGCCTGTTATGTCACTATTGATGATTGTGACGCCTAGCTCGCTAAGGCGTTCGCCGACCAACCAAGGCATTGGGCCCGGAATATATCCGATATCGATATTTGCGCCGGTATCAAGTGCGTCAGGGAAAACGCAGATTTTATAACCGCGATACAAGAAGTTTTCCTTATCCTCACCCAAGCTTGCAGCAAGTAACCCGGCAGGCCCATGACATAGTGATATTACATAGCGGTCGTTTTCATGCGCCCAGAACAGCGCCTTTTTTACGTCTTCGCTGAAGGGAATATCGTTGAGTGCTCCATGACCACCTGGGATAAAAATGCCAATATAATTGCCCGCATCTAAATTTTGTACAACGTCAGTCAGTTTTTTAGGTTGTTTGAGTTGAAGGCGATATTTCTTATATGTGGCCTTGACTGCCTCATCTTCAGACGGGAATGCCCACATTTCAAGTTTTACCGGATCGCCTGATGGAGTTGCAACGTCGATTTCGAATCCGGCAAGATCCATGTGATGCATGGGTAATAACATCTCCACAGGATGGTTTCCGGTAGAGAAAAACTTTCCGTTTTGCATCATGAGATAGCGCTCTTGAGACGCAATCATCAATATCTTCCATTTTCCCCCCTTATAGGGAGCGGGATAGTAGGCACCGCTAAAATCCGTCTTCGCCGACGTGTATTTACTTAGGGAGTAAGGCGATGGAAAGAACGCATTATCTTCAGCAATATCAGGAACAGGATTACGATTTTCAGATACTAAGTTAGTCATGATGACCCTCTTATTTGATTTACTATTTACACTGCTTCTTTAGCTTAATTAATCATTGCAGCTTTCGCCATGATTAATTAAATTGAACATACACGCGGATTTCTTTAAGTACGATCGCAGCATGTTAAGTATCGAATCCTGCTGATTTGCCCCCAGTATTAAGCACAATAGTCAGTTAGTAATGTCGGTTTGTTTACCTTAATTTTTCTCATTTCCCCAGCCCGCTGCAAACTCCCCCTGGCGTCAGATAATTCAGTGAGGAATGAGGCTGACACTCGTTATAGTCCTGCCGCCAGCCGTTAATGATTGTTCTCACGTGAACAATATCACTGAACCAGTGCTCATTCAGACACTCATCTCGAAATCGACCATTAAAGTTTTCGATAAACCCGTTCTGTATCGGCTTGCCTGGCTGAATAAGCCGAAGCTCGACGCCATGCTTAAAGGCCCACGGGTCTGGCCAGTAAAGTTTTAGAACAACTTTTAACGGAATCGAACGCTACCTGCCGCATTGATAAGCCCGAAATCCTAACATCAGCTACCGGCACAGAGCAGCCATAAGTAATACATAAATGGCTTACCAGCTTTTTTGATTCGGTCCGCATCAGGTTTGAAAGTAGTGGAAATCCCTAACTGCAGACCGTTGACGGATGATTGAGGGCGGACTTTTCAGACGTTTTTTTGCGAATTGCAGCTGAGAATACGGATGTAAAAAACTTTCAGGTTCCGGCCCATACTGTGCTGTCCTTCGACATTGACAGACGCCTTATTATTATGCATATTGTTATGTTATAACATATCAGTGAGATGCCATAGTGAAATCTGCTTCTTTTCTTCTAATGTCCACAATATTTTTATTCCCTCTTGTCAGCCTGGCTGCCACTGACTATCCATTCACCGTTGAAAACTGTGGAGTTAAAGAGACGTTTAGTCATGCACCTTCACGCGTTGTAACCATTGGTCAGCATGAAACAGAACTTATGCTGGTGCTGGGACTGGACAAGAAAATTACAGGGACAGCCGTCTGGTTTGGTGCTCTGCCTGAAGAGCTAAAACAGCAGGGTAAAAGTCTTAAACGTCTGGCTGAAAATGCGCCTGGATTCGAAGCTGTTGCGGCTCAGCGCCCTGAGCTGGTGCTGGCCCAGTATAGCTGGCACATTGGGCCACAGGGCGAAGTCGGCACCCGGCAGCAGTTTGAACAGCTCGGTATCAAAACCTGGATATCGCCTGCTGACTGTAAAGCAAAAACAGTCACTGCGACTTCGAACGGTGATGGCGCACGTTCCGAACCTTACTCCATTGATAGTATATTTGATGAGATTACCGCAATGGCGCGTATTTTCGATGTTGCTGAACGTGGCGAAGCGCTGAAGCACAAGCTGTCTGAACGCATCGAAGCCGTTCAAAAGCGTGATCGTATAAAGGGCTCATCACCGCTTAAAGTTGTTTACTGGTTTTCAAGCGCCCGCCTCAAAGGAGATCCATGGGTAGCTGGCAATAAAGGTGCACCGGGCTGGATCAGTCAGACCCTCGGTCTGTCTAACATCATCGATTCAGATGAAGAGTGGCCTTCAGTGACATGGGAATACATCGTCAGGGCTCAGCCAGATATTATCGTCATTGCTGACATGGACAGACGGCTTTACCCAGCCGATGACGTGGAAACCAAAAAAAGGTTTCTGGAGACAGATCCTGTCACCCGTGAAATACCGGCGGTCAGACAGGGTCATATTGCAGTGGTTCCTGCGATGTCGCTTAATCCGTCCTTACGTAACGTAGAAGCGGCAGAGCTGATTGGTCAGCAGATTCATGCGTTCGACCAAGCCAGATGAAAAAGCATGCTGCTCTTTACTGGCGAAACGGCCTGATCATTTTTGCTGGCGTACTGAGTCTGCCTGTCATGATCGTGCTGGCTGCGTCTGTCGGCGATATGCCGGTAAGTTTTGCCACTACGGCTCAAGCAATAACGAATGGTTTAGGTATAACCTGCATTGATGTGCCTGCTGTAGAGGCCGGAATTATCTGGCAGTACCGTATGAGCCGTGCGGTGATGGCAGCCTGCAGCGGAGGAGGGCTTGCACTATGCGGGCTGGTTTTACAGTCATTGTTGCGCAATCCACTTGCCGATCCTTATTTACTGGGCATCTCTGCCGGTGCCTCAACCGGAGCCGTCTGTGTCATGCTGCTGGGTATTGGAAGCGGCGCGATTACGACAGGAGCCGGAGCGTTTACTGGCGCCTGTGTCGCTTTTTCGCTGATTGTAGTGCTATCGGGCGGCATGCGCGAAAACGCCTCACGCATCATCCTGGCGGGCATTGCCGGTACGCAACTGTTCAATGCACTGACCTCATACATTGTCAGTACGGCGGCAAATGCTGAACAGTCACGCGGCGTCATGTTCTGGTTGTTGGGCAGCCTTAGCGGTGTACGCTGGACTGACGCAATGCTGTCCCTTGTCGTAGTGGCAGTAGGGTTATTGATAGTGATCTGCTATGCCCGTTCACTGGATACGTTCAACGTGGGTACTGACGTCTCTGCAACACTTGGCACCCGTGTAATGCTGGTACGCACTATCTTACTGCTGACTACGGCTTTAATAACTGCCGTTATTGTCAGCGCCATTGGCGCTGTGGGCTTTGTCGGTCTGGTTATACCGCATATCACTCGCATTATAGCTGGTCACCGGCACCTCATCACAATACCTGTCGCGTTTCTAGCCGGAGGTCATTTCATGATTCTGGCAGACCTAATATCACGCACTCTGATCAGCCATCAGGTTTTACCCATTGGTGTGGTAACGGCCCTGGTCGGCGCACCTGTTTTTGTTCTGATTCTGTACCGAAACCGGGAGAAATGATTATGCATGTCGTGGTTGAAAAGCTGAGTGTGACACTCCAGGCACGTAACATTTTATCTGACATCAGTTTTAGTGCGAAGCGTGCGCAAACAGTGGGGTTGTTGGGTCCGAATGGATCAGGTAAGTCCACGCTGATTCGGGCTATGGCTGGCGTTCAGTCTTGCGCTTATGAGGGAGTTAAAATTGGCGGGATACAGACACGAAATCTGAGTCGGCGTCAGCTTTCCCGCTCGCTTGCTTTTGTAGCACAACATGCAGAGTCAGAGGCAGAAATGAGCGTGATTGATATTGTGCGACTTGGCCGTACGCCGCACCGCAGTGCCTTCTCGCCATGGCATCAGGCGGATGAGGATGCAGTTGAGCAGTCGCTCTCGATGATGAAACTCAATGCGCTGGCGCACAGGCCTTGGCATCGACTTTCGGGCGGAGAACGTCAGCGCTGTCAGATAGCCCGTGCGCTTACTCAACAACCGGATATTCTGCTGCTGGACGAACCAATAAATCATCTGGATATACAGTTTCAACTGGAGCTTATGCGACTCATCACCGCGCTGCCAGTAACCGTGATTGTGGCATTACATGATCTCAATTTGGCGGCGAGATATTGTCAGTATCTGGTGGTATTAAAAAAAGGACAGGTTGTTGCCGCCGGTGAGCCTGCCGACGTGCTGACTCCGTCGCTTATTCAGTCTACATGGCAGGTTGATGCTGTCATCAATAATACCCGACAGGGAACAATGAATATCCAGTATACCTGAAAAACAGCCGAAACCTTTTAACTAATGGGCAAGGAGTGCCTTCAAAATTCCAGAGGGTCAGAAAGCGACAGACTCGTTCTGTATATCAAGTTTTATCTGAGGAAGAATCATGCCAGCAAAATCCACCCTGTACTGGTATTTGTTTCTTCAGTAAAACAAAAGGCTGGTGCGAGGGCTGTGGTCGTACATTGCAGGAATCGTTTGAATGGCGAAAACTATCTTCTTTTCATCGGAACGGAGCTGCTTTTATGGCTAAAAATCCTTACCACAAGGCCTGAAGCGGATTAAAAATTCATCTGCTTTTCCTGGCACGCTCTGTGTGCGAATAAATGAGGCCGCTTTGCCAGGGTAGGTTCCTTGCAGCCGTTCTTATGACAGAACAGGTTTCAAAAATTAACTTTTCAATGAAATAATAATCCGTGAGTGTTCGCTTCTGGCACAGGGCTGCTATTGTAGCCCTCGCAAGTTAGACTTCAGTCGACTCAGAAATCTCCAAAACATCATTGACTTCAATACCAGGGTAACGAACTGTGCTTTCGCGTTTTTTATGACCCAACAGTAGCTGGAGCACCCTTAGATTTTTTGTAGATCAGATATGGTTTAGTTCTGCGCATAGAATGCGTACTGTAAAGCGAATCCTCGAGCCCTGACTTGTCAATCCAGCCATAAAAATACGTTTATATTGCCTGGTTGAGATGTGCCGTGAAGAGCCGACGCGGGACTGGAAAAGATAGTCACCACTGCGTAGTTGAGCCATTTTAATCCATGAAGCTACTGCCTCTCTGGTTCCTTTAGTCAATTCAAACTGAACAGGATCCCTGTTGTTAGCTGTAATACTGTCGCTCTGTCCGAAACAGATTGCCCGTAGACTACATCAGAAACCTTCAGCTTCACCAGATCACAGCCCCGAAGTTTACTGTCCAGAGCCATGTTAAACAAAGCCAGGTCGCGTACTTTTCCTTCCAGCTTGAGTCGGATGCGAATACCCAAGATATGAGATATCTGAAGAGGTCGCTTCTGACCAATGATACGGCTTTTGTTCCAGGGGGATATTGTCATTTTCAATCTCCATTCGATCAGGAGATATGATTATGGATGTCCCATATACGCGATCAGCAGACGTTCGAAATTGGGTCGCCATGGATGTTGCTAACATCGCGGTGTATTAGTCAACCGGGAACAGGTCAGTACAGTAAACTGCGCATCCGTTCACGGTTATTTGCGATGTTCAATGATGCTTTTGGGCATTCCGCCGGATAATAAGGCTAAAATCCGCGCTATTCACCCACGTGCATAGTCATGCAGACGAGCAGAAATCATCATGCGCGTTTTTTCACGACGCGGGCGGAGAAAAGGTGCCGGAAACGCCCCACTTACGTCATGATAGAGCTGAGGGCCGCTCCGGGGGAGCGGCCAAGAGGTGTTATGGTAAAGACTAAAACTCAACCCCATATGTTTCATTGGTTACTTCTCCAGTCATGGGGTCTTTCTTTACTTTTGAGTATTGGCGATATTTTGGTTCTTCTCTCCATTCTGGCTGGCCTTTTTTTCTTGTTTTACTTAGTGGTGAGCCATCAAAATCTGGTTTTGATGATTCTTTAGTCGCTAATTCTGGGGCAACAAAAGAAAATTTAGTTGAGAGAGGAAGATTTGCTAAAACAGGGAGTGAGAAAAATAAGCAAGTTGCTACAAGGATGACGTTTTTCCTATTCATTAGAGTCCTGTACCTGTCATTGGCTTTTTAGCGACAGCTGGTATTTTAATCTAAATGTGTTTTCAAATGAACCTACTACTGCAATGATTTACTTGAGATTGCTCTTGTCTATGCGTAATTTCATGCCTTGTAAACGAAAAAACCCCATGGCTAGGTGGTTTGATCGAAAGTTAAGTCAGTTGGGCCACCACTTCAAGAACTCTGTAGCATCGTCTACACATCTCGCTCTGCTAATCCAGTTACCAATGGCTTCTGTCAGTGGCGTTTTTGCGTGTCCGTCCGGATTGAACTCAAGATGATAGTTACCGGAAAGGGCGCCGCGGTCGGACTGAACGGGAGGACGTGCATACAGTCCAGCTTGGAGCGAACTGCCTATCCGGTCAGAGACCCTGCAGACAAAAGCGCAGCGGCGGCAGTATCAGCGCACAGACAGCAGACGGTCATAAAATGACCAATCCGTCTGCTACTTCAGGTAACCGCGCATCTCAGCTGCGCGCCGGTACAGTGACAACAGTTCTGTATCTATCTGCTCGATCAGCATCCCGGCCATTTTCTGCGCCGGCGCCGCGCCGCGGTAAAGATGGCGTTTTGTCATGTCCCGTAACCGTAGGTGAAACTCATAAAGCGATTCCTCCAGGTCGTTAATGTCGTCGGTTACCGGACGCAGCAGCCCGGCGCAGCCCGCGAGAAAAAGCTTGATGCCCTTCCGCCCGCGCGTAAGCAGGACGTACCTCGCCCCGTATCAGCGCCCGCACATTACTCACGTTCTCCGCCAGGCCGGTCACACGCAGCCTGTTCGCACACTAATTCGGCATGATTTGCTCCTCAGTCAATGGGTTGCACGGCCTCATCTGTGCCGTGCCGCCACAATAGCCGGGCGTAAAGCAGTGCAGGCACGGGCGACACCGGAAGTCGCACCCGCCGGAGCGGACTGAATGTCCCGCGTAGGGCGGGGAACGGGTGAGCAGTTATGTTTGATGTCAACCTGGGCGTTTTTTTCAAAAGAAGCGCAGTGGTTGCTAGTGATGAAAGTACGCTTTGAGCGAAAAGCGGACCATGCGACTTTCGCTTATAAGTTGAATAAAAGCTTAAGAGAAATAAAAAATATGTATTTCATATAAAAGCCTTTAACTCCTCAGCATTTATGTTCGCCAGCATTGATGCTTTCAAGTTTGAGGATGATGCGAGATACTTGGATATCAAGTTGAAACCTGCCGTATAACCCAGCCACCTTGGTAAATCTCCTGTTCCGAAAAACCAGGCATTATGGTCGTAATCAGCGCGATGCCAGTTTTCAAGCATGAGTGGATAGTAGGGCTTAACAATATCGGACTTGAGGCTTTCCCAAGGCTCAAATTCACCACCCAAAAGCTCAAGAGAAAAATGCCCGGCTAGTCCTTCAGAGACTAGTGCTTCTCCCAGCGTTGAGCCGTATCCCGGTCCTGCCCACCTTGCAGCATGGTGAAGTTCATGAGCAAACATACGCTCAATAGAGTGCGCAACGTTTTTGCAGAATGCAGGGTTTTCAGGATCGACGGTTATATAGATAACACCAGCTTCAGGACAAAAACCAGCATGCCCTTTTTCAGGGATAACAAACTTCCCGGCCTTAACTACGACATCTACTGAAGGAGTCGGCATCAACCTTGTGACTTGTACGTAGGTATCGGTCAGTTTAGTTCGCAGCCATTCACTGTGAACAGTGAGTTTTTCCTGAGCATTCAGAATATGGATGGTTATTTGAGACATGTCAGTCTTACCCAGAAACATTAGTAATGTGCGGATACTAACAGACATATAGAGCATGTTATGTTGCTGCTCAGCAAGTTGCCGACCAATGATCACTAATGTCCGCTTCTGGCACTAAGCAGACATGCTTGCGAGGCACAGTCCACTATGAGCGATCAGCGGACATTGCTAAATGGGGTTCAGTGAGAATTAACAGGAAGCAGGTCGATATTACCGTGTTAAATTAATCAACATCGTTGTGAAAACCCAGTCAGGATGTCATGCCATTGAATGTAAAAAATTGCCAGACCTGCGGCGAACCGATGAGTAAAACACCAGAAACTATGAGTTTTGACTGTGGCGGCGATTGCTTATGTTGCATGGCTTTCCATGGCGATCCAGATGCGATTGAGATTGTTGAGAGACTTACTGGCGAAAAAGTTAATGTCTGGGGAAGCTCATATCGTTCAAATAAGGTTGAAGGGCTGTAATGAGCGAGAAGTGGAAGTTAAACTGATGGTGAATTTCGAGTCGATTTTAACTCTCGAACAACAGAATGCGGCAAGCAACGCCCATACATTATCGATGAGTAATCTCGGTCAATATCATCAGTTATCTTACAGGTGCATTGGAAAAGGTCGCCAGAGGTGGTGTCTTCGTACAATTTTGCATGTCCCGTATTAGCATCAAAGTCGATTGTAATGACCGCGGTGCTTACCCAGAGGCTAGGTAATTTCTGTTTATTTAATAGGCTCTTGAGCATTTTGGCATAGCGGTTAACCGTATGGTTTTGCAGATTTGATGCGGAGTTGGTCATAGGAAGGGTGAGAGGAAAAGTCACTGAGGTAAGGCCGTTATCAAGAGCGAATGATTTAATCTGGCCTATTGACCAGTATCCATTAAAGTCGTTGTTTCTGCTGATAAAACTCCCATTAATAGCAATCGCTATACCTTTTAATTCACTTCGACGTGCCATAAGTTACTTCCTAGTCTTGCCTATAATCATTTTGAGCAACTTTAACGTTCATAAACATGATGGCACAACCTTAAGGCTACTATCTGGACTGATGAGGATTATCAGCAATTACCCCTGGCGATTATCTAGGTCCGCTGTTGGCATAAAGCGGACGGGTTTGGGCGTAAGGTCTGCTTTGAGCGAGAAGCGGACATTGCTGCTGACGGCCCCTCTGAATGCTGTGGTGCAAAGAAGCCAACTGATTTCTTACAGATGGCTGATTACAAATTCAGGCTCATAAAAGACAGGGAAATTCACCGATCTTGCAATAAAACAGACTTTATGAATTTCATGATGAATAGCCATTGCTGAGTCAAGATCAGCACCATCCGCTACAGTAATTTTAGGTCTCAGTACAGCCGAAACAAAGCGACCCGCGCCGCCTTTTAAAATTTCACCTGTAGCTATCGGTGAATCTTCATATTCCAGAACAGTGATCCCGGCATCTGAGGCCAGATGCAGATACCAGAGCATGTGGCAGGCAGAAAGAGATGATATCAGGAGGTCTTCAGGATTCATTTTACTGGCGTCGCCACCCAGTAACGGATCATTGGAGCAGTGGATGATTTTTTTGCCGGTTATAGCGATGTCCCATGTCCTCGCATATGCTTTATAGCCCGATGTGCCCGTGCCCAGATTACCGGTCCAGAATATGCGTGATGTATATTGATGTTCCATGTTCCTGACTCTCTTATTGATGATAAAAACTGGTTCTCCCAAAATGAGAGGTATGGGTCGCTTCTGCTGTTCACTAAACCACAATATATTGGCTTATAAAAATCAGCACAATCGAACCTGGCGCATGTCCGCTTCTGGCACAAAGCGGACATCTGCATCAGGCAATGTCCGCTATGAGCGAGAAGCAGAAGCTGAGCTAATTGTGTTTGACTTCTGGTAGTCGCAAAATCGAATTCACTGGACGTTTACCCATTCTAACCTGAATACTTGTGCGATTTGCCGGGCCTGTATATTCTCATTTTAGGCCCGTGCTGCCTGCCGCCCGCTTCCTGGATGGAAAAGGTGAAAGCATGTTCGTCCTCAACCTCATTGATTTAACAACTCTTGGCGGTCGGGATTGGTAATGCGGGCACCATTGTTTCCTGACGACAGGAGAAATTATGTTATCAATCGAGCAAGCCAAGCAAATGGCTGCGAAGTTAAAAAGCTCTCTCGAAATGCGCGGTCATAAAATTTCTTATTCCGCCGCACTCGAAACTGTTTCACAACAGCTGGGCTACAAGGACTGGAACACAGCATCGGCTGCGTTGCTCCCACCAGTTGTTCCTCAGCCTCAAATTCATTTCATCAAGACTATACCCATCTTACGAATGTTCGATGAGCGAAAAGCGCGAGAGTTCTATCTCGAGTTTCTGTCATTCAGCGTTGAATTTGAACACCGGTTCGAGCCCAACTTACCTTTGTATCTGGGCATTACTCGAGATGGTTTGCAGTTGCACCTCTCTGAACATCACGGTGACGCCAGCCCGGGGGCAACGATATTTATACCTGTGCAGAATATCGGGTTGTTTAGAGACCAACTACACGCAAAACAATATGGCTATGGTCGCCCGGAAATAGTGAAGCAGGACTGGGGAGATATTCTGGAAGTCTACGACCCATTTGGAAACCGGCTCCGATTCTGTCAAAGCTGATTTATTCTTCTCAATACGAAGGGGATTGCCATAGGCATTACCCCTTTTTCATACGTACGAAATGTCCGCTTCTGCCACAAAGCGGACATTGAGCCTCAACAATGTGTTTGCAGACAGTAAGACAACGTGGTTGGCCGGGAGCAGACCCTCTTCTTAATCGTCCGTTCTCATCGCGTGTTCTTCATGTTCGCTTATATTCCCAAACTGGCCAGCAGGTCATCCACATCATCCTGGCTGGCAGGTTTTTCCGATGAGGAAGGTTGAGACGTCACAGTGCGCTCACCTATGCCTGATGAGACTGTGCTATCACGGAGTACCTGAATCAATTGCTGCTCAGCCTGATTCAGAACCGCCATCATAGCCTGCACTATCTGTCCTGTGAGATCCTGGAACCCCTGCGCCATCATAATGGCGTGCAATTGCTGTTGCGTCAGACTCGTGATATGAGGGACTTCATCCAGCCAGGCAACGGTATCTGTCGCTAACGCATGCGCTTGTCCTTCGTCTAACAGCTTCACGGAAGTGGCATTCCAGCGTTGCGTTAATGTTCCGGCTTTATCTGCCAGCTCAGTTTGCAAGGGCTGTGTTACTTCCACGCTGTTAATGACGTCATTCGCTGCTTCACGGGTCAGTGTTACCACATAGCCCAGCCTTTCACGAGCGTTTGGGATGCTTCCAGCAACATCGGCAATGGTTTTATCAAGCCCCAGTTGTTGCAGACTGTCGCGAAGGGTCCGCAGGATAGAGCCAGCACGCGCTGTGATCTCGGTAATTTCCTGCTGCTTACTGTGGGTATCGGGTAATGACATGAATATTGTCTCCTGCGTACGGAATATCGATACCTGATGTTATCGGCAGTTCGCGGCGGTTTTTTAATTTCCCTGAAATTTTTCCTCCCTTCAGTAAGGGGCACGAAATGAAGAGGAGTCCACACTGTGAATGTCATCAGGTTTATGGAAGAGAAATACTCTGACACGATCGGTTCTGGTCCGCTTCCAGGTCAAGCTGAATGCTGAAGCCGTTGGATGGGTTCAATAAACGGTAAACAACCCAGTCCCCGGTCACTGTCATGAGTATGACCGGGAGTCACACAACGCGTGTCAGCCTACCTCATCGCTCAGCTTCTTACGCATGAATTCAATAAATGTCTGGGTTTTCGCGGGTAGTAGTCGCGTTTCAGTCAGAGCATAGATTGTGACCGCTTCAGCCTTCCAGTCAGGCAATACGCGGGTCAGTTTATTATCTGCAACGTCTTCCCCAACAATTTTGTCAGGCAAAATCGCAATGCCTGCACCCAATGAAGCAAAACGGCGCATCATACCAATGCTGTTCATCTGAAAACGCCCGGCAATTCTAAGGCTAATTTGGGTTTCTTCGCGATGTAAGTGCCAGTGGCCGGGCTTATCCTGGCGCATACCAATACATTCATGATCCGTCAGCTCATCAGGATTACCGGGAGTACCATTCTGGGCTAAATAGTCGGGGGACGCGTAAAAACTGCGCGAAAGCGATCCCAGATTGCGCGCAATGAGTCCGGAATCGGGCAGACTCCCCATGCGAACAGCCAGATCATAAGGCTCCGATACTAAATCAACATTTCTCGGCGTTAAGTCGAAATCGAAGCTGATACCAGGATAGCGGTCTGAGAATTCTTTAATGAAGGGCGCAAGAATAATCACCGCAAAATCGGCCGGTAAAGAGACCCGCAGCATGCCTTGCGGCTGAGCCAGAAGAGAACCCAATTGTTCATGCGCCAGACGCGCTTCATCAATGATACGCCGACTTCGTTCGTAATAAATCTGGCCGGCCTCGGTCAGCTCAATCTTACGCGTCGTCCTGTGTAACAGCCTGAGACCGATAAACTTTTCAAGCTCGTTTATTTTACGTGACAGTGTGGAATTAGGCATGCCGAGCGCCTCAGCTGCGCCACGAAAACTGTGGGCTTTGACGACCTCGACAAAGTAAGACATGTGGTTGAGCAGTTCCATGTAATTGTGCCATTAGTGGAATATTCAATTCTGATATTAACTATTTATCCCAAAATTTAACAGGATATACTTTAATCATTCGCAGGAAATGAGAGAAAACGCCTGCTTAAATAATGATGAAAGATGCTAATTATCAGTAATCTAATCTAAATCTGGAGGAGAGATATCATGAACTTTGAAAAATTTACCGCTGACAATGCTGCCTTGCTGTTAATTGACCATCAGGTCGGCACTATGGGCTGGGCCAAATCCATGCCTTTCGAAGAGTTAAAACGTAATGCACTGATGATTGCAAAATCTGCGGCAATTCTGAATATACCGGTGGTGCTGACCTCAAGCATGGAAGAGTATGCCCAGGGCCCGCTGGTTGAAGAACTGAAAACCATTCTGCCAAAAGAGTTTGAAGCACGAATCAAGCGCTTAGGCATCGTTAACGCCATGGACGATGAGAACTTTGCCGCCGCGGTTAAAGCCACCGGCAGAAAGAAATTGATTATTGCGGGAGTAACCAATGATGTCTGTACGGTATATCCAGCACTGACACTGGTTACAGCAGGCTTTGACGTACAGGTCGTTGCAGATGCGGGTGCCTCACCAACCAAAATGGCTGATGACATTGCGCTGCGCCGCATGGACAAAAATGGCATTACCCTGACCACAACCAACCAGCTGATTGCTGAGCTGGCAGGAAGTTGGGCAACACCTCAGGGGGAGAAACTGGTCAAGGTATTAATGGAATCCTTTCAGTAAAGAATAAACTGGCAGGCCCGTTCGGCAGCGTTTTACGCCTAATGTTCGGGTTTGCTTTCCTGGGCAGAAGGGTGATGACAATGCTTAAAATAGAAAACAAAAGTAAACATCAGCATGGCTCTGGCGGTTTCGGTATCGATATCCTTTGGCCTGGCATGATGCAGAATTCAGACGACAGCGGTATTGGTGCAATTGGCCGTATTGACCATGCAAACGTAAAAGCGGGAACGGTAATTTCCATGCATCCCCATAAGGATGATGAAATTCTCACTTACATGCGTAAAGGTAAAATGCTGCATCTGGACACGGTCGGGAATGAGGAGGAAATTTCTGATACCCGGCTGATGCTCATGAACGCCGGGCATACCTTCCAGCATGAGGAACGCATTCTGGGTGAAAAAGGCGAATCAATGCAGTGTCTGCAGATTTTCATCCGTCCCTCAGAAACCGACCTGGCACCACAGGTCCAGTTTCATGACTTTGGCACGCCTTACAGTGACAATAATTGGCGGCTGATTGCCGGCCCTGAAAGCGCGCCATTAACGTTTCGTTCTCAGACCTGGGTACAGGACGCGCGACTTGCTGAGGGTGGCGAGTTGACGCTGCCTGCTGTTCCGGTCAGTAACGTGGTGCGCCTGTTATATGTCTTTGAGGGCGAAGCCCGGATTGGTGAAACTGCCCTTAATAAGGGTGAAAGCATTATTATCGAAGACGACGACGTTCACACTATCACCGCGCTTGAAACCACTGATCTGGTGCTTTTCACCACTGACCCGGCGGCAAAATATTTCCGTGGCGGTATGTTCAGTGGAAATATGCGCCCGCGCCTGTGATGGTATTTATAAAATTTCACACGCAGCTCATTCAATTTTTCGGTTTACTGGCAAAGCACAGCATTTTGAGTTTTATACTAGCCGACTCTGAATAATTTTTATCGCTCTGCATCCAGATTATTTTTTCAATGAGTTATTAAATATCAGATGTTACTGAGTTTAATTATGTATTCAGGCAGCACAGCTAAATAGCTGCATTCATTTTTTGTTCTTTATTAATGCAGCCCCGTTTTAGCGACCTATCTTCTTATCAGGTTACAGGAAAAGAAAAATGGATAAAATATTTAGCCCGTTCAAACTCGGGCATTTAATGCTGAACAATCGTCTGGTGATGGCTCCCATGACCCGTAGCCGTGCTGAATATGACGGCACGCCAGCTGACCTTGCGGTTAAATACTACGCACAGCGCGCCGGGGTGGGTCTTATCGTTGCAGAAGGGACGCAGCCCAGTGATGACGGACAGGGTTACTTAATGACACCCGGTATTTATACTGACGCGCACGTGGCCGGCTGGAAAAAAATCACTTCAGCCGTTCACAATAAGGGCGGCCATCTGTTCATCCAGCTTATGCATACCGGTCGCATGAATCATCCAGACAATACGCCGCACCACCGTCAGGGCGTAGCACCTTCCGCTATTGCGCCAGGCGTACAGATATTTACCGCAAACGGCATGCAGGATATTCCGGTGCCTCGCGAACTGACAACGGAAGAAATCCACCAGACGGTTGCTGATTTCCGTTATGCGGCACGGCGTGCTGTTGAGGCCGGAGCGGACGGCGTGGAAATCCACGGTGCTAATGCCTATTTAATACACCAGTTTTTAGCACCGAGCGCCAACCAACGCACCGATGAATATGGCGGCTCTATTGAGAACCGTGCCCGTTTTGCGCTTGAGGTGGCCGCGGCCATTGCAGATGAAATTGGTACAGACAAAACCGCGATACGTCTTTCTCCAGGCAGCCAGATTTGGGGGATTGATGAAGGTGAAGAAGGTCCGGCGCTTTATCGTTACCTGGTTGCTGAGCTGAATAAGCTCGGACTGAGCTATCTGCACATTATGCAGGTAGGTAATGAGGCACTGCTGGATGAATTGCGGGCATTATGGACGCAGCCCCTGATACTGAATCGCCCTGGGAAAAACAGAGAAAACATCGGTGAAGATATCCAGTCCGGACGTGCCGAACTGGAATCTTACGGCCAGATGATTCTGGCTAATCCGGACTTCACCAGCCGTGTTAAAATAGGGGCTCCACTGAACAGTGCCGAACCGGCGACCTACTATGGCGGTGGTGTCGAAGGATATATTGATTATCCCGTAATGCAGTAATTTATTATGCCAGCTGAGAAGATAAGCCCTTGGGCGTATCCTTTTTTATTATCATCGCTCTACCATATCGCTCTTGGCTTGCGGGGTAATACTAAATATTAACCCCACTATTTCGACTGTTTTCACGTACCACATCTATGCTTAACCAATATGTAACTTAATATATTGACGAGCCGGGCCGGTGGTAACGTCCGCTTTTGGCTGTGAGTTCAACGGGTCGATGCAACGCTATCCTTAATCAAGGGGGACGTTGCCATGAAACGAAGAACGCGCGTTTACTACACGCCAGAACAGAAAGCGATTATCCGGGACAGATATAAGCAAGGTGATTCCCTGCATGATATCGCCAGAATGTTCGACAGATATCACTCTTCTGTCATGCCCACTATCCACCAGACTGGTGGATACCGCCCCCCTGCCCGAAAGCGACACCGGTTAGCGCTTTCGCCAGGTGAAAGAGAAGAGATATCCAGAGGGCTTGTAGCAAAACGCAGCATCAGGGACATCGCAGCCAAATTATCAAGAGCTCCCTCAACGATTAGCCGGGAGATCACTCAACGAAAGGCCGAGAAAAACGTCAGACTATGAATCACCCGCAGAGCGGTTCAATAAGTGTGTTGCGTCCATCGGTTGAACTCACAGCACATAACGGACATTCTCTATCATATTCCACTCACAGCCTGAAGCCGAAGCCAGCTCCGGTCAGCTTCTTTCAGCGACCTGGAAGTATCAAATGATGTTGAAACAGGCTCTACGGTTGAACACTGCGGGTCTTGCAGTCAAGATTAAAGCCAAAGATGCAAAATCCCAGTAATTCTTTTGCCTCATCTTCCACCTGCGTAATCATAATCAAATCGATGGTGCCGCCTGGCAGTTTCACCTCAAATGGCGGGTAGGGAAGACCTTTTATCCTGAAATCCTGTAGCCAAAGCAGCTTCTCAGCTTGAGAGGGTATCACTTCAAAAATATGACGATGAGTGATGTCCTGCATTGGCCAGCCGACCCGTGCTGCAAACGTATCACTCGCGTCAACAACGATCAGTTCAGGGCTGAGGAAACAGATAGAGGTATCAGGCGCTGCATACATTGATGAAATCTGATGCGCGCGCTGTTCCAGAGACATACGTGCCACGCGACGATGAATGTGACTGCCTGAACCCGCGGTGAGCAAATTGCGGGTTTCTTCCGCTGGGATTGGCCTTCCGAATAAATAGCCCTGTGCATAAGGGCACCCGATACCCCGTAACATTTCGGCTTCTTCCTCGGTTTCAACTCCCTCCGCAATGACGTCCATATCCAGGCTACGGCCCAACCCCACTACACTGGAAATAATTTTCCGACTATCCTTTTTGTGAAGCATTGAACGAATAAAACTGCCGTCGATTTTAAGCGTACTGGCGGGAAGCTGAATAAGCCAGGCAAGACTTGAGCAGCCCGTGCCAAAGTCATCCATAGCTATCATACAACCCATTTCAGACAATGCTTCGATCTCTGCACGGGCCGTCTCCACATCATCTATCAATGCTGTCTCGGTTATTTCTATCCGGAGCCGTGAAAGGCTGAACTGATAACGTTCTCCCAGTTTTCTTATAATATCGGGGAGATGCTTACCGTTCAGTTGTGAAGGTGAAACGTTTATTGACAAAAATTGGTGTTCTGGCCAGGTACGTGCTGTCATGAATCCCTGAGAAGCCAGGCTTGTCATTAGCTCATTAAGTAATCCATATTGTTCCATAACCGGAATAAATTCAGCCGGAGACACGATAAGCCCTTCGGGTAAAATACGGCGTGCCAGTAATTCAAAACCCACTACGCGCTGATCCTCCAGTGATACTATCGGCTGGAAAAAAGGTTTAAACGCACCCGAGTTAATCAGCTGCTGGTAAGTTGCACGAGAATCAGCACTTTTCAAATTTTCATTCATTTAAATATCCTGCAACGTATTTCCGTAATCCAATGATGACTAATGTCCAGGTGGAATAGTAGAAGTTTTTTGAAGCCTGCTTTATACGCAGTCAAAAAATCTCATCTACTCCAGAGATCAAATGCCAGAAGGTATTGATTTATCTATGGTTAATGAGTGCGAAGCACATAGCTATGATGTTAGTAAGCAGAAAAAAATCATGCGCATAATATGCCATGTTTACTCGGCTCGTAAATACGCCTGAAAGTGATAACACCCTGACCAACCAAATAGACACAACTTGAAATGGATTTCATAAAAATATAGCTTAAGTTAAAGATTAAAGCATATTAATACATTCGATCTGATTAACAGTATGCTTTTCTTATAGGTTGATGAGGGCGACTAAAGGACGCCAGTAATGAATATGCTGACTTTGACCGGTGCGCGGACCCGGCTATGCGCTGACGTAATTTCTAACAATTCAGGGCACGCTTTTTAGAAAGCACCCTGGTCGCCGCTTATATATCCATAATGAGTTTGTAAAAAATAACCATAACATTTCAGAGGGCATTTTCATGCGCAGTCAGAGTAACGAAGTCATAAAAACCGATATTTTGGCGATATCATAGACTCAAGATAAGCACGTGCTACACATTGCCTTTTATAAAAAATGAACACCCTTCGATCATGCTCAGTCATCTATGCAGTGACAGTGGCCGCACCAGGCCATTCATCTACACCATTCTGTTACATTAATTATCTAAACCAGTTGAATATTAATTGAATATCCAGACAGTTTTGCCGATAACCGTTGCAGCCCTATTTTTATGCCATCATACGTTGACCAGGAGAAATAATGCTGAATTTATTCAGGAAACAGTCGGCCACAGAGCTGACAAAAATGGATATCGCTGAGGAATGTGCCGATGAAACGCTGTATGTGGATCCTGGTGAAGCCATGCTGCTGGATTGTGTCATGAACCTCAGCCAGAAAGGCTTCTGGTATGTCGAGGCGACTGACCTTAAAAGTGACGTGCCTGCCTTTGTTTCACCTGAAGCACGCCGGCTTATGGGATTGCCTCTCCATAAGGAGGTAGGATTGTCTTCCCTGATACAAATGGTTCATGCGGATTTCCGGGAAGCGTTCAGGGGGTTAATGAATCATACTCTCAGCCATAGCGGTGATGAAAAGCCATTACGCTGCCTAATCAAAACTGACGCAAATACTTTTCAGTGGTTTTGCATCCGTGCAACATACAGTCGTGAATTTACGCCGCCGCGTCTGGTGGCCGTAATGGAGAACGCTGAAGAAGAAACTGCGCAGTCCCGCCTTTTCGATATTGTTTCCACCCGCTTTGACCTTTCACGCGAAATGCTTAATGACGGACTCTGGGATCTGGATATCATTGGCGGGAATCCGCTCAATCCTGACAACGTATTCTGGTGGTCACCGCAGTTCAGAAAGCTGCTTGGCTTTGAAACTATTGAAGACTTTCCTGACGTCATGGACAGTTGGGCGTTACGCCTCCACCCGGATGACAAACAGGCTGCGCTTGATGCTTTCGTCAGTCACCTTATGGATTTCAGTGGCAAAACCGGTTTTGATATCGAATATCGTCTTAAGTTGCGCAGCGGTGAATACCGGTGGTTTCAGGCCCGGGGTCAGACTAAACGTGCACCTGATGGCACTCCCTTGCGGGCTGTTGGCGCGCTTATTGATATTCAGGGTCGTAAAGACCGGGCGCTACATGAGGAAAGCGAAATACGGCGAAACATTCAGACCGCCGAAACCGCAAAAGAAATTGCCGAACTCGTCTTTGAAAACGGGAATATTGCGGCGCAGATCAAACTTATCTCACTGAACGCCAGTATCGAAGCTGCGAGAGCGGGTATGCATGGACGGGGGTTTTCTGTTATCGCCAGTGCTATCCGGGGACTAGCGGAAAGAACCGCAGATATCACCGGACAAATTTCCCGTCTTCAGATGCGAATAAGTAATTCTGCTACCAGCACTGAAAAACCTCATGGACATTGAGCATCACGCATCCATGAGCACTTATCACAGGTAAACGCCGGGCTGTCCCGGCAAGGAGAGAGCAAAGCCTGTCTTTAAATTTAATGTAATCAGAGCATCAGTCCGGTTCGCAGTCGCTACCAGATGAAAATCCCCCATTGCGGGTTCACATTCCGATATGCGAACCCGCAATGGGTGTTACCCATCACCCTCAGACCAAATAATATGACCGTGTCATCTTTCTGTCAGCCTATGGCGATGAATAGACCTCCGTCTGTTAAATGTCCGCCTTGAGCGAAGAGCGAACCTTTTATTTATGACGATGACGTGTTGTCGTTGCGCGGAACAACATATCCTTACGAAGCGTTCTGACTGGCAAACTATGGGAGCGTCAATTACTATTTAAAATCTATGGATGCGAACATTTTTGGCTTTATGCCAGCATTACTCCCTGTTGCACTGTCCCCCGGAGCAAGTTTCACTCTCGTTATGAACAGCGCTTTGGCAGGGGGGCACAAAGGCCTATTCAGAACGCTTGCCGGAACGGCTTTGGGTATATACACCCATGCGGTTTTTATAGGGCTTGGTATAACTGCTGTGCTCATCTCATCGCCAGCAATTTTTGCGGTGCTTAACGTTGTTGGAACAGCTTATCTGCTTTGGTTAGGGGCGACATTTATCCGCAGTGGGATAACGGTGAATAGAGGCGGGTTTACTAATACAAAGCATTTTGTAACGTTAAAAGAGGCCTGGCTAGCGAATGTTTTGAATCCTAAAGCCATCCTTTTTTATCTGACAGTCGTTTCACAATTTGCAGGGGTAAGGGGAGGCGTTGGCAACTACCTGACGCTGGCTTCGGTACATGTCGCGGTTATGAGCATCTGGCTTTTCTCAATCAGCCAGACACTGATGTTTTCAGTAAAAAAAACTAACCCATTAATGCTTAAAAAATACGTAAACATCGTCGGCGGAATGATGCTCATTGTTTTTTCTCTGCACAGCTTGTTCCATTAACTTATCAGCTATAGCGATGATGTCCATTTCTGGCACAAAGCGGACATGTGCATCGTCCTGAATTTGCTGTCGTATCCGCTCAGGTATTCAGTGAAACTCCACCTGTTCCATCCTGCCGGCAATTCCTCTTTAGGTGACAAAACACCGGGTGCGGTGCCAATCATTTCCAGTTTCACAGACATTGGAAAGTTCACACCCTTGTTGAAAGCGCGAGGCCGTCGGCACCGCCAGATTCCTGCCTATCCAACTTTTGCAGCGTAAACCCAGCACGGCCCCAGGAGGTTGCTGCACGGAGTAAAGCGGCAGTAAAACGCCATAACCGGACCGGCACACGCATGTGAGACTACAACCGTGACGTCTGGCTTCACACTGAGGGCGATGATCAGGTGATGAGTGATCGTCGCTTCAGTCCCTGGTCTCTGATTGTCACCTTCCTGCTCTGGCATGAAACGGACGAGTAAGGGACAGATCAGGACAAGTGAGAGCAAGCGTATAGAATCAATAAACACTCTCTGATAGTAATGTCGTGAAAGTAATTCTGGGGATGGAGAAAAAATGAATTTTTATCGCAGTAAGGAATTCACCGGCTCAAAGGCATGGGACGCTCAACATATTGCCAGTTTCGATAATGTCAGCGTGAAACTTCACTGGACCGATCAGCCTTACAAGTGGCATATCAATGACGGACAGGAAGTTTTTGCTGTCATGGATGGTTGTGTTGAAATGCAATATAAAGTACAGGGTGAAATTAAAAGCAGAGAATTAAATGCAGGAGATATTTTCTATGCCAGTGAGGGCACAGAACATATTGCGCATCCACAGGGAATCGCGCGCGTGTTGGTCATTGAGAAAGAGGGTTCGGTTTAATTTGGGTGTAATTCATGATCAGATAAGCCCACTAACCAGTGGCAACACGGTATACCTCTTCTCCCGGGCTAAAAAAAAACGTTTCGCGTGATGGGGGGCGTTATGTTTCCGAATAAACCCTACGCACAGCTTACTTTATCCGTCATCATCGGATCAAAATAGCTGGCTGACTGGCCCAAAGATAGTGAGGTTTGCAGACTCGTCCGCCATCCTTTCTCAACGATTGACTCAATCCCATGCCGCTTAGGGTGATCTGAGCCGAGACCGGTTTACTGATAGGGTGGAACAAGTCTGAATCATCGTGATAGTTCAGAATTCGCGTAACTGGTCGAAACTTGGTACAGCCGCGGCATATCCACAAGGAAGGTGCCTTGCTCGCCCAGCTTCTGCTCCAGCGGGTTCAGGACTTCAAACAGTTCATGATAGATCTCCTCTCGTTCGACCGTCTCGATTGCCTTTGAACGCCGGTTTATCACATTGAAGTCACTGACAAGATGGGTGGCAACGATGTGCAGCAGGCCACTCTGCTGGCAGTCGCTGATAAAACATGCACCGTCATTCAGGTGGTTCAAACCACACAGATAAGGCTGGTCACCTGAAAGCGGTTAACCCTATTCCTGGTAAATGAGCCGGATTAGTCTGGTTGGCTGGTCATCGGGAGAAAGGATTGCCGGTGGGTTATGAGCTTGCTCAGAACACACTGGTAATTTCTTCTTTTAGCATCTCTCAGGTATACGTTCTGGCTGGCGCGGCAGCGTTTCACCCGCCTGAAATCCACAGAATCTCCTCTAAGATCACTCAATTCTCAATATCCAGGCGTTATGCAGGCCTGAAAGCACAAAAGGCCGTCTCCGGCCCTTCGTAAACGCCCCCACACACTTATGTCAGGCCGCACACACTTGCGGCATCTCGATATCCGCGCTGATACGTGCGCCATCGGCATCAAACACCATGCAATGGTGTGGATGAAAGGTGGGACGCAGCGTCTGATAAGCACGGAAATGCACATCGCCGGGCAGCAGCATCTTGAAGCCGTCATAGCCGTGGCTCTGTCCAAACAGACAAGTGTTGTTGCCGAGTCGCTCAACGACCTCGCAGTGGAAGTCGATATTCAGCGGTGCATCGCCATTAATCTGCAACTGCTCCGGCCGTATACCCAGGGTGATCTCGTCACCTGGCTGCAATGGGTGGATAGGCGAGGGGAGTTTCAGCCGATGTTCGCCGTTATTGATCAGGGCAACCAGCCCGGACGGACCGCACTGTTCTGCGCGCGCGGGCAGGAAGTTCATTTTCGGGGAGCCGATGAAGCCGGCGACAAAGCGGTTAATCGGGTTGTAGTAGAGTTCCATCGGTGAACCGACCTGTTCAACCTTGCCGTAGTTCATCACCACTATCTTATCGGCCAGCGTCATCGCTTCCGTCTGATCGTGTGTCACATAAACCATGGTGGTTTTTAGCTCCTGGTGCAACTTAGCAATGTGCAGCCGCATATCGACGCGCAACTCTGCATCCAGGTTAGATAACGGTTCATCAAACATAAACACCCGAGGATTACGCACAATCGCGCGACCAATGGCGACACGCTGCCGCTGACCACCGGAAAGCTGTTTAGGTTTACGATCCAGCAAGTGTGCAAGCTGCAGCGTCTTCGCCACCATCTCCACCTGATGCTGAATCTGCGCTTTCGGCAAACCGTTTACCTTCAGGCCGTAGCCGATATTCTCTGCCACCGTCATATGGGGATAGAGTGCATAAGACTGAAACACCATTGCCACCCCGCGATGCGATGGCGCGACATCATTCATCACCTTATCACCAATCAAAATCTCACCAGCACTGATCTCTTCCAGCCCGGCAATCAGCCGCAGCAGTGTGGATTTTCCACAGCCAGAAGGGCCAACAAAGACCGCAAATTCACCGGCCTCAATATCGAGCGCAATATTTTTCAGCGTTTCTGTTTTACCAAAGCGTTTGGTGACGTTTCTCAATCTGATACTGGACATGCTAATCCTCACGGCAGGGGTCTTGGTGGCTAAAATGTACTACGTATAACAGTTGATCGGTTTTCACGTCAGCCCTGATGGTGCCTGCGTTGACTATAACGTTCCACCAGAGCGCGCCCTATCGCTGTTTTTGATTTCTGTAATACCGATCACACATTGGTGCAAACGGGCTGGAGCGCAGCAGCTATTCCGCGTAGCGTATGGCAAAAATGCGATACGTTATTCACTCTTATCGGACTCATTGAATCCCTGTCTGACAGGTGTCTGAAAAAAGAACAACAGCAAATGACAGTTTAAAATGTCATACCTTCACACGAGGTCACGAATGAAAATAAAAACCCGCGTTTCGCTACTCCTGTCAGCATTGATGCTTCATCAATCCGTCTGGGCCGCTCAGCAACTCACCGTCTGGGAAGATATTAAGAAATCAGACGGCATCAAAACGGCTATCGCCGATTTTCAGAAACAGTTCGGCGTTGAAGTGAAAGTACAGGAGATGCCGTTTGCACAGCAGATCGAAAAGCTACGCCTGGATGGTCCGGCAGGAATTGGCCCGGATGTGCTGGTGATCCCCAACGACCAGCTTGGCAGCGCAGTCGTGCAGGGCTTGCTGGCACCACTGACAATCGACAAGGCAGAACAAAGCGCTTACACCCCTTCGGCCATGGCGGCTTTTACACAGAACAACGTGGTTTACGGCGTCCCCAAAGCGGTGGAAACACTGGTGCTGATCTACAACAAGGATCTGCTGCCGTCGCCGCTGAATACCCTGGACGAATACCGCGCTTTCTCACAGAAGCAGCGCGAGGCGAAGCAGTATGGCTTGCTCGCAAAGTTTGACCAGATTTACTACAGCTGGGGTGTCATGGCGCCGATGGGGACTTACATCTTTGGTAAAAACGCCAAAGGCGCAATTAACACCCAGGATATCGGGCTAAACAACGCGGGCAGCGTGGAAGCGGTGACTTATCTCAAGCGTTTCTTCAGCGAAGGATTGCTGCCAGGCGGCATCATGGGTGACAACGGCCTCAATGCTATTGACTCACTGTTTACCGAGAAGAAAGCAGCGGCGGTGATCAACGGGCCATGGGCGTTCCAGCCCTATCAGGCTGCCGGCATCCACTACGGCGTGGCTCCACTGCCATTGCTGCCTAATGGCAAGCCGATGAGCTCTTTCCTGGGCGTGAAAGGCTATGTGGTTTCCACCTGGAGCAAAGATCAGGCGCTGGCGCAGAAGTTCCTCGCCTTTATCAACCAGCCGCAATACGTGAAAGAGCGCTACCAGAAGACCCAGGAGATCCCGCCAGTTACTGCGCTGATGAACGATCCGATTATCAAAAATGATGAGAAGGCCAATGCGGTCGCGGTGCAAGCGGCGCGAGCGTCAGCGATGCCCGGCGTGCCAGAGATGCAGGAAGTATGGGGTCCGGCTAATGCGGCGCTGGAGCTGAGTGTTTCCGGCAAACAGGAGCCAAAAGCGGCACTGGATAATGCCGTGAAGCAAATCACCATGCAGATTGAAGCGATGCAGGCCAGCAATCAGTAATGCCGGATCACGGAATAACCGTACAGGATAAGGATCAGGGTGTGGCTATATCTTCCGATGAACATCTGGTGACAGCTAAGCGTCTGTGTCGTCATGCGACCACCGGTGCGCTACTGGCACTGCTGCCTGGCTTCGGCCAGTTTTACCACCGTCAGTGGGCTAAAGGACTCTGTTTTCTGATTCTGCTCAGCAGCTTTACCGGCATTTTCCACGATTTTCTCCGTGAGGGATTCTGGGGGCTTTATACGCTGGGTGAATCCGTGCCGCGTGATAACTCCATTTTCCTGCTGGCGGAGGGGATTATCAGCGTGCTGATTGCCGCTTTCGGCGTGGCGGTCTGGGGCGTGTCGGTACATGACGCCTGGGCCAACGGCATTAAACGCGACAAGGGTCAGCAGCTAAACAGCGTACGCCAGCAGTATCAGTTGCTGCTGCGCGACGGCTTCCCCTACCTGATGATTTCGCCGGGCTTTATTCTGCTGGTGTTCGTGGTGGTGTTTCCGATTCTGTTTGGTTTTGCCATTGCCTTTACCAACTACAACCTCTATCACACGCCCCCGGCGAAGCTGGTGGACTGGGTAGGGTTTAAAAACTTTATTAACATTTTTACGCTGTCGATCTGGCGCTCCACTTTCTTTGATGTGCTGCAATGGACGGTAGTCTGGACGCTGCTGGCCACCACGCTGCAGTGTACCGTGGGCGTGATGCTGGCGATTCTTGTTAATCAGAAAGACCTGCGCTTTAAGCCGCTTATCCGCACCCTCTTTATCCTGCCGTGGGCGGTGCCGGGTTTTGTCACCATTTTGGTGTTTGCCGGGATGTTTAACGACAGCTTCGGGGTGATCAACAACGCCATTCTCGACTTCTTTGGCATCGCCCCCAAAGCCTGGATGACCGATCCCTTCTGGACTAAAACGGCGCTGATCATGATGCAGACCTGGCTCGGCTTCCCGTTTGTCTTTGCGATGACCACCGGTGTCCTGCAGGCGATCCCTGATGATCTCTATGAGGCGGCGATTATGGACGGTGCCAGCGCCTGGACGCGGCTGAAAACTATCACACTGCCGCTGGTGCTCTACGCCATTGCGCCGATCATCATCACGCAATACACGTTCAACTTTAATAATTTCAACATCATCTATCTGTTTAACAACGGCGGTCCGGCGGTGGCGGGATCGAATGCCGGAGGAACCGATATCCTGGTGTCGTGGATCTACAAGCTCACCATGTCGTCGTCGCAATATGCTATCGCCGCCACTATCACCATTCTGCTGTCGATTTTCGTGGTCGGTCTGGCGCTGTGGCAGTTCCGTGCGACCCGGTCGTTTAAACAAGATGAGATGGCATAAGGGAGCAGTTATGGCGAAGTCCGGCAGTATTAAACGCGAAAGGTGGATCCGCCTGTCGCTAACCTGGCTAGTGGTCTTAGCGGTCTCGACCATCATTATTTATCCGCTGGTCTGGACGGTAGGGGCATCACTGAATGCAGGTAACAGCTTGCTCAGTAGCGCGATCATTCCGGAGAATGCGTCGCTGCAGCACTATCGTGACTTGTTCAATGGCACGGTGCCCTACCTGACGTGGTACTGGAACTCGATGAAAATCAGTTTTCTGACCATGGTGCTGACGCTGATCAGCGTCAGTTGTACCGCCTATGCTTTTTCCCGTTTTCGTTTCAAAGGGCGTCAGAACGGACTGATGCTGTTCCTGCTGCTGCAGATGATCCCGCAGTTTTCGGCGCTGATCGCGATTTTCGTGCTGTCGCAGCTCCTGGGGCTGATAAACAGCCATCTGGCGCTGGTACTGATCTACGTGGGGGGGATGATCCCCATGAACACTTATCTGATGAAGGGCTATCTCGACTCGATTCCCAAAGATCTGGATGAGTCGGCGCGCATGGATGGCGCAGGCAACTTCCGCATCTTTGTTGAGATCATCATGCCGCTGTCGAAGCCGATTCTGGCGGTCGTCGCGCTGTTCTCATTCACCGGGCCGCTGGGCGATTTCATCCTCTCCAGCACCATTCTGCGCACGCCGGAACAGTTCACGTTGCCCATTGGCCTCTACAACCTGGTGTCACAAAAAATGGGCGCCAGCTACACCACCTATGCGGCCGGTGCTGTGCTGATCGCCGTGCCGGTGGCGGTGTTCTATCTGGCCCTGCAGAAATACTTTGTTTCTGGCCTGGCTGCAGGCAGTACTAAAGGATAAATCTTGATGCCAAAGAAATTATTTCTCGCCCTGGCGCTCGCCTGGGCGACACCGCTGCACGCCGTCGATCAGCCTTTTGCCTCCGCCGGGCCATGGCCAGCCGATTTTGTCAGGGGGGCAGATATCTCTTCGCTGGCTGAACTGGAGAAGCAGGGCGCGAAATTTTATAACGCAGCCAACCAGCCGCAGGATGTTATCGCCATCCTGAAAGCCAGCGGTATCAATACCATCCGGCTGAGGCTGTGGGTGGATCCCACTGACGGCAACGGGCACTCCTATGGTGGGGGCGGCAACGATCTGGCGACCACACTGGCGCTAGCGAAACGTGTTAAAGCGGCGGGATTGACGCTGCTGCTCGATATTCATTACAGCGATTTCTGGACCGATCCCGGCAAACAGTTCAAGCCCAAAGCCTGGCTGTCGCTGCCCTTTCCACAGCTGGAAACCCAGGTGCATGACTACACCCGTGACACCCTCGCCCGCTTCAAAGCAGAAGGTGTGCTACCGGACATCGTGCAGATTGGCAACGAACTCAATGGGGGGATGCTCTGGCCGGAAGGCAAAAGCTGGGGTCAGAACGGCGGCGAGTTTGATCGGCTGGCCGGTCTGCTGAAATCCGGCATCAGCGGCGTGCGCGAGAACCTCAGCGATCCGCATCAGGTGAAGATCATGCTGCATCTGGCGGAGGGCACAAAAAACGAGGTGTTCCGCTGGTGGTTCGACGAAATCGTTAAGCGTGATGTGCCATTCGATGTGATTGGCCTGTCGATGTACACCTACTGGAACGGTCCTATCCGTGCCCTGAAAACTAACATGGATGATATCTCCCGGCGCTATGACAAAGATGTGATGGTGGTGGAAGCGGCCTACGGTTACACGCTGGAAAACTGCGATAGCGCGGAGAACAGCTTCCAGGCTAAAGAGGCGCAGGCGGGCGGCTATCCCGGTACCGTAGCGGGCCAGGCGGCTTATCTGCATGACCTGATTAAAGCGGTGCTGGCGGTGCCCAACCATCGCGGCAAGGGCGTCGTCTACTGGGAACCGGCGTGGATCCCCGCACCCGGTAATACCTGGGCGACACCGGCTGGCATGGAATATATCCACGACGAATGGAAACAGGGTAACGCCCGCGAAAATCAGGCGCTGTTTGACTGTCACGGCAAGGCGCTGCCTTCGTTACAGGTTTTTCATTAACCATTAGCGCTCACGCTGATGTCTACCTCTGAGGATCAGGTATGAATAAATTTCCCCCGCTCAGCGCCCGGGTTAACCGGCTGCTGCATGGTGCTGATTACAATCCGGAACAGTGGGCGCACCAGCCCGGTATGATTGATGACGATGTAGCGATGATGAAGCAGGCGAACTGTAACGTCATGTCGGTGGGTATTTTCAGCTGGGCGAAGCTGGAGCCAGAAGAAGGGCGCTATGAATTCGGTTGGCTGGATGAAGTGATCGATACGCTTTGGCTACAGGGGATATCTGTGTTTCTCGCCACACCCAGCGGGGCCAGGCCGGCCTGGATGTCGCAGGTTTATCCTGAGGTGCTGCGCGTGGGGCGCGATCGCGTGCCGGCCCTGCATGGCGGCCGTCATAACCACTGCATGACCTCGCCAGTGTATCGCCATAAAGTGCAAGAGATGAACAGCCGGCTCGCGGCGCGCTATGCGCACCATCCGGCGGTGCTCGGCTGGCATATCTCCAATGAGTATGGCGGAGAATGTCATTGCGATCGCTGTCAGCAGGCGTTTCGCGGCTGGTTGCAGCGCCGCTATGAGACGCTGGAAAATATTAACCTCGCCTGGTGGAGTGATTTCTGGAGTCACACCTACAGCGACTGGTCACAGATTGTGTCGCCAGCGCCACAGGGTGAGATGTCGATTCATGGCCTGAATCTGGACTGGCGGCGGTTTATGACCGATCAGGTGACTGATTTCTGCTGTGAGGAGATTAAGCCGCTGAAGCTGGCCAATCCCAATCTGCCTGCAACCACCAATTTTATGGAATATTTCTACGATTACGATTACTGGAAGCTGGCCCCGGCGCTCGATTTTATCTCCTGGGATAGCTACCCGATGTGGCACAACGAGAACGATGAGACAACACTCGCCTGTTATACCGCGATGTATCACGATTTGATGCGCACCCTGAAGCAGGGCAAGCCGTTTGTACTGATGGAGTCGACGCCAAGTGCCACCAACTGGCAGCCGACCAGCAAGCTGAAGAAGCCGGGTATGCATATTCTCTCATCACTGCAGGCGGTAGCGCATGGCGCGGACGCTGTGCAATATTTCCAGTGGCGCAAGAGCCGTGGCTCGGTCGAGAAGTTCCATGGCGCGGTGGTGGATCATGTCGGTCATCTTGATACGCGCACCGGTCGTGAGGTGAGTGAGCTGGGCCGGATGCTGGCTGCGATGACTCCAGTGATGGGCTGTCGGGTTGAGACGCGGGTAGCGATTATTTTCGACTGGGAGAGTCGCTGGGCGATGGATAACGCGCAGGGGCCGCGCAATCTCGGTCTGCATTATGAGCGCACGGTGAACGAGCACTATCGTGCTTTCTGGGAGCAGGGCGTTGCGGTGGATGTCATTAACGGCGACAGCGATCTCAGTGGTTACGATCTGGTGATTGCGCCGATGCTTTATATGGTGCGCGACGGTTTTGCGACGCGAGTCGAGCAGCATGTTGAGCGGGGCGGGCATTTCGTGGCCAGTTACTGGAGCGGCATCGTGAATGAGAGCGATCTGTGCTATCTGGGTGGATTTCCGGGTCCGCTGCGACCGCTGCTCGGCATCTGGTCAGAAGAGATAGATAGTCTGACTGATGAGGAGTTTAACGGCGTGCGTGGGGTGAGCGGCAATGAGCTGGGTCTGAGCGGGCCGTATCAGGCGCGGGAGCTTTGTGAGCATATTCATCTGGAAGGTGCAATGGCGCTGGCCAGTTACGAGAGTGATTTTTACGCCGGTACGCCGGCGGTCACGGTGAATCACGTGGGTCAGGGCAAAGCCTGGTATATCGCATCGCGTAATGATCTGCCTTTCCATCGGGATTTCTATGGTGCGCTGATTAAGCAACTGGCGTTGCCGCGTGCGCTGGCGATTGATCTGCCGCCTGGCGTGGTCGTTCAGCGGCGTACCGATGGTGAACAGGCGTTTCTGTTTGTGCAGAACTTTACGGGTCAGGCGCAGTCGTTGTCGTTGCCTGCCGGGTTAAGTGATTTGATTGATGGCACGGGTGTGGGGGAATCGCTGACGCTGGGGCCGTGGGGATGTCGCGTTCTGAGTGTGATGCTAACCAGAGGCGCAAGCGCTTAAAGCGAGTTGAATTCCGCTTGATGGCAGGATGAGCGCAGGCTCAGGGGGCATATGCCTTCCGCAAAGACGCAAAAGACGGCATCCCTGCCGGCTCAGCACGGGCCATCCCTGGCCCGTGATGCTTTGCTCCAGGCATATGTCCCCCATCGCTTTGAGTTTGGGAGTGGCCTGTGGGTTGGGTGAGTGCCTGGAACTGATGGCATAGAGCAGGTTAGGGAGAAGTTGCTGGCAGGATGAGCGCAGGCTCAGGGGGCATATGCCTTCCGCAAAGACGCAAAAGATGGCATCCCTGCCGGCTCAGCACGGGCCATCCCTGGCCCGTGATGCTTTGCTCCAGGCATATGTCCCCCATCGCTTTGAGTTTGGGAGTGGCCTGTGGGACGTTCTGGCGCGGTTTTAATTGCGGACTTTGTGGCGGGGGAATAGGGTTTGAGGGCAGGACGAGTCTATTTTCTGTGAATGCTCAAGAGCCAGTCCCCCTCGTTTTCGTTTATCAGTCGTGAGTGGCGGGCAGCAGCCCGCCTTTTTATTATCTGGAGGAGAACAACATGGTGAGTCTGAAATCGTTTAAGCAATATTTCAGTCGGCAGCCGCTGACGGCGGAAGAGGTTGAGATAGACAGTGCGCTGCTGGAGCGTCTTGTAGGGTGCTTTGGCGGGCGTGACAATATTCAGCAGGTGGACGCCTGTTTAACCCGGCTGCGGGTGAAGGTGACGTCGCTGAGGGCGGTGGATACGGCAGGATTACAGAAGGCGGGGGCGATTGGCGTGGTGATTCTGGGGCAGGAAGTTCATGCGATCTTTGGTACGCAATCCGACCAACTGCGTCAGTTGCTGGAAGCCCGATTCTTTAAGCCGCTTCAGCCGGAGTAAAAAAATGGATAACCGTCACCGGTTATCCAAATAAGCCCCTGCATAAGCGCTTAACAATGATCACAATGAGGGCCGCGACGGGTCACCACCAGGCTTCGACCTGTACGCCGAAGTTCCAGGTGTTGTTACTGGTGTTGTCTTTGAAGCTGTGTCCATCTTCTGAGTCATTCAGGTAAGAGGCAAACAGACGCAGTTCCGGGCGTGACATAAATTCGGGACCCGCTGCCAGACCCAGCGCCAGCGTATATTTCTGACCCGCCTGCTTGTAGTCACTGCCGACTTTGTTTTCATCTTTCTGCCAGAAGCTGCCGACTTCGCCGATGCCGCGGACATACTGTGTGAATTGATACTGACCCCGACCCACCAGCGACAGCAGGGTGCTTTTGCTGGTCTGCGCGGTGACGTCATCAGCTGAACCCCAGGTAAAGACTTGATTCAGTGAAAACTTGTCGGTAATTGGCAGCAAACCGGTGTTGATTATGCGATAGCCGGTGGCATTGCGGGTATCGTTCCACATGTCATACCAGCCGCCGCCCTGCGAAATCATGTTTTGTGCCAAACCTTTATTGGCGTACTGCAGGACCAGTTTCTGATAGCCGCCCCAGATATCCTGACTGATCTCACTGGTCAGCATTACGCCGTTTTCAGCGTCATAAAGACCACCATACGCTTCCTGCTTTTTGGTGGTGTTCGGCATAGCGTAATCCACACCGAATTCGGTCCAGGCATCATTCCAGGGTTTCCAGCCGGCATAACGGAGATCGAGGTAGTTAATATTGACGTCGTTATCGCCATCGACCCGGTAATCCACGTCATTGGCATCGCCACGGATCCAGGCAAATGAGATAGCGCCAGGGCCCAGCGTGTAGTTCTCAATACCGGCACCCGAGCCGGAGATGTTCCAGTATTTGGTATCAATAATGTGCAGGTCGTGACGCTGGTAGTAACGTTTACCGCCCCAGATCACGGCATCCTTGTCACCCGGTACCAGCCCTTTGATCTGCAGATTTAGCTGACGCAAGCCAAACTGTGCATCGTCGCCGAAGGTGGTTTCATTATCGTTAGACCCGTCGGAGAACATACTGACCATGGTGTCGACGTAGAAACTAACGTCATCCTTTTTATAGACCTCGCTGCCCAGCTCAATCTCGCCGTAGGTGTCGGCTTCGTTGCCGAGACGGCCTATCTTGTTCTTCTGATACTCTTCAATACCGCCATCCTGCGATACACCCACGCCACCACGCAGATAGCCATGGAAATCAATATTGTCGATGGCGGCATAGAGCGTCGGGGAGGTCAGGGCCGCAGCAAGCGCCACAGCAGCAGTACGTAACCTTGTTTCCATGTTATCCTCAATTTTATTTGTAATACGTTCACATGACAGCGGAAGTAAACGCTTTTTGTCAGAGGCGTGACAAATAAAATCGCGATAATGTGTGATGTACTGCAAATAAAATGGCGGTATTTGTAACGATTAGTGAATCTGATCACCAAATATCATTGTGTGAAGGTATGACTTTTTATTTTTATTTGTGCAATGTGACGGCGATAACCTGGTGACACAGCGGCTGTGGTACCATTCGCTCATCGGTAATCAGGGATGCGAATTATGAAATCAAAAAATGCCACCTTAGAGGATGTCGCCCGTCATGCTGGGGTGTCGTATCAGACGGTTTCGCGGGTTTTGAATAAGTCAGCAAACGTCTCAGAATCAACGCGGCGCAAGGTAGAACAGGCTATTGAGACCCTGCGCTACGTGCCCAACAGACTGGCACAGCAGCTGGTGGGTAAGCAGAGTACGACGCTGGGTCTGGTGACGACATCGCTGGCCTTGCATGCGCCCTCACAGGTGGCTGCTGCGGTTAAACGTTATGCCAATGCAGCTGACTACCAGGTACTGATTGCCATGATCGATGAGAACGTCAATCAAAGTCTGCAGGATTGTATTAATGAACTGAAGTCGCAGCGGGTCGATAAGGTGATTATCAACGTCCCGCTGGAGAGCCGGGATGCTGAGCAGGTCGTACAGGAGAACAACGATATTCTCTGTCTTTTTCTTGATGTCGATCCCTATAGCGCAGTGTTTAACGTTTCCTTTAATCCGGCTGATGGCACCCGTGCCAGCGTGAAATATCTTTATGAGCAGGGGCATCGGGAATTTGCCCTGCTGGCCGGGCCTGAGCAGTCGGTTTCCGCCAACCTGCGGTTAAAGAGCTGGCTGGATACGCTGGAAAGCTATCGGCTTAAACCGGTCAGCATCAGCCACGGTAACTGGGATGCCCAAAGTGGTTATAACGGCGTGCTGCAACTGCTGCGTGAAGCGCCGGAGTTCAGCGCCCTGCTGGTAGGCAACGATCAGATGGCGCTGGGTGTGTTGAGCGCACTGCACCAGCGCGGTGTGGCGGTGCCGGGGCAAATTTCGGTAATTGGCTACGATGACACCTATGAAAGTGCCTTCTTCCATCCGGCGCTGACCACGGTATCGCTCGATCTTGATTTACAGGGCAAAGAAGCGGTCGCGCGTCTGCTGCTGGCCAGCGAGCAGGATGAGCAGCGCTCCTCTTCAATCCTGCCGGCAAAGCTGGTGTTGCGAAGCTCGACTGGCATCGCCGGGCAGCATCAGCGCGATTTGAAGCAGATTGCAGAACAGTTGCGGTTGATCGCCAGTCGCCTGGAGTAGCCCTGGCCCAGGTGAATATTTAAAAACGTAAGAATCTACTGCTGCTATGCTCAGATCAGGATAACTATTCAGAATGTCGGTGAAATTAGCCGATGATGAAAGGGCAATCTGTGAGCTGATGTTCTGAATCGTTGTTACGCAACCGACACGTTTAGTCCGATTTCTCTACCTTCAGGGAGTGACACTATGTTGTGGCTTGAACAGGGGCTATACCTCAGGGTTGAAGAGTTAGCGCATGGCCCCAGGCCGCTGCCGCTTTCCAGTGGCTTCACTATGCAGACGGCTTATCGTGCGCTGGGCTGTTTTAACCCCTCCGAAACGTCAGATGCTTATTACATTCTTTCAAATGACCGCGATGAAATATGGTTCATCTGTAACCGGCATCTGAGAACCGTTTTCCTTGATGCCAGTAACGCGGCCTTACGGGTGAAGATGCAGGAGCCAGCAGAGAATCTGCCGGTACTTTCTGCCGCACATGATGATCATATCGTATCCTTTTAACGTTTAGTCTGATCCTGTCCTTTACCGACTGTGTTCTGTTACGTTTCAGAGAGTAAGAAGGCCGCCATCGCTGGCGGCCCTGATTATGTATAAATAAGCGTTAGTGGCGATGCTGCCGGTGACGCTGACTTCCAAAAATCGCCTGTTATCGCATAAAATCTTTCTGTTCCAGGCACCTCCATGTCTTTCACTTGCGACAGGTATTTATGTACATAGCCAGTAATGACGTTTTCCCAGTCAAGTCTGCTGAGTTGACATAAAAGGCCTTGAGCCACGGCGCTTCTGGTGCTTTATCGCGCCTCCCGGGTTTGTCCGCTAATTAATCGGACGACACACAGGTGAGGGATGCTCATATCGATTCCCTGGCCTTACGGTCATCAACATAGATTGCCTGTGCCGCTTCCCTGGGGTGTTTTGTCCAGCTCGCCAGCGCGACAAAGGGATCCTGTGAGGTTCCGCACTGCGGGGTAATTTTAGGGCGGGGAATACCTAATCCCGGCTATGGCACCTATTCTGCGGGCAAGGCCGCAGTACGATCGCCCGGAGATTGAACCGCAAGCTGGCACCTCACGGCATCAGGGTTGATACCTTCAGCCCCGGCCCCCATTGATACGCCAGCGTTTGATCAGGCCAGCGATGATGTCAGGCAGACACTGCACGCACAGATACTGGCAAAGCGCTGGGGTAATGCCGATGACGTGGCGGCTGTACGGCCCTGTTCTGACCTCGGACGAAAGCAGTGACGTTAGCGGCGCCAGCCTGATGATTGATAGCGAGATGTCAGCATAACAACCTGCGCGGATGGACTTAACGCAGATCGCACAGGTCTGTGTGGGTCGATTTGTGGCTCATTCATCCACTCTCTGCCAGAAGTACACCGTGTCAGCCGTGATCTGGTCAGAGAGGGAATTTTGCTCGCCTGATAATTGGATTAATCCCCCCTGTTTTCGTGATGGCGGATCATCAGGCACGTGCGCCGCAGGAACATGAAATTTTATGCAGACAGGAAAATCTATCCTGCATCGTCAGCAATATGAGTGGATATTTCCGCTCATCCGAATACGGTGCAGGTCGCACTGGCGCACTGGCGCACTGGCGCACTGGCGCACTGGCACACTGGCTGAGGTCTGGTATGAGCGGACGCTTCACCACAACCAGGCTTTGGCACACTGTGAGCAACGTAAGGTTGCTTTGTGTCATTCGTGCGTATTCTCTGCTTTATGGCAATCACCGCTTTATTCTATCGCTGAATAATCTCAACCCGGTGGTTTTGTCCGTCATCCACTAAAAGAATTTTGTCGTCAGGCAACCGAATGTCATCCACTGTGACCTGATACTCACTTTCACCACGGGAAATAGTGATGCGATACTGACTCTGCCCGTGTTGATAGGTCATGCTAAACGAAGGCCAGTCATCAGGTAACTGCGCATGGATAATAAGCGTTTCACCGTGACGTTTTATCCCGAGCAACTCTTCCGTTACCAGACGATAGGCCCAGCCCGCTGAACCGGTATACCAGCTCCAGCCCGCCCGCCCGGTATGAGGAGGAACGCTATACACGTCCGCACTCATGACATAAGGCTCTGCTTTGTATGTGTTAACGCCGTCAGGCTGCAGTGTATGGTTTATTGGGTTGATCATTGACCACAGTTGCCAGGCCCTCGTTTTTTCCCCCATACGGGCAAATGCCATAACAGCCCAGATTGCACCATGCGTGTACTGGCCGCCGTTCTCCCTTACGCCCGGCAGATAACCCTTTATGTAACCCGGGTCAGGACCATGGCCATCAAAGGGGGGCGTTAACAGTTTGATCAAACCTGCATCTTTATCTACCAGACAGTTGTCCAGCGACCGCATCGCCTCGGCACTGCGTGCAGGATCAGCCGCGCCGGAAAGAACGGACCAGCTTTGGGCAATTGCATCAATACAGCACTCCTGCGATCCTCGTGATCCCAGCGGCGCGCCATCGTCAAAATATCCGCGCAGGTACCACTCACCATCCCAGGCTGAAGATTCAAGATTTTTTTGCAAGTTAAGCGCTTCTGAATGGCATAAGGCCGCCACGTGTAGATCCTGACGCTGTTCAGCCAGTGCCGCGAAATGCTGTAAAAGATCGTAGAGGAAGAAGCCAAGCCAGACGCTTTCCCCTCGGCCTTCGATGCCGACCAGATTCATACCATCATTCCAGTCGCCAGCGCCCATCAGCGGCAGGCCATGCTGGCCGAAGTGTAATCCCCGTTCAACGGCTTTGACACAGTGCTGCCACAGCGTCTCTTCGATATGGCTTATAACCGGCGTTTCGTAAACAGATTCTTCGCCGGGTTTGGGCTGACGGCCTTCGAGATAGGGAATGCGCTGTTCCAGCACCCCGATATCCCCCGTTATATCCACGTAGTGACAAACCGCGAGCGGGAGCCACAGGTAATCATCAGAACACCGCGTGCGCACACCATTGCCGTGCGGAGGATGCCACCAGTGCTGAACATCCCCTTCAATAAACTGCCGTGAGGCACACAGCAGGATCTGGCTGCGCAGTCGCTCTGGTGCGACGTGGCTCAGTGCCAGCGTATCCTGCAACTGGTCACGGAAACCAAATGCACCGCCGGACTGGTAATACCCGCTGCGTGCCATGATGCGGCAGGCTACCGTCTGGTACAACAACCAGCCATTCACCAGCAAATCAACGCAGCTATCGGGTGTTTGCACCACGATTTTATCAAGAATCTTGTGCCAGAAATGATGAACCTGGTCCAGCGACTGGCGCGCGTGATCCTCATTCAGAAAATGGGCAAGCGTCTCCTGCGCCTGCACCAGGTTGCCTGCCACGCCGAGGACAAAAACAAAGGTTTTCTGGTCACCATCAATAATGGTGGCTGTTGACTGTAGCGCGGCACAGGGATCCAGACCGGCCCCTGTCTGGCCTGAGAGCCTGCGCATTTTGATGGCAGCCGGCGCATGCAGTGATCCATTACGTCCCAGAAATTCACGACGGTTTCCCGTTACCGTACTCAGGGGGTCATTGACGGCGAAAAAAGCGGTACGTTCACCGCCGTTAGAACCGTAAAAGTTATTCGCCATTACCGCGTTACCGCCAGCCAGGGTGTGCGAATGCGTAATGATATGCGCGGCAGAGTGCGTGCGTGTTGCCCCGAGTGTCCACTCCACGTAGCCGGTAACAGCTAATTTACGCGTGCGGCCCGAATGGTTACTGAGCTTCAGGATCGCAAGCTTAACGGGTGCCTGTTCGTCCACCAATATGGTCATTTCGCTGTCTACCCCGTTTTCACGGTGGGCAAATACGCTGTAACCAAAACCATGGCGCGTGAGATAGTCGCCTTGCCCGCGCACGGGCAAGGTCATGGGTGACCAGCACGCGCCGTTCTCTTCATCGCGCAGGTAAAACGCTTCGCCGCTTCTGTCACTTACCGGATCGTTTTCCCAGGGCGTTAAGCGGTATTCATGGGCGTTTTCAAACCAGCTGTAAGCCTGCCCGGCTTCAGACATTACGCTGCCAAAATTTTCGTTTGCCAGCACGTTTGACCAGGGCGCTGGCGTCGGTTCGTTTTCTCTTAAGAGGATCTGATACTCCCGTCCATCCTGAGAAAATCCGCCGTAGCCGTTGAAATGACGTAACGGGTCCAGATTCGGTATCCAGTCGGTATGGTGATTGTTAGCTGTTGTTATCTCCGGCACAAATGGCCTGGCGATTTTATTCGTCGCGCCAATACGCTGGTTAAGTTGTTCTTTGATGCCGTCAGCACGATCATCCAGACTCAGACACGCTACGCTCATCAGCAACTGCTTATCCTCGACGCTCAAATGCTCGCCGTTACGTACAAAAATCCCGCCGGGTTTATCCAGCAGGCTGGCTTCTGAGCCCGCATAGATTAAATCCATAATCTGCGTCTGTAACACCTGCTGATAGCCGCCGGCGCTGTTATTCAGAATCACGAGATCCACCTCCAGCCCTTTCAGCCGCCAGTATCGATGCGCCTGAATCAGTGTGGCAACTGAGGCGATTCTTTCTTCACTGGTGATGATGAGCAGAACAATCGGCAAATCGCCTGAAATTCCCCAGCCCCATAAGCCAGACTGACCACGCCGGTTGCGACTGATAGTCTTTTCGTCACTGCGTAATTCCTGACAGGGATAAAGTACCGCGCTGGCGAGGCGGTTAAATAAGGTTGCGTCGTCTTCACTGGCATTCATCTGCCGTAATACGACCAGACTGTGGGACCATGCCAGTTCAAAAACACGATCGGCGATCGGATGATCGCGATATTTTTCCATCAACGCGAGGCTTTGCTGACGGTTTTCGCTAATGCCATAAACGATATCAATGGTGACCGGCTGTCCGGGCTGGAGCCTGACCGCATGACATATCGACAGTATCGGATCCAGCACGGCGCCGAAAGTATTGCTGAGCGGCCCGTCCGTATTGACTGCCTGGGCATCAGCCGGATTTCTTCCGCGGCCAAGAAATTTGGCTCTGTCGGTTTCAAACGATACGTTCCCGGAACATTCGCCATGTACCACCATCATATGAAACAGGTACGGGCTTTGTTCATCCGGCGAGCGTGAACGTCGGTGGCACAGGATGGCATCACGCGCGGGAACTGTCTCCGTCTGGATAAACAGGTTGCTGAATGCCGGATGCGCCTGATCGCTGGCGTCCGGTGCCAGCACCACTTCGGCATAGGTCGTCAGCTCTAACGTTCGCGGTGCCCGACCATGGTGCACCAGAGTGACGCGACGTAGTTCGATGTCATCTTCCGGGGAGACGACAACCTGGGTTTTAACGCTAATAGCGCCGAGCTCGCGTCTGAATTCAGCGCCCGCATCGGTAAAAATAATTTCATCATTGCTGATGTCCGCGCTGCCACCCATAGGTTGCCAGGTATTACTCCACACCTCATGGGTCAGCGGATCGCGGATATAGCAGAATGTTCCCCAGTTATCACGCGTAATATCGCTGCGCCAGCGCGTGAGAGCGATGTTTTTCCAGCGACTGTAACTTCCACCGCCGGTTGTTATCATCAGATGATAATGTCCGTTTGAGAGTAATTGTATTTCTGGTGTCGGACTGTCCACATGGCTGAAAATCCGCGGCTCATAACGTACCGGCTTAACCCTTCCTTCATGGGACTCAAAATGACGACGCGGACTATAGAGATCGACTGCATCGGGTACGCGTTCCTGTAATAGCAGGCTGGCCGACCTGAACGCAGGACTCGACATGAATCGCGTGGCCATCGGTGCATCAAGCAGCAGATGCCCCAGCGCCTGAAAGGCCATTCCCTGATGGTGCGCCATCCAGGACTGCACCACTAAAAAAAGCTGACCGGTTGCCAGACGCGATGGCGTATAGTCAAGCGCTTCATAAAAACCATACTCGCCGCGCGCACCGTTCTTTTCCAGAATGGACAGGTTTTCGCAGGCTTTCTGCGGGGAAACCAACAGCGCCAGCAGCGTGGCATACGGGGCTACCACCATATCGTCGGCGAGGCCGCGTCGGAGACCCAGACCGGGTACGCCAAATGCCTGATACTGATAATTGTGTTGAACATCAAACGCATGATAGCCAGACTCGGACACACCCCATGGCACACCACGCTCTTTGCCCCAGTTTATCTGCCGTATTACCGCGGATTTGCTCATCGTATCCAGCAGACTTCCGTGCCATGTCGGCATCACCAGATTCGGCATCAAATATTCAAACATTGAACCGCTCCATGACATCAGGGCGGTTTCTCGATCTATAGTGGTAAACAGTCGGCCGAGTGCATACCAGCTTTTAAGCGGAAGCTGATTCGTTGCAATAGCGACAAAACTGGTCAGGCGAATTTCAGAGGGCAGAAGATCGTAGTGGCTTTTGTCGAGCGTAGTGGTATCACAGTTGTAACCAACACTCAGCATGCTGGTAGCACTGTTGTAAAGAAACGCAAAATCCATTCGTGCATGGTCAGCTAACCGTTGTTCGAGTTCACTGATAATGTCCAGTCGTAGCCTGGCCTGCGTTATCACGGCAGCCGGAACGGGCACTCCATCAATGGTTATCGCGCGGGCCAGCTCACTCAGCGCTGGCAATGACTGTGCATGATACGTCGCGGGTAACCACCCAAGCAGCGTTGACCATTCATCGCAAAGTTGCTGCAGTTGAGTGACCAGATGCGCCGTCCAGCGCTCAATGATATTGCTCTCCTGATGACTCCGTTGAGTCAGATCGGTGCAATGCGCCTGCATTTTTCTTAGTTCACTGAACAGCTGGCCGGACGGTAATGCTGCTGCGCTTAAACACTGTATGCGCAGCAGTCGCAGACTGGCTGGGGCGTGAGGACGCCAGTATTTCTCCAGCACACTCAGGGTATCGTTCAGCCCCTCCACGATAAGCTCAGAGTTTAAGACCGGCTGACGGCGCATAGCTGTCAGTCCTTCACGCAGCGTCAGTAAATGACCGGCCATATTGCCGCTATCGACACTGGAAACATAACGCGGGCTGAGCGGAGCCAGCGTGCGGGTGTCATACCAGTTATACAAATGTCCCCGGTAGTGCTCCATCTTATCCAGCGAGTCAAGCGTCTGTGTGATGCGCTGCAATGCCTCCCCGCCAGGAAGGTAGCCAAAATCCCAGGCCGTAAGGTTAGCCAGCAGGGAAAGCCCGATGTTGGTGGGAGAAGTACGATGTGCAATTTTTGGCTCCGGGATTTCCTGATAATTGTCGGGAGGAAGCCAGTTTTCTTTTGCCGTCGCAAATGTCTCAAAAAAAGCCCAGATTTCCCGGCTGGTCTGACGCAAAAGTTGTTTTTGCTCCGGCGCGGGCAGGAAAGTTTTACGCGCAGGCGGGCGGCTCAGCCAACTCAGCAGCAGCGGCGCGAGGCACCACGACAGGCCGATGAGCAGGGCGATTGTCAGCCATTGTGGCGCAAAAACCAGGGTAAGCACCATGATTGCCACCCCACAAACCACATTCATCCACATAGCCCGATAAAAACGAAAAACAGAAAAGGGGATGAGGCTATCTGGCGTGTGGCTGGACCACTCTGTCAGATTGCGCTGGCTAATGCCAAGGCGCCAGAGTGTCACTGCGATTGCGTACAGCGAATAGCCCGCTTCATGCGGCAGTAAGACAAAATTGAGCCCAACACGGGAAATACGCTTCAACGCTCCGGCCGTGACAAGCACCAGGTGCGGCTTCAGGGGACGACGAAACGGCTTTTTGACAAGATCAAGAATGATGCATAACGCGGCAGGCAGCAGCCAGATCAGGGTCAGGACGCCTGACCAGTAGAACGGATTGGGCACCCACAGCAGTCCGCAAAAAAGCAGCACCAGTAAAGAGGGCGCGACCAGACTGCGGCGCAGATTATCAAACAGCTTCCACCGGGACAGCGCGGACAATGGGTTTCTATCCTGTTTGCCATCCGCCTTTCTGACACGGAGTTTAAGCCAGTTAAGCAGTTGCCAGTCGCCACGGATCCAGCGCGTGCGGCGTGCAACATCGGACAAATAATTGTTCGGGTACTGCTCGTAAAGTAAGACCTCGCTCAGCAGCCCGGAACGGGCATAACATCCTTCAAGGAGATCGTGGCTGAGAACCAGATTGTCCGGGCAGGTGTTGGAGGTGGCCTGCGCAAAGATATCAAGGTCATAAATGCCTTTCCCAACAAAGGAGCCTTCTTCAAAAAGATCCTGATAGATATCAGAAGACATCATCGAATAAGGGTTATTACCCGGTACGCTGCTGCGCATTGCAGCATATCTGCCCTGGCCGTCCCGGGGCATTTCCTCTGCCAGTCCCGGTTGTAGAATACCGTAGCCTTTGACGACTCTCTGACGAACCGGATCATACTCTGGCTTGTTCAGTGGGTGCGCCATCGTTGCCACCAGTTTATGCGCCGTATCACGTGGCAGGAGGGTGTCACTATCCAGCGTGATGACATACCTGATGGTCCCAGGTAAGCGGTTCGCGGGCAAGTCCGCAACGCTGGAAAATTGTGTGTCAGGCTGGCGTAGCCAGCTGTTCAGCAACGCCAGTTTGCCCCGCTTGCGTTCATAACCCATCCAGATCTTCTGTGAAGCGTTCCACTCGGGCGAACGATGTAGCAAATAAAAACGCTGACGGCAGCAAGGGTAGCGCCTGTTAAGCGTTTGTATGTCTGACATCGCCTGACTTAACAGCGCGGATTGTTCTTCTGTATTTTCAGTTGTCGAGTCAGCGAAATCAGTAACCAGCGCAAAACAGAGATTATCATCCTGATTTCCAAGCCAGCACACTTCAAGACGGGTGAGGAGACTGTCAAACGTTTCCCGGCTCGTCAGCATGCAAGGGATGGCAACCAGGGTCGAAGACGTAACCGGAATTCCGCCGGAAAAATCCATTCTCGGCAGCGGCCGGGGAACGCGAAAACGGGTCGTCGCTTCACTCAGCACATCGCTTACCAACTGACTCACCGCAATAATCAGGGGTAAGGCCAGCGGTATCAACCACCAGGCCATTCCCGGACCCGCTGTTTTAAATAAGATTGCGGCCGTCATCGCCGTGGTCAACAGGCTCATGCTCCCCAACCAGGACAACAGGGGAAATCTGTTGAAATTGTGCCGCAAACGTTTGAGGCCAGAGGTATTGACTGACAGATGACGTTCCAGCTGAGGTCGTCCTTCGCCCATCAGATAGTAACCAATATGGTATTGCGGCATGCCGGGTTCTGTTTTGCCCGACAGCGCCAGTAGGCGGTTTGCCACTTCCGGCTCACTGAATTGACTCCCCCGGGCCAGAATCTCAATCACATGGCGATAATGATCGCGGGTATCAAAATGCATGCGGGAGTAAATGCCTGCGGGATCCTGACGTAACGTCTGCTCCACCACACTAATGCTCTCGGCGAAATCGGCCCAGTTGGTTTCATTGATCAAGCGTAAACCAGCAATACTGTTGCTGACAGAGAGCTGACTGGCCGCAAGCTGCTGGTTAAACCGATGTATCAGCGCCTGGGTAGTGAGGCTTTGTTCGGCAAGCCGTTGCTCAACCCAGCTAAGGGGTAGCGCCAGCGCATTTCCATGTCCGTGCAAACGACGAACCAGTTCAGCGACAAAGGCACTGCTCAATGGCGGGCGAGTACGCGCCATGTCAGCAATGACCATGATTAAGTCGGCTGGCGCCTTTTCCGCGCATTCGGTCATCCGAGTTACCCACATATCAGCAAGGCTGCGTTCTTGCTGAGCCTGAACCACCTCAATACTAACCCGGCGGAGATTTTCAATCAGCGCCAGGCGCAGCATGCCGGGTAAAGCCCAGACTTCTCCTAACATCAGCGGCGTCACCTGCTGGTAGGCGGTAATATAGCTGGTCAGGCTGGCGATATCCCAGCGCCCGTCACCATGCACCACGGCCTCCGTGGCAATATCATAGATACGCGGACAAAGGTGCGGCGAGGTGAGTGAGGGAAGACCCTTACCAAAGCTGGGCGGCAAATGCTGACGGACATTGCGTATTTGCTCCTCAATCAGATAGTAGTTGTCCAGCAGCCACTCGCCTGCAGGCATGATGCTCGACTTTTTACCCTCGTTAAGCGCGTAACAGTTTTGGGTAATTACGGCTTCGTTGTCACTGAGGCGTTTGAGCAGGTAGTACGGCATTTTTTCCGCGGACAGTTTGTGCGTATGCGCCAGTTTTTGGCCGTAGCGCTCAAGCTGAGGCGTTGAGAACAGATCTGGACGGGGAATGCTTTCACCCGTGTTATCGCTGGACGAAAAATCGGCGTATCCGGGCGCTGTTGCCGGGATACGGGAAGGGCGAAACCATGCCATGGGATTCATTTTCATAGTGTTGCTCTAGTGCGACATTAACGCGCAGAAGCAGTTGAAAAATCAGTTCAGAAACGTTCTCTCAGGATGTGCATCAGGCATCAGGGATTTATCAGCTGCTGGTCCAGGTATTCACTGCAGGATATTGAAGATCGTTAGTCACCCAAGTCGGGAGCTAGCATGGTGAGATAAACAGGGCTTTACACCCCGGACAAAGCATCGCCTGTTTCAGCCGCACTTTTGAGGCAGGCTGGTCTGAAGTTAAACCACAGGCAGGACAGACGATTCTGGACGTACCACTCATGAGCTTCCTTGCGTAACTGAGAAGAGACATGGTGATTAACCTTTCGAGGAATAAAACTCATACTATCATTAATGATTAAATTTTAGTCGATCTGTTTTATTTTATTGTTACTGGCCAGACGGTGGTCTGCTGGGAATAATTAACTGTTCTGAAGGCGTTAGTCTTCTCTCCCATTGATTAACGCCAACGGGTGTTGAAAACGTTCGCTACTGACACAAACCAGACATGCACTGACAGAACAGCTCAGGGATGAAAATCAGCGTTCGTCATCGTGAAGGCACCCGCATTGAGAATGTTTGCCTGGTTAACCTCAGTCGCATTAAACGAACATGGCCAGACGCGATGCTTTTGCATGACCACCTTATTCCTCTCACCCGCGAGGGTTAAACCTATCAATTTTAAAATTGAGTGGCGAAATCAGCCAGCGGAAATAAAAATACTAATGTTCTGGTTTATTTCGAAAAGCGGTCCGCGGCTAACAGATGCCGTTGCCCGTCATAAATTACCATCATCACGATCGTCTCAGAGGCTGGAGCTCCAGTCGCCAGCCTTAAGCTCAATCAGTTCACGCCTGACGGGTTTTGTGACCTTTGTCATCACAACACGCCGCCATCGGGCGGCGGGTTAATCGGGTTCGCTAGTGTTAAGAATTCACGAAATTTTCTTTACCTGTCATGAAGTTAATCAGTCAGGTTTTATAAACATTGATTTACAGTGTGGGCAGAGCAAGGTTTGCTTTTTGCCTATTTTTTTTATCGACTGCTGCGACTCTTTTCGACATACCGGACAGATAGAGGAAGACGTTATTTCGGTAATTTGGTCCATAATTCGATTGAAGAAGGACATTATGTTTGGCCTTAAAAAAGAATGAGATCTACTCTACCACCTCTGGTTATTTTTTATACAACTAATAAACGTTTATGGGCTTGTGGTTAAATCTCAGCCCGACAGATAACCGATTCCCGCACAGTAATATCAGCAATGTCCACTTCAGGCACAGAGCGGACTGCATACTAAGCCGATGTTTGTCATGAATGAGAAGCAGAGTTGCCGACAATAATGTGTGCGTTAAGGGGCAGCAACAATGAAAGCCCTGCAACAATCCGTTGAAACGCCCATCCCCAATGCCGGTCAGCATGTCCCCCATCTGGCAAACCAGCTTAACTTATGCCATGAACACGGTTGCGGCCGTTGCGTTTCGCCTCGTATAGTGCTCTGTCAGCCTGCTTCTTAAGACGCTCAGCTTGATCCGCCTGACCGTTAGAAATTAGCGTGCTGTAACCGGCGCTTAGGGTGATTACACTTTGAGAAAGCCTGGCGCTTTCATGAGGTATCCCCGCGTTCATAACCGCTTTCACCGCGCGTCGGGCCACTTTTTCGGCATCGGCTTTGTCGGTAAAGGGCAAAATAATGGCAAACTCCTCGCCGCCGTAGCGTGCCACTACGTCGCCCGGCCGGTGAATGATCCCTTTCAGAATGGTGCCCACCTTTTGCAGGCACGCATCGCCACCCACGTGTCCGTACGTATCGTTGTAAAGCTTGAAAAAATCAATATCAAACATGATGAGGGAGACTGGGTTGCCTGACTTGCACGAGTGCTGCAGGGCCTGTTCCAGCATAGCGTCAAACTGACGGCGATTCGCCAACCCGGTCAGCCCGTCAATCAGCGCCAGATATTGCAGCGTATGGTTGATAGTGGTCAGTTCATCCCTTACCTGCGTCAGTTCAAGCTGGTTTCTGACATTAGCCTTTACCTGCCTGAGCACAAACATACCCATGCCGGTAATTAACATAAGCAATACCAGGTTCAGCACAACGTCGGCAGCGTTGGATGAGAGCCACTCCGTACGGATCGCATCACGGTCATATCCCGCCGTGACAATTAGGGGATATTGCTCAAGACGGGCGTAGCCATATACCCGCTCAACGCCATCCAGTGCTGAGCGCCACGTGGCGCTGCCGCTGACAGACGTTTTCAGGACCGTTGTGAACAGCGGGCTGGAGGAAAGGCTGCGGTTGATGGCCGTTTCCGGCAGAGGGCGGATATACAATACTGAAGTGTCAGCCAGTATCAGCGCCAGGACGTCTCGCTCACCCAGCGTATAGTAGCTGTAGAACTGCCGGAAGTAGTCAACCATTACCGTTGCCAGCGCAATGCCGGCAAAATGGCCCGCCTTATCGTTCAGGCGCACCGATACGGGAATGACCAGGTCGCCCGTAGAGCGGCTTCGGATAACGCGACCGATATGAACGCCGGTATCGGTGTGTGTCCGATGCCAGATAAAATACTCTCTGTCGGCATTGTTCCCTTTTGCAGGCATCGAATGACCCGACGTGGCAACCCATTTACCCTGCGCGTCATAAATAAACAGTCCATGCAGCTGTTGAAGTTTCCCCTGCTGCTCTTTCAGTTGCCGGGTAAAGGCGGGCGTTGCCGCATAGTTAAGCCCGTTAAGGCTAAGCTGCCTGACCGCGTCAGCCAGCGTAATATCCACCTGAAGAAAGGCGTCTTGGGCCTGTTTTGCCAGCGAAACCGAGAGGTTACGGGCATCATCCTCACGTACCTGTTCATTGTGCAGCCAGGAACTCCACAGCGTCCATATATTAACGCCCACGACGGCAAGTACGGTCATCAGCAGGAAAAAAGCCATGGTCCGGCCAAGGGAATTCTGGATAGAAGGGGTCATGAGGCCGTCAGTTTCTTTATTCACAATGTTTAAATTCCGACACAAACCGATACTGAAACATAATTTATGAATAAGGTAATCACAAGTGGGCCTGCCAGGATGCGCGGGTTAATCTTTGCCTTTAACATCCCAAAGACAACGTATTGCCTTGCCAGGCATATTTCTTTGCTCCATCTGAGGATGGGGCATAAACAATGCTTTCTGCTGCTGGCTTATAACAGGTCTCTGTGAATCTCAAACGCTGCTAAGCGCCAGTAAACGTTGTAAAGAGCTCGTCAGTAATTAATAAACAGATGAAGAATTCAGATTAAAACTGCACCTCACATTAAAGGGCAGCCAGGATTGCAGCTTCCATTTTTTCCGGGGGAGTCATCGGTGCAAAACGCCTGAGCGGCTTACCGTCGCGTCCGATCAGGAACTTAGTAAAGTTCCACTTGATACGCCCACCCAGCACGCCGGGCAGCGCGTTTTTTAGGTATTGAAAGACCGGGTGCGTGTCAGCGCCGTTGACCTCAACCTTCCCAAACATCGGGAAGCTCACGCCATAGTTGATGTGACATGTCTGCGCGATGTCATCGGTGTTGCCGGGCTCCTGCTTACCGAACTGGTTGCAGGGAAAACCCAGCACAACCAGCCCCCGGGCACCATATTTTTTGTAGAGACCTTCAAGGCCTGCGTACTGTGGTGTAAATCCACAATGGCTGGCAGTATTAACCACCAGAACCACCTTGCCTGCGTAGTCAGCCATAGGGATGAGCTGGCCCTGCAAACGGGTGGCAGTGAGTTGATAAAAAGGCATCATGTTGCAATCCTCAGAGCGGTACCCGGTTTACGTTAACATTGCCACACCGCGCGAAACGGCACAGGCATATATTGGGGCATGTAGAGCAGGCACTCAGTCCTGCCAGAATGCAGGAAAATTGATATCTCTGGGCTGGTACACACGCTTCATCCAGCGGGCCAATGAGATAAATCATTCTTTACGCCGGGTTAAAGAATTTGCATGGATTTTGACATTCAGACAACGATCTATTATTCAGCCATTATCGCGAAAACCAGGATAAAGGCTCATTCCACCATCGATAAAGAGCGTGGTGCCATGAACATAGTCAGACAGGTCACTGGCCAGCCAGACCACAGCATTCGCTACGTCTTCAGCCGCGCCGATGCGGCCATAAGGAATGAGCTTCAGCAGTTGTTTGCCAGCCTCACCCTGCGTACTCTCCTCGTTGATGGCAGTGGCAATGGCGCCGGGTGCGACGGCATTGACTCGAATACGCGCTTCACCCACTTCCTGAGCAAGCGATTTCATCAGCATGTCAACGCCGCCTTTAGACGCTGCATAGTTGACGTGTCCGGCCCAGGGGATTAGCTGATGAACTGAGCTCATATGAATAATCTTACCTGCGGCTCTGCTGATTTCCGGGCGATGCGCCTGGCGTTTAAATTGTCGCAATGCAGCCCGTGCGCAGAGGAATTGCCCGGTCAGGTTCACGTCCAGAACGGTGTTCCAGTCTTCAAGCGTCATCTCAATGGAAGGGGCATCTTTCTGAAGGCCAGAGTTGGCCACCAGGATATCCAGCCTGCCAAATTCAGCAATGGTCTGGTTAAAAAGATCTTCTACGTCCGCCTCTTTCGATACGTCTCCTTTAACGGCGATCGCACGGCCTCCATCTGCCCGGACTTTTTCAACCAACGCTTCAGCCGGTTTTGCCTGGCTGTGATAGTTAACGACGACACAGGCACCTTCTTTAGACAGTGCTTCTGCGCAGGCATAGCCAAGGCCGGAACTGGCGCCGGTAACCAGCGCAACCTGGTTTTTCAGGGAAAAGATCATAAGTTTTCCTTATTGTGTAAATGATAAGCTTCATTAACCCGGCCGGGATTCTCCAGGGATTGAATATTGATGAATCGCTGACATCAAGACATTCAGGCATCCATAGCCTGACGACTTAGCTATCAGGATGCGCATAGGGCCCTGAGTCACTGAATTATAGATGCGAAAGACGGTGTTATCCGTCCTTCTAATGGGTCGCGGTATTTGCGGAGGGTGAGTACCGGAAAATCATTGGCAAAGGGTTGTGGAGGTGGTGCGGTTACCGGGATAAGAGCTTATAAAGTGATCCGCACGCGATGGAAACCCTAATCAGAACGATACGTCACAGGGCGAGACTGAAACATTACTGGTATCGTTGCGACCTGAAACACCGTCACACCAGGTACTCAGCATCCCGTCTGGGGGAAATGCATTTAGCATCATCACCTTCAATCCTTGTGGTTGTTATGAAAAAAGGAAATAAGCATGATAAAAATAGAAAAAGCAGATCCCTGTTCACCTGAGTCTCTGCTATTGGTAGCAAAACTATCAGCAGAGCTTGCGTCAATTACGGGTGACAATGGCAAAAGCAACTTCACAATGGACTCTATAAATAATGAGAGATCGCTATGGGTAGTTGCGATGAATAATCAGTGTGAGGCGATAGGATGCGCAGCTATCAGACCGATAACAGAAAATATAGCCGAACTCAAAAGGATGTTTTCCGATCGTAGCTGTCCCGGTATTGGTAATGCTTTGCTCACTTTTCTGGAAAAATCCGCTTTGGATATGGGATACAGCCAAATCTGGCTTGAAACCCGATATGTCAACCATAAGGCTATAAATTTTTATCAGAAAAAGGGTTACAAACGAATAGAAAATTATGGGCCTTATGTAAATCGCGAAGAGGCGGTATGTTTTGCGAAAATATTGACAGACGGAAATGATATTTATTGAGGATAAGTTCGCTAAGTCCATTAGCAAACTAATATCACGCATGGCCCGGCACCTAGTAGCCAGACTGCTGCCATGGCGTGTGGTTCTTACCGATAAATAACCGTCAATATGGCCCTCACGTAATGCTTGCCAATTAAGGTCTTCTGGTTGAGGAATACAGCGATACGGATACACTGCTGATAAGGAGATTGTGCAAACTCGGATGTGTCGTCAGTTTTTCTCATGCTCATTCATGTCCAGCTTCTCATTTTTGAGAAAAATAAAAATGAGAGATTTCACGTGATTGATGGGGATTCTTACACATTTAATCTCTAATTAAATTGATGACTTGCTGAATACCCTTATCCCGCAATGTCTGGATTGACCGATCAATAAAATCATTAAAAATCATTATGATGAAATATAGTATTGAAAATTTTAAACGTAAAATTTGTTACGTTATTTCATTTACGAGCCGGCAAAGTACGTTCCTGGACGCCGGGAATGGGGTTTTATCCGAACATTTTTATTTCAGACAAACACTGATAAATATAATGTCGATAGGCGAGTGAAGGAATTGTGTCCGCTTTTAACGTCGATTTTATTCATCGTCGGATGATGTGAGCCCGGACTTTTTTTTGGCAGGGTAAGCCTTTCTTACTAATATCTCACTGGCATTGACCATTTATATTACCCCATAGAACGGGGGCAGCCATGTCTAATTCTTCCTTTCAGTCCGAAATGCCCAAGGTGCGTATTAATTAAAATTTGATTTGCATACGGATGGCGCGAGTAAGAAAACCGCTCTCCCCCTGAAATTACGGGTGGCGGGCGATTTCAGTAATGGTCATGAGTCTGCACCACTGTCTGAGCGCATAAAAGTAAATCTGAATAATAATGACTTTGACTCAGTGTGTTCCGAATATTCTCCTAAGGTCAATCATACCGTTAAAACACATTTACCGTTGACGGCAGTGAAGACAACATCAGTCTGACTTTCCAGAGCATGAATGATTTCTCCCCGGAGCAGATCTCCCGGCGAATACCTCAGCTGAAGGCCATGCTTTCCATGCGCAATTTACTTCGTGATTTAAAGGCCAGTCTGCCAGATAACCAGGCGTTCCGAAAATAGCGTGAAAAAATTCTGTTCGACCCAGCCTTAAACGCAGAACTCAGAGCCGAACTTTCAGCGCTGGCACCTAAACAGTCATAACGGTCACGATGTTTTAACGGATTACCAGGAAAGATGTTGATGTCGGTTAAAATGAGAATGCCGTGGGTGGCGAAAGTGTGGTGTCAGAACGTCCAGCAGCCGGGATTTATGCGTCCCTTTTTGAAAAAATCAATCTTGATCCGGTCTCTGAACTGAGTGCGCTGGACATCTGGCAGGACGCACAGGCGATACCGCTGTTTGTTGAAGGTAACAAACCGCCCGCGGCGCTGGCATCCACCAGACCTGCTTCACACCTGCCGCATTTGAGGCGTGACAGCGTTATGTGCAAACTGAGCAAAGAGACAGTCTGCAATCTCTCTATAAAATCAGGCGCAGATAACGTGATGTGTGAGAATTTTTTTAAAATTTAGCTGCCACTCTTTGCGGTTATCAGGTTCGGTCAGTTGCTGCGCCCGTATGGGTCCATAAGGGTCTTCGGGCGGAAATCAATTGAATTCCGCTAACTGAATAACTGGACTTTTGACGTGCCCGATCGTGGAATAGGCAAGATAACAGCGCCTCTGATATCACCTGCTATAGCGCATGATCTTCCAGGCTGTTTAACATCCGTTTTTTACCTCGGACGCATGAAGGCGCGCTGCTTCATAAAAAACCTTTACTGCCGAACATGAATTTCCTTCATGTTCGTTGAGATTTAATCACTTTTTTTCAACCGGGTATTCAGGCATAAAGTAAGAATTGTTAATAACTTTGAGTCATATGAATGTTTGTTAAGGGATAGTAAAGTTGCATAACCCTGAAGCAACGAATCATATCAACGACCAGGATACCCGATAGCGATGAACAACGATTTAGCTTTTAACCTCAAGCGCATTCGTTTCGACGAAAACTATAACCCTTCTAAAAATACGCGGGCGACAACTAACTTTGCCAATTTAGCACGCGGCGAAAAGCGTCAGGAGAACCTGCGCAATGCCCTGGTGATGATCGATAATCGTTTTAACGCGCTGGCGCATTGGGACAACCCAAAGGGCGATCGGTATTCTGTGGAACTTGAAATTATTTCTGCTGAGCTGACTCTTCGTGCCGGTAGCAACGACGAGTCGTTCCCGGCGATTGAGATTTTAAAAACATATATCGTGGATCATCAAACCGGTCAGCGCATTGAGGGTATTGTCGGGAATAACTTCTCATCCTACGTGCGTGATTATGATTTTAGCGTTGTGCTGGCAGAGCATAACAAAGGGCAGACCGAATTCAACATGCCTGATGATTTTGGCCAGCTGCATGGCATCATTTTTAAAAGTTTTGTTAACTCAGCGGTTTACAAAGAAAACTTCAGTAAATCACCGGTTATCTGCCTGAGTGTATCAAGTAAAAATACCTACGTGCGTACCGGTAATCAGCATCCGGTACTGGGTATTGAATATCAGCAAGATGAACCTTCGCTGACTGACTTTTACTTCGGGAAAATGGGCCTGAAAGTGCGATTCTTTATGCCGCAGGGAAGTGTTGCGCCTCTGGCATTCTATTTCCATGGTGATCTGCTCAGCGATTACACCAATCTTGAACTGATCAGTACCATCAGCACCATGGAAACATTCCAGAAAATCTATCGCCCTGAAATTTATAATGCGAATTCTGCAGCCGGACACTGCTATCAGCCAACGCTGCAGCATCAGGATTATTCTTTAACCCGGATTGTTTACGATCGCGAAGAGCGCAGCCGACTGGCCGTTGAGCAGGGCAGGTTTACTGAGGCGCATTTCATTAAGCCTAATCAGACAATTCTCGCGCAATGGTCTGCTGAATCCGTTCTTTGATTAATTAAAAATAGAAGGTCACCTGCTATGAAAACCTTATTACCGACATCCACTGCGGGCAGCTTGCCTAAACCCTCGTGGATTGCGCAGCCAGAGGTACTCTGGTCACCCTGGAAGTTGCAGGCCGACGAGTTAATTGACGGCAAAAGAGATGCGCTGCGTCTGTGTCTGGACGATCAGGTACGGGCCGGTATTGATATTGTGAGTGATGGCGAGCAGACCCGTCAGCACTTTGTTACGACTTTTATCGAGCACCTCAGCGGCGTGGATTTTGAAAAGCGTGAAGTGGTTCGTATTCGTAATCGCTATGATGCGAGTGTCCCGACCGTGGTGGGAGAAGTATCACGTCAGAAGCCTGTTTTTGTTGAAGATGCAAAGATTTTACGTCAGCTGACCGATCGGCCGATTAAGTGGGCGTTACCGGGGCCGATGACAATGATCGATACCCTTTATGATAATCATTATAAAAGTCGCGAAAAGCTGGCCTGGGAATTCGCAAAAATTCTGAATCAGGAGGCCAAAGAATTAGAGGCAGCGGGCGTTGATATTATTCAGTTTGATGAGCCTGCCTTTAATGTCTTTTTCGATGAAGTGAATGACTGGGGTATTGCCGCGTTAGAGCGCGCCATCGAAGGTCTGAAATGTGAAACCGCCGTTCACATCTGCTACGGCTATGGCATTAAAGCGAATACCGACTGGAAGAAGACGCTGGGTACAGAGTGGCGTCAGTACGAAGAAGTTTTCCCAAAATTGCAGCGCTCGGCTATCGATATTGTCTCACTGGAGTGTCAGAACTCGCGGGTTCCGATGGATTTGATCGAGTTAATTCGCGGTAAAAAAGTGATGGTCGGTGCCATCGACGTGGCAACCCAGGCAATTGAGACACCTGAAGAAGTGGCAAGTACGCTGCGCAAGGCGTTGCAGTTTGTGGATGCTGAAAATCTCTATCCTTCTACCAACTGCGGCATGATTCCACTCCCCCGTCAGGTTGCGAATGGCAAACTGCATGCGTTAAGTGCTGGCGCAGAGATTGTCCGCAGAGAGATTCTGGGAAGATAATCTTTTCCAGAGCAGATTCAGTCCGGCTGGCGATTTGATTATCGAAATACGATCAAACGCCGGACTGAGTCAAAACCCCTCAGCCTGGCGTTAATGGGCAGAGCGATAAGTGCCGCTGCAGAGTCAACGCTCCATTACTCATCCCGAGAATTCTCCAGGGATCTGCTTTCCTCAGTTGCAGTCGCTTCACTCTTTTCCGCTATTGTGACCTATCTGTTCTCTCGCCTATCTCGCCAATTGCTGCTGAAAAAATTATCGACCATCCTGCTCTGCTGCCAGCAGTGTGGTGCTTTATCTGCCGTCGGATCGGGGCACAGTACTGCATAATCAGTCCGACCGGACGACAGGCGGTGAAGAGATCATCTGTGAGACTGATGAAGATGTCTCACACGGATTTATGCTGAAGACCGTCCTCAGACGGGCCGCAGTACAATAACCGCATATCGACAGGCATCATTCGTTTTATTTCTGAAGACGCAATCAGCCGGATCGCCCAGTTCCAGACAGTCACCCGCTGACATCTCGTAAGTAATTAAACCCGCCTCAAAGGTCAGTGCGCCGTCCAGCACCCATATCAGCTGACGTCTGGAAACATAGGAGATAGCAGGCATCGGCACAGCGGTATTTGCCGGTAGATCGACACTGACCAGATCGACCGGCATCTCTCCCGGTGAAACGTGGCGACGCAGATAGCCAGTTTCAGGATCCTGCCATACCGGCTGATTTTCGTGTCTGACCAGCGTCCCGGTTTGCACTTCGGTCTGGGCAAGCAGTTGTGAGATAGTCATGTCAAAAGAGCCTGAGAGGCGTGCTAACAGAACAGCTGTCGGGCTGCTCTCACCACGCTCAATCTTGTGGATCATCGCCCGAGACACACCTGAGTTATCAGCCAGCTCAGTGAGTGACCAGCCGCGTTTTTCTCTTTCCGCTTTCACCTTCTGACCGATACGCGTATTCAGGCTGTCTTCTTTGATGGACATTTCATCTAACATAATGGATAACTATCATAGTGTACAATTCATCTACTTTAGTAAATGTGCAAAGGGGTGTCCATCATGATTATTCGTGCGGCAAATGAAAGCGATGCTGAAATTATCGCGGAAATTTATAACGATGCAGTGCTTAACACTACAGCCATCTGGAATGAAAGCCGCGTCGATGTGGCTAACCGCATCGAATGGATAAACAGCCGTCAGCAGGCTGGTTTTCCTGTGATTGTGGCAGCAGACGATGATGATACCGTGCTGGGATATGCTTCATACGGTGACTGGCGTCCCTGGGATGGATACCGTCACACGGTTGAGCATTCTGTTTATGTTCATAAAAGTTCAAGAGGAAAAGGCATGGGAGACGCCCTGATGCGGACGCTAATCCAGCTTGCCTGTGAGGGCAAAAAGCACGTGATGGTGGCGGGTATTGAATCCGAAAATAGGGTCTCCATTGCACTGCATAAAAAACTGGGATTCACTGAAGCTGGCAGAATGACAGAGGTTGGAACTAAGTTCGGGCGCTGGCTGGATCTGACGTTTCTGCAGCTTCGTCTGGATGACCGCAAAGATCCCTGACCATTGGCTATTGAAAGCGATTGCTGTGCCGGGCAGCATGACGGCGTGAATTAAGCAGGACAGGGATGCTGGCTGCGTTGAATCACAGCCTGTTATATCGATTTTTACGCAGATTACCTGAAATGCGTGAAGTAATAGTAAATTACTGCGCTAACCGATATAACTGGTTGATCATCCCTTATCGCAGAAATAAAAGATGGCGTTTTCGAACGAATTAGTCCTGATCTTCACCACCTATTTTGTCGCTACCGCCAGTCCTGGACCGAGTAATATGGCGATAATGGGGATGGCAATGAAAAAGGGCAGAGGTGCCGCCCTGGCGCTGGCTGCGGGTGTCGTAAGTGGTTCGATGCTCTGGGCGCTGCTCGCAGCGTGCGGCGTCCTGACTGTGCTGAACACCTTCGCACAGTTGCTGATTGTTTTGAAAATTGGCGGAGGATTTTATCTGCTATGGCTGGCGTTTAAAGCCGGGAAGTCTGCTTTACGACGGAGTGAGCGCAGCGATTTTAAAACCCGCGACGAGCGGGTCGCTTATGGCAGGCTGTTCGGTCAGGGTATCCTGATGCATATCGGCAATCCTAAAGCGATCCTTACCTGGGTGGCAATGATGTCGTTTGCGCTGAAGTCGAATGGGGCCGCCCCGACGCTACCTTTACTCATCGGCGGTTGTGCGGCGATTTGCGTGGTTGTGTTCGGCGGTTACGCTCTGCTGTTCTCAACCGCCGTGATGAGCGCGTTTTACCGTCGCATTCGACGCGGACTTGATGCGCTCTTAGCCTGCTGCTTTACGCTGGCAGGGCTGAAACTGATTTTCAGCCCTGCCAGGTTCGTTTAATGGGTACGGGGGGTTGTCTGCAAACGCAACCGATCCGGCAGGGAGCCAGCGTCGGGTTGTATTGATGCGGGCCCGATAGCCCTTCATCTGACCCTAAAGAAGTTAGCGCAACAAGCAGTCATGTTTCAGGCAATCTCTGAATTCGAACCAACAAGGCGATGAAATGAAAGGCACCTGTCTGTGTGAAACCGTTATTTTCGAAATATCAGTCACCCCTGCATTTTATTACCGCTGTCACTGCTCCCTTTGCAGAAAGCAGAGCGGGACCGGCTTTAACCTGGCAACGTTAGTAAAAGAGGGTGACTTTACCTGGATATCAGGTGAAAGCCAGATAAGCTCATGGCGTAAACCGACAGGTTATCGCAACGATTTTTGTGCCAGCTGTGGCTCTACAGTGCCTAACCGCTTGCGTGACAGGCCCTATGTGTGGCTTCCGGTTGGATTACTGAATGATTCTGCCGATATGCAGTGCATCGGGGATTATTGTACCGATGACGCCATGCCCTGGGACTCAACCCGTTCAGAGACAAATCATGCCGGACCCGTTCAGTCTCTGAAATCTCTTTTAACAAGCCTGAAGCTACTTGATTAATCGCAGCACTTTTCTTAGTGATGCGTCAGTTTTAAGCCCCAGTATTCAGAGCAGGCTTTAACATCGTCCGGAGAATGAAGCAGAAGTTTTGACAGGCTGGCCTGGTCGTAAAGCGTCTTATGGCGCTTTCGATTCTGCGGAGCAGTAAGGATAATATATTTCAGCATCGCCAGATTCACATGCTCGCTGCTCACCCCGAGACCGCCAATTCGGGGCCTGGATGAATAACACCTGCGGATATACCGTAGCAGTGCCACGGGCACTTTTACCTCAAGAAGAATCAATCCTGTGGCACGAGCGAGGCGCGCTTCAATGCATTTTGTGTAATTACCCTCCATAACCCACTTTTCCTGACGCACTGCCTCCGCGTGTAATTGAAAAAAATCTGCCTGTGCTCTGGGAATCCAGTGACTGCCCGGAAAATGGTGAAGTTGATCAAGATGAACCGCCGGTAAATCCGTTTTGCGCGAAATTGCATCAGCTAAGGTGGATTTTCCGCTGTTCGACGGGCCAATAATACAAATGCGTGGCCCAAGCGCCTCTAAAGAAAGTGCATGATTCACAACGTTTCCTCTGCATTATCCTTATAAAAATATGCGTGCGTTATGCTCTGCTGACTTTAACGCTATCCGACATAATCTGACATTCTAAGATGATGTGTTGCCACCCCAGTTCGGTTATCCACCGATAATTAACTTCATAGTCATCGCCGTCAGGCGTGTGATAAGCAGACAAAGTATCTGCGATTAAGATCAACCTGTGAATAAAAAACGCCAGCCTGATGAATCAGATATCGTCCGTAATGCTGCCAATAATATGGGCAACGAGGTCTGCTGCAGTGCCATCAGGATCCCGATCTGGATCATAAATGGTTACCGTGATGCCACCACAGCCAGAGTGTCCAAACAGCGTCTGGCAGAGAGAAATAAACTTTTCAGACGTCAAGCCCGCCGTTCCATGAGCGTTTTCGGTAAAGTTTGGTTACATCTTGCCGATTAATTGTTCAACCAAAAAAACCGTAGAGGGCATTATGGCTTTAATCAATGGACTTACCGATGGGGTGACAAGAGACTCTGTCGCTTCCAGCACAATCAAATTATCTCCAAACGTCAAAACCGAATCCATTACCGGGAAAACGCTGCCTGACACCGTGGTGGTGATCTCTCAGGAGGCGAGAGATCGCCTGATGCAGGTCGTGCCTGAGCCCATTTCAGCGGAACAGCAGACTGAAAACCTGCAAGATCTGGAAGATTTGGTGAGGGGCAAGTCAGCCAGCCAGGGGCCGACGTTCAACCTTGGCTATGCGCTGTTTAATGACCCCAATACCAGCTGGGATGCCAGGACATTCCGGCCGCTGCTGGACATGACGGCAGATAACACCCAGGTCAGCATGGATGACTTCGCGAGCGCGCTTCATCAGGTACTGGCTGAAGGTCAGGTGGGGCGTAATCAGTACGATGACAGTGATACCTCTGAAGCGATGGCAATGACGCTTACGCAGGTGAAGCTGCACAAACTGATTGAGAAATATGTCCCGGAGGATAAGCGGGACCAGGCGACCGGTATTGTTGATGAGATGATCGACAGTAAAGTGGCATTCCGGGAAGAGAGATTGCTGCTTGGGGCGCAGCAGATGCTGGATATCGCGCATCAATATGGCACCAGCGAAATCGTGGCGGGTGCGCGTGATGACCTCGACCAGGTAAAAAGCGGCACTGCGCGGCCACAGATTGAATTGGCCAGAATGATGGAGGCGACAAAGTCGGGCAGTGACATGAATGCTGTATTTAACACCTTTGCCGACGTGATCCGTGCCACGCCTAACCCGCACAACAAAGCACAGCCCTCTATCGATGCCGCACTAAAGCAGTTGGCGGTTTATCGCCAGCAGTGGCAGGCGTTCACTGAAAAATACGCTTTATAATGTCGCTATAATCCTGCAAGTGACGGTACACTCGTGGCTAAGAAACGCGCCACAGAGCCGCATTTGCAGGATAGCCAGACTGACGTTATCCCCTCACGACCAGCAATTACTTATTGTTATTACAGTACTATTTAACGACCCAGCCTGAAACTGTCTTTCTGATCTCAACCATCCCAGGAAAAAAGGAGAGATTACACATTTACAAATTTAAATGTGTAAATATAATACCACCTCTTCACATATCAGAGGATTTTTAGTCATGTCGTCACTTTTTACCCCCCTGAATCTGGGTAATCTTCAACTTCGGAACCGCATAGTACTGCCGCCGCTGACGCGTTGCCGCAGCGAACAGCCGGGCAACATTCCCGGCGATATAATGGTGGAATATTACCGCCAGCGCGCCAGCGCGGGACTGATGATCACCGAAGGCACCCAGATTGAGCCTCGCGGGCAAGGCTATGCCTGGACGCCAGGGATCCACAGCGACGCGCAGATTGCCGGCTGGAAAAAGATCACAGAGGCGGTACATCAGGAAGGTGCCACGATTTTCTGTCAGCTCTGGCATGTTGGTCGCGTCTCGCACAATGAACTTCAGCCAGGCAAGCAGGCACCCGTTGCGCCTTCAGCCATGACAGCCGATAACGTCCGGGTATTTATTGAAACAGGGCCAGGAGCCGGGATATTAACTGCGCCCAGCGCACCACGGGAATTGACCACCGCTGAAGTTAAAGAGATCGTGGAACTCTACCGACGGGCAGCAGAGAATGCCAAAGCAGCCGGTTTCGACGGCGTGGAACTGCACTCCGCCAACGGTTACCTGATTAACCAGTTTATCTCTGAGCACACTAACTTCCGTACGGACGAATATGGTGGATCAGCTGAGAATCGTCTGCGTTTTCTGCGTGAAGTCGTTGAGGCGGTCAGCTCGGTATTTGGCAGCCACCGTGTTGGCGTCAGGTTTGCGCCGCTGTTTTCAAGTACCGACGAAGAGCGCGTCTATCTCGGACTGGTCGAAAGCGATCCCCACGCGACTTACATCCGTGCCGCGCAACTGCTCAACGAACTGGAAGTTTGCTATCTCTCAATAGCCGAAGCGGATTGGGATAACAGTCCGGATATGCCTGAGAGTTTCCGTATTGCGCTACGGGAAACGTTCCGCTCACCGATTATCTATTCAGGTCGTTACACGGCAGAAAAAGCACAGCATATGCTGGAAAAAGGCTGGGGCGACCTGTTTGGTTTTGGCCGCTCATTTATTGCTAATCCTGACCTGCCGGCGCGGATTAAATCAGGTTTTCCGCTGAATGATGTCGATCACGCCTCCCTGTATGGCGGCAGTGAGAAAGGCTATACTGACTATCCTGTTTACCTATCCTGATGTTCTGTGAGGCGGCATGTCCCCCGAAAATGCCCTGAAGCTACTGTCTAACCCAACCCGGGTGGCAGTGCTAAAGTGGCTTAAAAATCCTGACGAAGCGTTTGCGGGTTATTCCCAGCTCTATCCTTTCGATCAGTATGGCGTCTGTGCCAGTCTCATCCAGGACAAGGCGGGCTTATCACAGCCCGCCACCTCGTTATGCCTGAAAGCACTTCAGAGCGCAGGGCTGGTAGAAGCCAGTAAAGTGGGGAAATGGACCTACTATCGCCGCGTCGAACCACGTATTCGCAAAGTCACCGAAGCGGTGACGCAATCGCTGCAGGCGCTTTTGTAGCGACGGCATTTTCAATACCTTTGCCTGACCGGGCTGCCATTGCAGGTTTGCCCGGACAGCCAGACCCTGAACGTCTCCCCGATTTTCTGACTCTGTTCCATGCAGTCTGCTTGACGAAACTGCCTGCTTACCTTACAACTAAACCCGTCAGGGGAGTCTCGCCAGAGAGACTGAGAGGCTAATAGCGCACCGCGCGGCTTAGCGACCCTTAGAACCTGACCCAGTTGATACTGGCGTAGGAAGACGGGTATCTCATCAGATACTTGCCGCAAGGGTGCAGTCGCGCCGCTCTTGCCTTTTCCCTTCTGGTATCACGGGTCTTCGTTAACTGATAACGAGGCGAATGTGACCCACTTAATCCTGAATCTCTCTTCTGCTGTCTGGTGGACATTTTGAGCCGCTGGTCGGTGGTCGGCAGCGGCGTTGCCGGGCTTTGTGTCGCCACGCTGCTGGCGGAACAGGGAGAAACCGTTGAAATCATTACTCAGCCTGACTGCCGTGCGGCCTCGCACTGGGCAGGGGGCATGCTCGCGCCCTGGTGCGAAGCAGAAAGTGCACCTCCACAGGTGATCGAATGGGGCCAGCACGCTGCCAGCTGGTGGGCGAAACGTGTAGAGGGCGTGGAGCAGCAGGGCACGCTGGTGGTTGCGCCGCCGCGCGACAGCCGCGAACTGACGCGCTTCGCCAGCATGACGCAGCAGCATCAGTGGGTCGCGCCTGGTGAGGTTGAACCGGCGCTGGAAAACCGCTTTGCCCGCGGCCTGTTTTTCGCCGGCGAGGCGCATCTCGATCCGCGCCGCGCGTTGCAGCAACTGCACGATAAGCTGCAACAGGCGGGGGTGCCCATTCACAGTGGTAAACCCAGCGGGAAAATCATCGACTGCCGTGGCATCCACGCTGCTGACCAGCAGCCGTCACTGCGTGCAGTGCGTGGCGAAATGTTGATCCTGCACGCGCCCGAAATTCAGCTCTCCCGTCCTGTCCGGCTTCTCCACCCGCGCTTCCCCTGCTATCTGGTGCCCCGTGCCAGTGGCCACTTCATGCTGGGTGCGACCATGGTTGAAAGCCACGACAGCAGCCCGATCAGCGCCAGGGCAATGATGGAGCTGCTCAGCGCCGCCTATAGTCTGCATCCGGCGCTGGCAGAAGCTCGGATCACAGAGAGCGGCACCGGTCTCCGGCCCGCTTATCAGCAGAACCTGCCACAGGTCCGCTACGAAAATGGCCGTTTTTACCTCAATGGGCTTTACCGCCACGGTTTTTTGCTGGCCCCGATTATGGCTGAAAAACTTATGCTGCAACTCACTCAGGAGATTAGTTATGCGAGTGGAACTTAATGGCCGCACGATTGAAACCGGTGCAAATACGCTGGCTGAGCTGTTGCAGGAGCAGCAGATTGATCCGCGCACGGTCGCCACCGCGCTGAACGGCGAGTTTGTGCCGCGCAGCCGTTATGCCAGCCAGCAGCTTGAGGCGGGAAACCAGTTGGAAATCCTGTCACCCATGCAGGGAGGTTGATCATGTTCTACCAGTTTGTTCCGCAATCCCGATTTCTGCTCGGTACCGCTGGCTATCCATCACCGGACATTCTGCATCAGGCGATAGACGCATCTGGTGCGGAGATTATTACCGTCAGCCTGCGACGGGAAGGCAGCGAGGGCGGGGCGTTCCGTACGCTACTGCAACGGCTCAATAAACGTATTCTGCCCAATACCGCGGGCTGTCACACAGTGAAAGAGGCAGTGACGACGGCACTGATGGCACGTGAACTGTTCGATACAACATGGATAAAGCTGGAAGTGATTGGCCATGCCGACACACTACAGCCCGATCCGTTTGCGCTGGTTGAAGCCGCGCGCATTCTCTGCGCTGACGGATTTCAGGTCTTTCCCTACACCACCGATGATCTGATTGTGGGCGAAAAATTGCTGGAAGCGGGCTGTGAAGTGCTGATGCCCTGGGGCGCGCCGATTGGTTCAGGCCAGGGGCTGCGCAATATCGAGGGGCTGCGCACTATGCGTGCATGGTTTAAAGATATACCGCTGATTATTGATGCAGGGATCGGCGCACCAGGCCAGGCGGCACAGGCTATGGAGATGGGTTTCGATGGCGTGCTGCTTAACACTGCGGTGGCAAAAGCGCGCGATCCAGTGAGAATGTCGGGTGCCTTTGCCGCCGCGATCTACGGGGGTCACGAGGCGTTTCAGGCAGGATTGATGGAGCAGCGCGATATGGCGTCAGCCTCCACGCCAGTTTTTGGCCTGGCACAATTCAGATAAGGAGTGGCAATGTCACGTTATCAGCGACAGACAATGTTGCCGGAAATGGGTGAAGCGGGCCAGCAACGGCTGAGCAGCGCAAGGGTGCTGGTGGTGGGGGCGGGCGGGCTTAGCGCGACGCTGCTGCCCTTACTGGCAGGCGCAGGCGTAGGTTTTATTCGCCTTTACGATGGCGATCGGGTTGAACTGCATAACCTGCATCGGCAGACGCTGTTTGGGGTGGACGATGTGGGGCAGCCGAAAGTGTTTTGCGTCCAGCGTGCGCTGGGGCAGCGAAATCCAGACTGTCAGGTGGAAGCGCATCCACAACAGCTGAACGCCAGTGAACTGCCACAGGTGCTGGAGGGGATCGATCTGGTGGTGGATGCGGCGGATAACTTTGCTATCACTTATCTGCTCTCCGACACCTGCTCTCCGCGAGGTTTGCCACTGATTTGCGCCTCGGTGCTGGGACGTAAAGGCTATGTCGGTGGATTCTGTGGCGGTGCGCCCAGCTATCGCGCGGTGTTTCCGCAGTTACCCGTGGTCTCGGGTAACTGCAACACCACAGGCGTGATGGGACCTGCGGTGGCAACGCTGGGCGCAATGCAGGCGCAGATGGCGCTGAGTGTTTTATTAAAACTGACGCCATCGCCGCTAGGCTGCATGATTCATTGCGATTTTGTTGACTGGCACGTGCGGCCGTTCCGCTTTGACGATGCGCCCGAGCCGGACGTGCCGGGCACGCCTTTTATCGATCGACTCATGCTCACGGAGGAAGATTGCATTGTGGAGTTGCGTAGTCGGGAAGAGGCGCCGGTCAGTGTGGCCGATCGGGTGATACGGATTCTGCCGCAGCAGATAGCGTCCTGGCAGCCGCCTGCCGATCAGCGTGTAGTGCTGGTTTGCACCAGTGGAATGCGTGCGGCACAGGCGGCTGAAAACCTTGCCGCCCGTGGGATAACGCGGCTGGCGTTGATGGCGGCCAACATGCTTTAGCATGTCAGTTTAAATCACCTCCACCAGCTGAAATGTCTCGAAGATCAACTCCATTTCAGTGTGGAAATAGCCTGCGCGCTGAAAGTAGCGCTGATGTTCCTGCCGCCAGTAATCGAGGCTGAGATCGCCTTCGCCTTCCAGCATCGCCATCTCTGGCGTCACGCGATCAAAGCGCGTCAGGAACAGCCCGGTGGTGCGGAGCACGCAGACCGGCTGCTGTTCGCGATTCAGGATGATGCTGTAACCACCCGGTTGAGGCAACCTTTCCTGCTCCTGCCAGCTACGCAGTGAACCGCAGCTGGCGACTTTTTTGCCGGCAATGATCAGTGTGGTCAGCTCACTGGCGAGTTCAGGGGAGTCACCAAACGTGTCGACCATCGCGTCAGGGTATTTATCTCGCAGTTGTTCCAGCGTCATTGCCATCAGAAAGTCCTCGAATCAATGCGGGCGCGCCAGACATAACCTGAGGTTATCGCAACGCAGGCCAGCGGCATCGTTAGATAAATAGCAGCAGTCACCACGGCAGGTTACTCTCTGCCGTTGTTCTGCAAATAGTGGCACAGCTTAACCGGCCGCCCTGCCGGAAAAAAGGCAAAATTATCAAAATAGTGAGGTCGTCCGAATCGCTGACGCTGAAAGCTACGCCTGCCACCGACACACACCAGAAATTAGCTAATCAAAAAACTCGCCCAGCGCTCAATGTCGTCCCCGCTGCTGATATCGGGCTGTACCAGGCCATTAACCATAAAGGTTGGTGACACATGAATGCCGTTCTGACGGGCATATTTGCAGTGCCATTTAATGGCGTTCTGCAAATCAGGCTGATCAAACGCGGCCAGGGCATCCACGCCACTGTACGCTTTCAGGCGGGCCAGAATCTGATTCGGCGTGGCATCGCGGTTAGGTCCGGTGCAGTGATCGGTGAATTCAAACTCTTCACGATGATCGGCCACCGCCTGCATCACTTTCTTTGCCGCTGCTTTACTTTCGCATGCGGCGGCAAGGATATAGCGCACAATCAATCCTGAATAGAGGTGCCAGGGTTGTGACTGCAGACGGATCTTCAGCGTGATCTTCTCTTCACCCGCGTGCGCCAGTAAAGCGTCGAATTTATTGAATGCGCGGACCGAAAAAGGACAGGTAGGTTCCAGAAAGACTTCAAATATCATGGGGCCGTGGCCCCATACCAGTGCATCAGCGTGCAGACTCATTGGCAACTCCTTAGCGATTATCGGGGAGAAAAGGGTATTTACTCTGGCAAATCCTACTCACTTCAGCCAGTTAAGAATCAGCCGCAATTGTTACAAAATTCAGCAATCAGTTGCTGACCTGCGCGTAACAGGCGACAGGCAGTACCATTAATCGTTAGAATTATCGGCTTTGGCATTCTCAACAGCTGGCCCTGCATCGCCGCTGATGAGCAGCTATAGTTACCAGCAGAGTTTGCTTTCTCAAATTACCAGGGCATGTCTGCTACTTCCTTGCTGCCTGTCTGCCCTGAGTCGATGGGCGTTAGAAGAGGTTAATTTTGCATACCGGTCTCACCTGGAAAACTCTCCATCGCGTCATCAATCAGACGATCTCAGACATGCTGGATGAACAGCAGACCCTTGATGTGCTGTCACTTCGCGCCCGATTGCATGAACTGGCTGAAAATGAGGAGGATGAAGTCATGGTGCTCTGTTACTGGCAGGCGAGCAAAATTCTGTTGCGATTACCCACTTCCGTTACAGCCAGTCAGTTAATGGTTGCCGCACGTCACGCTTTTCGCACCCCGATGGATCACGATCTGCTTTAGGTCGCTGACTGGCTCGCGGCAGGATAAATCCTCACTTCGAAGAGCCTGTTGTGGCGGCGCTGGGTCAGCACGATGAATGATCGTTTCCCTCGATCAAAACAGTTACGCCCGCCTTGTTTGTCGATCTATCGCCAATTTATTGCCATTCTGGAATCAACAAATACTAACGTTAATGATAATTTTTTCAGGACTGAGGATAGTATTTCCTGAATGCTGTGAAAATTAACTCTGATCAGTAAACGTCGTGGATCTATTTTCTGTTTAGGTAACTCAACGACTTTTTTATCATTCGAATAGATTATTTGCATTAATGTAGCATCAATATAATAAGACCATGTTGTGATGTTGTCGCATGGCTATAAATACATATCTCTCCCTCAGGTAGCTAATTTTAGCCAGTTTGTATGTTGTGAAAAGAGACAGGTTTAATGAATACCAGAAAACGACCTATGCCCGTGACGCTGGCTGGGCTTATGATTTCTGGTTCCGCATGAGCAACACTTGTAGAGGAATATCACCGATCACGATTAATCCGGGAGCATCAACGGGCACCCAGGGTGCCGGTGGTTGCGTGCCATTTACCGGTGAAACTACCGCTATCTCCTGTGCCATTTCGCGTACCCGTAAAAATCAGATCGTTAATTCAGGTAAATGGGCGAAAACTTATTTCGAAAAACGCAGTGAAACGACCGAAACGCCATTTACGATTTCTGTAAAGGATTGGCCTTCCTCGGTGAAAACCGTGGCTGAGCGGTTCGATGGTGATAAAGATGGGCCTGCAGAATCCATAAGGTCAGCGGGTACCGCTGAATGTCACGACCGATCAACTGCCGTTGCTGACGACGGTCTCATCACCTAATCAGGCGATGTCAATGGCGTTTAACACTCACTCTATTAAGACTGACGTGCAGGTTATGACGGGTAAAGCGGACAGCACCGTGACCTTCAACCCGGTTTATAACTAAGGTGTTCAGACTGTGCATCACGGGTTCGGGCCGTGTAATTCACGCGAACTAAGCCACACTTCACCGCTTAAGCGCTGACGTACCCTCAATCTGGTTCATCATCTGCAACAATCGTTAAAACCCGGCACACCCGACCCACTGTTTTGTCTAATCTCTGTTAAAATTGAACCTCTGCGCCACTTTGCAGGATGCGTGTTCGGGAGAAACTATGTTGTGGATTTGGAATGCCCTGATTGTTCTGGTCACCGTTATCGGAATGGAGATAACGGCTGCACTGGCACACAGATACGTTATGCATGGCTGGGGTTGGGGCTGGCATCTCTCACATCATGAACCGCATAAAGGCTGGTTTGAGGTTAACGACCTCTATGCTGTGGTGTTTGCCGGCCTGTCGATTTTGCTTATCTACCTGGGCAGCACGGGCGTATGGCCGCTGCAGTGGATCGGCGCGGGTATGACGCTCTACGGCCTGCTCTATTTTATTGTGCATGACGGCCTGGTTCATCAGCGCTGGCCATTTCGTTATGTTCCGCGCCGCGGTTATCTGCGCAGATTATATATGGCGCACCGCATGCATCATGCGGTGCGTGACAAAGAGGGCTGTGTCTCGTTTGGTTTTCTCTATGCACCGCCTCTGTCAAAACTCCAGGCGACGCTGCGAGAACGTCACGGTGTTAAACGGGGCGCTGCCAGAGGCAAGCGGGGCGTGGAGCGTGACGCGCCATCCGGGAAGTAACCGCGAGACCCGATGCCGCCACCAGCAGTGCCAGTTTCTCTGGCGTGCTGGTGGACTGACGCTGATCCCACGCCTGTGAACCCGCCTGGACCACCTTCATACCGATTTTACGATAGACCTGTTTTGCGGTAGCAATCGCCCACGCTGAACGCAGCGGTAAACCCGGCAGGCCAGCCGACGCCGATCGATAATAGGGCTCTGCCGTTTCCACCAGCCGACGGGCAACGCGGCTAAGGGCCTGGCGATTTAGCGGGTCGGCCAGATTCTCTCGGGTCAGCCCCTCTTCAGCCAGCCACGCTGCGGGCAGATAGCAGCGTCCCGCTTCAGCATCTTCAACGATATCGCGCGCAATATTGGTTAGCTGAAACGCCAGACCAAGATCGCAGGCGCGATCCAGCGTGGCGTTGTCGCGTACGCCCATAATCTGCGCCATCATCAGGCCAACCACGCCCGCCACGTGGTAACAGTAGCGCAGCGTATCATCCAGGGTCTCATAGCGCGTCTCATGCACATCCATCGCAAAGCCTGCGAGATGATCAAAAGCATAAGCGGGCAGAATATCGTGTGCCATTGCCACCTCCTGAAAGGCAGCAAAGGCGGGCTCATGCATCTGCGATCCCGCATAGGCCTGACGCGTTTTCATCTCCAGCTGCGCCAGGCGCTGTTCGGCAGATTGCTGCGACGGCGTATCGTTGCTGAATCCCAGCACCTGATCGTCAATCACATCATCACAATGACGGCACCAGGCGTAGAGCATCAGCACGCTGCGTCGGGTTTTGGCATCAAACAGCTTCGATGCGGTGGCGAAGCTTTTCGAGCCCACTTCCATGGTTTCTACGGCATGATTGAGCAGTGACGGACTATTCAAGCCAGATCCTCCAGCATCAAGCCTGCGGTAGCCTTGGCCGAGCCAATCACACCGGGAATACCCGCGCCAGGATGGGTACCTGCACCGACCAGATAGAGATTATTAATATGCTTATCGCGGTTGTGAGGCCGGAACCAGGCACTTTGTGTCAGGATTGGTTCCACCGAGAAAGCCGAGCCCTGATACGCATTCAGCTCATCGCGGAAATCAAACGGCGTGAAGATGCGATGCGTGACCAACTGGCTGCGCAGTCCTGGCATATAGTGCTGTTCCAGATAGTCGAAAATGCGATCGCGCAGGCGTGGACCCTCAACGGCCCAGTCGATATCGGCAGTACCGAGATGCGGCACCGGCGCCAGCACGTAGTAGCTGCCGCAGCCTTCCGGCGCCAGTGAGGGATCGGTAACGCAGGGCGCATGCAGATAGAGCGAGAAGTCCTCTGCCAGACCGTCTTTGTTAAAGATCTCATCAATCAACTCACGATAGCGTGGACCAAAGCAGACCGTGTGGTGCGCCAGCTGATCGTGATGATGATTCAGACCAAAATAGATCACAAACAGCGAGTTGCTCATGCGTTTGTTCTGCAGTGACCGTCCCTGCGCCTGCGAAGCGGGATGCTGGCTCAGCAGTTTGCAGTAGGTGTGAACCACGTCAGCATTGGAGGCAACTGCGCGCGTCGGGAAGACCCGGCCATCTTTCAGGTGCACCGCGGTAATCCTGTTTTCCTGGGTCTCCAGCCGGGCAACGCTGGCATTAAGCTCCACTTCGCCGCCCAGATCTTCAAACAGTTTCACCATGCCCTGCACCAGCGCACCCGTGCCACCGCGCGGGAACCATACGCCCCATTCACGCTCCAGCGCATGAATCAGAGTGTAGATTGACGAGGTGGCAAACGGATTTCCGCCCACCAGCAGCGAGTGGAAAGAGAAAGCCTGACGCAGATGCTCATCTTCAATGTAACTTGCCACTTTGCTGTAAACACTGCGCCACGCCTGAAGTTTTGCCAGCTGAGGGGCGGCCCGCAGCATGTCGCGGAACGAGAGAAACGGCACGGTGCCCAGCTTCAGATAGCCTTCAGCAAAGACCGCTCGGGAATAGGCCAGAAAGCGACGATAGCCTCTAACGTCACGCGGATTAAACGCGGCAATCTGTGCTTCCAGCGCGGGCTGATCGTTGTCATAGCTGAATACTTTGCCGGATGCCCAGCAGAGGCGATAAAAAGGCTTCACCGGTATCAGCTCAACGTAATCAGAGAGCTTTTTACCCGCCAGGGTAAATAGCTCTTCGATAGCGCTGGGATCGGTGATCACCGTCGGGCCGGCATCAAACGTGAAGCCCTGATCCTGATAGACATAAGCCCGGCCGCCCGGCTTGTCACGCTGCTCCAGCAGTCGTGTGGGAATGCCTGACGCCTGAAGGCGAATTGCCAGGGCCAGACCACCAAAGCCTGCGCCAATTACTGTCGTTCTATTCATTGCATCGCCTGTTGACGGTGAGGAGTCATAATAGCCTGTAACGCCGCCAGAACGGGGACCGGGGGCTTGCCGCTTAAAATGCGCAGCCGATCAGGCAAAGTGAGTTTTCCCGCATAAAAACGGGCGATCAGATCTTCATTCAAGCCATAAAAACGTTGCATTACCTGCCAGCGCTGGTCAGCCGGACCCGCCAGAAACAGCATACGGTTCAGCATGCGGAAGAAGCGCTGTTGCTGCCAGGTATGACTGGCGAATTGTTGAATGGTAGCGTGCAGGGTCTCAGAGGTAAAAGTGTGCATCTGCGCCAGACGATCAGCCAGCGCCACCGCCAGCGGCAGTGAGTAGCCGGTGGTGGGATGGAATAACCCAGCACGCAATCCGCTGCAGGGGAGATCGCGTTTCTGCCAGAAGGCGGCCACGTCGCCGGTCAGCGTAATTGGCAACGCGCCTTGCTCTTCGCGCAGCAGTCGGTCTAACCGCCACCCCTGCTGCGCGGCATAGTCGCGGATATTCTGACGGGCGCGATCGCCTTCCAGCGTGGCGTTATCAATATAGTGGGTATCTTCAATCAGCAGAGTGTCTGCGGAAAAGGGCAGGCTGTAGACAAAGCGATAGCCTGCCTGCTGATCCACCGTGGCATCCATGATAATTGGTGCGGTCAGGCCGTGAGGCTCACTAAGTTGCCACTCCTGTCCGACAAACGACTGGAAGCCCATGCGCAGCGCACCATCGGGCTGGTAGCCACGGCCATCGATCACCGCGTCACTCTCCAGCACCCGGCCATCGTCCAGCGTGACCGCGCGTGAAGCGATGCTCGCAACCCGGGTATTCAGCAGCAGATCCGGCGCAAACCTATCGCGGATGACCTGCGCGAAGCGCTCCGCAGTCACGCAAAAATAGCCACTGTTCAGGGTACGGCTGCGTTGCGGAAAGCGGACCGCATAGCCAGGCCAGTGATGAACCACCAGCGGAGCGATCCAGCGATGCTGCGTTTCGGTGAGATCGTCCGCATGAAACGACCAGGTGTGATTGGCGCCCGGCTCACGTTCAGCATCAATCAGCAGAAGGCGCAGGGATGGCCTCTGCTGGCGCAGGCGCAGGGCGATCAACCCGTTAGCCAGCCCTGCGCCCACCAGAATCAGATCATACCGTGGCATAGTCTCTCCCGGTGCGCACCGGTCTGCGGCTCACCATAGCCTTCTCGACAATGTCCGCCGCCAGGGGGGTTCCGCCCGCCTGACGAAGTGCGGTGCGATGCGTTTTCATCTGCTGACGATAGCTATCATCAGACAGTAAGGTCTGGAGCTGTCGGGCCATCGAATGACGGGTGGTAAAGCGCGAGGCGCGACGTCCGATACCGTGCCAGACTACGCGTGCAGCCACACCCGGCTGATCAAAGGCCAGCGGGATCGTCAGCAGCGGCGTCAGATAGTTAATCGCATCCAGCACCGTATTCATGCCACCGTGAGTAATGGTCAGGTCGGCCTGCGCCAGTGCAGCAGACTGATCGGCAAAATCGACGACCTGAACATGGCTGGCCTGCGCCAGTTTCTCCGCCTGAAACGGCGACAGCCGACCGCAATGCGCGAGCAATAACTGTGCGTCGATCTCCTGGCTGGCGCGGACGATGGTTTTAAACAGGCCGTAGCGGTGCCCCTGCAGTGTGCCAAGTGAAGCAAAAATGCGGGGTCTGTCGCCATGCGGGAAGTAGCGTGGCTGTGAGGCGGCCGGTGCCGGCTCCGCTGCGCGCAGCGGGCCAACCGAATGGAAATGATCGGGCAGCGCCCGGCGGGGGAAATCCAGTTCCGGGATCAACTGGCTGATTTGTGCCAGTGGTGAAAAACAGTGATGCAGTTTTTCCCGAGGCGATAAACCCATCGCATGTGCGTTGCGGGCGATCACCCGATCGTGACGGCGCATCAGCCAGTCATAGATTTTTTCACTGGTGCGATAGCGTTCGCGCGCCTGATCGCTGCTGGCATAGTCAAATGGCATTACGGCCAGCGGGAAATCCGCTTCACGGTTAAGCGGCAGGGCACAGGCAACCGAAACATAAGGCAGGTTCAGTGCGTCTGCCGCCAGTGCACCGGCAGGCTCCATCTGATCGACGATCACACCATCAATCGCCAGGGCGCTCAGCACCACGGGCAGTTCGCGACAGAGCATATCGGTGCTGCTGGCCATCTCATTGATCAGTTTCAGCATTGAGGGGCCAAGAGGATGCGCCGCCAGTTTCAGCGTATGCGCCAGGCTCCCCGCCGGATGCGAGGCTAAACCCAGCGGGAAAAAGTCAATCCGGCTGTCGGTGAGGAGTGCGCTCACGTCGGTCTGCTGGATAAAAGTGATGTGATGTCCGCGTGCGATCAAGGCCTGGCTAAGATGCTGAAGTGCCTGCACATGGCTGTAGAAGGGCGGTGCAATGACCGCAAAGTGGCTCATGCAGCATCCTTAACTGACGGCAGCGAGTTTTTTCTCAAACCAGGCCTGAACAAAATGATGAGTGGCATAACCGTCCTGGCAGGCCGATAACAGATGTTCGCTGGCACAGCGCAGGTGATCGCGCAGTTGCGTTTCAACCGCCTGCGATCCCAGCAGATTCACCAGCGTCGATTTTCCATCATCCTGATGGGCATCTTTACCGGTATCGGCCATGCCGTCGGTGAGGTCGTCCAGCAACTGAAAAGCCTGGCCGAGATTAAGCGAGAACCGGTGCAACTGTTCACGTGCTTCCCGTGGGGCGTCAGCCACAATAGAGGCCATCTGCATAGAAGCGCAAAATAGGGTGCTGGTTTTATAGTGATTGGTCATCAAAATGGCGTCAGCGCTGCGTGGCTTATCGCCTTCTGAGAGATCCTTAAACTGCCCCTGCACCAGCCCCTGCAGGCCGACCGCGTGAGATAACTCCGCGACCGCGTCTGCTCTGGCCGTGGCCGATAAGCCTTCTGCCGCAGCGACCACGCCGAATGCCTTACTCAGCAGGGCCACCGCAGCCAGAATCGCAACGTGTTCACCATACTGGCAATGAATGGTCGGACGTCCGCGGCGCAGTTGCGCATCATCCATGCAGGGCATGTCATCCAGAATCAGTGATGCGGCATGTACCATCTCCACCGCGCAGGCGAGATCAAGCAGGCCGGCAGGCGTGGCGCTACAGCCCAGATCGCGCGCTGTCAGCAGCAGCAGCAGCGGACGAATACGCTTTCCCGGTGCCAGCGCACCGTCCCGCATCGCAGCGCCCACTAAGTCACGTTCACTGTCAACCGGTAACAACTGATCGAGCCGTTGCTCAATGTCGTTCAACAGGCTGGCTGCATCGCTGCGGTTGAAATTGACGTGTTGTTCTGCACAGACCGTCATCATGGCTGTCCTTATCTACAGAGGAAGTCACAGCAGGTCGAAATGATTCGATGCCATCTTCAATAATCGTCCCCGACTGCCTTAGCATAGTTGGCAGGTTTTCAAAAAACGGCGGGTAAATCTATTACTACTAAGAGTAGTTCACAGTGATAAAAATGTCGGAGAATTCAGCAGCATTCCGCGTTTACGGCGATAGCCAGACGGACATTTTGTTTGCATTAACTTAGCAACGCGCGTAGCTGTTTTATCACGCTGGCAACATCTTCAGCAGATAATGCGCCATCTTTCGCGAAGCGCACAATTCCTTCCGGATCAATAACCACCACGGACGCGCTTTCCGGCTTAAGATGCCAGCTGTGCGCGGTTACGCCACTGCTGTCGATAATGAATTGCTGCCACGGTGCCGCTTTTTTACTTGAGGCAATGCTGCGCACCACAAATAGGGCACTGCCGGGTAGGGCATCGTCAGTATTTACGATGGTGGTGGCCTGGAAACGGTCACGCGGCAAGCTGGCTTGCTGAATGGCTTCGATTAAGGGAGCACTCTGATCTTTTGCAGAAAGACGACCCGCGACATGAATGACCAGACGCACTTTTCCTGTCAGGGTCTGACTGTTCCAGCGCTGATAATTTATGTCGCCCTGATTGAGCACCATTTCGCCTTTATTGGCAATGGAGACCGGCGGTACAGGCTGACCCGGTGTCAGGGTGTGAGCAACAGCAAAGCGGGAAAACAGCAGGGCTATCATCAATCCATAATGGCGCACGGTTTCCTCACTTCTTTCTTGGTTTGCGGCAGGCGAGGCGAGCTTTTTCTCCAGCACGCAGATGATTAGTACCACATTTCTGTTTCAGATCAATAAAAGCATCAAAGATTTGGGCTGAAAATGCAGGGAAGAATTTGTTAACAAGAGGTGGAAAATGAGCACAGCATTGATGACATTACCTGAATTTGCCCGTTATATTGGCATTGCGACCCCGACGCTGGCGCGTGCCTTTTGCTGCCGCGGGTCGTTGGCGGGTGTGCCACTGCCACAGGCGCTGGATGATGCCCCGCTGACGCAGCGCCACTGGCTGCGGGACGATGTGCGCCAGTTCGATCAGGTCTATAAACGCGTTCAGGCAATGCAGCAACAAAGCACGCTTTAATCAACATTGATCCAGACAAAAGCGCGGGACTCTTCTCGCGTTTTTTATACGAAGTTATCGGGCTTTACCAGGAAGCAGACCAGATTCGCATCGCGTTCGCTGACAATCTCGACGCGGGTATCCAGGCCGCTAAGTGCATCACCGCGTCTAAGCCGCTGATCACCGACGCGAACAATCCCTTCAAGCACGGTGAGATAAGCGACAAAGCCTGGCAGCGATGGCACGTCCAGCGTATGGTTGCGCGCCAGTCGCGTATCGTAAATATAGACATCCTGGCGCAGTTCCAGCGGGGCGTCAGACTCTTCCGGCCCGGCCAGTTCGGTCCAGCCATTAGTCATAATACCCAGATCGCGCTCCAGCACCTGAGTCATCGCTTCACCGCCCGGCTGCGATGGCCGGATAACCGCCTGTAATAGCTCAGCGTCATACAGCGGCACCGACTCTTCATACTGAACGCCATCGCCCGCATTCACCACCATCACCCGTTTTGCAGAGAGCTGGGTACGTTCGCCATTACTGTCCTGATGCTGCATCGAACCGCGCCACAGGTAAGTGAAAACTTCTTCATTCTGATGCTGCTGCATCGGGATTCTGGCATCCAGTTTCAGCGACATCAGGTCAACACTGAGCAGCGGGCTTAACGCAGCGCCAGGACGCTGGCGACGGACGGTAAAAGGTCCGTACTCAAACAGTTGTTCAGGATTAGCTCGCACAATGTTCATGATTTACTCTCAAATAAAGTGACTTATAACAACGATCATAGACCTCAGGCGGAGAATGAGAAGCCGGGAGTTTTGCCCGGCTTCGTCAGTTATTTTGAATAATAAACTGTTTGGTGTCTTGCCAGCCTACTTGCCCTGTTCGTCACTCTCACCAAGGAAGAAATACCAGAGTGGAATCGACAATAGCCCGGTAAAGACCGTGGAGTAGAGCAGGATCATCATCGCCTGGGTGATATACATGGTCAGCGACCAGTGGCTGAAGGGGATCTGATACTGATCAATCACTCCGCCAATCATCGCATTTGCCATCACCGTAATGACAATCAGCGCCAGCACTGTCACGCTGCGCAGAAAATAGCGCATCTCTTTGCGCTTCCCGGCAAAACGCGACTGGACGATGGCCAGCGGCGACTGTTTGTCCGGAGCGACATCCACGCGGACGACCGAGGCGCGCTGTGCGCTGTGCCAGCGTTGAATATCCAGCAGTACCAGCACCAGCAGGCTGATACCCATAACGGGAAGCGCATATCCCAGCGCCAGCATCACTATCAGGCTGGTGCCCTGCGCATAGCGCGGCAGCGCCAGCCAGGCGGACAACAGCGTCTGGGATGGGTTGAGCTGGGGAACAGCCGGTCGGCGAATCCACCACATGCGGTAGCCCAGTACAATCATTGTGCAGAGCCCAACGCCAAACAGCGCCAGTATTAGCTGATTAGGCAGACCAAACAGCACGCCCATATGCGCATCTACACCCCAGCGGGTCAGTTTCGCCACCAACGGGAAGTTGGCGAACGCAACGCGGTCAACCACGCTGAAATTAACAGGATTGATGGAAACCGCATCAACCTGGCTCGGCCAGCTGCGATCAATCTCCGAAACCGTCCACGCCTGTTCAGCGCTCTTAGGCTGGCGAAGCTCCAGTTTCGCCGCATGCAGTCCGGCCTGACGTGCTGATGCCAGCGCCTGATCCCAGTTGGCATCCGGCTGATTGAGCATCAACGGCGTGGCAGTTCGGGCTGGCATGGTCATGCCTGACATGGTCATCCCTTCCATCGCACCGCGATGGTCAGCATGGGGATCGGCAGCTTCGGCGGGGGCATTACCGTTCAGTGCCGTATTAACCTGCGGCGTTTTCCAGCCGAAGTCGCTGCGCATCTTTTCAATGTTGTTGCCTGCCCACTGTGACCAGGTCAGCCCGGTTACTGAAAAGAACACCAGGCCGATTGCCAGCAACAGACCCAGCGTGACATGCCAGTGACGCATTGCCGCGAAGCCACTGTGTGTTTTTTTACGGGTGCGTGGTGGCCGGGTGCCGGACCATAAAACAATCCCACCGAGTGCGGCGACCCACAGCCACGAGGCCGCCAGCTCACTGTAGTTTCGGCCAAAATCACCCAGTAGCAAGCCGCGATGCAGTTGATCCAGCCACATGCGCAGCGGCAACACACCGCTGGTGCCATACACAGTCATGTCGCCTTTCACCTGCAGGGTGTAGGGATCGATAAACAGTGAGCGCGATTCAGATGGGCCAAGCTGCGGCTCGGCAAACTGCACCCGGGTCGTATCCAGCGGGCCCGGTGCAGGACGCACGGCGTAAATCCGTGCGGATTCGCCAGCACGGGCACGGGCGGCGGCAATCTGGGCTGACAGCGGTTGTGCCACACCCTGCGCATTGGTGGTCAGGGCATCGTGGTAGATCGCCTGTTCCAGTTGCGGCGTCAGGACGTAGATCGTGCCAGTCAGGGCGGCGATAAAAATAAACGGCGCAATAAACAGGCCAATATAAAAATGCAGGCGGCGAAACAGATTAAATACGGTGCCGCGTGGCGCAGGGGACAGTTCCCAATGAGAGGACATAGCATTCCACACTTTTCAAAAGACAACGGCGATCAGGTGACGTTGTCACCCAATCGAATCAGAAAGCAGTGAGTGTTACGCGAAACAGGGTGGCGCACGCGGTCGATGGCGGCGCAACAACCGTCGCCATTGCGGCGGGTTAATGGCAGAAGGCGGCGGGGCACGGCTGCTCAGGCTCATCCACCAGAGGAATGGGATAAACACCCAGAGCATCAGCGGCACATGCACCAGTAAATCGCAGTAGCCACAGGCAAAGCCAGGACCCATCATCATTCCGTGGTCCGCCATCGACATTTCGCTGTGATGATGCATCGTCGGCATTTCCGCGCTTATGGCAGAGACGCGTTGCATCGTGGCGTGATGCTCAGCGAGATTCTTTGAGATCATCGGGGCAACAAACAACAGCAGCACGGCCAGTATCGCAATACCGGCAGTGAGTCGTTGTCTGATTGAGGATCTCGGCATTATTTTAACGGACGCAAGGGGTCAAATTTCAGGGCGGCAGTGTAACGCGAAGGGGATAAAAGGGTTAAATAAAGTGGCATCTGTTTCGAAAAAATTCGCACTCTTTGAACATATTCACTTTAATTTCAGCATCGCTTAACTTAGTTGTTACCCACCTGACACATATAAATAACATTAACGATTCAGGTATGTTAAACCTCACCCATAAAGGACTAAGAATGAAAATTGTAATGCTGGATGGTGACACGTTGCCAGACTCTCTGCCGACCGGGCAACAGCTGGCTGATTGGGAAATTCGTGCGCAGACGTCGGCTAAGGACATTGTATCTTCGCTTGCGGGCGCTACCGTCGCTATCACCAATAAGGTGCCGTTGCGTGCTGACATACTGGAACAGTTGCCCGAATTGCGCTTTATTTGTGTTGCGGCGACCGGTTATGACTGTATTGACCTCGACGCCTCGCGCGCATGCGGCATCGTGGTCAGTAATGTTCCTGGCTACTCCACCCAGAGCGTATCAGAGGCGGTAATCGCAGCCATTTTCGCCCTGCGTCGTCAGCTAATGGCTTATGCCAGCAATACCCGTAACGACTGGCCACAGGCTCAGCACTTCTGTCTGCATCGTCAACCGATAGGGGATATTGGCGGTGCCACGCTTGGTATCGCGGGCAAAGGCGACATTGGCCAGGCGGTCGGCAGGCTGGCTCAGGCGCTGGGCATCCAGGTGCAATATGCCGAACGCAAAGGCAGTGCCGGGGTGCGTGAGGGTTATGTCAGCTTTGAGCAGATGCTGGCGACCAGCGACATTATTTCACTGCACTGCCCATTAAGTGACAGTACCCGTCAGATGATAGATCGCGAGGCGCTGGGTAAGATGAAACCGAATGCGCTCCTGATCAATACCGCACGCGGTGGGCTGATTAACGAGGCCGATCTCGCTGCCGCATTAAAGCAGGGGCTAATTGGTGGCGCGGCGCTGGATGTGCTGAGCAGTGAACCGCCTACTCTGGATAACCCGCTGCTGGCAGAACTGCCAAATCTGTTGCTAACGCCGCACATCGCGTGGGCGAGTCGCAGTGGCGTAGATAAGCTGGTGGCTGGCGTGATGGCAAATATCGCGGCCTATATCCATGGTAAGCCGATTAATGTGGTGAGCTGAGTTATGCTGCCCGGTTTTTGATTTGCATCGACAGCGCGGGACTGGCCGGGCAACCAGACCCCCTGTTGGATTCTGATGACCGGTCGGCGCTGTTCATCTCATCTCGCCTGATCATTGCGCCGCAAAGTGCAAAAATCGACCGATTGGAGTGGGCAAAACCCCCGACGCTTTTCAGCATCCTGGCCTGAATAACCGCGAATCCTGACTCAGAATATCGAGCGGCCCAGCTTTTCACTCAGTGATTCCAGCGCAGCAGTACCCGCCAACGAGTTACCCGCGCTGTCCAGCCCTGGAGACCAGACGGCAATGCTCATCTCGCCGGGGATAATGGCAATGATCCCGCCACCCACGCCTGACTTTGCGGGCATCCCGACCCGCCACGCGAACTCACCTGCGCCATCATACATCCCGCTGGTGATCATCAGCGCATTAATCTGCCGTGCCTGACGCGGTGTAATCATCTGGCTACCCTCCAGCGTTTTGCCCTGGTTCGCCAGATAGACGAAGGTTCGCGCCAGTTCAATGCAGTTCATCGACAGTGAACAATAGTGAAAATAGGTCTGCATCACGCTGGTGACATCGTTGTCGAAATTACCAAACGATTTCATCAGCCAGGCGATCGCTGCATTGCGGGCAGAGTGTTCAAACTCAGAGCGGGCGACATGGCGATCATAATTGATATCGGGCTGCTGACTGAGCTGGCGCACAATTTCCAGCATTCGCTGACGCGGAGCCGTCAGTCGGGTTTCCAGCAGATCACAAATCACCAGCGCACCGGCATTAATAAAAGGATTGCGCGGCTTGCCCTGTTCCAGCTCCAGCTGGACCAGCGAGTTAAAAGGCTGGCCTGAAGGCTCTTTGCCCACCCGCTGCCAGATTTCGCTGTCGTCATAGCGGGTCAGGGCCACCGTCAGCGATAGTGCCTTGGCGATCGACTGAATCGAAAAGCGCGTCTCAGCATCGCCCGCCTGAAAGAGGGTGCCGTCACGCAGGCAAACTGCAATCGCCAGATTGTCGGCAGCAACATCGGCCAGCGCAGGGATATAGTTCGCGACTTTTCCCTGATAGACCAGCGGACGCACCTGTTCCAGTACTTCCTGAAGCAGAGCATTATTCAGTTCAGACACACTTTTCTCCCGTCGATTCTCGCTCAGCCGCGAGGCTATGCATCCGCGGTCGGTGAATCATTTATTTTTAGCGGCAGAGCCGCATTTTTAGCTGATGGGTTTTGACTGTGCTGCCAGCGGAGCCAGCAGCATCTGTAACAGGCTCAGCATCGCCAGCACGCTTAAGGGCAGCGTCCAGTTTCCACTCTGCTCATGAAGCACGCCAAAGAACAATGGGCCAAGCGCCGCCAGCGCATAACCGACACACTGTGCCATACCTGACAATTGTGAGGCTTGACGATGATGAGTGGCTCGCAGATTAAATAGCGAGAGGCAGAGCACCAGTGATGCGCCTGCGCCCAGTCCGGCCAGTGTTAGCCAGATGACGGCCCACTGCGGATTGAACATTAAGCCCAGCATGCCAAGGAAAATAACCGCTGAAGCAATGAATGCGGTGAGCCGGGCATCTTGTACCCGCTTCAGCACCTCCATACAGCCCAGGTTCGCCACAATTGCGATCGCCTGATACCAGAACAGCAGCCAGCCTGCGTGGGCCTGACTGAAGCCATTATTCTGGGCAAAGACGGTAAACCAGTCGATCAGGGTATAAAACGCCAATGACTGCAGCGCCATAAAGAGTGCAATCTGCCAGCCGCCGGCTGTTCGCCACGGGTGACGATAGGCAACAGGTGCATTGGCAGGCGATGAGGTTGACCGCCGCTGACGTAGCAGCGGTAGCCAGGCGAGCATTGCAACCAGCCCCGGCAGTGACCACACCACCAGCGAGAGTCGCCAGCCCGCCGCTGAAAGCTGGCTGAGTGGCACGGCAATGCCGGATGCCAGGCTGGCAGTAATCGACATGGTGGCGGCATAAAGGCCAATATATTTGGCGGTGTGGGCTGTGAAATCACGTTTAATCAGTGGTGGCAGTAGCACATTGGCGGCGGCAATGCCTGCGCTGAGCAGCAGCGTCCCGCCCCACAATGCCGCTTCAGCGGGCTGCCAGCGCAGCAGCGAACCGGCGGTAATCAGGCAAAGCGCACCCCATAAACTCCGCTCCAGCCCGATGCGGTTTCCCAGCCAGGCGGCTGGCGGGGCGAGCAGGGCAAACAACATCAGGGGAATAAAGTTAAACAGACCTGCTTCACCGGCACTGAGTCCAAAGGAGTGCCGGATATCCTGCAATACCGGGCCAGCAACGGTAATGGGTGCACGGAGGTTAGCCGCGGTGAGCAGCAGGACGAACAAAAAAAAGCTGGCGCTGGAAAATGCAGCGAGAGGTTTGGCTGGGTGTTTTACAGGCATCATGGCAGGGATCATCACAGGCAGCAGTGCTGCGGGGGCGTTGGTTGACGTTAACGCTTACGCATCAGAATTGATGTCTGGACGCTACTTTACTGACCGGTTATCGGAGTGTAAAGCCATGTTATGCGATGAAATAGCGCAAGAGTGATCTTGCAGCAGGGATGGCCGTTTAGGGAACAGTAGAATTCAGGTTCTGGAAAATGATCGCGGCCGTTCTGGCTGTGATGAGATCCTGGCGGGCAGGTTGCTGTCGGGTTTTGGCCGCCGGAACCGGTTTTTCAGCGTGCCACGGCGCAGCACACGAAGAAAAGTAGCCAGAATCATTGCATTGACCACACGCATATCCGCTCCTTATTTACCGTCATGAGCAAGGCCACGTGGGTGATCGGCGGTTTGCAGGTCAGGAACATCTTCCCTGAGTGGGGTCGCTAAAGGGTTAATGACAATTAAAACAGCGCAAACATCAGCGCGACGGGAAAACTCATCGGCCAGGTCGCACCGACTAAAAAGGCGCTAAGCAGTTTGATGCTCAGCTTATCTTTGGCGATGAAGAACGTGATCAGCGTAGCGACCAATGCAACAACGGCATAGAAAATTAGCATACCCTGGTACAGTGTCATTAATATCTCCGCTGCGTCATTAAGGTTTTCGCTGCGCATGATGCGGATTTTTGTGATCCAGATCAAGTGGAACCGGGTTTAGCATCTAAAGAAATCAGGGGTGCAGGTGGATGATTTTCTCTCAGACATCCCACATGCCAACCGGCGATTTCAGGCTGAAACCGGCACGAAAAAATGCTTCTGAAACCTTTCCTGCGGCCACTGTTACCTGTGAAGACTCTCTGGCGAATGCTCCCATATCAGCCACTGTTATGACGCAGAAAAGCCCGCCAGGATGGGCGGGCCTGACATCGGCAACGCAGAAAAAAGTGATGCGGCTTAACTTTGACGGTAGAGCGCCATCACCTCTTCCAGGTCAGGCGTGCGCGGGTTGCCGCCGGTACAGACATCATCCAGTGCCGCTTGTGCCAGGGCAGGGATATCCGCCTCCTGTAAGCCCACCTCACGCAGTGAGCGGGGAATATCTACATCGCGACAGAGCTGATGAACCGCGGCAACCGCCGCTTCCCGCGCCTGCTCCAGTGACAGCGTATCGACCATTTTCACTCCCATTGCGCGGGCGATGTCGCGATATTTTTTGCCTGTGCAGGGTGCATTCCACGCCATGACCTGCGGCAGCAGAATGGCGTTCGCTATGCCGTGAGGGACATTATAAAAGGCACCCAGTGGGTGGGCCATGCCATGCACCAGACCGAGTCCGACATTGGAGAAACCCATACCGGCAACATATTGGCCCAGCGCCATCTGCTCGACTGCCTCACTATTTCCCGCTACTGATTCGCGCAGCGACTGGCTGATAATCTCAATGGCTTTGAGATGCAGCATATCGGTCAGGGTCCAGGCACCGCGTGTAATATAGCCCTCAATCGCATGGGTCAGGGCATCAATACCGGTCGCAGCCTTTAGCGATGCGGGCATGCTTGCCATCATCTCTGCATCAATGATCGCCACTTTTGGAATGTCGTGCGGGTCGACACAGACAAACTTACGGCGATTCTCTTCATCGGTAATAACGTAATTAATCGTCACTTCTGCGGCAGTACCGGCAGTGGTTGGAATGGCGATGATCGGCACACACGGACGGCGAGTGGGAGTGACGCCTTCCAGACTGCGTACATCTTCAAATTCGGGGTTATTAATAATAATGCCGATCGCCTTGCTGGTATCCTGTGGTGAGCCGCCACCGATGGCGATCAGGTAGTCAGCTCCAGATGCTCTGAACATGGCAACGCCCTGCTGTACAACCCGGATGGTAGGATTTGGCACCACCTCATCATAAATTGCCCAGTCAAGCTGGTGTTTCATCAGCAGATCGGTTACCCGCTTTAGCGCACCTACCGCGGCCAGCGCTTTGTCAGTGACGATGAGCGCTTTACGCATCCCGCGACGCTGTACTTCTTCGGGTAAATGACGCAAAGCACCGGCACCAAACCAGGCGGTTTCATTCAGAATCATACGTTGAGTCATTAAAACATCCTCTGTTAACAAATGTATTTTTACCCTCCTTGATCCCCTGTTCAGATTCTGCTCAGGACCTCTCAATTTGACGTTAAGACATTTGATTAAAATCAATGGATTAGCAAAAATCATTGTGACTGCGCTAGCCAGCCTCGGTACCGGATGCTCAGCCTGCTCACATTAAATGCCGTGACTGACGGTGCCGTTATCTCCATCGCCGGTTGCATGAAACACTTCTTCATCACTGAACCCGCACGCCTATGAGGTACGAAAACATGACCCGATTCGTAATGAATAAAAAGGATAGCCTTGTCGACAATGCATTAGATGGCATGATTTATGCCAGTCCGTGGCGCAATCTGGTGCGGCTTCAGGTCGACCCGCGCATTCGCATCGTAATGCGTAATGACTGGCAGAAACATCAGGTGGCGCTAGTCTCCGGTGGCGGTTCCGGCCATGAACCCGCGCATGTCGGCTTTATTGGCAAAGGGATGCTGACGGCTGCAGTCTGTGGCGATGTGTTTGCCTCTCCCAGTGTCGACGCGGTTTATAACGCCATCATCAACATTACCGGTGAAGCGGGATGTCTGCTGATTGTGAAGAATTACACGGGCGATCGTCTCAACTTTGGTCTGGCAGCAGAAAAAGCCCGTAAAGCAGGGTTCAGCGTCAACATGGTCATTGTCGGTGATGATGTTGCGCTGCCCGATAATCCTCAGCCACGCGGTGTAGCCGGCACGTTACTGGTGCATAAAGTGGCAGGATTCGTTGCTGAACGTGGCGATGCCCTGGCTGCGGTGACTGAAGCAGCAGAGGCAGCCAGTCGTGCTATCACCACCATGGGCGTTGCGCTCTCAAGCTGCCATTTGCCGGATGAGCAGAAGACTACCCAGCGGGTGCCAGACGGTAGCGTTGAACTGGGACTGGGGATTCACGGCGAGCCGGGTGTTGACCTAATGCAGACGCAAAACAGCCAGCAGATTGTGCAGCATCTACTGGAGAAAGTGATGGCGGAAAACGACCAGCCACATGCTCTGCTAGTTAATAATCTTGGCGGTATGTCTGCCCTGGAGATGAGTCAGGTCACGCGTGACCTGATTGAGTCGCCGCTCAGCCGGGGCAGTAAGTATCTGATTGGCCCGGCACCGCTGATGACCGCGCTGGACATGAAAGGTTTCTCAGTCACCTGCATGACACTGACGCCGTTATTCGAAGAAGCGATCTGTGCCCCGGTAGAGGTGGCCGGCTGGGTTCGGGCGGTAAAAATCGCGCCTTTGCAGCCGGTTACCGCAGCCAGAGCTGCTTCAGCGCATCCGGTGCAACCGTCGGCGAATCCGGTGGTAGCGGCCGTTGTTAGCACCATCTGTGAAACCCTGATCACCAGTGAAAGCGAGCTGAACAGGCTGGATGCGCAGGTGGGTGATGGCGATACCGGTTCAACCTTTGCTGCCGGTGCCCGCCAGATCCAGCGCGAATGTGCAGATAACCAGCTGCCATTGAATGCCCTGGCCGACCTGTTCGCGGTAACAGGCGAACGACTGGCGACGGTGATGGGTGGTTCCAGTGGCGTGCTGATGGCGATCTTCTTTACCGCTGCCGCGCAGCAGTTGGCTGAAGGTGATGCGTTACCTGCGGCCTTGCAGCAGGGGATGGAAAAGATGAAACAGTATGGCGGGGCTAAACCAGGCGATCGCACGCTGATTGATGCGCTGCAACCGGCAATAGAGGCGCTGGTGGCAGGTAAACCGCTGGCAGCCGCGGCGGATGCGGCGCAGCAGGGCAGTGACGCGACCGCCAGCATAGGGAAAGCAAAGGCAGGCCGATCATCCTATCTCAACAGCGCTAACCTTAACGGCGTGCCCGATCCGGGTGCCGTTGCGGTCGCCAGAGTTTTTGCGGCATTAAAAACACTTTAGGCTATCTGGCTCAATGACGGCACTAAACGCGCCTGTAAAAAGGCCAGCAACCGGCGGTTGACTTCGCGGCGCTGACGGTGCTGCGGGTAAACCGCGTGCAGTGAGAGCGGCGTCGGCAAATAGCCGTCCATTACCGCCCCCCTTCGCTGCGCAACGCATCTGGCTACTGCTCTGGCACCGCCAGTGGTTTCCTGTACCACATCCAGAATACCCTGAGCATGTTGCGCAAACAGCAGACCCGCCTCCGTCACTGACAGTTTAGGACGCTTGCGGGTCAGCCGTCGTCTCCGCAGTGACGTTTCCATCGCAGGCCTGCGGCGACTGGCTTACTGTTTCGATACATCAGGTGTTCAGCGGCTGCAGTAAAGTTGTCAGCCTGTATCACGGAAACATACATCCGGAAATCTTCAATCGGTATAGTGTCTGATTATCGGTGACAGTGACGATGATTCAGGTAAAACGTTAATTGCAGGCGTTAACCTATATCGGCTAAATAGCCCCTGGCACCCCGTCAGCCGCCTCGGTCAACGCGACGAAGATCATAGATTTGCCGTTTCGCCCCCCCTTAACGGGCGGTTAACCAGGTCATTCGCGCTAAAGCCGTTATAGTAAGCAGGCAGTGACGCAATTCGTCTGGGAAATAATGTCCGGGTTAATCTGATAAGGAGTGGCTGGTGAAAAAATTACTCTGCGCGACAGTGTTGGCAGTTCTGCCGATGACCACGCTGGCGGCATCGGTGTTTACGCTGCAATCACAAGACTTCAGCGATAATGCGCTGCTGGATAAAAAGTTTGCGGGTGCCAACAAAAGTAATCCTTCCTGTACCGGTGAGAATATCTCTCCCGAGCTTAACTGGTCTGCCATTCCGGCAGGCACCCGCAGTCTGGCCCTGCTGATGACCGATCCGGTCGGGGCAAAAGGACTCGGCGTTACGCACATGGTGGCCTATAACATTCCCGCCAGCCGCTCGTCGTTCGCACAGGGTGCTCTGACGCAGGGCAAGGATTATACCGGCGGGAAAAATACACCGGGAACGCCGCACTATTACGGGCCTTGCCCACCCGCTGGCAGCGGGCTGCATCACTATAACTTTGTGCTGATCGCCACCGATTTGCCGGTAGGTCAACTGAAAGCGGGGTTAACCCAGGCAGAGCTGGTGGCACAGCTTAAAGGCCATGCGCTGGGCGCGGCCAGTACGGTCGGGCGCTTTAGCAATGAGTAACCTGGCTCCGGACGTTTGCAGAGGCAGCGGCAGATAGCCTGCTTCTGTGCGTATCGGGTCAGTCACCACTGAACATCTGACGGATGCGCGAAGCAATAAGATCGGTATGGGTCTCCAGCGCGAAGTGCCCGCTATCCAGCATCTCGACCACCGCCTGCGGATTATCGCGCTGCCAGGCCACGGCGCCGGGTGGAATAAAGAAAGGGTCGTGCTTGCCCCAGATAACCAGGGTTGGCACTTGTTGCTGGCGGAAGAACGCCTGAAATTCCGGATAGCGTTTCAGATTACTGGCGTAATTGAGAAACAGCGCCTGCTGGATGTCTTTGTTGCCAGGGCGCTCCATCAGCAGCGTGTCCAGAGTATAACTCTCAGGGGCGATCAAATGCGGATCGCTGACGCCATGCAGATACTGCCATTTCACCCCTTCCGGCGTCAGGATGGCGTCGCGGATCACCTGACCCTTTGCTTCGCTGGGGTCGTCCCAGTAGGCGCGAACCGGTGCCCAGGCGTCTCCTAATCCCTCCAGATATGCGTTACCATTTTGTGATATCAGTCCGCTGACACGATCGGGGTAAGCCAGCGCCAGTCGCAGACCGGCGGGTGCGCCATAGTCAAAAACATACATCGCATAACGCTTCAGTCCCAGTGCATCGACAAACGCGGTCAGCGTCTGGCCGAGCGCGTCAAAAGTCCATGAATAGTTGCGCTCAGCGGGAACTTCCGTGAAACCAAAACCCGGAAGATCGGGCGCAATAAGGTGAAATTTATCAGCCAGTAGCGGCATCAGATTGCGGAATTGATGTGAAGAGGTGGGAAAGCCATGCAACAGCAGCATGACCGGCAAAGAAGGATCACCCGCTTCACGATAGAAAATGTTTACGCCGTCGGCCTGCTGATAACGATACGAAATGGACTGAGCACACATGCTGAACTCCTGTAACTGGTTAAATGTCATTTATGGGGTTACGGAGAGCTATTATGCAGCGATGAAGTAACCTGTCAAATTAATTTATACAGGTTACAGTGAGTGAGGTGTAACTATTAAAATAATATTTTATAGGTTACATTGGTGTCAGCAGATTTTCACAAGAGAGGCAATATCATGGCGCAAACGCAACCACATACCGCCCAGGGGCCGTGGTTTCTGGCCGATCATCCGGCGCTGGATTTCATTAATACCGTGGCTAACGTGGAGGGCCAGCCGCACGATTTCTGGCAAACCGATCAGGATGTTGAAGCCTGGCTAGACCAGGCCGGACTGGCACCAGGCGATGCATCGCCACAATATGCGTCGGGTGCGCTGTTGCAGGCCGCCCGGCAGCTGCGACAGATTATTCGTGACAATGTTCAGCAGCATAAAGCGGGTGACGGCGTTGATATTCAGGCGCTGAACACCTGGCTGGGCGAAACGACCAGCCATCTGCTTTTGACCGGGGAACGGGGTGCGCTGCAGTTCAGGCGGGTCTACGCGGGCCAGACCGTGATGCAGCGGCTGGGACAGGTTGCGGAACAGGCCGCAAGTTTGCTGGCGCAGGAGGACTTCAGCCGGGTCCGCGCCTGTGAACACCCCGCCTGTACCCTGTGGTTTTATGATCGTACCAAAGCCCATCGCCGCCGCTGGTGCAGCATGGCGCTGTGTGGCAATCGGGCGAAAGTCGCGCGTTTCAGAGCGATTAATTCAGGTGGCTAAAGAGACAGGACATCAGAGAAAGAACGTCTGCTGTGAGGCCGGTGCTGCACAGGTAACTCGGTCAGAGCGGAAAGGTGCAAAAGCCGCCGTCCGTGGCCGCCCGGCGCAGGGCGCTTTGCTTTTCCGCCCGCTTTCCCGGTGATGAGTATGATGCGTTGCGGCTAACAGATTGGCTGGCAGAAAAAAAACACCCTGCAGAGCAGGGTGTCAGAACACTTATTTAGCGGCTGTCGCGGCTGGCTTGTGCCGTTTACGCAGCTTGTCGATCAGTCGATGCGCTTCCGCTTTGGTCGCTACCGCAGGTGATGAACCGGTCAGCGGCTGACGGGCCGTCTCCCTCACCGTCAGGATGGTCAGCAGGCCAATCACGCCTGCGCCCATCATGTAGTAGGCCGGCATCATGTTGTTTTTGGTGGTATCAACCAGCCACGCTGTAATGAGCGGCGTCGTCCCCCCAAACAGTGACACGGAGAGGTTAAAGCCAATTGCCAGCGCGCTGTAACGGATATCGGTGGTAAACAGCGCGGGAAGCGTCGAGGGCATAGTGCCGCTAAAGCAGGTGTGCAGCACGCCCAGAATCAGCAGGCCACCAAAGACTGCCCACATATTGCCGGAGCCAATCAGCATAAAGCTAGGAATGGCGAGCAGGATCAGGCCCACAGCCCCAAAGCCAATCACCGGACGACGACCAATGCGATCGGTCCAGCGGCCCCACAGCAGCGTCAGCGGCATCATCACGAACATCGCTACCATCACCAGCAACAGGCCACTTAACTCTGGCAGACCCAGCACGCCGGTCAGATAACTCGGCATGTACGAGGTGAGCATGTAGTTAGAAACGTTAAACAGCAGGACCAGACCAATACATTTCAGCATTGGCGCGCGGTATTTGCTCAGCATCTGCATCAGTGTCAGACGCGGTTTGCTCTGCTCCAGCGCCTCCTGTTTTTCCATATGCTGCTGGAACGCTGGGGTCTCTTCCAGCTTCAGTCGCACATAGAGACCAAACAGGCCCAGTGGCGCGGCAATAAAGAATGGCACACGCCAGCCCCAGGACATCATCGCCTCATTCGACATCACGGTCGTCATCACCGTGACCAGGCTGGCACCCAGCAGGTAACCGCCAATGGTGCCGAACTCCAGGAAGCTGCCCATAAAGCCACGGCGTTTATCGGTGGAATACTCCGCGATAAAGGTCGCGGCACCGCCATATTCGCCGCCGGTTGAAAAGCCCTGAATCAGACGGGCCACCAGCAGCAGAATGGGGGCCATGATCCCTATCGAAGAATAGGCCGGTATTAGCCCGATACAGAATGTCCCGATCGACATCATGATCATCGTCATTGCCAGCACTTTCTGTCGGCCGATGCGGTCACCCAGTGGGCCAAACACCAGGCCGCCAATCGGACGCACCAGGAAGGCCGCCGCAAACGTACCAAAGGTCGCGATCAATTGCACCGCGTTGTTCGCATCCGGGAAGAAAACTTTGCCGATGATAACGGCGAGATAGCTGTATACGCCAAAGTCGAACCATTCCATCGCATTACCTAACGCCGCTGCGCCAACCGCACGCTTCAACATGTCGTTATCGATGACGGTAATGTCGTCAACAGTCAGCTCTTTTGGCTTTCTGTTCCAGAAATGTTTTTTTGGGTGTTCAGGCGATGAGTTTCTGGTGTCCATATTCTCCTCAGGTACATCAATGAAGGAGTCTTATAGCTTTCGCAGCCGCAAACAATGTTCAGAAGAAACCGTGGAAATGAAAGCTATAAGAAGCCGAATAATTTTAAGTGAAGCGGCAGAAACCGCAGCCGCTAAACCTTAGACTACGATTGTAATTTTTTGCAAGTTTTCAGCCGAAATAACTGCTTTTACTGACAAACCTGGCATGGTGAACTTATTCGCGCCTGCTTACGGGCCTGAACATTTGGCCATATTACGCGTTTAGGGCTCGGATTATTTCTGGCCCTGATTTAATCAGTTATACCGACGCTAACTAAACAGTTTCAGTTCATCGATGCGATTTAGTGCCTGCAGTAATGCCTCGGTCCCGGCGGTCAGGCTGATGCGAATATAATCCCGTCCGGCGGGGCCAAATCCGTGACCTGGTGCTACCAGCAGATGACACTCTTGCAGTAAGAGGCTGGCGAACTGCTCGCCGGTGAAACCGGGTGGCGCGGGCAGCCAGAGGAAAAAGGTGCCCTGGCGGGCGTGTACCGGCCATTTTATTTCTTCCAGCCGGGCTAATACCACGCGGCGCCGCTGGTGGTAGCGCTCTGCAAGCAATGAGATTTGCTCAGCAGGCAGGGACAATGCAGTGATGGCGGCATCCTGCACGGCACCATAAACCGTGCTGTAACTGTGCGCATGCAGTTTCCTGAATGCCTTGATTATCGAGGCATTCCCGACCGCGAAACCCACCCGCCAGCCTGCCATCAATGCGCTTTTCGACAGCGTGTAAATTTCAACTCCCCAGGCTTTGCCATCGGGATGGGCCAGCAGACTCAGTGGCTGTTCGCCCGACTTACTTCCCAGGGTGGCATAGGCGAAGTCATGAATCAGCGGAATATGATGCTGGCGGGCGAAGGTCAGCGCGTCTGCGAACAGCGCGGGTGTTGCCAGTGCGCCGGTGGGATTATGGGGATAGTTGAGCAGCAGCAGGCCAGCACGCTCAGCAATCTCGTCCGGCACCCGCGTAAAATCAGGCAGAAAAGCATTGTGCGCCTCCAGCGGAATGCCATAAAAATCGGCACCGGCCTGACGGGCCGCCGAACGGTAAAGCGGATAACAGGGATCGGTAGAGATTAAGACCTGCCCTGGATTGAGCAGGGCGCGGGGGAAGCCATTGACACCAATGTGCGCACCCTGAAACAGCGCCACTTCGGTATCAGGATCCAGCGTGACACCATAATGTTGCTGGTAAAAGGCTGCGATAGCCTGTCGCAGGGCGGGTTTGCCCCAAAATGAGGGATACTCATGATTTTCCGGCCGCGCCGCTGCAGCCTGTAAAGAAGCAATTATCGCGGGCGGCGTCGGCTGACGCGGACTGCCAGAGGAGAGATCGATAAGCGGTAACGTCGACTCATCCCGCTGTGCTGCCTGTTTTTCCAGTAGGCTGAAGAGGTTCTCTTCCAGCTCCCCGACCAAATCTGAAGCTGCAAACTCCGTCATAACGCTCCCGTAATAAAAAGTGTCAAGCAGAGAAGAATGACACAGCCGCGATTAATGTCTTTAGCAAAAATAACGCTGACTTTTGCCACGCTATGAATATTCAGCTTGCGACTATCGTTAGCATAAATAAGCCAAAGTCGGGGAGAGGTTTTGCCTGTTCCTGGCGGCGATGGCTGTGATTAAATCGATCGCTCTCACAATAATGAATCAGGGCAAGCTATGCGCATCACATCCCGGGGAATTATTCTGGTAATCACCTCTGCCACACTCTTTATTTCTGCCGCTCAGGCAGCAGGCCACAAAAAAATACGCATTGGATTTAATCCAGGTCCTTATAAAGAACAGTTTGAAAAAGGGGTGGCGCCTTGGTTAATTAAGCAGGGTTACACCCTGGAATATAAAGATTTCAGCGATGGGATTCAGGTTAATGATGCTGTCCATCGCGGCACGATTGACGCCAATATCATGCAGCATCCGGTCTATCTGAACTCGGTTAACGAGCGGCTTGGCATTGATAACGTCGGTATTGTGCAGGTGCCAACTCCGCCAATGGGGCTTTATTCTGAGCGGGTGAAGACGCTGACTCAACCCGCGCCGGGCAGCACGGTTTCTGTGCCAAACCAGCCCTCAAATGAGTACCGTGCGGCGTTGTTACTCCAGAGCATCGGCTGGCTTAAAATCAGTCCTGACAGTGATGTCGCCACCTTTTCGCAAAAAAATATCACGGCCAATCCTTACAAGATCGTGTTGAAAGAGATGGATAATGCGCAGCAGGTACGCGCACTGCCCGACGTCGACTATGGTGTCATTCAGGGTAACTTTGCAGTATCCAGTGGCATGAAACTCAATTCGGCACTCAAACTGGAAGCGTCCACCAGCCAGTTTATTAACGTGGTGACGGTAGCGGGTAAAAATAAGCAGGCTCAGTTTTCTCAGGACATTATTGCCGGGTATCACTCAGCTGAATTTAAAGCGTACATAACAGGTAATGCGCAATATGCGGATTATCTACTGCCAGACTATTTCAAATGAGTCAGGTAGCTATTGAGTTTCGCCAGGTCAGCAAAACTTTCGCACGCAACGGTGCAGAAGTGCAGGCGCTGGATGGGATCACTCTGCGCATTAATCAGGGCGATATCTTTGGCGTCATCGGCACCAGCGGCGCCGGTAAAAGTACGCTGCTGCGCCTGATTAATCATCTGGAAACCCCCACAGCTGGCACGGTGGCGGTGCAAGGTGAAGCGTTACAGGGGATCAGCAAAAAGCGGTTAATTGAAGTCAAAAAGCAGATTGGTATGATCTTTCAGCACTTCAACCTGCTCAATGCCCGAACGGTGTTTCACAACGTGGCCCTCCCGCTGATTTTGCAAGGGCGGGATCAAAAGTTCATTGCCGACCGCGTGGCGGAACTGCTGGCGTTCGTTAACCTCAGTGACAAAGCTCACAGCTACCCGGACGAACTCTCCGGCGGTCAAAAACAGCGCGTCGGTATTGCCCGCGCGCTGGCGACCAATCCTGCAATTCTACTGTGCGATGAGGCGACCTCCGCGCTGGATCCCCAAACCACGGTACAGATTCTGCTGCTGTTGCAGGAGATTAATCAGCGTTACGGCATCACCATTGTCCTGATCACCCATGAGATGTCGGTGGTCCAGAAGATCTGCAATCGGATGGCGGTCATGGCGCAGGGTCGCATCATTGAACAGGGCGATGTCCTTACGCTGTTTGCTGAACCGCAGCAGGCGGAAAGCGCCAGCTTTGTTCAGTCGGTGATCCACGATCGCCTGCCACAGCAGACGCTGGCGCTGCTGAGTCAGCATCCGGCAGTCAAGGTATTGCGGCTGGAGTTTGTCGGCAGCACGGCACAGCAGCCGATCATCAATCGTCTGATCCGTGAACATGAGGTTGAAGTCAATATCCTGTTCGCCAGCATGACTGAGGTGCAGCGTACCATTCTGGGTTTCATGATTGTGCAGATCAAAGGCGAGGCCGCCCCGCGCGAGGCGGCAATCCAGTTTCTCACCGCAACCGGAGTAAAAATCAGTGATGTCTGAACTTTTTGACACTGCCGTTACCGGTGATCAGTTTCTGACGGCGATGCAGGACACGTTAATCATGGTGGGGCTGTCGCTGGGCTTTGGGTCGCTGCTGGGACTGCCGCTTGGCATTATCCTGGTGATCTGTCGTCCAGGTGGCATACAGCCAAATCGTCTGGTGCATCAGCTGCTGAACCCGATCGTGAATATCATCCGTTCACTGCCCTTTATTATTCTGCTGATCACTATTCTGCCGCTGACGCGCCTGCTGGTAAACACCACCATCGGCACTGCCGGAGCCATTGTCCCGCTGGTGATATTTATTGCGCCCTATATTTCGCGGCTGGTGGAGAGTGCTCTGCTGGAGGTAGATGAGGGCATTCTCGAGTCAGCTAATGCGATGGGCGCCAACACGCTGCAGACCATCTGGTATTTCATGATTCCGGAAGCGGCCTCTTCGCTGGTGTTAGCGCTGACCACCGCCACCATCGGCCTGCTGGGGGCGACGGCGATGGCGGGCACGGTGGGCGGCGGCGGCATTGGGGATCTTGCTATTACGTATGGTTATCAGCGCTTTGATGCCTTTGCCACAATGTCGACTGCGCTGGTGCTGATCGTGATTGTCCAGCTCCTGCAAACCCTGGGTGCGCGCCTCTCGCGCCGTATCCGACGCGAGTAAACCATGAAAAAGAATGATTTAGCCGTTATGCACTGGGGAACCTATCACGTCACGACGGAAGGGGAGGCGCTGACGTCGGTCAGGCCGGTGGCGTGGGACCGTAATCCTTCTGCCATCGGGCAATCGTTGCCGGGCGCGGTGCAAAGCGAAACCCGGGTCAAAAATCCGGCAGTGAGGCTGGGTTATCTGCAGAATAGAAACGCATCACGTAACAGGCGTGGCAAAGAGCCGTTTGTGGAGGTGAGCTGGGAGGTTGCGTTACAACTGGTGGCGGATGAGCTGGCGCGGGTAAAAACAGATCACGGTAATGAAGCGATCTACGCGGGCTCATATGGCTGGTCAAGTGCCGGACGTTTCCATCATGCCCAGAGTCAGCTTCACCGCTTCTTTAATCACTATGGCGGTTACAGCGCCAGCACTAATACCTACAGCATTGCGGCCGGTGAACGCACGTTGCCACACATCATTGGTAATCTGGATGAGTTACAACGTCACCATACTCACTGGCCGGTGCTGGCAGAACATTGTGAACTCTTTGTGGCCCTTGGCGGGTTGCCGCTGCGCAATGCCCAGGTCAATGGCGGTGGAGCTAACGATCATGCGCTGGCCTACTGGTTAACCACACTGAGGAAGAATGGCACCCGGTTTATCAACATCAGTCCGGTCAGAAACGATCTTACTGGGGTGGCAGATGCGGCGTGGCTGGCTATCAAGCCCGGCTCCGATACGGCGCTGTTACTGGCCATTGGGCAGGTTTTAATTGCGGAGTCCCTTTACGACGCGCCGTTTGTGGCGCGTTACACCGTGGGTTTTGAACCTTATGCGGCTTATCTGCGTGGGGAGCGCGACGGGATAGCCAAAACGCCAGAATGGGCCGCCACACTGACCGGGCTGGCGGCCGCGCAGATCCGTGGATTAGCACGTCAAATGGCGGCACATAAAACGATGATTAATATTGCCTGGTCAGTGCAGCGGGCGCGGCAGGGCGAGCAGGCTTTCTGGGCCACCGTTGCCACCACTGCCCTGCTGGGCCAGATTGGTACCCCTGGCGGCGGACTAGGATTTGGTTATGCCTCAACCAATCTGGCGGGGGCCGCCCGGCGTCAGTTCTCCGGGCCGAGACTCCCTGCTGGCCGTAACCCGGTGCAGCAGACTATTCCGGTGGCACGCATCGCCGACATGTTGCTTAATCCCGGTGGCCAGTATGAGTTTGATGGGCAACAGCGGGTCTATCCCGATATCCGGCTGGTCTATTGGGCGGGCGGTAACGTCTTTCATCATCATCAGGATATCAACAAACTTATACGCGCCTGGCACCAGCCTGAAACTGTGATTGTGCATGAGCAGTTCTGGACGGCGCAGGCAAAATTTGCCGATATCGTACTGCCCGCCACGACTTCGCTGGAGCGTGAAGATATCGGCAGTGCCAGCAACGACGGCTTTATCATCGCTATGCCGCAGCATTTACCGCCGTTTGGAACCGCAAAATCTGATTACGCGATTTTTGCCGCTCTGGCGCAGCGGCTCGGTTTTGCTGACGCCTTTACACAGGGACGTAATGAGCGCCAGTGGCTTCAGTCACTCTATGAAGAGTCCCGGCCACGCGCGGCGGAGCAGGGCATCGAACTCCCCCCATTTGAGACGTTCTGGTCACAGGGAATGCTGGAGTATCCTGCGCCCGGGACGCCGCAGATCCTGCTGAAAGCGTTTCGTGATAATCCGGAGTCAGCCCCGCTCAGCACGCCATCGGGTAAAATCGAGTTTTTTTCTCAGCGAGTGGCTGACTTTGGCTATGACGAAGCGCCCGGATTTGCCTGCTGGTATCTGCCGGAATATCAGGCGCAACAGCAGGAAAAGCAGCAGTGGCCGTTGCATCTGCTCTCCAGCCAGCCGCGGACCCGTCTGCATAGCCAGTACGATCATGGTCAGATCAGCCGAGCCACCAAAATTGCCGGACGCGAACCGCTCTGGATGCACCCGGAGGATGCGGTGTCGCGTGGCATTGAGGAGAACAGCATTGTTAAAGTGTTTAACGGACGTGGCGCGCTGCTGGCGGGCGTGCATCTGACGCAGGATATCCTGCCGGGTGTGGTACAGATGTCGACCGGTGCCTGGTATGACCCGCTCAATCAGCAGGAGGATCAGCCGCTGGATAAACACGGTAATCCCAATGTGCTGACCCAGGATTGCGGGAGTTCGCGACTGGGTCAGGGGTGCAGCGCTCAGACCTGTTTTGTTGAAATAGCGCTTTATCAGGCGCCGCTACCTGAGATTACGGCGTGGTCACCGCCAGAATTTGCAGGCTGGAATGCAGAGTAATCTGCGGGTGTGTGCCTTAGGTGTGGTGTGATATTCCCATCCGCCGCATATCCATAGCAGGTTTAGTTGGTAGTTAAGGCATAAATGAAATGGCAGTGTAAGGCTATTCCATGCCAACAGAGTGTTAATCATGAGCGCGTTAACCACATTAGAATTGCCGATAATTGATTTCGCCTTATTGTCAGGTAATCAACAACAGCAGCAACAGTCTCTGGAGAAATTAAATCAGGCCGCGCGTGATGTCGGTTTCTTTTATTTAATTAATCACGGTATCGACCGGGAATTATTAAATGAGGTTCAGCATGTCTCGCGGAAATTTTTTGCTCTGCCGCAAGCGGATAAATCCGCGGTGGCAATGGTCAACTCACCCCATTTTCGTGGCTATAACCTGGCGGGTGTGGAAATAACCCGCAGCCAGCCCGACTATCGTGAGCAGTTTGATATTGGCGCGGAACGTGATGCACTGCCCGTTACCCCCGATTCCCCTACCTGGCAACGGATGCAGGGACCGAATCAGTGGCCTGAAGCCTTACCAGAACTGCAAGCCGTGGTCACCCGCTGGCAGCAGCAGATGACAGCGGTGGCGCTTGAGCTACTGCGCGCCTTTGCCGAAGCGCTGAATCTGCCACGTAACGCCTTCGATAACCTCTACGGCGACTATCCCAACGAACATATCAAACTGATCCGCTATCCGGGCCGAACAGAGGGGGAATCACGTCAGGGTGTTGGCGCCCACAAAGATTCGGGTTTCCTGACGATGTTACTGCAGGACGACCAGCCGGGCTTACAGGTTGAAGTGACGCCGGACAACTGGATTGACGCGTCGCCACTGCCGGGCGCGTTTGTGGTCAACATTGGCGAACTGCTGGAGCTGGCGACCAACGGCTATCTGCGCGCAACGGTGCATCGCGTGGTGTCGCCGCCGCAGAGCAGCGAGCGTTTATCCATCGCTTTCTTCCTGGGTGCCCAGCTTGATGCGGTGGTGCCCATCTATCAATTGCCCCCGCAGCTGGCTGAGCTGGCCCAGGGACCGAGTAGCGATCCGCTTAACCCGCTGCTGCGCGAAGTCGGCTGGAACTACCTCAAAGGGCGGTTGCGTTCGCATCCGGAAGTCGCCCAGCGCTTCTACCCGGAACACACCTCCCACTGATAACGATAAGAGATAAATGATGATGATTAAAAAGCGCTTTCTGGCTCTTGCCGGTCTTTCACTCCTGATTGCACAAAGCTTACAAGCCGCGCCGCTGCGCGTAGCTGCGGATCCGGTGCCGCACGCGGAAATCCTGGAGTATGTCAAAACCCTGGATCCAAAACTGGATATCAAGATTGTTGAGTTAAGCGGGGGCGTGAATGCCAATGAACTGCTGGCATCCGGAGATGTAGATGCCAACTACTTCCAGCATTTACCCTACTTAAAAGATCAGGAGAAAGCGCTGGGGAAAACCTTTGCCGTGGTCGCCAGCGTACATATTGAGCCTCTGGGTATTTACTCTCGCAAGGTGAAATCGCTGGCGGCATTACCAGAAGGAGCCAGCATTGCCGTTCCGAACAACACCACCAACCTGAGCCGTGCGCTCTGGCTGTTGCAGGACAAAGGGGTGATAAAACTTAACGCTCAGGGCAAAGCGGGTTCGACGCTCGTCACGCCGAAAGATATCAGTGAAAATCCGAAGAAAATTAAAATCGTTGAGATTGAATCGCCGCAACTGCCACGCTCACTGGATGACGTTGAGGCTGCCGTCATTAATGGCAACTACGCGCTGGAAGCGGGGTTGACCCCGGCGAAAGATGCGCTGGGTCTGGAGTCGGCGGCGCAAAACCCTTACGCCAATCTGCTGGTGACCACGCCAGAACTGGCGAAAGATCCCCGCGTGTTACAGCTGGCAAAAGATCTGCGCTCGCCGCAGGTGGCGGAGTTTATCCGTAAAAGTTATCAGGGCTCTGTTATTCCGGTCGCGGACCAGCAGCATGATTAAACTCAGTCACCTCAGCAAGCAGTACGCTGGCGCGCACACGCCCGCGTTAGACAATATCTCACTCACCATTGAAGAGGGCACCATCTTTGGTATCCTGGGCCGGAGCGGAGCAGGTAAAAGTACACTGCTGCGCTGCCTGAATCGGCTGGAGAGTCCCTCCGGCGGACGGATTGAGATTGATGGACAGGATCTTGCCGCGATGAGCCTGGCGCAGTTGCGTCAGCAGCGACAGCAGATGGGCATGATTTTCCAGCACTTTAATCTGCTGCATTCGCGCAATGTGCATGACAATGTCGATCTGGCGTTAGAGATTGCCGGTCTGCCTGCGGCTGAACGCCGCCAGCGGGTCGCCTCGCTGCTGAAACTGGTGGGGCTGGAGTCTTATGCGGCGGCGTGGCCGTCGCAGCTCTCTGGTGGACAGAAACAGCGCGTCGGCATCGCCCGCGCACTGGCCGCCCGACCCCGATATCTGCTGTGCGATGAGGCGACCAGCGCGTTGGACCCGGAAACCACGGCCTCAATTCTCGACCTGCTGGCAGACATTCAGCAGCAGCTGACTATCACCATTGTGTTAATCACCCATGAAATGGCGGTAGTGAAACGCATCTGTGATGGTGCGGCGCTGCTGGAAAATGGCCAACTGGTCGAGAGCGGCAGTCTGAGTCAAATCATGGGACGTGAAGAGGGACGCCTGCGCAAAATGCTGCTGAAGGATGGCGAAGCAGACCGGGCGTTTATTGAAAAATATCAGCGTGAGGCATTACCCCGATGCGTAGCATGAGTCGTGATCGGTTTCAGGAACTGCTGCTGAACGCCACGGGAGAAACCCTGTATATGGTATTTCTGGCGGCACTTTTCACGGTCGCGATAGGGTTGCCAGTGGGCGTGCTGCTGTTTCTGACCCGCCCAAAAGGTATTCTGCCCAATCGCGCGATTTCACTGTTGCTGAATACGCTGGTGAACACCGGTCGCGCCTTGCCATTTGTGGTGCTGCTGATCGCGCTTATTCCCTTCACCCGTCTGTTGGTCGGCACCACTCTGGGCAGCACCGCTGCGATTGTGCCAATTACCCTGGGGGCGTTTCCCTTCTTTGCCCGCATCGTTGAGAACGCATTGGATGAAGTCGATCGCGGCCGCATTGAGGCGGTGGTGTCAATGGGCGGCACCCTGTGGCATATCGTCAGCCGGGTGCTGCTGCCAGAAGCGCTACCCGCGCTGGTGGCGGGCATTACCCTGACCATTGTGATGTTGATTGGCTTCTCGGCGATGGCGGGGGTAGTCGGGGGCGGCGGTCTGGGCGATTTGGCGATTCGCTACGGCTATCAGCGCTTCGATAACCAGATTATGGCGGCCACTATTGTGGTGCTTCTGGCGCTGGTGATGCTAATCCAGAAACTCGGTGACCGACTTGTACGTTCGCTGGCTTATCGACGATAAGGGCAAAGATGTTTCGTGTGATGTCGCCAAAAGGCTATCTGCAACGGGCAGGACTCAGGGCCGAAGTGGGTGGAATTATCCGGCCGCTTGCCTCCCATATCCATATCCTCAGCTCACCGCGTGCCTGGCAGGCAGTGAATCCCGCACTGAGCATCAGCCTGGAACAGGCGGGTATCCGCTGGCAACTCGACTATTTAAACGGCGAGTGTACCGATGCGGCGATTGCTGCCCTGCAACAGCAGGTGCTGGCGCAGGGCGCATCACTCATTCTGGCCGTGGGCGGTGGTCGGGTAATGGATTGTGCCAAAGCGGTCAATGATCGCCTGCCCGATGTCAGGCTGGTCAACGTCGCCACGCTGGCCGCGACCTGTGCTGCCTGGTCTCCGCTGGCGATTATCTATAATGAGCGCGGCGGTCATCAGCACAGCCAGCCGCTCAACGCCATGCCGGAATGGATTCTGGTGGACAGTGAAGTCATTGCCCGCAGCGATGTACGTTACCTGCGTGCCGGTATGGTGGATGCGCTGGCGAAATGGTTTGAATTTGAGCCTTATCAGCGGCAGACGCCACATCAGGCGGCGCTCGATCTCAAAGTTGCTGCGGCCTGGCAGGCGGTGACAGTGCTGAAACGCTGGGGCGAAACGGCGGTGGCGGATAACATCAGACAGCAGGTCACTCCGGCGCTGGAGAAAGTCACAGAAGCCAATATTGTGCTGGCGGGGCTGGCTAACAGTATTCAGGATGCGATGGCCACGCCTGGCTTTGCCCATATCATCCACGATCGTCTGACTCACCAGCCGGAACTGCATCACTGGCTGCATGGTGAAAAGGTCGGTTTCAGCTTACTGGTCCAGTCCTGGATTGAACAGCAGGGTAAGGGAGTCGATCCTGAACTGCTGGCGTTATTACGCCGTTTCCACTCTCCCCTGACGCTGCCTGCCGCGATCAACGCCGACCGGGTGCGGCAGATTGCGCAGCAGATCCACTTTCCCGCCGCCAGCCTGCCGCATCTTCCCTTTACTTTCGATCAGCATCAGCTGGAGCAGGCTTTACTGGCGACGGGCCGGTTAACCGGATCATCGTGAGCACAACGCGGCATGAAAGAGAGCGATAAAAAGGTAGCCTGCAGACCGCCGTATCATTCAACCTCAACCGGTGTTATGTAAGCAGGGGCAACTACAATGATGATCGTTTAGCCTTCCACCCCGCAGCCAGCGCTGCGCCAGCAGGAAAACCAGGGTGATTGGAATCGTGGAGTACACCGCCGCGGCCTCTTTCAGTGATCTGTCGATGGTTTCAACATTGCCCTTAATAGTCCAGACATGGCGCGCAATACCGCCCGGATAGGCGAAGATCACGCCACCAAGGGTATTCAGCCCGATAAAGGAAAGATACTGGCCGAATCGATCCGCCACTCACGTCACCGCCTGCGGCTTAACGCGGCGATCACTTTTCGCATAGGCTCGCGATAACGTGAATGGACAGGATATCTTAGCTGTAAGAAATATCCTACGGAGAGGCAAAGCCCTTCATTGACGCGCTCTTTTATGGCCGCTTACGGCAAACATAATGACGCGAATAAGCGCGAAATATTATAAGAAAGTACAACCAGAGGGGGGGTATCGAATCAAAATCGGTGTACACCTTTAACTACCGCTGTGCTAATATTTCCGCGCTTACTAAGGCGTCCTGCCATGTATAGGATTTCCGGGAACGCAGTATGATCGATAATCATCAAATTCATCTTCGTCATGACGTTGATGTGCTGCTGTTCCTGCGCCACATCTGCAAAATGGTCTGTGCGGTACTTATTTCACTGCTGCTTATTCCTCATATCGCCTGTGCCGAAATAAAAGATGGCAAAGCCAATCGTATTGTCAGTGGTATTATTAGTTTCTCCCACTGGACAAATTTAAAAAACCCGCCTCAATTATGTGTTTTTTCTTCAGCCCGGCATCTCTCCTTGCCGGAAAACATCCCATCCTCAGCAGCGACATTCACCGTTGTTTATCTTGCTAACGCAAGCGACCTCCCGAGACAGAGATGCGACGCACTCTATTTCGGCAACGAGACGTCGCAACAGCAGGTTGAGGTTATCCAAAAACTTAAGGGAAAAGCCGTCCTTACCCTTGCGGAGAACAATGCGGACTGCTCCCGGGGCGCCGCTTTTTGCCTGATATTTCAACCGGAGCGCACGCTGTTTTCCGTTAATCTTGATTCGCTTGCCAGAAGCGGTGTCAGGGTGGATCCGGACGCGCTTTTGCTCTCCCGCGAGGGAAGCGATTAAAATGAAATTCAATAAATTAAAAAATGACAAATCATCGATACGCAATAAACTGCGAAAAATAAGCACTATCAATTCTGCGGTTATATTACTGTTGTGCTGGCTGTTGCTCTCTTCTACGTCACTGCTATTTATTAAAAATTATGAGAAACGAAACCTTGAATTAATCGGCGCGACGCTAAGTACCACACTAACCGCTGCGACTGTTTTTGCTGACAGTTACGACGCGCATACTAAAATCGCCCGGCTTGGCAATGAGGGGATGTACGATTCTGCGCAGCTGGTTACCAGGGAGCACCTTGTTTTGGTCCACTGGCATGCTTCGAAGGAACAGACAGGCTGGTATTCGCGGTTGTTGCGTGAGTGGATTTATCACAAACCTCTTCGCGTCAATATCATTCACTCTGACGTGATTGTCGGCACATTAACACTGGAAGGCACCGTTAACGGCGCGGTGAGTTTCATTCGTTACTCATTCATAATTCTTACCAGCGGTATGCTATCTGTACTGATTATCTCGCTTATGCTGAGTGAATTTCTGCATCGGGGGATCATCGCAACGCTGCGCAATATTACCAGCTCGATCCACTATGTCATTCATTCTGGGGATTTTTCCTTGCGTATACCGGGGAGCCCGACGAGTGAGTTTCAGCTGTTTTCAGACGACCTGAACTCATTGCTGATGGAAATGCAATCGCTTAAGGCTTCGCTTATACGTGATAATCGCTCGCTGGCAGCCAAAGCGCTGGAGGACCCGTTGACCGGGCTTGCAAACCGCAGCGCCTTTTCTGCACACCTTACCCGACTCCTCGACCAGCAATATGCGGAAAAGCGTTTTGCCTTATTGTTCCTTGATGGCGATCACTTTAAGAGCATCAACGACAATTGGGGCCATGCCGCTGGGGATGAGGTAATAAAAACGATAGGATCGCGTCTCTTATCATTGGCTTCTGAACAGGATTTAGTCGCCCGATTAGGGGGCGATGAATTTGCCATGCTGGTCAGCAGTCGGTCCAGTGAGGCACAATTACAGCTTCTCATGAAGAATATTCATGAAGCCATCATGCAAAAAATTTTTATCGCAGATGGTAAGCAGATAAATATCTCGGTTACTCTCGGCTACGCCTGGTCACAACACGGTGACACAGTGGCGTCTATTCTCGAACGTGCCGATACGAATATGTACAAGAATAAGCGAACAAGTAAGGCTCAAAGATGATAAAAAACATGTCGCTGGTGGTGCTTATTTTGGCGCTGGTCGGTTGTCAGTCGAAAGCGCGTTTTAGCGAGGCACAGATTGCAGCGATGAAGAGGGCGGGGTTCAGTCAAAATATGGAAGGCTGGGGATTAGGCTTGTCAGATAAGATCCTGTTTGGTGTAAACGAATCAGAACTGACACCGTCCAGCAAAAGTAATATTCAGGCGATGGCGAAAAACCTGGCGTCGACCGGTATTAAGCATGTGCGTATAGACGGACACACCGACAATTACGGTAAACCGGATTATAACCAACAGCTATCGTTAAAAAGAGCTAACGCGGTAGCGGCACAGTGGGCGAAAGGTGCGGCTATACCACATGAAAATATTATCACTCGTGGATTAGGCATGAATGCACCGGTTACCAGCAACACTCGCGCACAAGGGCGCGCGCAAAATCGGCGTGTGGCCATTGTGATCACTGCGCCGTGATAATCCGGCGAGGAGTGAAGAGTGCACTGACGCTGGGTCTCTATGCTGTCGTGCTCTGCAACCCGGCATGACTCGATTTCCCCTCCTGTCGTTGCTGATGACGGTATTGATAAATGGCTGGAACTCCACGTCATACACATCGATAGAACGCTTTTACCAGTCAGTAAGAAGAGTGGTTCAGCACGTTGCCTCGCTGAGTAACTGCACAGAAACCGGCTCAGGCAGGCGGGCAATGCCGCTTTCACCCACCCCTTATTTTTATTTTGGGCTAAATGATATTTCAAATTTAGTTCTGATTAAGTGCGTTCAAATCTTCCGCGATTTTATTTTAATGGGATTCCAGCCGGGAAAAATAAAGGCATTTAATGTAAGCGGGTTATTCGCCAGAATAATAAACCAGCTACCGTTCGGGCAGGGCAGATCAGAACAGGGCGAAATCGGCGTCAGGAAAGATTAACTGAACACGGTCAGAATGAAACATCCCAACCGCAGTTAAGGGAATTAACCAAAGGTTAGCGAATGGTGAGTGCGTTCAGAGCCGATAATAGTGCGTCCACTTTTGGCAGGAACTGTTTGCGGCGTGGCCATACCACGCTCAGCGTCAGCCCGTCGGGCTGCAACTGCGGCAAAATAATCTCCAGTTCACCCGCTGCGACGGCGCGCTGAATCAGCCACGAGGGCATCTGTGCGACACCTAGCCCGGCGATGACCGCCTGCAGTTGTGCGTCAACGTCGCCCAGTGCCAGCCGGTACGGTACCTCGCGCCAGTGTGGTTGACCATCTTCGGTGGTAAACAGCCAGGGTTTGGCCGTGCCATCCACACGCTCATAAAGGATGGCAGGATGGTTCAGCAGCGCCGCTTCATTATCCGGACGTCCCTCGCGGGCCAGATATGCGGGGGAAGCACAGAACTGCATCTGCTCGCGGCCCATGTTACGCCAGCCTAGCGAGGCAGGCAGATCAGGCGTTCCGCCGATCCGTACCGCCACATCCACGCCCTCCTCAAACAGGTCAACGAAGCGATCAGACAAACTCAGGCTCAGGGCCAGTTCCGGGTGCTGCTGGCAAAATGGCATCAGCACCGGCATGACGTTGAGTCGGCCAAAGGTGGTGGGGACTGCCAGACGCAGTCGGCCGGAAGGAATGGTGCGCTGGGCCGCCAGCACCGCTTCTGCTTCGGCCAGATCCTCCAGGATGCGCAGGCAGGTCTGATAATAGGCGCTACCCGCGTCGGTAAGGTGCAGGCTCCGTGTAGTGCGTTCCAGCAGACGCGAGCCTAATCGCGTCTCCAGGCGGCTGACGCTTTTACTGACCGCCGAGCCGGTCACGTGCAGACGCTCAGCCGCGGCGGTAAAACTACCGCACTCGACACTGGCAACAAACGGCAAAATATCTTTGAGGCGGTGATCGTGCATTGATTAATGAACTCAGGTTGAGAATGCTGTGAATTAATGCCAGAGATAAGAACTGAATTCTCTATTAGGCTTAGCATTACGCAAAACGAGGAGAATTCAAATGAAAAAGCACGCTTTGATTGTGGGCATTAGCGGCGTTATTGGTCGCGCTTTAGCCGATAAATTACAGCAGGAAGGCTGGCAGGTCAGCGGCCTGTCACGCGGACGCGGGGCAGTACCTGAAGGTGCTACCAGTCTGACGGCCGATCTGACCGATGTGGATGCCGTTCGTGACGCACTGAAAACGGTGAAACCGGATGCGCTGTTCTTTAGCGTCTGGGCGCGTCAGGAAAATGAAAAGGAGAATATCCGCGTCAACGGCGGCATGGTGCGCAATGTGATTGAAGCCCTCGGCGATCGTCTACAGGGTTCGCACGTAGCACTGGTCACCGGGTTGAAGCACTACCTGGGTCCGTTTGAAGCCTACGGCAAAGGTGCCGTGCCGGTTACCCCATTCCGTGAAGAGCAGGGCCGTCAGCCGGTCGATAACTTCTATTACGCGCAGGAAGATGAGCTGTTTGCTGGTGCAGAGAAATATGACTATCGCTGGAGCGTGCACCGTCCGCATACCATCATCGGCTATGCCGTGGGCAATGCGATGAATATGGGTCAGACGCTGGCAGTCTATGCGACCCTGTGTAAAGAGAAGGGCTGGCCCTTTATCTTCCCTGGCTCACCTGAGCAGTGGAATGGTGTGACTGATATGACCGATGCGGGTCTGCTGGCTGAACAGTTGCACTGGGCTGCGACTTCACCGAACGCTGCCAATCAGGATTTTAATGCGGTAAACGGCGACGTGTTCCGCTGGAACTGGATGTGGCCAAAACTGGCTGACTATTTCGGCATTGACGCTGCAGACTACCCGGCGCAGATAATGCCGCTGGAAGATCGGATGCAGGAAGCCGCCAGTGCCTGGCAGGCGATTGCTGAGCAGCATCAGCTGCGTGAGGTGGATATCACGAAGCTGGCCTCATGGTGGCATACCGATGCCGATCTGGGGCGTCCGATGGAAGCCTTTACCGATATGAGTAAAAGCCGCAAAGCGGGCTTCACCGGCTATCGCAGCACGCTCGACGCGTTTACTCAGTTATTTGATAAGCTGAAAGCGGAAAAAGTGATTCCGGAATAACTCCAGCAGGCGCCGCATCGGGTGCCTGTTTTGTTTATGGCTGATGACTATACTCTGGCATTCAATCAGTAAATGGAGGATTGGATCCTATGGCGACATGTTTCATTATCGGCGCAGCGGGCAAAGTGGGCCAAAAGCTGACCCGTCAGTTAAGCAGCAAAGGGCATACAGTGACGGCGC
>Ga0209067_10000025_pt1 | contig 107660 bp, 90 predicted proteins | sample ColStrG_CSR_2013_FD_187199 | JGI IMG/M metagenome (GOLD analysis project Ga0209067, IMG submission 187199) | Freshwater sediment microbial communities in response to fracking from Pennsylvania, USA - Cold Stream Run_MetaG_CSR_2013 (SPAdes)... | ecosystem: Environmental > Aquatic > Freshwater >...
GCGTAATACTAAAGAGCTGATCTTGAGTAATGTCAGGCATGTTTAAGTCCAAAATGACAAGGCTGGGCTTTTCCTCTTCAATGGCCGCTTGTAGCGCACTCATGGTACGAAAATGTTTTGATTTAAAACCATAACTAATAAGATTTTGGATCAACAGCTCAGGCGCCGCTAATTCATCATCCAGATAATAAATCAAAATATTTTCTGCAACGGTGCCCGAAAGTCGATTGTTGGAAAGTTGTTCATTTAAATCGCCAAAGGAGCCCTCATTTTTTGGCAATGTAGTTGTCGTGTCTGGATTGATAAGCTCATGTAGGAAATGGATATGTTGACGAACAATTCTACAGAGTTCTGCATCGGGTTTGAAATCAGTTGCTTTTTTTTCCACGAGTGGTTTTAGCAAGGTCTCTAGTACGCGCGCATCTTTACTTAATTCAGTAAAGCCAAAAGTGCCGCTGGTTCCCACCATACTGTGTACATTACGATGTAATTGTACGATTAAATCTGGGAGCCATTCGTTTTCTAACTTTTCCCAGTCGAGCGTAATGCTCTCCAGTTTTGTGGGGAGTTGAGCTTTATATTCACCTTTCAATTTTTCTAAGTGTTTTTCAAAACTACTTTTTTCAGTCGCCATAAAAATATTACCAATATTTAATTAAGCTTTTCGCTGGGGAGTTCAATATAAAAACTACTGCCCTGTCCGGGGTTACTGGTAAAACCAATCCTTCCCCCCATTTTTTCAATAAGTTCTTTGCTAATGGTTAGCCCCAAACCACTGCCTTCTCTATGGCGAGAACTGGAGCTATCGGCTTGGGTAAAGCTGCGAAAAATTTCGGTTTGAAATTCTGGCAATATACCGGCACCATAATCGGTAACCACAATTCTAATATAGGAGTTGTTGTGCGCTATGGAAATGTCTACGACACTACGTGCTGGCGAAAACTTAGCGGCATTTGAGAATAAATGGTTAAGTACTTGTTGCGTTCGCAGCTCATCTGCATAAATTATACAGTTTTTTTCGGCGCTGCTAATTTGAAATGTTACGTGATATTTTTCGATCAAATATTGATTGGATTCGATGGTAGTCTGTACCAATTTTGTAGCGTCAAAATTTTTTAAGTCAAACTCAATTTTATTGACAAGCAATTTTTCCATGTCAAGTAAGTCATTAATTAAGTTCTGTAATCGAAAGCTGTTTTGACGGGCAATTTTTATCAGGTTTTGTACTTTATCCGGCATCGAGCCTAGTGTGCCGCTTTCGATAATAGCCAGCGATGCGGTAATGGATGTGAGTGGTGTGCGTAATTCGTGACTCACGGTGGCAATAAATTCATTTTTCATTTTTTCCGTGCGTTTGCGTTCGCTGATATCGCGCACCACGCCAATGTAGGTAGTTTTTCCATTACTGGTGATTTCGGATAATGCCATCTCCATTTCAAACTCTTTACCATTGCGGCGCACTCCTTTCATTTCATGACCAATACCCAAAATATTTTTTAAATTTTGGTTGGCATCTGCGTTCTGAGTGGTGTGCTGAAATGATGCGGGTATTATTTTTCTAATATTCTCGCCAATGATTTGCTCTTGTCGATACCCGAAAATTATTTCAGCGGCTTGATTAAAACTGGTTACTAGACCACTTTGATTGATGGTTAAGATAGCATCAAAGGCGCCCTCTAAAATTGCTTGAGTATGATTGGCGTGGTGCTTGATATTTTCTTCGTCGATTTTATGTTGGCGCTTGTGGCCAATGGCAATCATTATTTGACTGATTAAGTTGAGTATAGGATGGAGTGTTTTAACATCGGTTTCACTGTAACCCTTTTCGCAGTTAGCTAGCCCGAGTACGCCAACTTGTTGACCGCCGCTGTAAATAGGTATACCCAAAAAAGCCGATAGTGGTGGGTGTCCATTGGGCGTACCGGCTGCACGCATGTCTTGTGCAGGCGTGTTGCTAATAATAGGGCGACCTGTTATCAATGCAGCACCAAACAATGTGTTTAAATTTCTGAATTTCATGCCGTGATGCAGATGTTCTGTATAAGCTGCACGGCTTTTTTTGTCCCAAGCGATATTTGATAGGGCAAACATAGTCAGATAGGGATTTTTTTGGTCGTCATGCAAAACTTCGCCAATAAATCCAAATCTGCTGTCGGTAAAATCAAGTATCTGTTCGAGTAGCTGCTCGAAAACGTAGCGCTCTTCTTTTTCTTCAATAAACAAGCCTTGTATATGGGTGATAATTTTTTCTAAACGTTGCTGATGGATGCGTTCATTTCCCCAAGCAATCAATTGAGCATTTTTTTCTAAGCTGTTTTCTAATTGTTTCCGTGCACGGCGAGCTGCAGTTAATACAAAAATAATAAATATCGCAACCATAAGGCTCATTGGAATCGCAATGGGACCATGTTCAAAATGCAGGCGAATACTAAGCGGTGCAATGGCTAGAATGACAAAAGCAAGGACTGAAAATTTGTCAATGGCTAAACTGGTTAGGGAGCCACTGGCAACTCCGGCTAAAGTAAATGCAAGCAGTGCTTGATAAGTTGGATTTAGATTAGCAAACATAAAATAAGATGCGCTTCCCCAGGCCGCACCAGCTATGCATACGCCTATACGAAAGCTATTAAGCCAGTAGCGCGGGTTCACATTATGCTGAGCATTACGCCAAAAAAACCAGTGTGCAGTACGCAATATGGCGGCGCAAAGCATCAGAATGTTCCATAAAATAATTTCTCCTTGACCAATAATATTCCAATGAGAAATGCTCAGTAATAAATCCAGTATAATGGTAACGGCAAGTGAAAGAGGGATGCCTTTATAAAGAATACGTACTTGCTCATCAATGAGCATGACAGGTGTTATGTTGTTATTTTCCAGTGCGTCCATTATTACTTAAACCGTATTGATGGTGGGTAATTCAATATAAAAACAACTACCTTTGCCAATATCAGAGTTAACACCAATAGCGCCGTGCATAGCGGTAATCAATTCTTTAGATATAGCTAAGCCTAATCCGGTACCATTTTTATTGCGAGTGCTGGAACTGTCAACTTGATAAAATTTTTGGAATAATTTTTTTTGCGCTTCCAAGGCTATGCCAATACCATTATCGACTACTTCAATGCGTACATGGTTGTGCAATTGATAAATATGTATAAAAACAGTGGAGTGGGGCGGTGAAAATTTTGCTGCGTTAGAGAGCAAATTGATAAAGACCTGTTGCAGGCGATTGCCATCTACATTCACAATAATGTTAGTCTTGTGAGTATCTAGCTTAAAAGTAACTTTGTGTTGTGCAGCATAGGCCTCCATATTATCAATGGATTGTTTTAGTAGTTCTAATACTAACTGATTTTTAAATTCAAATTGCATTTTTCCTGCCAGCAATTTTTCCATGTCTAGTAAATCATTCACGAGCAACACCAATTTTTTACCATTTTGTTCGGCGATGCGAACAAGTTGTTGTGCTCTTTCTTGTAGCGCGCCTAGAGCGCCACTATTGAGTAAGCCAAGTGCACCGACAATAGATGTTAAGGGAGTGCGTAGCTCATGACTGATGGTAGAAATAAATTCTTGTTTTAATGTGTCTAAACGTTTACGTTCACTCAAGTCTCGCATCACAACAATCAATAGTTTTTCGCCTTTACGAACCATCGATGATAATTGAATTTCTAATGGAAATTGCTGCTTTTTAGCTTTAATTCCGATTAACTCAAGTATAAGACTGCGGTCAGCATTATTCAGATACTGTTGAATCATGACCATAATATTATCATTGCTGGATGTTGCTACATACTGGCCGATATGCTGATGAAGCATCTGATTGATAGGGTAATTAAATATGTCACCTACGGCGGGATTGGCTGAGCGAACAATGCCATCGGTATCAAAAATGACAATCCCGTCGGCAACGGCATTTAAGATGGTGAGATTGTAGTTGGCTTCTTCTTTCAGTCGCTGCTCGAATTCAATGCGGTAACTGATATCGATAATTTGTATTACCCATTCGTTTTTGGCACTGTCATCTAAAAGTGGTGCAAGGCTTAATATGATGCTGATTGATTGGCCATGAGAATTTACCAAAGCGCTTTCATATTGTCTGTTGTGAGTATTTTCAGATGGGTTGCTGAGTATGTGGTTGAGGTGGGTGCGTTGATTTGGGTCGATAATGTCAAAAAAATTTAAGAGTTCGAGTTGTGTTTGTGTGTAGCCTAAAGTATCGCAAAGACTTTGATTGAAATCGATTAACGCGCCTGAGTGTTTAATGAGTGCAATACCTTGTGGTGCTGTATCAAAAATTTGAGCAAAACGATATTTACTTTTATTCAATTCATAGAGTGTTTGATGTTGTTTCGCAACTGAGCGCATAAAATAATAAAATAACAAACTTATTATTATGGTGAATGCCCACCCTACTATACGCAGTGTTTGAGAATTTTCGGCAGGTAATTCGTTTGTGTTGGATATCATTTGCCAGTGACGGCCGGGAATATTCATATTAATGGTGTGGTGTTCAATGAGATCTTTATCACCAAATAAAATATTGCCTTTGTTGTCTAGATCCTTAATCGCTATTTTTATACCCAATTGCTCCGCGCGCTTGTGGAGTTGTGCATAAATTTGATCAAAATTTAACACAGTGCTGACTAATCCCCAGTATTCATCGTTATCTAAAAAAACAGGTATTCGATAAATTAAACCCAAGCCTCCTTGCTTTAAAGTAACGGGCCCGGCCAGTATGGGATGATGAGATTTTATGGTTTTTTCTACGTCCGGCCATTGCTCTTTACTATCGGGATAATAAAGTCCTAATGCACCTTCGTTTCCTGCGCGAGGATAGAGAAAAGTAATGATATTGTGCGGCGCTATGCCTATGTTACGAATGAGTAGGGAATGCTCCTGCAAATTGGTAAGCCAAGGTGCAAGTTCCGCTTCGATTAAGTCGCCTTTTTTAACTTGAATATAGGCGACTAATCCGGTCGCTAAATGAAGCGTTGAACTGAGTTCGTATTCAAATTGGTTGCGTACGTCATTGGTATTTTCAGAAAGACGTTCTTCGTGTAAATCTTGATTGCGTAATTGGTTTTGTTTAACGGTAATTTCTATTGCAATGATGAGCACAAAAAAAAGTGTGAGGGGTGCTATAACACTCATTAAATAGTATTGTTTGAACTGCCCGCGCTGCGGCTGCGGCAGTGTAAGGGGTGCTAGGCTTTGAAGCATTTACAGCGACTCTGTCAGATTATTTTTTGCGCGGGACAGTACAATTCGATGGCAAGCCTATAAGTTCTGGCTGTCATCTGTGCGTGTAGTTCAGTATAGACTAGGAATTGTGTGGAGTCGGGGGGAGGGCTGAAATGTTAGATGCTAAAAGGGTGCTGGGCATCCTTGCCCACAACATAAAATCCATTGTGCTTAATAGAGACGATATTGCTCAGGAATTTGTTCGATGGAGTCTATAGGTTCGCGCAGCTTATGCAAAATTCCATCGTGAATGTCATAGGCCCAGCCGTGTATACTCAATTCTTGACCGCGCGCCCACGCATTTTGAACAATGTTACAGCGTGCCACATTGTGTACTTGTTGCAGTACATTGAGTTCGCACAGGCGACGTAAACGCAGCGTTTCATCGGCAATGGCATCTAGCTCTATTTGGTTGGCGTAATAGACATCGCGAATATTGCGTAGCCAGTAATCGATCAATCCCAGTTTGTTATTTTCCATGGCTGCTTTAACACCGCCACAACCGTAATGGCCAGTAACCATCACGTGCTTTACCTTCAAAAATTCAACGGCATAGTTGAGTACGGTTAAGCAGTTGAGATCGGTATGGATCACAATGTTGGCAACGTTCCTGTGCACAAACAGTTCACCGGGGGCGAGATCTACAATTTGGTTTGCTGGAACGCGGCTGTCAGAGCAGCCAATCCATAGGTATTCTGGCGCTTGTTGCTTGGCGAGGGTGGCAAAATATTCAGGGTCTTGTTCTTTGATTTTGTTTGCCCAAGCGAGGTTTTTGCTAAACAGGCTTTCTAGATCACTCATAGGCTCGTCCAAAAATAAAAGGTTAAAAAGTGCTGAGCAGTATAGGGGAAACTGCTTTTCAAGTGTTAAATTGTCCCCTGAAAAAATCTTCAACTCCCGAATTTTAAAGGAAAAATAATAGGTAGACCACAAATGGAACCCTCTCTGAGTACACTTTATTGGCACGATTACGAAACCTGGGGCGAGGTGCCAGCTCAGGATCGCCCCTCGCAATTTGCCGGCGTGCGTACCGACGAAGACTTGAATATTGTGGGTGAGCCGCTGATGATTTATTGTCAGCCACCGCCCGATTTGTTACCCAAGCCAGACGCCTGCATGATTACCGGTTTTACGCCGCGTTTGGCACAGCAAAAAGGGCTGCCGGAGGTGACATTCGCAGCGAAAATCCACGCAGAGTTGGCGTTTCCGGGCACTTGTGGAGTAGGTTTCAACTCCATCCGGTTTGACGATGAAGTTACTCGCTACCTGTTGTACCGTAACTTTTACGATCCCTATGAGCGCGAGTGGCGCAACGGTAACTCGCGCTGGGATATTATCGACGTGGTACGCATGACCCGCGCCTTACGTCCTGAAGGTATTATCTGGCCTAATTATGAGGATGGACGTCCGTGCTTCAAGTTGGAAGCCTTAACCCGCGCCAATAATCTGCAACATGATGCTGCGCACGATGCATTATCGGATGTTTATGCAACTATTGCTGTGGCTCGACTGATTAAAACCACTCACCCCAAGTTGTACGATTATGCGTTTAAGTTACGCGACAAACGCTTTGTTGGCAGTTTGATCGATATTTCTGGATGCAAACCGCTTCTGCATATTTCCTCGCGCTTTTCTGCTGAAAATGGCAATGCGGCATTAGTGCTGCCGATTGCGGTGCATCCCATCAATAAAAATTCGGTGATAACCTTTAATCTTTCCTTTAGCCCAGCCGATTTGTTGGCGTTATCGGTGGATGAGCTTCGCGTGCGACTTTATACCGCTACTGATGCATTACCCGACGGGGTGACGCGCTTGGCGCTGAAAGAAATTCACCTCAATAAAAGCCCTATGGTACTGCCAGTGACCATGTTAGATGATGCCACTGCAGTGCGTTTATCCATAGATCGCCAAGTTTGCGAGCGCCATTGGCAGCAATTCCGCAGCTTAACCTTGGATGAACAACGAACCTTACAGGCTAAATTAGTGCAGCTTTACAGTGATAATCCCTTTGCTGAAAAAACCGATCCAGAGCAAATGCTCTACAATGGTTTCGTGGGAGATCACGATAAAAAACTCATGCTGCAGCTGCGTCGTGCTCAGCCAGAGCGGCTCGCTAGTGGTCAATTTGAGTTTCAGGATGGGCGCTTACACGAATTGTTGTTTCGCTATCGAGCCCGTAACTTTCCTGAAGCGCTTAATGAGGAGGAGGAGCAACGATGGCGTCACTTTTGTTACATGCGCTTAACCGACCCTGGCTATGGCGCAGGAATTTGTATAGGCCAGTTACAAGAGCGGATTACAGAGTTGTTGCAAATGGAAACAACTACTGAGCAGCAAAAAATAATTCTTAAGGAATTGCTGGAATACGCCGATAATCATGTAAATACTTATGTAACCGGTTAATATTGCGCCTAGGTTGGCGCATTCATCAACTAAGCACTATAAAAATGTAACTTGCCCAGTCTGTGCTATTAATAAGTATAACTAACTGCCCCTCAACGGTGCGGCCTTGTATTGTGGAGATATCATGTTTGCGAATTGGTCACTAAGACGGAAAATCAGTGCTTCTGTTGGTGTTTCACTGGTATTAGTAGGTTGTGCAGTTGCCTATCTTTCTTACTCATCGGCTATGAAGGCCATGGAAGTGAATATCTCTCGGCAAGTCGATGGAATTTCAGCCACGTTCACTAAGTATGTGAGCGACTGGTTTGCGCTAAAGGGGAAGGCGCTCGAAAGCTTTCCTGCCGATTCTGATGAATCCAACTACAACCGTCACCTCGTGCAGCTGAAAATTTCGGCAGATGTGGATAACGCCTTCCTCGCCTTCGCTGATGGCAAGCTGGTTAACGCCAATAATTTGGTGATGGCTCCCGGTAATGATGATCCGCGTAAATGGCGCTGGTACATTGAGGCGATGAAAGATCAGCGCCACACTTTTATCGATAACCCCTCAATCGCTTCAGCGACAGGTAAGTCTGTAGTGTCTTTGGGGCGTGCAGTTCTCAAAGGGGATGGTAGTGTAAAGGGTGTCATCGGTGTGGATGTGGTTATTGACAATATCGTCCAGCAGTTGCGTGACATTAATCTGCCCGGCGAAGGGTATATGTTTATTGCTACCCGCAGCGGCACAGTGTTTGCGCATGCAGATGACAAGTTGCTTAATAAGCCGCTCACTTTTGTAGCGCCTCAATTAACCGATACCTACGTGAGCAAGCTTTTAGCCAATAAAGATGAGCTGCATTTGGTTGCTATTAATGGTCGAGATAAGCAAGTTTTCGCTAGCGCTATTCCCAATTCTAATTTGGTACTGGTGTTGATTCTTGATCGTGATTTGCTCGTGAGCCCTGTTCAGTCGACATTGATGGGGCAAATGGTTGCCATTTTGCTGTTGCTGTTCGCCACTATTGTCACCATCAACTGGATTAATGGCCAATTGTTACTACCGCTGCATAACGTATCGCAATCGTTGTCTGATATTGCCTCTGGCGGCGGGGATTTGTCGCGCCGTTTGCCAGTTACTTCAGGTGATGAGGTGGGTCAGTTGGCCGCCAATTTCAATCGATTTGTGGATCATATGCATGACTTGGTTGAGCACATTCGCCATCAAGCTACAGAGCTGCAAGATAATGCCCGCTCTATGGCGGATCGCGCTTACACATCGGTAAAAGAGTTGGGTACTCAACAAGAACAAATCAGCATGGTGGCGCAGGCAATGACCGAAATGACCAATGCCACGCAGGAAATCGCTCGCCATGCAGATCGCACTGCCGCATCAGTAGAGGACTCTGTAAACAGTGCGGAAGAAGGTAAAAAGCAGGTCGATAAAACCCGCGATTCGATTGTGGTATTGGCTGATAAGGTCGAGCAGGCCGGCAATGTTATTTCCAACCTTAATCAGCATGCGCAGGATATTAATGGCATTTTGGCAACCATTCAGGGCATTGCAGAGCAGACGAATTTATTGGCGCTTAATGCGGCGATTGAGGCTGCACGTGCGGGTGAGCAGGGTAGAGGTTTCGCCGTTGTGGCGGATGAAGTGCGGGTGCTTTCTCAGCGTACGCATGCTAGTACAGGCGAAATTCAAGCCATGATCAGTTCGCTTCAAGGTACTACACAAAATGCGGTTGCCATTATGAATGAGGGGCGGGTGTTGGCTACAGGCAGCGTAGAAAATGCGGATCATGCGTCCCGCTCACTGAATAGTATCAATGAAGCAGTGGGGGTGATTAGTAGTATGGCCTCACAAATTGCCACGGCAGCTGAGGAGCAGAGTCAGGTGGTTAATGAGGTCTTAAATAATATGACTTCCATTAAGCGGGTAGCTGATAGCTCTGCGACTGAGGCTCATCAAGGTGAAGCTCGCGCCAAGGTATTGCAAGATCATTCACGTGCGCTGAATGATAAGGTATCTACCTTTAAGCTTTAGTTATTTCTTGCGTCTCTCCCCCTAAGTTCTGCAGCCCTCTCTGTCGTGAGAGGGTTTTCTACTCTTCCTTGAGTCGTTCGAGTACTAACTAATCCCTATGGAATTTTTAATACAATAAATACACGCAAGTGTTATAAGAGTGTGGGAATTTTACGCTCTAACGAGTACAATCCCGCGCCCAACTGCGTGCGCCACATGTGGTAGCCGCCAGCGACCCAGAGATCTTTCAGCGGAGCATCCTATGTCATCCATCAAAAAAGTAGTCCTTGCCTATTCTGGCGGCTTGGATACCTCAGTAATCGTTAAGTGGTTACAAGAAAACTACAACTGCGAAGTGGTGACCTTCACCGCCGACATCGGCCAAGGTGAAGAGGTGGAACCTGCTCGCGCTAAAGCTCAGGCACTGGGCGTTAAGCAGATTTTTATTGACGATTTACGCGAAGAGTTTGTACGCGATTTCGTATTCCCGATGTTCCGTGCGAATACTATTTACGAAGGTGAGTATTTGCTCGGTACTTCTATCGCTCGTCCATTGATTGCTAAACGCTTGATCGAAATCGCGAACGAAGTCGGTGCCGATGCTATTTCCCACGGTGCTACCGGTAAAGGTAATGATCAGGTGCGTTTCGAACTGGGTGCTTACGCACTAAAGCCCGGCATTAAAGTGATAGCGCCGTGGCGTGAGTGGGATTTAACCTCGCGTGAAACCTTGATGGCTTACTGCGAGAAGAACAACATTCCCGTTGACTTCAATAAGAAGAAAAAGTCTCCTTACTCGATGGATGCTAACTTGCTGCACATTTCTTACGAAGGTGGCGTCTTGGAGAATCCATGGACTGAAGCTGAAGATGATATGTGGCGTTGGAGTGTCTCTCCAGAACAGGCACCCGATGCCGCTACTTATTTGGATTTGACCTACGAGAAAGGCGACATTGTTGCGATCAATGGCGAGCAAATGTCTCCCGCTACGGTATTGGCCTACTTGAATAAAGTCGGCGGTGAAAATGGCGTTGGTCGCTTGGATATCGTAGAGAATCGTTATGTTGGCATGAAGTCCCGTGGCTGCTATGAAACTCCCGGCGGTACTATCATGTTGCGTGCTCATCGCGCCATTGAGTCAATTACCTTGGATCGTGAAGTTGCTCATTTGAAAGACAGCATTATGCCTAAATATGCAGAGTTGATTTATAACGGTTATTGGTGGAGCCCTGAGCGTAAAATGTTGCAGACGATGATCGATGAGTCACAGCATTACGTAAATGGTGACGTGCGCGTTAAACTCTATAAAGGTGCAGTGCATGTAGTGGGGCGTCGCTCATCCGACAGCTTGTTTGACGAGAAAATTGCTACGTTTGAAGATGATGCAGGCGCTTACAATCAGAAGGATGCGGAAGGCTTTATTAAGCTTAATGCTTTGCGTATGCGTATTGCGGCCAACAAAGGTCGTGTGTTGAAGTAGTTTTACGGTTGATATTGGCTGAGCTGCTAGCCGGCAAGGTTACGCAAAAACAAAAAACTCCCCTACACTTGTCAGCATGTGCTGTGTGTGGGGGTCTGGTTTAACGGCAGGTTTGTCGTCTCGTTTGATGGAAATCAAGCTTGAGTACCGGTTGATCGGGCAGAATGTCATCAGTGTTTTCTGTCACGGCCTTTTATTGAAAGGTTGGAAGATCATAAAAAATATGTGTATTTCATTAATAATCGTGTAAATGGGAATGTCCTATGGGTAGTCATGCGACTGTAGCTGGTGATCCACCAGTTTACGACTTCGAAATAGTACGCAAGTTCGCCATTATGGCCGTGGTTTGGGGCATAGTGGGCATGGGCTTGGGTGTGTTTATCGCCTCCGAGTTAGTTTGGCCGGGCTTGAACGATATATTTCAACCGTTCTCTCACTTTGGTCGTATTCGTCCACTGCACACTAATGCGGTAATTTTTGCCTTTGGTGGCTGTGCGTTGTTTTCAACGTCCTATTATGTTGTACAGCGTACTTGCCAGACAGCACTATTTGGTGGGTGGTTAGTGCCGTTCACTTTTTGGGGCTGGCAGGCCGTAATCGTATTGGCCGCAATTACGCTACCGCTAGGTTTTACCCAAGCTAAAGAGTATGCCGAGCTTGAGTGGCCAATCGATATATTGCTTGCCGTCGTGTGGGTTTGTTATGCGATTGTATTTTTTGGCACCATCGTTAGGCGCCGCACCTCACACATTTACGTAGCTAACTGGTTCTACGGTGGTTTTATTGTAACTGTGGCTGTTTTACACATCGTGAACTCAGCAGCTGTTCCTGTAACGCTATTCAAATCCTACTCAGCTTATGCGGGTGCTGCCGATGCTATGGTGCAATGGTGGTATGGTCACAATGCGGTAGGTTTCTTCCTCACCGCCGGTTTCTTGGGCATGATGTACTACTTTGTTCCTAAGCAAGCGGGTCGCCCTGTATATTCTTACCAACTCTCAATTGTGCATTTCTGGGCGCTTATTTCCCTGTACATTTGGGCGGGTTCACACCATTTACATTACTCTGCATTGCCTGATTGGACCCAGTCTTTGGGTATGGTGATGTCGCTGATTCTATTGGCTCCAAGCTGGGGCGGTATGATCAACGGAATTATGACGCTGTCAGGCGCTTGGCATAAATTGCGCACTGACCCAATCCTGCGCTTCTTGGTTGTTGCTTTGTCGTTCTATGGTATGTCTACCTTCGAAGGCCCCATGATGGCGATTAAAACCGTAAATGCGCTTTCTCACGATACTGACTGGACGGTAGGCCATGTGCACTCTGGTGCTCTCGGTTGGGTAGCAATGATTTCAATTGGCGCTCTCTACCATATGCTCCCGATTGTTATGGGGCGTAAAGTTCATGAAATGTACAGTGTTAAGTGGATTAACATTCACTTCTGGTTGGCCACTATCGGCACCGTACTTTACGTATGTGCTATGTGGGTAAACGGTATTATGCAAGGCCTTATGTGGCGTGCGTTCAACAAAGACGGCACCTTAACTTACAGCTTTATTGAAGCTGTTCAAGCAAGTCATGCCGGTTATTTGGTTCGTGTAATTGGCGGCGCCTTCTTCCTAGCAGGTATGTTGCTGATGGCATACAACACTTACTGCACCGCTAAAGCCGCAGCGAAAGGGGAGTAATATGAAGGGTCATGATCTTGTTGAACAGAACATTGGTTTGATGACAATTTTGGCTGTCATCGCCATTAGTTTTGGTGGTTTGGTAGAAATTGTTCCGCAGTTTTTCCTCAAAGAAACCACAACACCTATTGAGGGTTTGAAGCCACTTTCAGCGGTAGTGCTCGAAGGCCGCGATATCTACATTCGCGAAGGTTGCCACGTATGTCACACCCAAATGGTTCGTCCATTGCGTGCTGAAGTTGAACGTTACGGTCACTATTCGGTCGCGGGAGAGTCTGTGTATGAGCACCCCTTCCTGTGGGGTTCCAAACGGACTGGCCCCGATTTGGCTCGTGTTGGTGGTCGCTATTCTGACGATTGGCAAAAGGCTCACTTGTACAATCCGCGCAGTGTTGTACCGGAATCTATCATGCCGGCATTTCCTTGGCTGTATGACAATAAACTGGATGGTAAAGATACCGCTGCTAAAATGCGTGCTTTGCGCTCAGTGGGCGTGCCCTACACTGATGATGATATTGCCGGCGCTCAAAAAGCGGTTAAAGGCGTAACTGAAATGGATGCGCTGGTTGCTTACTTGCAACAGCTTGGCATCCTCTTGAAAGAGAAGCGTTAATCAATGGACGTTGGCACTTTAGGCGCAATCTCAACGGTATTGGTCACCATTACCTTCTTCGTTGTGTGCTACTGGGCGTTTTCGCCTAGGCTGAAAAATCGTTTCGAAGAAGATGCAAATTTGCCATTTGCCGATGAAACTGAAAATAAGCAGACAGATGTCATCAACAACCCTGATGATAAGAAGGCGGAATAAAATATGAGTACTTTTTGGAGTTTGTGGGTTATTGTTCTGACCCTCACCAATTTGGTGTTGTTATTTTGGTTGTTAATGGCTAACCGTAAACGTGCCGTAACTAGCAATGATAATGGCGAAGCTAAAACCACCGGTCACGTATACGATGGTATTGAGGAATATGACAATCCGTTACCGCGTTGGTGGTTTGGGTTGTTTTTGGGAACATTTATTTTTGCGGCTGCTTATCTGGTAGTGTTTCCAGGTTTGGGGTTGTGGAAAGGGGTATTTGGTTGGACATCCGTTAATCAGCTAGAGGCTGAACAAGCGAAGGCGCAAGCTAAGTTTGATGAAACCTTCGGTGTATTTGCGAAAATGCCTATTCCTGAACTCGCTAAAAATCCTGAAGCCATGAAAATGGGACAACGTTTATTTCTGAACAACTGTGCAGTGTGTCATGGTGCGGATGCCAGCGGTAATTTTGGTTTTCCTAACCTGACCGATAAAGATTGGCTTTATGGCGGTACACCAGAGCGCATCGAAGAAACTATCACTAAAGGCCGTAAAGCTATGATGCCCACTTGGGGGCCCATCCTCGGTGAGACCAATATTGCCAATGTGGTGGAGTTTGTGCTGAAGCGTGCAGGGCGCGAGCATGATGAAGCCAAAGCAGCACTGGGTGAGCAAATATTTGCCACTAACTGCGCCGCTTGTCATGGTGCTGATGGTAAGGGTAACCAGCAAATGGGTACGCCTAACTTGACAGACGATATTTGGTTGTACGGTGGTGAGCCACAAGAAATTCGTCAAACTGTGCGCATGGGACGTCAAGGTCAAATGCCTGCTCACGAAGAAACGCTGAAACCTGAGCGTATCCACTTGTTAGCCGCCTATGTTTATAGCTTGTCACAAGACAAGTAATTGCTGTGCTTTGCGAGTGTCTGTGTTTACGGATACTCGCTCCTCTCCTGATTCTATCTGTGTTTTCCCTGTCGATTTTCTATTGATTGATGCTGTGCGTTTGAGGTGATCTGTGAACGAAAAAACTGAACAACCCAAAACAGAAGCTACTGAAATCCGCTACGTCAACCTCTATGAAGCCGAAGAAAAAGTCTATATCCGCCGTATTACCGGCTTTTACCAACGCTTGCGTCGCTATACCGGCATCCCGCTGATATTGGGTTTTCTATTGATGCCTTGGTTGGTGATTGATGGCCGCCCCGCCATGCTATTTGATTTACCTGAGCGCCAATTTGACATTTTATGGCTCACGTTTTATCCGCAAGACGGCGTCTATCTAGCGTGGTTATTGATTATTTCGGCGTTCCTCCTATTTACTGTGACTGTCATGGTGGGGCGCGTTTGGTGCGGTTTTACGTGCCCGCAAACCATGTGGACACAAATGTTTATATGGGCTGAGTTGTTATGTGAAGGTGACCGGAACAAGCGCATCAAATTAGACAATCAAAAATGGAGTTTCGAAAAATTTGCGCGTAAAGCCGCCAAACAAACGATTTGGATTTCCATCGCATTGATTACCGCCATAACTTTTGTCGGTTATTTCACGCCTATTCGCTCGCTCACATTTGATTTTTTTACGTTTAATCTCGATTTGACGGCACTGTTCTGGGTATTGTTTTTCGCCGGTGCAACCTACGGCAATGCGGGATTTATGCGTGAGCAAGTGTGTAAATACATGTGTCCTTACGCCCGTTTCCAATCGGTGATGTATGACCAAGATACACTCGCTGTGTTTTACGATAAGGCGCGCGGCGAAAAGCGCGGCCCCCGTAAAACGGGTGATGATTACCAAGCTCAAGGCTTGGGCGATTGCATTGACTGCTCGTGGTGTGTGCAGGTTTGTCCCGTCAATATTGATATTCGTGAAGGCTTGCAAGCGGAATGTATTGATTGCGGCTTGTGTGTCGATGCTTGTAATAGTGTTATGGAGAAAATGAATTATCCGCTCGGACTGATTAGCTTCACCACTGAAGGCGCTGCAGGTAAAAGTAAGGTTAAAATTTTGCGTCCACGCGTGCTGGCTTATGGTTTTATGCTGCTGGTTATGGTGAGCCTCTTTGTCTATTCCATTGCCCATCGTGTACCTTTGGTTGTCGATGTCATGCGTGATCGCGGCACACAAATGTATCGCGTCAATGGCGATACAATTACCAATGTATATACCGTAAAAATTGAAAATATGGATCGCCAAACACACGTTTACGATATTGCCGTAACGGGAGCATTCAGTTTTGAAGTGCAAGGCTATAAAGCCCCGCCAATGAATGATGGTGAAATACTGACCGTCCCTGTACGCGTCGCGGTAAAGCGTAGCGATTTAAAGGGCGAAAAAAATGATGTGACTTTTACGCTAATAGCGCGTGATAATCCCGCTATTAAGGTCTCTCACACCACTACATTTATTGGGCCTTCGCATTAACAAGTTACAGGTGCATTTATGAATCAAACAACTGAACAGATTTTACCGTGGTATCGCCAATTTTGGTTTTGGTTTATATTCGGCCCGCTTATTTTTATTATTATTTTTTGTGGTTTTACTGTTTCCATGGCCTATCACTATTCTGATGACGTGGTCACAGATAATTATTACAAATCTGGCTTGATGATTAATCAAACACTAAAGCAAGATGAAACGGCAGCTTCATTACATTTGCAAGCGCATGTGAAATTTGATCAGACTACCGGAGAGGTTGTGGTGTCTTTAACAGGGCAACATGCTTCCCCAAAGGCGCTGTTATTATTTTTGGATAACCCTGTTAAGTCCAGCAAAGACCAAAATGTTGTATTAACAGAAGTTTCTATGGGGCAATATCGCGGCGAACTAAAAGCACCCGCAGAATTTTCGTGGTATCTAGCATTGGTGCCCACTGACGATGTGAATAAACGTAAAGACGCCGAATGGTTATTAACTGGCGAAATTAATTTATCCAAAACGACAGAAACTCATTTGCAATCGCGCACTGACAACAAACCTGCAGAATAATTTGCAGGTTTATTTTAGGGCGGGTTTTCATGCTAGCCGTAACGTCAACTGACAATACATCATCTTGTTATCACTGCGGTTTACCCATTCCCTCCGGTGTTAATATTCATGTTGCCATTAATGGCAAATCTGAGTCTATGTGCTGTCCAGGTTGCCAGGCTGTTGCCATGGCAATTGTGGATGGCGGTTTAGAAAATTTTTATCGCTACCGTGCTGCTAGCAATAGTCATGTAGATGCTGTGTTGCGTAATAATGCGCAGCAAGTTGGCAAGGATTGGCAGATTTATGATTTGCCAGAAGTGCAAAGCGAGTTTGTCACTGAATTAGATAAGGAATATCAGCAAGCAAGTCTGTTACTTGAAGGTATTTCCTGCGCTGCCTGTAGTTGGTTAATTGAAACCCATCTGAAAAAAAATCCTGCGGTAAAATCTGTTAGCGTTAATGTCAGTACCCACCGTTGCAGTTTGGTGTGGGCGCCCGCACGAGCAAATCTCAGTGATCTTTTGCAATCTTTGGCGCACATTGGCTATATGCCGCGCCCTGCAACTGATGATCAACAACAGGAGTTTTTCAAAAAAGAGAATCGTCTCGCGCTTTTTCGTTTAGGCGTGGCTGGTTTTGGCATGATGCAATCCATGATGGTCGCGGTCGGTATTTATTTTGGCGCAACTGATACTTGGTTGGATTTTTTGCGTTGGCTTAGCATGCTCTGCGCGACACCAGTGGTGTTTTTTTCTTCTGCCCCGTTTTTTAAAGCAGCTTGGCGGAGTATTAAAAGCAAACAATTAATTATGGATGTGCCTGTCGCCTTGGCGATTGGTTTGGCGTATCTCGCCAGCGCTTGGGCAACCGTCACGTCACATGGTGAAGTGTATTTTGAATCTGTTTCCATGTTTGCGTTCTTTTTATTGTTAGGGCGCTATATAGAACAGCGGGCGCGTCATCGTAATCGTTTGGCTTTTGGCAATCTTGCACAATTAATGCCGTTAACTGCCTGCTGCATAACCCAGTGCAATGGTGAAGAGTCGATACAGAATATTCCTCTCAAAACCCTCGCGTTAAATAATTTGGTCTTGGTAAAAGCCGGTGAAACTTTTCCGTGTGATGGTGTGATCGTTAGCGGTGAAAGTGAAGTGGTTGAAGCGCTTATTACCGGTGAGCCTATTCCAGTTTCAAAAAAAATTGGCGATAAAGTGATTGCGGGTACACTGAATGGCCATAGCCCATTACGAATTCGTGTTACTGCTATTGGCGGTGCAACGCAATTATCCGGCATCGAACGATTAGCCGCTCAAGCCGCTGATGAAAAGCCCAAGCAAGTAGTAATGGCCGACAAAATTGCACGCTTTTTTGTGGCACGTTTACTGGTGGTGTGTACGGGCGTATTTTTATTTTGGTGGTTTAAAGATTCATCGCGCGCACTGTGGATTACGCTGTCCGTCTTGGTGGTGACTTGTCCTTGCGCATTGGCTTTAGCGATGCCAGCCGCGTTATCGGCTGCAACAGCACATTTACGGTTACGTGGATTTTTAGTGGCACGTGGCCATGTGATCGAAACACTTCCGCAAATTACACGCGTTATTTTTGATAAAACAGGAACCCTGACACAAGGACACTTTCTGGTGGCTGACGTGCAACTGTGTGCGGATAAAAATCGTGCGCAGGTATTGGCGATTGCCGCTGCGTTAGAAACAGATTCGAATCACCCGATTGCACAAGCATTTGCTGAGTGGCGATATCAACGGATTGCAACTGATATTAAACAAATTACAGCTGCCGGCGTTGAAGCGATGATTGATGGTGATATTTATCGTTTAGGGACGCCAGAGTTTATCGCTGAATTTTTACAGGCTTCACCCTTGGGCTTACCTGATCAAGAAAAACTTTGGCTGTTACTCGCTAATACGCAAGGTGTGTTAGCTTGGTTTGGTTTAGAGGATGCAGTTCGAGCGAGTGCACAGGCTACCGTGCAGCAATTGCACACTATGGGTATCAGTGTTGAGTTATTAAGTGGCGATCAGTCGGGAGCTGTTGCGCGATTGGCCACACAATTGGGTATTCGTGAATTTACGGCAGGTGCGAAACCGGCAGACAAGCTGGCACGTTTGAGTTTCGCTCAATTACAGGGCGATAAAGTGCTGATGATTGGCGATGGCATAAACGATGTACCTGTGCTTGCGGGTGCGGACGTGTCTGTGGCTATGGCGGCGGCATCGGATTTGGCACAAACTCGTGCAGATACCGTGTTGCTCAACAACCAATTGACTTTGTTACCCGAAGCAATTCACTTGGCTAAACGCACAAATAAAATTATTAAGCAAAATTTAACGCTCTCTCTCACGTATAATTTAATTGCATTACCTCTGGCGGCTACTGGCCATGTCGCGCCTTGGGCGGCGGCCATTGGTATGACCATGAGTTCTTTAATTGTAGTGTTGAACGCATTGCGATTGAGCCGCGACTAACGCGAATCGATTCATCATTGTTTTATTGCGAGTAGCCTAAATGGAAAGTCTCTACTTTCTCGTTCCCTGTGCCCTGATATTTGTCGCTATAGCGGTAAAAGTATTATTCTGGGCGATCAATAATGGCCAGTACGATAATCTCGATACTGAAGCCCACCGTATTTTGTTTGACGAAGAGAAGGCTAAAAACTCAACGTCAAGCGAGACATCCGAAACTGAGCAAGATAAATGATCGACTTCACTATTTTTTTTCCTTTAGTGATTATGGGGCTTATTAGTAGCGCCCATTGCCTAGGTATGTGCGGCGGTATTATGGGCGCACTCACTATGGCAATTCCCGCAGAAGCGAAAGCCAGGCGCTGGATTATTTTACTGGGTTACAACCTGGGCCGAATTTTCAGTTATGGGCTGATGGGAATGTTAGCGGGTTTATTTGCCCAAGAGTTTGCTGCCTTGGGTGGCGGTAGTGTGTTGCGCGTGATAGCAGGCTTGCTTTTAATTGCCATGGGTTTGTACTTGGCAGATTGGTGGCGTGGGCTTACTAGGTTAGAAACGCTAGGTCGTTACCTGTGGGTGTATTTACAGCCACTCGGAAAACCACTTGTGCCGGTGAATGGTTTGCGCAAGGCGATATTGTTAGGTGCTCTATGGGGATGGTTGCCTTGCGGCCTCGTGTACGCTGCTTTGGCAACGGCGATGACTCAGCCATCACCAAGCTTGGCGGCTGGCGCCATGTTGGCATTTGGCTTAGGTACATTACCCTCAGTGCTCATAGCCGGTGTAGCTGCACAGCAGCTCACGCGCTGGTTGCAGCAGCGTCAATTGCGTTGGGCTTTGGCATTAGTCATTGTAGCGTTTGGCTTGTGGACCATTTGGGGCGCTCTTGGTCATAACCATCAACATCATTCAGCTGCAGAGCACAATGCTGTAGATCATAGTGGTATGGATCATTCACGGATGGATCACAGCACTATGGATCACAGCGATATGGATATGCCGATGGAACAATCCTCCGTCATAGAGAGTCAAAGCAGTTCTGGCCAGACCTCTGAGACTATGCATCATCACCATGAATAAGGTGAATAACCAAAGGTCGCCTATAATCTGTGTATGGGATGTCTTAGCTACAAGACATATTGATTAAGGTATATTCCAAACGCTATGCGCAAATTGTCTGTCAGTGTTGGATTTTACCGCATCAAAGTGATGCTCATTCACGCTATTCCTCTCGTATTTTTCTTTCTCTCTGTATCTTTGTCTGCGCAGGAATCTACTGCCGATGCCTGTACCGAATACGCGCTAAATTTGCAGGATATGGCCGCGCAAAAAACTTGGCGTGTCGATCAGGAACCCTTCAAAAATTTACAAGGTAAAACTATTCGTCATATCAGCTTTCATCAACTTACAATTTTTGATGAAAAAAATCCTGACGAAAATAATCGACTTTATTTATTGTTTAATAGCTTACATATTAAAACGCGTAAGGATGTTATCGAGTCGCAAATTTTATTTCATTCTGGCGACAAAATTAATGATCAAGTAATTGATGAAAGTGCGCGCAATTTACGTATGCGTAAGTATTTAAGCACAGCGTTTATATTGCCTGAGCGTGTGTGTGGCGATATGGTAGATGTGGCTGTTATTACGCAAGACGCATGGGCCGTAATGCCGCAAGTTGCCTATAGTCATAAATCCAATGACAACCAATCTGGTTTTGGAATAAATGACGGTAATATTTTGGGTACTGGAAATTCTTTTACCGTTGGGTACAGTCAAAGTCAATTGCGTAACACAGTCAGTTATGATTTTAGTAATCCCTATTTTTTGAATCGCCAAGTTTCTGTGCATGCGCTGTATCAGGATACATCGGATGGACGCAATAGTTTGCTGGCCATAGAGCATCCGTTTTATTCCCTCGATAGCCCTTGGGCAAGCGGCATGCAGTGGTCAGATTTATCGCAAACTGAAGAAATCCGTTCGCATGGTGTTGTCGAAAATAGTTTTCGTCATCGCGCTATTGATAACGAACTCTATGTTGGTGAAGCAATCGATATTAACGCGAATTATTCGCAACGTTTGTTGATGGGCTGGGCGCATGAGGAAGATGTCTTTTGGTCCACATCACACACCTTGCAGAATATTCCTGCACATGACAAATCGGTTTATCCGTGGCTTGAATATCAATATCTCGAAAATCGTTATGTAGTATTTAAAAACCTCAATCAAATTCAACGTCCCGAGGACGTTGCCATGGGACAAACGGCGACTTTTCGTTTAGGTATGGCGGGGACTGCTTTCGGCAACCCAGATGATGTAATAAGGTATAAAGGCGATTACATCAATATTATGGATATTTCTGAGCGGCAATTATTGTCATGGGAGTTGGTGCTGGATGGTAAGCATCATATGGGCATTAATGATCTTGATCCCTCGCTGCTAAGTTCTACCTTATCTTACTATTATTTTCAAGATGAAAAAAATCGCTGGTATGCAGAGCTTGATTATGCCGTGGGTGATAGTTTGCCGCAGTATAAAGAGTTGACCGTGGGCGATATTACCGGGCTGCGCGGTTATCCCACAGATTATTTGCGTGGCAATAAACGCTATGTGTTTACACTGGAACGTCGTTATTTTTCTGACGTACATCTATTTAATTTAATGCGTCTCGGCGGTGTGATATTTTTTGATACGGGTAAAGCGTGGGGCTTGAATAATGAGCCTCAGTCACCACTCTTATCCGATGTAGGTATCGGTTTGCGTCTCAGCTCGTCCAAAGTGCGTATTGGCAACGTCATTCATGTGGATATTGCGTTTCCCACCAGTGCTGCACAGGGTTTAAGTCGTTATCAGTTAACGATTGGTGCCCAGCAGAAGTTTTAGTACTTTACCTATCAAATAAAACTACATTTATTTATTTCAGGAGAGTTGCATGCGGTTATTACACACCATGTTGCGCGTGGGTAATTTGGAGCGAACTGTTGCCTTTTATACTCAGGTATTGGGTATGACTTTATTGCGCCAAGAAGATTTTCCAGAGGGAAAATTTACTTTAGCTTTTGTGGGCTATGGTGATGAAGCAAATCATTCTGTAATAGAGTTTACCTACAACTATGGTGTAGAAAATTATGATTTGGGAAAAGGCTATGGCCATATCGCATTAGGTTGTGATGATGTTTATGCGACCTGTGAAAAAATTCGCGCAGCAGGTGGGAAAATTGTACGCGAACCTGGTCCCATGATGCACGGTTCTACGATTCTTGCTTTCGTTGAAGATCCTGATGGTTACAAAATTGAATTATTAGGAGTGCGCTAATCGCGCAGCCCCATGTTATTGACGCAACTGCAATTTGATAACCGCTTTGTTAATGGCTTGCCCGCAGATCCTATTCTTGAAAATTATCGCCGACAAGTGTCAGGAGCTTGCTATTCTCGGGTTAAACCAATATCCGTCAGCGCGCCGCAATTCGTGTGCGCGGCAAAAGATGTAGCCGATTTGCTGGATTTAGATCACAGCGAATTTAGTAGCGAATTATTTACGCAGCTATTTTCTGGTAATCAATTATTGGAATCTATGCAGCCTCACGCCTGTTGTTACGGCGGGCATCAATTTGGTCATTGGGCGGGACAGCTGGGTGATGGACGCGCTATTAATTTAGGTGAAGTTATCAATTTAAAAGGGCAGCATTGGATGCTGCAATTAAAAGGCGCTGGCCCAACACCTTATTCACGTACAGCAGACGGGCTTGCTGTACTGCGCTCATCGCTACGTGAATTTTTATGCAGTGAAGCTATGCATCATTTAGGTGTGCCGACCACTCGCGCATTAAGTTTGATTGCAACAGGCGATCAAGTTCGCCGCGATATGTTTTACGATGGTAATCCGCAAATGGAGCCGGGGGCAATTGTATGTCGTGTGGCTCCCAGTTTTACTCGTTTCGGTAATTTTGAACTTTTTGCTGCACGCAATGATGTGCAATTATTAAAGCAGCTCGCCGATTTTACAATCTCTACAGATTTCCCTCATTTAATAAAAGCGGATACAGAATTTAACGCAGAGCTGTATGTTCGTTGGTTAAGTGAAATTTGCGAACGTACTGCCATGATGATCGCGCATTGGATGCGCGTGGGGTTTGTGCATGGTGTAATGAATACCGATAATATGTCTATTCTCGGTTTAACTATCGACTACGGCCCCTATGGCTGGTTAGAGGGTTATGAGCCAGACTGGACACCGAACACAACAGATGCACAAGGCAAACGCTATAGATATATTAATCAACCGCAGGTCGCATTGTGGAATCTTGCGCAATTGGCGAATGCGCTTTATCCCTTAATAAATGCTGTTGAGCCTTTGCAAGGGGCTTTAAATACGTTTCGTCATTGCTACGCTAATCAATGGCAAATTGATATGGCTAATAAATTAGGCTTACATCATTTCCACGAGCCCGATGTGGACTTGGTTGATGAATTGCACAGCATCTTACAAATTGTAGAAACTGACATGACTATTTTCTATCGTTTGCTCGCTGATATTGACGCACAGCAGAACCTAGCGGATGAGGCATTGATTGCGAAGATTGGCGCTGCCTACTATGTTGAGCCAAATGAAGACCAACGCAGTGCAATGGTTGTTTGGCTGCGTAAATATGTTGAGCGTTTGCAACAAGATTTTGTACTTTATGGAGAAGTTCATGCTGCACGTAAGGCACGCATGAACTCTGTTAATCCCAAATATGTGCTGCGCAATTACATGGCGCAGCAAGCAATTGATAAGGCTACCTTAGGTGATTATACCGAAGTTGAAAAACTACTGTTTTTATTGCGCAATCCTTACGAAGAGCAGCCGGAATATGAGGGTTATTTTGCAAGACGTCCTGAATGGGCTAGAAGTAAAGCAGGTTGTTCTATGCTGTCGTGCAGCTCATAGTTGCAGTCGATTAATGTATTTTTTATTGGGTTAGGTATGATCGGAACAATAATTGGTTTTGCGTTGGGTTTTATTTTTACTCATAAATTAATAGGCGCCTTTTTTTGTGCCTTTCTTGGCTACTATTTTTATGACCGCAATCGCCGTATGGTGACTAAAATTTCAGGTGAACAATTGCAGCACGTACAAGCTATCTTTTTTAAGACGGTGTTTAATTTACTAGGGCATATTGCAAAAGCCGATGGTCATATCAGTGAAGTAGAGGTTAAACTCACTGAAGCCTATATGGATAAAATGGGTTTAACACCTGAGCATAAGCGCGAAGCTATTCGATTGTTTAAAGAGGGTGCTGCCGCTGATTTTAATTTGCAAATGTGTTTGGATCTCTATCGCGATATAGGTATGCGCAGTCCTAATCTCAGCCAAATGTTGTTGGTTTATTTGGTAAACCTGGCAATGATTGACGGCGATTTGGACGATAAAGAAATTAACATTTTGCAGCGTGTAGCCGATAGCTGTGGTTTTTCGCGTGCTACCTTTGAGCAGTTGTTGCGCATGATTGGTGCACAAAATTCATTTGCAACAGATCATCGTGCCCATACCAATGATTTAAGTTTGGCTTACGAAGCATTGGGTGTTTCCCATGATGCTAATGATGCTGATGTTAAAAAAGCGTATCGAAAATTAATGAGTCAGTATCATCCCGATAAATTGATGGGGCAAGGCTTGCCAGAGGATATGATCAAGGCCGCCACCGAGCGCTCGCAAGAAATACAAGCCGCTTTTGATTTAATAAAAAAATCTAGATCTTAATTGTTATGCGGTTAGATAGATTTATAGAAAGTAAACTAGCCTATTCTGCACAAAAAGTTAGGTTGTTAGGCGTTCGGCGAGAGATACTGCTCAATAATGTACCCGTAGATAATATACGCCAGAGAATTTCAGAATTTTGTCGTGTAGAAGTTGAAGGGCGTTTGCTCCAAGCGCGTGAGCCATTATATTTGATGCTCCATAAACCTAAGGGTTGTGTTAGTGCTACACATGACGCAAAAAATAAAACGGTGTTAGATTTACTTGCGTTACCTAATAAAGCCGAGCTGCACTTGGCAGGGCGATTGGATTTTAATACAACGGGATTGCTACTGTTGACCAATGATGGTGCTTGGTCGCGAAAGATGACGCAACCGCAACGAAAAATTCCCAAAACTTATTGGGTAAAAACGAAAGATGTTATCACGCAAGAATATGTAGAGCGCTTTGCGCAAGGAATGTATTTTGCATTTGAGGATTTAACAACTTTGCCTGCGGAACTAACCTTGCTTTCATCGCACAGCGCACAGATCACCATTTATGAAGGCCGTTATCATCAAATTAAACGTATGTTTGGTTTTTTTCAAAATGAAGTGCTGGAGTTACATCGTTTGTCTATTGGACACATTGTGTTGGATGATTCTTTAGTGGCTGGCAATTATCGCTATTTAACCGCAACAGAGGTGGCTTCTATTAACTATCGTCTGCCGTAAAATCAGTGATTTTTATCGTTGTTTATTTTTTCGCTTTAATTTTTTTAAGGATGATGTTCGCTGTGCAATTTGGCCGGTAGAACGCCACATCAAATAGGTTGTACTTCCCCAGATAATACAAAGCACAAGCATTAACAAGCAGGCGATAAATGCAAAAATATCCGGTGCCTTCATTAATGTTGTCATAAGCGAATCTTCGTAATAAAAAAACCACTGGTGACCACTGGGAAAAATTTTTGTGTGAAACCAATAGAAAACTTTAGTTGCACCAATCGTTAAAATAATACTCGCGATTATCAATATTCCACCGCTAAATCCCAGCGCTATATTGCGCAACGAAGGGAAAGGTAATTTTTGACGATAGGCGATAAAAAATGCAGCACTCCATACCAGCAAGCCTGCAAGACCTACCTTATAAAAGGTATCAATTAAATGGCTGACGTCTTGCAGGTGTGTAATTTCTTCACTGCGCATCAGCGCTGTTTTAATGCCATTGGGTAACCGATAACTAATCTCTGCCAAACCTTTGCCTTGATGTTGCACCGCGTCAGTAATTTGCGCGAACAAATTCCAGTGTTCTTGAGCGGTTGTGTATTCAAATCCTTTCTTGTAGTGGTTGAGCGGTGCAAATTCAGCGATGTTTTTATCCAGATGTAATAGTTTGTAGCCGGTAGGGTAGGCGAAGTCGATTTGTGCTAGTAGATGCCAAGCCAGCAGGCTGGTGGTAAGCAGTTGCCCAATAAATACACAGGGCCAAATGAAATAAGCGGAAACGCGCATAGGAATCTACACTTGAGTCTTAGTTGCGGCGCAGCCTAACCAGCTTTAGCTCGATCCACAAGGGGAGAAACTCCGTCAGCGTCAAAGGGTTAAGCAAGGTAATATATTCGGCAAAATTAAATTATATGATTTATCATTTAATCTATAAAACGTAAAACCATAACAATGGGGAAAAAACTATGCACAATCAACTCTGGCGCAGTCGCTGGCTGCGTACTCTTTGGACAGTTGGCGGCTTTTGCCTGTTAGCCAATCTAGCGCAGGCGGCGAGTTCTGCACAGTCAGAACAAGGGCGTGAAAAGCTATCGCTTGACCGCGGTTGGCTGTTTCATTTGGGCGATGTGGCCATGCCAGAAGTGAAAGGCCACGGTTTCTCTTACGCCAATGCCAAAGCGGGCAATGCGTGGGGTGCTGCGGGGTTGGAATACGATGATTCCGATTGGCGCAAGCTGGACTTACCCCACGACTGGGCAGTAGAGGGCCCATTTGACCCCAATGCCAATATTTCGCAAGGTTATCGCCCGCGGGGCGTGGGTTGGTATCGCCGCTATTTGAAAGTGGATGAGGCAGACCGTGGCCGTCACTTTGAATTGCAGTTTGATGCCATCGCCACCCACTCTACGGTGTGGATCAATGGTAGCCTCGTCAATCGCAACTGGAGCGGCTATAACGCCAGCTATATCGACATCACCCCTTACCTGCGTTATGGCGATGCCATCAACACCATTGCCATTCGCGCCGATGCCAACCCCATGGAAGGTTGGTGGTACGAAGGTGCGGGCATGTATCGCCACGCGTGGCTTCTTAAGCGCAGCCCTGTGCATGTGGTGACCGATGGTGTGAATGCCAATCCTCGTTTGATCAAAGGTGCGTGGCAACTGCCAGTGGACGTTACGTTGGATAACAGCAGTAAACAGGCAGCCGATGTGTCCGTGGATGTGACGGTGTTTGACCCTGCTGGCAAACAAGTTGCCCACAAAACCCAAGCGGTCACTGTACCAGTACTCATGCCAACAACGGCTAAGTTGCCGATTGAGATTGAGAACCCTGCGCTCTGGTCGCTGGAGCAAACCAATTTGTATCGCGTGACTACGCAAGTCATCATGAACGGAAAAAAAGTGGATGAACAAAGCCTTAAAACCGGCTTTCGTAGCATTCGCTTTGATGCCAATGAGGGCTTCTTCCTCAATGATAAGCACGTGAAACTGCAAGGCATTTGTATGCATCAAGATCATGCCGGTGTAGGCGTTGCCATACCCGATTCGATGTGGGAATACCGTTTGCGCCGTTTAAAAGAATTGGGTGTAAATGCCATTCGCTTTTCACACAATGCGCCAGCGCCAGAAGTGTTGGACTTGGTGGATCGCATGGGTTTTTTGGTGATGGATGAAAACCGCAATTTCAATCCCTCGCCCGATTACCTGAAACAACTGGAATGGATGGTGCGCCGCGACCGTCATCACCCCGGGGTGATTTTGTGGTCGGTATTTAATGAAGAGCCGATGCAAGGTACTGAAGCGGGTTACGAAATGGTACGCCGCATGTCGGCGGTGGTGAAATCATTAGATGATACTCGCCCGATTACGGCCGCAATGAATGACGGCATGTTCACTGATATCAACGTATCGCAAGCGGTAGATGTGGTGGGCTTCAATTATCAAATTGATAAATACGATCGCTTCCACAAAGCGCATCCAAACGTTCCCATGACCAGTTCAGAAGATACCTCCGCGTTTCAAACGCGCGGCGAATTCACTACGGACAACAGCAAAAATCTCATTGCCAGTTACGATGATGATTTTGCGCAATGGGGTAATAGCCACCGCGATGCGTGGGAAGCCATAGACACGCGCCCCTACGTTGCGGGTGGATTTGTGTGGACGGGATTTGATTATCGCGGCGAGCCAACACCCAACGAATGGCCATCGGTAAGTTCGGTATTTGGCATCATGGATTTAAACGGATTCCCCAAAACCGCTTACTACATGCATCAAGTGCAATGGATAAAAGATCGTCCATTAATTCACATCGCGCCCCATTGGAATTGGCAAGGCAAAGAAGGTAAAAATATTCGTGTGATGGTCATGGCCAATACGGAACGCGTAAAGTTGTTGCTCAATGGCAAAGAAATTGGCGAACAAAAAACCGATAAATATCGTATGAATAATTTCAATGTGCTTTATGAATCCGGCACATTGGAAGCGATTGGATTTAACGCCGGTAAAGAGGTGGCGCGTGCTAGTGTGGAAACCACAGGCAAAGCTGTTGCGTTGGAATTAGTGCCAGATCGTAAATCGTTAATGGGCGATGGCCGCGATGCCATGCCCATTACTGTGCGTGCTATTGATGAAAAAGGTCGTGCGGTTCCGCTCGACACTTCTGAAGTGACATTTGATGTGAGTGGCGCAGGTAAGTCTATCGGCCACGGTAATGGCAATCCTAATTCGCACGAAGATGAAAAGGGCAAAACGCGAAAATTATTTAACGGCCTTGCACAACTTATCGTGCAATCAAATTTTGCAAGCCAAGGGCAAGTAAAAATTAGTGCCAGTGCAAAAGGGTTAAAAACTGCGAGCATAAATATTCCTGTGCAAACTGTTTCGCCTGTGCCTTTTGTATCTATAACAGATGCACCGCTCAGCCGTTTGCAAAACTGGCGCATATCGCCTGCGAGTATTCAGCGCCCAGACCCTAACCAAATCTTGGCTGATAACGACATGAATACCTGGGGCTGGGGCCAAACGCCTATGTTAAATACGCCAGCAACCGAAGGTGATAACAAAGGCGGCAGCTACCGTTTGTATCGTGTGAATTTCACACCGCGTAAAAGTTTAGCTAATGGCAATGGTGTATTGCATTTCTATGGCGTTACTGGAAAAGCGGAAATTTGGTTGAATGGTAAATTGCTCGGTAAAAAAGAGTCGTTTGAGCAAGCTGAATTAATATTGCCCATTCCTGTGGGTACAGCGGCGAGCCAATTAACCGTGTTGGCTCAAAACGATGGTGATAAGCCTGCTGGCGTTAGCGGGCATATTATTATTGAGCCGAAAAAATAAGTTTTCAAAAAAACAATTGAACTCAAGGAAATAAAAAAAGCGAATCGCTGAAGAGTGATTCGCTTTTTTTACAGGTAAATGTTAGTGCAAACATATATTTTATCGACATATTCACGCAAGTGAAGCTTCAGCGTTTATTCCTTCCAGTGAAAAGTTCAGGCAATATGATTCAACTCTAAAAATTACGCCAAGATTATATTGGCTGCACCAAGGAGATTATTATGGATACTACAAAAATTGCTGTTATCACGGGTGCAAGCCGTGGTATAGGCGCGGCAACGGCTAAATTATTTGCGCAACAGGGCTATGCGGTTTGTATTAATTATCTTGCCAATAGTGCAGCAGCAAATTCTGTCGCGGCAGAAATTATACAAAACGGTGGCCACTGCATTCTTGTGCAAGCCGATGTATCCAACGAGCAAGATGTGCATAGACTCTTTACAACGGTGGATAACGAATTAGGGCCAATGTCGGTTTTGGTAAATAATGTGGGCATTCTGCACACGCAAAGCCGTTTGGTTGATATGAATGCAGAACGAATTAATGCAATTTTACAAACCAATGTGACCAGTTGTTTTTTGTGTTGCCGCGAAGCCATTAAAAGAATGTCTAGATTAAAGGGCGGGCAGGGCGGAGCCATTGTGAATGTTTCTTCCGGTGCTGCGCGTAAAGGTTCGCCGAATGAATATATTGATTATGCTGCATCCAAAGGCGCTGTAGATACTTTGACCATTGGTCTTGCACAAGAAGTTGCGGCAGAGGGAATCAGGGTTAATGCTGTTCGCCCCGGGCTTATTTATACCGATATTCATGCATCGGGCGGTGAGCCTGACCGCGTCAATCGGTTAAAGCATAAAATTCCATTGCAGCGCGGTGGTGAACCCACAGATGTTGCTGAAGCTATTTATTGGTTGGCTAGCGATAAGGCTTCCTATGCAACGGGAATATTTATTGATTTGACCGGTGGGTTGTAATGTGCGATCGATAGCATATAACCTCTACTCATGTCGCTCTTGTACTGAGCTTCATTACATCAGTCATTAGCCATTGTTATCGTAAGTTATATAAACTGGCGCGACGATTTATCATTTCTGCGAGAAACCTATGTCTTTGGAGCTTTCACCAGCGCGTGAGCGCATTATGTTATTCACTCTCATGGCTTTACAGTTCACCATGATTGTGGACTTTATGATAATGATGCCGCTTTCATCACAATTGATGGCGGCTTTTAATATACAGCCAGCGCAATTTGGTTTATTAGTATCATCCTATTCAATTGCGGCGGGTGTGTCGTCATTGTTAGCCTCTTCTTTGGCCGACAGATTTGATCGTCGCCATGCGCTTTTAGTCGCTTATTTAGGTCTATTAGTTGCGACATTAGCCTGCGCTTATGCCAATGATTTTTGGTTATTGTTAATTGCACGTATTACTGCTGGATTTTTCGGTGGAGTATTAAGTTCAATTGTAATGGCCATTGTGGGCGATGTTTTTCCACCGCAAAAACGCGGCAAAGCAATGGGTATTGTGATGCTGGCCTTTTCATTGGCGGCTATTGCGGGTGTGCCTATGGGGTTATTTATTTCCAATCACTTTACGTGGCAAACACCGTTTAGTGTGTTGGCTTTCGCGGGTTTTGTTGTTTTTATAATTGCGTATCGCGTGGTGCCGAGTGTGCGCGGTCATTTAAATCAGCCGCGTGTGAATTTTTTTCGCAGTTATGTAGATTTGTTCAGCGTGCCTAATCATTGGTGGGCTTTTCTCACTTCCTGTTTGATGATGGTGGCAGGCTTTCTAGTGATTCCCTACATCGCCCCAACAATGGTAGCAAACGCGGGTATGACGGATAGTCAATTACCCTATATTTATTTTGCCGGTGGCTTAGCAACGTTAGTTACGCGTCCCGTTATTGGTCGTATGACCGATAAATATAAACACTGGAAGGTATTTGCAGTAACGAGTGTGATTAGTTTTGTGCCTATTATTTTAGTGACACAGACGTTTCACTACGCCTTTGTGTGGCAGCTGCTAAGTGCTACTCTATTTTTTGTTTTTGTCAGTGGGCGTTTTATTCCTGCATCGGCATTAATTACGGCTTCTTGTGATTCACGTTTCCGTGGTCGTGTAATGGCATTTAGTTCGGCGGTGCAAAACTTGGGTTCAGGTCTCGCTGCTTTTATTGCTGGCGCTATGATGGTAAAGGCGCCCAGTGGTGAAATTTTGCATTATGATTGGGTGGGCTATCTTGCATGTATTGCTGGCTTGTTTGCCGTGTGGGCATCAACAAAAGTAAAAGAAGTTGGTTGAAGCATTGTTCAGAATAAAAAGGCGGATATGTATCCGCCTTTTTATTTGATTGTGATTTTATTGTTTTTTATAACAATAATTCAGCTAATGTTTTTTCGTAAATTCCCGTTAATTTATTCAAATCTTCTGCACTAATGCATTCATTTACTTTATGAATTGTGGCATTGATCGGGCCAAGCTCAACAACTTGTGCGCCTGTCGGTGCAATAAATCGACCATCGGATGTCCCCCCTGACGTCGATAATTCCGTATCCAAACCTGTTTCAGCCTTAATTGCTTTCACCACCGCATTAACCAAATCGCCGCGCGGTGTAAGGAATGGTTGGCCACTTAAAATCCATTGCAGCTCATAGTTAACTTTATGCTTATTTAAAATGGCTTCCGTGCGGTCACGTAATATTTTTTCAGTTAACTCGGTTGAAAAGCGGAAATTAAATACAACTTCTACTTCGCCCGGAATAACGTTGGTTGCACCTGTGCCGCCGTTGATATTGGATACTTGAAAACTAGTGGCAGGAAAAAATTCATTGCCATTATCCCAGTGTTCTGCGGCCAGTTCTGCTAACGCAGGTGCAAAGGAATGAATGGGATTATCTGCCAAATGTGGATAGGCTACATGACCTTGAATACCTTTGACTTTTAAAATGCCGCCCAGAGAACCGCGGCGACCATTTTTAATCACATCGCCCACGTGCGCAGTACTTGATGGCTCGCCCACAATACACCAAGTCATTTTGGTGTTGCGTGCTTCAAGCCATTGCACCACTTTAACTGTGCCGTTAATTGATGGGCCTTCTTCATCGCTGGTAATTAAAAACGCAATGCGACCTTTGTGATTGGGGTGTTTTGCAACGAAGTTTTCACAAGCGATGACCATGCTGGCGAGCGAGCCTTTCATATCTGCGGCGCCACGCCCATGCAGCATACCATCAATAATTGTTGGCTCAAACGGTGGGTTATTCCAATTGGTTTCCGGTCCTGTGGGAACAACATCTGTGTGGCCTGCAAACGCAAGAATAGGGCCGTCAGTACCGCGCACTGCCCAAAAATTATCAACCTCGCCAAATCGTAACCGCTCAGTTTTAAAACCTATGGTTTCAAGACGCTTGATCATCATTTCTTGGCAGCCATCGTCTTCAGGAGTAACTGAACGGCAGCGGATTAAATCTATTGCAAGTTGCAGGGTGGGTGTTGTCATATTTATCTATATTCGCTGAATAAAACGCAAATGTTACAAGTAATTCTACAGCTGTACCAGAAGTTTACTAATGTCTAGGTTAATTGATTAAGTGCTACAAAATAAAATAGGGTGTGAACTGCATGAGTTACTTGGATTGAGTTTCTCAAATAAATTCCTCCGTGCATACTTGGTTGCGTCCCATTTGTTTGGCTTTATAAAGACATTCATCTGCTTTGCTGATGGTATTTTGCAGTGTGCTCTCTGCACCTCCAGAGGCAACGCCAATACTGACCGTCACGGGGGTGGCGTCGGGGAGAATAATATTTTCTTGAATACTGCTGCGTAAGCGCTCAGCTAATAATGTGCTTGTCGTTAAGTCTCCACCATAGAGAAACACCACAAATTCTTCGCCGCCCCATCGCCCTAATATGTCGCCGATGCGAATATTTTTTTCTGCTAATTCAGCAATGGCTTTGAGGATGGCATCACCCGTATCATGCCCAAAGGTATCGTTTACTTGTTTGAAATGGTCTATATCAAATAACATGACGCTCCATAATTTATGGTTGCGCTTGGTAACATTGATAGTTGAATTGGAGTGATCAATAAAACCGCGGCGATTATAAATATGCGTCAAACTATCTTTACGGCTTAACTCAAGCATTTTTTCTTGCGCGCTCAGGCTTTTTAACAGCAAACTATAAAGCAGCACAAACGCGAGTAATGTTAAGAGTACGTCAGTTGTTCCGGTAATAGCTTTCCAATAAGTTTCGCGCACCGAAAAACGGTGTAATAAATAAAGTTCTCCCTGCCAGATATCACTACGATACCACCAGTTGTCACCAATTCTGATGAGCGTGTCTGTCATTAAGTAACGCGAATCAATATCGAGGAATTTTTTGGGTGTTATTTCGGTATTTTGCGCCACTAAAAAATTAGCCTTATCAACTATCACTGATTCACCAATAACATTCCCAACAACCAAAAATTGTTCCAGTGTTTTTGCGGTTAAATCAAAACTAAATACACCTAAAAATTCGTCATCAAGCCACACGGGGTTTGATAATGTAATCATAAGACCTTTGCCAAAACCGTCTTCATAGAGTGAGGTAATAATAGCGTTGCGATTGGGATTTTTTTCTGGCGCCGCGAGTGTCCAAAGGTCGTGATAATAATCTTCGGCCTTCATGTGATAAGCGCTTAATCGTAATTTGGGCGCTACATAAGCAAAGCCACGACGCGAGGTGTAATACGCAGAGGTGATACGTTTATCTTCTTTGCCGAGTGTGGACAGGGCACCATCAATGGCAAGAGCGGCAGTTATTTCACAGCGAGTGGCCGCATCGATGTGTGAAAGATTGCCTATACCCGATAAGCTGCCAGACAGTTTTGCGTCCTCTCCTTCATCAGTAAATCCCGATACGCCATAGCTGTTAATTTCAGGATAGTCCTTTAGCTTTTGTAGTGCAGGGTGCTGCGTACAGTCTTCACGATTAAGCTTGTATTGTCGGCTGATGATATTTGACATGAGTGTAGCGAAGCGCAAATTGTGTTGCATATCTTCATGGATAAGCATTTTCCGCACATCGGTTTGAGCGATCACTGCCTGTTGAATGACTGATACTTCATGTGTAACGGCAGTGAGATAAAATAAACTCACTGTCAGTGTAATAATAAATACGATGAGTGGATGACCAAGTCGCTTGGAATAGTATTTTTCAGCAATATGTTGTAACCAGGATGATGGGCGCATAGCTTTTTGAACCTGAAGTGTGCGTTTAAAAATAGCAGCCGTTGGATATAAAATCCATTTTATGACAACTCTCTATTGATTTTTAATTTGCGCCCACACAGGTATAAAGTAAGGTTAAGTGCATAAAAAAGGGTTGAACATGCAACCCTTTTTTATGCACTTTATTAAAAAATCACTCGCCTGCTAGGCCAACGTAAACTTCGTGAACATCATCGTCGTCGTCAATCGCGGCGAGGAAGGCTTCAACTTCTTCTAGCGCTTCGCCTGTTAAGGTCACTGGATTTTTGGGGCGATAACCAATTTTTGCGGACTCCACCGTAAAACCTTGAGCGGGTAATGCTTTCTGTACTACATCCAAATCGGTAATGTCTGTAATAAATGTGGCTGAGCCATCTTCTTCGACTTCAAAATCTTGCGCCCCAGCTTCAATGGCGGCCATTTCTGGGTCTGCATCTTTCGTTGAGGGGGAGGCAGCTATCATGCCCACATGTTCAAAGTCCCACGACACCGAACCTGAAGCGCCTAATTGGCCTTTGCGGAATAATCCGCGAATATTAGAAATGGTGCGGTTCACATTATCCGTTAAGCATTCAACAATGACCGGAACTTGATGTGGCGCGAAACCTTCGTATACAACTTTTTCGTAACTCACGCCGCCATCTAATTGCCCTGAACCCTTTTTAATAGCGCGCTCTAAGGTTTCGCGTGTCATAGATGCCTTTTTGGCTTGCACAATCGCTAGACGCAAACGTGGGTTCATATCTGGGTCTGCACCATTGCGCGCAGCAATCATGATTTCTTTAGTGAGTTTGGTAAACAATTTACCTTTTGCACTGGCCGCCGCTTCGCGGCCTTTCGCTTTCCATTGAGCGCCCATAATATTATCTCGCAGTTAGTTGTTAAATAAAAAAAGTAACGCGGTTTAGCTCAAGGTATATCCGCGTTTATCAACATTAATTTTTGTGCAGTGCGGTATTTAATTGCAATGCACTTTTGTTGGTGACCACTTCAACGCGGCCTGTAATGGAGTTGCGACGGAACACTAAATCTGAAACGTTGGCTAGCTCGCGAGCTTTTACCGTTTTTACTTCTGCGCCTGCGTCATCCAGCACCACCACTTTAGTGCCGGCAGTAATATACAATCCAGATTCAATTTTGCAACGATCACCCAATGGAATACCGCTTCCCGCATTAGCTCCTATGAGCGATTCCTTGCCAATAGCGATAACAATATTGCCTCCGCCTGACAGTGTGCCCATCGTGGAGCTGCCACCGCCCAAATCAGACCCAGCACCAACAAATACCCCAGCAGAAATACGGCCTTCAATCATCGCTGGGCCTTCGGTACCTGCATTAAAATTCACAAAACCTTCGTGCATGATGGTAGTGCCTTCGCCTAAGTAAGCGCCCAAACGTACGCGTGCTGTGTGCGCAACACGCACGCCTTTGGGCACTACATAGTTGGTCATTTTGGGGAATTTATCTACACAAGAAACTTCCAGTTCTTCACCATTTAAACGCGCTTGTAATTGCGCGGCGGGCAATTCGTTAACATCTATTGCGCCTTTGTTTGTCCAAGCCACATTAGGTAGAACACCGAAAATTCCCGCGAGTACAGTGCCGTGTGGTTTTACTAAGCGATGTGAAAGCAAATGTAATTTCAAATAACCTTCAGGCACCGATGTTGGATTGGTATCAGTGGCGATTAATGTAACAACTAAAGGGCGCTTGCTATTACTTAATTTTTTTGCGAGTGCAGCTTGTTCTGTATCAATAGATGCTAAGGCTTCTGCGAGTTCACCGGCTTGCGCGTTAGTGATGGCAATGGCTTGATTGCCTTCGCTGTAACCTAACACGGTTGCAATGGCAGATGCGATAGTTGCCGATGGATTTAACAGCGGTGCAGCGTAAAACACTTCTAGCCAATCGCCTTTAGAATTTTGTGTACCTATGCCAAGGCCAAGTGCGTATAACGTAGTCATGATATTTCCTGATGATAGCTAAATGAAAATTTTTGAATATTCAGTTTCTTTAAATCCAACATGTTTTTGTGAACCAGTATCGAGCAGGGGGCGTTTGATCAGTGTTGGATTTTTCACAATCACCTCAACGGCAGTTTGCTCGTTAAAAGTTTGTTGGGTGAGCTCGTCTAATTCTTTCCACGTAGTGCTGCGTTTATTCACTAAAGCGTCTATGCCAAGCTCAGCAATCCACTGTTTTACGTCTGCAGTATCTAAACCATCGACACGGAAATCGTGAAAGCGATAAGCAATAGAATTTTTTGCTAGCCAATCACGTGCCTTTTTTACGGTGTCGCAATTTTTAATGCCGTATAAGGTGGTCATAATTTTACTCAGATCTTTTAAATGCCCTGAATCTCCTTTTGCAAAAGGCAGATTGGGAGAGTCTCAAGGTTTCAATACAATTTTCGGTTTTTTTCTGTTGGGATAACAGGTGGTACAAATTTCACACACGGTGCCATCACAACCGCGAGCCGAACAAAACTCTCGGCCATAATAAATAATTTGTAAGTGCAGCGCATTCCATGTTTCTTTGGGAAATAATCGCTTTAAATCTTTTTCAGTTTGCACCACATTTTTGCCGTTGGTTAAACCCCAGCGCTGTGCGAGCCGATGAATATGCGTATCCACCGCGAAAGCGGGAACACCAAAGGCTTGGCTCATGACCACGCTAGCCGTTTTGTGGCCCACGCCGGGAAGACGCTCTAGGGCATCCCAATCTTGCGGCACTTTGCCGTTGTGTTCATTGATTAACATGTGCGATAACACAGAAATCGCCTTAGATTTTTGTGGCGATAATCCGCAGGGGCGAATGATTGCCTGAATTTTTTCGACAGGTACTTTGGCCATATCGAAAGGATTATCTGCTAGCGCAAATAATGCCGGTGTGACTGTGTTTACACGTTCATCGGTACACTGTGCCGAAAGCAATACCGCAATCAATAACGTGTAAGCGTCTTTATGTTGCAATGGGATGGGTGGATTAGGGTACAGACTTTGCAATTTTTGCAAAATAAATGCGACCCGACCCGCTTTGTTTAAATTCCCACTCATAAACTGGCGACAAATACTTTAATGCGTTTGGCTGCTTCAATACATTCGGCTAGCGGTGCGACTAAGGCCAGGCGAACATAATCTTCACCGGGGTTAATGTCATTGCTTTCGCGTGCTAAATAACTGCCGGGTAACACCGTTACTTTTTGGGATTCGAATAATTTTTGTGCAAATAACTCCCCTTTAATTGGCGTTCTAGGCCAAAGATAAAAGCTGGCGTCAGGTTTTTGCACATCTAAACTGCCGTCTAAAATATTCAACACCGCATCAAATTTTTGGCGATAGGCTTCGCGGTTTTCAATAACGTGGGTTTCATCCTGCCACGCAGCCACGCTTGCTAATTGTGTGGGTACAGGCATAGCGCAACCGTGGTATGTACGATACAGCAAAAATTTTTCTAATATTTTTGCATCGCCACCCACAAAACCAGAGCGCAATCCGGGTAGGTTGGAGCGTTTGGATAAGCTATGGAAAACTACACAGCGTGCAAAATCATTGCGGCCTAATTCGGCACAGGCTTGCAATAATCCAGCAGGTGGATTTTGTTCATCAAAATACAATTCGGAATAGCATTCGTCTGAGGCGATTACAAAATCATATTGATCGGCAAGTGCAATCAGTTCTTTGAATTGCGCTGTGCTCATCACCGCGCCTGTTGGATTGCCAGGCGAGCAAATAAATAATAATTGTGTGCGCCGCCAAATGTCTGCAGGAACTGCTGCAAAATCGGGAATGAAATTGTTGCTGGGTGTGCAATTTAAAAAATAAGGTTTTGCGCCAGATAAAATTGCCGCGCCTTCATAGATTTGATAAAACGGGTTGGGCGATACAATTAAAGGGGCGGGCTTGCTTCTGTCCACAATCGCTTGTGCAAAGGCAAACAGTGCTTCGCGTGTACCGTTTACGGGCAGCACATGTTTATCTGCGGTAAATGTACCTGCGTTTAAATGAAAGCGGCGTGTGGCCCAAGTGGCAATAGCTTCACGCAACTCCGGCAAACCCTTGGTGGTCGGGTAGTTGGAAAGTTTGCTGAGATTTTTTACCAAGGTCTCCAACACAAATGCAGGCGGCTCGTGTTTAGGTTCACCGATTGACAGCATAATATCCTGCAATTCTGCCGGTGCAGTGACCGCGGCTTTTAATGCCGCGAGCTTTTCAAAAGGATAAGGATGTAGTTGATGTAAATCTGGGTTCATATTCTGTAATCAAAAAAAGGTGTTTAGGGTGACGGCATTACTCGTGGCGATTTTTTTAATGCAAGTCGACTCGTTTATCCAGCTCTTCGCGAATGGCTCGCTGTAAATTTTCGGCAAAACGGGTATCTGTCAAGGGTTGACCTTTGCTATCGGCAATAAAAAACATATCTTCAACACGCTCGCCCAAGGTGGCAATTTTGGCGTTGAGCAGTTGAATATCATACTGCATAAAAATGCGACCAATACAGGCGAGTAAACCGGGGCGGTCGGGCGATATAACTTCCAGTACACTGCAATGGCGCAAAGTGTCTTCGCTTAAACTGGTGCGTGTCGGCATGGCAAAATATTTCATGCGGCGCGGGGTGCGCCGGCTGACAACTTCGGAGTAGTTATCGGCAAGGCTCAGCTCATCGACCAGTGTTTGCTGGATTTTTTTGTGCAGCGATGCGTTATTGCCCAAGGGCTCACCGTCTTGATTCAACACAAAAAAGGTATCAATGGTGTAGCCAGTTTTGGAGCTGTAAATTTTCGCATCTTGAATACTTAGATTTAAATGATCCAGTGCTGATGCAGCCGCCACAAATACATTTTTTTGATTTTTACTGCGAATAAAAATTTGCGTGGCACCTGCCAGTTCGCGGTTGGACGTTTTTTTAATGAGCACCAATGGCGAGTTATCTTTGTGCTCAGCAATCGCCTCCGTATGCCAGATAATATCGGTGACGCTTTCGCGCAGGAAATAATCCTCACCCATATCGCCCCATAATGCCCACACTTGCGCTTCGTTCAAACCTTTGCGCCGCCCCAATTTTTGAATGGCGCTTTGTTGTGTTTCTTCAATTAATTCTTGTTTGTCGATATTGTTTTCTAAGCCGCGACGCAAGGCGCGCTTGGTCTCCAAATACAGTTGACGCAACAAGCTGGCGCGCCAGGTATTCCATAATTCTTTGTTGGTGCCGTTAATATCGGCGACGGTTAAGCAATATAAATAATCCAAGTGCATTTGGTCGCCCACGGTGAGCGCAAATTGGCGAATGACATCTGGGTCAGATAAATCTTGCTTTTGCGATACCGATGACATGAGCAAATGTTTTTCAACTAGCCAACTCACCAATCGCGTTTCGCGTGGCGAAACACCGTGGCGGCGACAGAATTCTTCCGCATCAACAGCGCCCAGTGTGGAGTGATCGCCACCACGGCCTTTGCCAATATCGTGATACAAGCCCGCCATAATGAGCAAATCAAATTTGGGTAGACGCGTGGTGATGTGTGCCGCAATGGGAAAATCCTGTTTGGCACTTGGCAATAAAAAATTGCAAATATTTTGCACAACTTTTAGCGTATGCGCATCGACGGTGTAAATGTGAAATAAATCGTGCTGCATTTGTCCAGTGACTTGCCCGAATTCGGGTAAGTACAAACCCAAAATGCCATAGCGCAACATACGCTTTAATTGTTCCACTAACCCGCCGGGGTATTGCAGGAGTTTTACAAACAGCTGTGTATTTTTATTATTGCTGGCGAAACTGTCATCAATTAAATGGCGGCTTTCACGTACTAAACGGATCGTTGAGGCGCGCACACCCACAATTTTTGGGTTTTGTGCCATAAGCACAAACATTTCCAACAACGCAGAAGGATTTTCTTCAAACACATAGGTGTGTGTGGCTTCAATATAATTATCGCGCAACTGAAACCGCTCGTTAACGGTGGCGACACTTTTACACTTGCCTTTTTGCAAAATAGCTTCTGATAAAAATTGCAGCAGTACATCATTTAGTTCGCGCAATGCGAGCACAGTGCGATAGTACTTATGCATAAACTGTTCAACGGCGAGCGAACCCTGTTCGTCTTTGTAGCCAAACAGTGTGGCTAATTCGCGCTGGTGATCAAACATCAAGCGTTCTTCAGGGCGTTTGGCGACCATATGCAAGCCGTAGCGCACGCGCCATAAATATTCTTCGCCACTGTAGAGCAGCGAGAATTCCTCTTCGGTAAAAAAGCCTTTGCCTTCGAGTTGTTTGAGCGTGCGAACTTGAAAATAACGCTTGGCCACCCAGCTGATGGTTTGAATATCACGCAGTCCGCCGGGGGCGTTTTTAATATTGGGTTCGAGATTGTATTCGGTGTCGTTATATTTTTTGTGGCGCTCGATTTGCTCATCCCACTTTGCGCGAAAGAACACTTCAGCGGGCCACATATGGTTGGGCGCAGATTGCTGCGCTAGTTCCAAACGCAAGGAGGCATCCCCCACTAACGTTCGCGATTCCATGATATTGGTGGCGACAGTAATATCATCGCGAGCAATATCAATGCATTGTTTTACAGTGCGCACGCTACTGCCAATTTCGAGTTTAATATCCCACAGGAAGGTGAGGAATTGTTCGATATTTTCTTTACACTCATCGAATACTTCCGGTGCGTGCAAAATAAGTAAGTCGATATCGGAAGCAGGGTGTAATTCGCCACGCCCGTAACCTCCTACAGCTTCTAGACTAATTTTTTCGGGCCACTCAAATTTGTACCACGCATAGTGAAGTATGCAATCGATAAACAGTGCACGTTCATATACGAGGGTGCGAATATCTTCGCCTTCAATAAAACGACGATTGAATTGGGTATTGGCGGCGTTGAGAGCATCTTTAAATACGGTAATGTGCGGCTTTTCGGCCAAGGCGCGACGAAAGCGACTTTGGTCGAAGAAAAATAAAGGCCGCTCGAAATAGGGCACCGTTGCTGTCAACATAAATTGGCGTTCCAAAGAATATGTAGTGCATAGAGCGAGTTTTTCACACGCAACGCGAAAATTGATGTTCTTTCAAAGCCTTCAAGTCAAGAATAATTTGAAGGTGCTGCAGGGAGTTTATTTATGCGGTTTTGAAAGACAATGTATTTCCTAACGGGCTGCGAAGTGGCACGGTAAATTCGCACAAAATGCTCAGTTTTATTAATTAAATTTCTCATCGCTGCGCGCTGTAAACACTTCCACACCGGTGCTGGTTACCACCATCGTGTGTTCCCACTGGGCAGATAAGCGGCCGTCTTTGGTTTCTACTGTCCAGCCATCGCTTTTTAATTTGGTTTGCGGTTTGCCCGCGTTAATCATTGGCTCGATGGTAAATACCATGCCTTCCTTCAATACCATGCCGGTACCGGGGCGACCATAGTGCAAAATTTGAGGTTCTTCGTGAAAAACACGACCAATGCCGTGACCGCAATATTCACGTACCACAGAATAGTAATTGGCTTCAGCATGTTGTTGGATGACATGGCCGATATCGCCGAGTGTGCAGCCGGGTTTAACCAATTCGATAGCTTTGTACATGCACTCTTGCGTGACTTTTACCAAGCGCTCGGCGTGCGGCACGGGTGCGCCGACAAAATACATCGCACTAGTATCACCGTGGTAGCCTTCGTAAATCACCGTCACATCAATATTGATGATATCGCCGTTCTTCAACACTTTTTTATCCGATGGAATACCGTGACATACCACCTGATTCACGGAGGTGCATACAGATTTGGGAAAGCCGCGGTAGCCCAAACAGGCGGGAATCGCTTTTTGCACGTTGACTATGTGATCGTGACAGATTTTATCCAGCTCGGCGGTGGTTACTCCGGGTTGAACATATTGGCCGATCATCTCCAAAACTTCAGCGGCCATGCGGCCCGCAACGCGCATTTTTTCGATTTCAGCAGGGGTTTTGATAGTGACGGACATTGGAAGAAACAGCTCTTGGCAATAAAAGATAATGCATTCTAGCCGATTACGGGGTTGTTTGACCAAGACGACACCGGAAAAATCCAGCTTATCTGTCGTCTTGCTGCAAGAGTGACTAAAAGGAGAGGGTTAATCCCTACTTGTTGTAAGGATTAACGTGTGCGAAGCACTGACAGTGCATGTATAACGCCGCGCAATTCCGCCAAGCCTTTCATGCGGCCCGCGAAAGAATAGCCGGGATTTATGCCATTTTTGCCTATCTCATCGCCCATTAAATGGCCGTGGTCTGGGCGCATGGCAATCTTGGGTAGTGTACTGCCTTGCTTATCGCGGCGAGCCTCTTCGTCCAGCAAGGCTTCAATCAAGCCCACCATATCGTTGTCGCCATCCAAATGATCCGACTCGTAGAAGGAACCATCGTCCTCGCGCTTGATGTTGCGCAAGTGGACGAAATAAATGCGCTCGCCAAACTCGCGTGCCATGCCCACTAAGTCGTTGTCACAGCGGGCACCGTAAGAGCCGGCACAGAGGGTTAAGCCATTGGCGGGGCTGGGTACTACATTGAGCAGTGCGCGCGCATCATCTGCCGTTGATACCACCCGCGGGAGACCGAAGAGGCTGAATGGTGGATCGTCTGGGTGAATGGCCATGCGAACCCCAACTGCTTCGGCTACGGGGATAATTTCGCGCAAGAAGGCGAACAGGTTGGCGCGCATGCCTTCGTTGCCCATTTTGATAAACAGGTCGATAGCAGCGCGAATGCTGTCGCGGGTATAAGAGCCTTCGCCGCCGGGTAATCCGGCAATAATGTTCTTTTCCAGCAGCGCTTTTTCTGTCTCGCTCATGGCATCCAAACGCGTTTTGGCTTTGGCAAGTACATTTGGCTCATAGTCTTTTTCAGCGTCGGGGCGCTGCAGCATATACACATCGTAAGCCGCAAAATCGCTCATCTCAAAGCGCAGGGCTTGCGCCTTGTTGGGCAGTGTGTAGCTGAGATTGGTGCGCGTCCAATCCACTACGGGCATAAAGTTGTAACACACATCGTACACGCCAGCCGCCGCTACATTGCGGATGGACTGTTTGTAATTTTCGATCAGTTCTTGGTAGTTGCCGGTGCGAGTTTTAATGTCGTTGTGGAGCGGAATACTTTCGATCACCGCCCACTCAAGGCCGTGGTCTTCAATTAGCTGTTTGCGTTCCAGAATATCGGTCATGGGCCAGGTGGCGCCAGTGGGGATATGGTGCAGTGAGGTGACTATCCCTGTGGCGCCTGCTTGGGCGATATGTTGCAAGGAAACAGAATCTTTCGGGCCAAACCAGCGCCAAGTTTCTTTCATGGTGACTGCTCATGGGTTGATGTTCTTGATCGGCCTGTGCAAGTAGGCCTGCGGCAGTTACTAGTATACAAGTCGGGTTGCCGCTAAATCCAGCGGCGGCATAGAATCTTGGTGGTTTATTTCAGGATTAGACCTTAAAGCCTTTGCCCACCACATACACCTCGCGGGAGCGCGGGCGCGAAGCGTTGGGTTTGCGAATCACTACTTTCTCAAAACTGGTGCGTACGTCTTTTACGTAATCGTCGTAGCCTTCACCGTGAAACACTTTGGCGACGAAATCGCCCTTGGGTTTCAGTACTTGCCGCGCCATATCCAGCGCCAGTTCCACCAAATACATGGAGGCGGCTTGATCGGCAGCGTCAACGCCGCTGATGTTCGGTGCCATATCCGAGATAACCACATCCGCTTGGCGGCCCTTCATGGCTGCCAGAATCTGGTTGAATACAGCTTCTTCGGTAAAGTCGCCCTGAATAAAATCCACGTGCTCAACGGAATCCATGGGCAGAATATCCGAGGCGATCACTCGGCCTTTCACTCCCACCATACGCCCCGCAATTTGCGACCAGCTGCCCGGTGCTGAACCTAAATCCACCACCAAATGGCCGGAGCGAATCAGCTTATCTTTCTCGTTGAGTTCAATAAGTTTGTAGGCGGCGCGGGCGCGATAGCCATCAATCTGGGCTTGTTTGACGTAGGGGTCGTTGACGTGTTCTTCCAGCCAACGGCTGCTGCTTTTGGATCGGGCCATGACGCAAACTCGGTAAAGTGGAGCGGTAAGGCCGCGATTATATAGGTTTCGCGCAGAAAAACCTGCACTGACAGCCAGAATCAGAAGGGGTACAATTCGCGGCTATTTTTAACACCTTTGCCGGAGTCACCGGCCGGGAGCCGCAATGATTCGCATTACCGAACTGTCTTTACCGCTCGATCATCCTGCAGAAGCCCTGCGCCATGCCATTGTGAAACGCCTGAAAATCAGCGATGCCGATTTGTTGGAGTTCACCGTCTTCAAGCGCAGTTACGATGCGCGCAAAAAGAACAGCGAAATTACCTTTGTCTATATCATCGATTTGAGCGTGAAAAACGAAGCAAAAATTCTGGAGCGTTTTAGTGAAGACAATCATATTCGCCCTGCGCCTGATACGCACTATTACCCCGTTGCTCAAGCGCCCGCTGATTTAGTTGAGCGTCCGTTGGTGATTGGTTTTGGCCCCTGCGGTTTATTCGCGGCATTGTCCTTGGCGCAAATGGGGTTTAAGCCGATTGTATTGGAGCGTGGTAAAGATGTACGCAGCCGCACCAAGGATACTTGGGCGTTATGGCGTAAAAAAATTCTCACACCGGAATCCAACGTACAGTTTGGTGAGGGTGGCGCGGGTTTATTTTCTGATGGCAAACTCTACAGTCAAATCAAAGACCCCAAATTTTACGGTCGTAAAGTCATGCACGAATTTGTACGTGCGGGCGCACCCGAAGAAATTATGTATGTGAGCAAGCCACATATAGGTACATTTCGTTTAACCGGCGTGGTGTCCAGCATGCGCGAAGAAATTAAAGCGCTCGGTGGCGATGTTCGGTTCGAGCAAAAAGTGGTGGATTTTCTGATTGAACATGGCCGTATTCAAGGCGTGGTATTGGCGAGTGGCGAAGAAATTCGCAGCCGTTACGTGGTGCTTGCACTGGGGCATAGTTCACGCGATACCTTTCGCACATTGCACCAACGCGGTGTTTATGTGGAAGCTAAACCTTTCGCGATTGGCTTTCGCATTGAGCATCCGCAATCGCAAATTGATGAAGCGCGTTTGGGTAAATATGCGGGACATCCTGAATTAGGTGCGGCCGATTACAAAGTAGTGTACCACGCCCAAAATGGCCGCGCGGTTTACAGTTTTTGCATGTGCCCCGGTGGTACGGTGGTGGCAGCCACCTCAGAGCCCAATCGGGTGGTGACCAACGGCATGAGCCAATATTCCCGCAATGAGCGCAATGCTAATTCTGGCATAGTGGTGGGCATTAATCCCGAAGAAGACTTTCCCGGTGGGCCATTAGCGGGCGTGGAGTTGCAGGAGCATTTAGAGTCGCGCGCGTTTGAATTAGGCGGTAGCGATTATTGTGCGCCAGGTCAGTTGGTGGGCGATTTTATTCGCCAAAGGCCTTCAACGGAATTGGGTGAGGTTCAGCCTTCGTACAAACCTGGCGTCAAGCTGGGCGATCTTGCTTCTTCATTGCCTGATTACGCCATAGAGGCTATTCGCGAAGCGCTGCCAGCCTTTGGCAAACAAATTCGCGGCTTTGATCGCAGCGATGCGGTGCTCACCGGCATTGAAACGCGCACCTCATCGCCGGTGCGCATTAAGCGCGACAACGAGAGTTTCCAAAGCATTAACACCCGCGGATTGTATCCAGCTGGTGAAGGTGCAGGTTATGCCGGCGGAATTTTATCGGCGGGTGTGGATGGGATAAAGGTCGCGGAAGCGGTTGCCAAAGCCATGCTGGAAGATGTGTAACGCGATGACGCACCTAAATTGCATTCCTAAAAGTAACTAAAGCTCATGAAACTCGATGACATAAAAAAGCTTCATCAAAAAAAATACCGCGAAGAATTCGGCCATTTTTTGGTTGAAGGTGAGCATTTGGTGTTGGAATTACAAAAAGCGGCGCAACAAAATCCTGCGCTCAATGCCAGCGAACTTTACGTGACGGATGCTTATGAGGGTTGGCACTCAGATTTTAAAATGCATCAGATTTCTGACAAGCAAATGGCGCAAATTGCCGACACCAAAACGCCGCAGGGAATTATCGCGGTGGTTCCGCTGGTGCTTTTACAAAAAATAAAACTGCAAGGTGAGCGCGCGGTGTATTTGCATGAGGTGCAAGACCCCGGCAATCTTGGCACCATTTTGCGCACGCTGGCGTGGTTTGGCGGATTTCGGTTGTTGCTCAGTCCCAACTCGGTTGACCCTTATAATCCCAAAGTGGTGCGCTCCAGCATGGGTGCGATTTTTCATGTACCTATGGAGCTGGAAGTGGATCTTGGTAGTTTACAGCAGCGCTTCAGTCGGTTTGCCGTCTTGGATATGCGGGGCAAGAGTGTGAGCGACAGTAGTTTTGGCAGTTTTGAGTGCTATGTATTTGGCAATGAGGCGCGCGGTGTACCGCGTGAGCCACTGGCGGAGCTGAATGCGCAAGCATTCACCATATCTGGAAGTGGCGCTATTGAGTCGTTGAATTTGGCCTCGGCGGTCAATATGTGCGTCTATGAGTTAACGCGTTGAGCTGGCTTTTTGGTATTGCTAAATGCTTTCTTTGCAGCATTCGGTACGCATTTTGTTGCTCAATTGCGTGAAAAATATCACTAATCCCCACAAAGCTTTTACTGGTCATGCTTTTTGTGGTATAAAGCGCGCCTCTTTTTGGGCCTAAGGCCTGCTAAGAGCTTAACTTTAAACGTCACACACTTATCGACACGCAACATCTGGGTGCCCTAGCTTGAGAAATTTGCGCAAGCTGACGGGTTGATTAGCGGGATAAGTGGAGGCCTAACCCAATCTTTTAGGAATACTAAAATGCCACAAGTAAGCATGCGCGACATGTTGTCCGCTGGTGTCCACTTCGGTCACCAAACCCGTTACTGGAACCCCAAGATGGGCAAGTACATCTTCGGTGCGCGTAACAAGATTCACATCATCAACCTTGAACACACTGTTCCAGCTTTTAACGAAGCTTTGGCGTTGATCCAACAAATGGCGTCACAAAAGAAAAAGATTCTTTTCGTAGGCACCAAGCGCGCTGCGCAAAAAACCATCAAAGAACAAGCTGAACGCGCTGGCCAACCATTCGTTAGTCATCGTTGGTTGGGCGGTATGCTCACTAACTACAAAACCATTCGCGCGTCTATCCGTCGTTTGTCTGAGTTAACCGCTCAAAGCCAAGACGGTACTTTCTTAAAACTGACAAAGAAAGAAGCTTTAATGCGCTCACGTGATATGGAAAAACTCGAGCGTTCTATTGGTGGTATCAAAAACATCAATGGTTTGCCAGATGCACTGTTCATCATCGACGTTGACCACGAGCGTATCGCAATTCAAGAAGCTAACAAACTTGGCATTCCGGTTATCGGTGTAGTGGATACCAACAGCAACCCAGAAGGTGTTGACTATGTTATCCCAGGTAACGACGACGCCATCCGCGCTATCAAGTTGTACGCACAAGCTGTTGCTGATGCTTGTTTGGAAGGTTCTAAATCAGTTTCTGCTGTACCTAACAAAGATGAGTACGTAGCAGCTGAAGGCAGCGCTGAGTAAATTCAGCTGTAGCTTTGCTTAACGTAAGAAGGGGGCTATGCCCCCTTTTTGCCTCACTGAATGTGTAACTTTAATTGAGGAATAATCCATGTCAGCTGTGACTCCTGCACTGGTAAAAGAACTGCGCGACCGTACTGGTTTGGGCATGATGGAATGTAAAAAAGCCCTTGGCGAAGCCAACGGTGATGTAGATTTGGCCATTGAAAACCTGCGTAAAGTATCTGGCTTGAAAGCCGCTAAAAAAGAAGGCCGCACGGCAGCCGACGGCGTTGTTGCGGTTAAAGTTGCTCCAGACAACAGCTACGCGGTAGCTGTAGAAGTTAACTCTGAAACTGACTTCGTTGCGCGTGATGCGGGCTTCTTGGCATTCGTAAACTCAGTGGTAGACAAAGCTTTCGCAACCAAAGAAACAGACGTAGCAGCATTAACTGCTGGCGAGTTGGAAGCGGCGCGTGAAGCCTTGGTTCAAAAAATCGGCGAGAAAATCAGTGTGCGTCGCGTAAGTTTGTTGGAAGGCGGCGTGGTAAGCGGCTACTTGCACTTGAACAGCCGTATCGCGGTGTTGGTGCAATTGGAAGGTGGTAACGACGAAGTAGGTAAAGACATCGCTATGCACGTAGCGGCAGTTAACCCAACGGTCGTAAGTTCTGACCAAATGTCACCAGAAGTGGTAGAGAAAGAAAAGGAAATCATCCGCGCTCAACCAGATATGGCTGGTAAGCCATCTGAAATTGTTGAGAAGATGATTGTCGGTCGTATCAACAAGTTCTTGAAAGAAAGCAGCTTGGTTGATCAACCTTTCGTCAAAAACCCAGAGTTGACTGTTGCGCAATATGCTAAAACGGCTGGCGCAGTGGTTAAGAGCTTTGTGCGTTTAGAAGTTGGTCAGGGCATCGAAAAAGAAGTCGTAGACTTCGCTGCTGAAGTTGCTGCCCAAGTTGCCGCTACTAAAGCGTAACAAGGTAGATTTTACCAAGGTGTAATTAGCGCGCTAATAAGCCTTCAAAACCCGCACTGGGCAACTTGTGCGGGTTTTTTTATGGGGAGTTTTGTAGTTGGGGTTTACGCTGTTTTGCGTTTATGTTTGTTGTAATACATAGATATGTCGGCTTTTTCAAACAGTACATGCGGTTCAGTGCTGTCATCCGGGTAGAGTGCCAGCCCTATACTGGCTGATAGGGGTAAGGTGCTGCCGTCGAGTTGGAAGGGTGCATCAATGGCTTCCTGTAGGCGCTTGATTTGATGTTTGGTCGCGTCGCGGCTTTCGACAGGACACAGAATAATGGCGAACTCATCACCGCCCAGTCGGGCTACAGTATCGGCGCGGCGGGTGGTTTGGAGCATGCGATTGGCTAATTCCTGAATACAGGTATCGCCAACTCGGTGGCCGCGAGTGTCGTTGATGCTTTTTAGGTTGTCCATATCCACAACCAGAACCGCTATGTGATTTTTCTGACGCTCTGCAACGAGTAATGTTTTGCGTAAGCGGTCAAAGAAAAGGCTGCGATTAGCCAGCCCCGTGAGAGAGTCGTGAGTGGCGCGGTGATACAGCTCTTGCATGGCTTGTGTTGTGGTGTGAGTGGCGTGGTACATAGTCGCACCAATCAGATCAGCCATCAGCGCCAACACTTGAATATCCATTTTGGTGAAGCCGTTGGGTTGCGCGGAAATCACTTTCATCACGCCAACGGTTTCGTGCAAAAAGTTTAGCGGTACCGCAATCATCGAGCGTAAACCGACTTGACGGCAAGCGGCTTGATCGACGCGTGGATCGTTTTGACTGTCTTCACAGTACAGAATTTTGTGTTGTTCTACGCATAATCCTGAAAGACTGCCTTTGCGCGGTAGTCGAAGCCCCAGTTGTAATTGTGTTATACCGGTTACTGCTCGGTATACCATCTCATCATCTTCAACTAGTTCAACCACAGCTCCGGCGGCTTTTGTCAGCTCTTGCGTTTTAATGCAGACGCGTGTCATCACCTCGCCAAGATCTAGGCCGGCTTTAACAATCTCCGTTTGGGTGTTGATGATATCGAGCAGGATCTCCTGCGACGGTAATTCGGCGAAGGGGTGGGCGCTCATGAGTCGATCCTCCCTTGCTTTGATGCCGTGAATGGGAATCTGAATTATTAAATTGTAGACAGATTCGGGAATTTTGATGCTTTATTTTAGGTTTTTCTGTTGCTCGATCTAAAGCCTGGTCCGCACTAAAACTGCTCAGTATCACTGGCGGCTTTTATGCTTCAGCATCATTTTAAACGCTGATACTGAGCAATTTGAGTAATGTAAAGCGCTTCATTATGGCTCCCTGTAGGTCGGGTTGATTTGTAAAGGTATTAGCTCTCTGAGAAGCCTAGCTCAAATACGTCAGACAGTTTGGTTTTCTTTGATGGCACATAAAGCTTGGTTGTCTATGGTTGAGTGATTTTATAGGGCGGTAAGGAATCGTTTTAATGGTCCACCTCAAATGTGGATTTTTCTGGTAAACTGCCGCGATTTTTTTGAACTCTGGTTGAGTGGCCAGAGTAACTCGCTAACTCATTGTTTGGAGAGCATTTATGTCCAGCCCAAGGGATAAAAAGTACAAGCGCATTTTGCTAAAGCTCAGTGGTGAGGAGCTTATGGGGACAGAAGGTTTTGGTATAGATCCGAAAGTTCTCGATAAAATGGCGTTGGAAATTGGTCAGTTGGTTGGTATTGGTGTGCAAGTTGGGTTGGTCATTGGTGGTGGCAACCTGTTTCGTGGTGCAGCCTTAAGTGCAGCAGGCCTGGATCGCGTAACCGGCGATCATATGGGTATGTTGGCAACGGTCATGAATGCCTTGGCGATGCGCGATGCCTTGGAGCGCTCTAATATTTCTTCACGTGTTATGTCCGCCATTCCTATGAGCGGTGTGGTCGAACATTACGATCGCCGCCGCGCAGTGCGTTTCCTCAATTCGGGTGAAGTGGTTATTTTCGCTGCGGGTACAGGTAACCCGTTTTTTACCACTGATTCTGCCGCCTGTTTGCGCGGTATTGAAGTGGATGCGGATATTGTCCTCAAAGCTACTAAAGTTGACGGCGTTTATACCGCTGACCCGAAGAAAGATCCAACGGCAACAAAATATGATCGCTTATCCTATGATGAAGTCTTGGATAAAAAATTAGGTGTAATGGATTTGACGGCCATTTGTTTGTGCCGCGAACACGATATGCCTGTCCGGGTGTTCCGCATGAATAAAGCTGGAGCATTGTTGAATATTGTAGTCGGCAGTAATGAAGGCACGTTGATCGAAGAGGAAAAAAGCCATGATTAATGACATTAAAAAAGACGCTGAAGCGCGGATGAAAAAAGCGGTTGAAGCTATGGTCAATCACTTTAGTAAAATCCGTACTGGTCGCGCGCACCCAAGTATTCTGGATGGCATCGTGGTGAATTACTACGGTACTGAAACCCCTTTGAGCCAGCTTGCTAACATTAATGTGGAAGATGCGCGCACTCTGTCAATTAGCCCTTGGGAGCGCAACTTGGTGCCTGAAATTGAAAAGGCGATCATGAAATCTAATCTAGGCATTAATCCCTCGACCAATAATGGTTTGATTCGTCTTCCGCTGCCGATGTTGACAGAAGAGACACGTAAAAATTTCATCAAGCAAGCGCGAGCTGAGGCTGAAAATGGCCGCGTATCAGTACGCAATGTGCGCCGCGATGTATTGGGCGATGTAAAAGCTTTATTGAAAGATAAAGCTATCAGTGAAGACGATGATCGTCGTGCTCAAGATGAAATTCAGAAAATCACCGATAAATACATTGCAGAAGTGGATAAAGCGTTGGCTGCCAAAGAAGTGGATTTGATGGCTGTTTAACGGTGGTTTACCAACGACTGGCTCGCTGAAAATGGCGAGCCAGTTTGTTTTTCGGCCCAAGAAAAACATCTACAGAAATACAAAAAATTAAACATCAAAAATAACATTGAATGAGTTTGCAGCTGCAGCTTTAGTTCAATGCGGAGCCAAGCAGTGCCTGAGAATCAACTTCGCCATGTCGCTATCATTATGGACGGTAACAATCGCTGGGCTAAACAGCGCGGCTTAGCGGGCGTTGCAGGTCATAAGGTGGGTGTTGAGCGCATCCGCGATGCCATGACTGCCTGTGAAGAAATTGGTGTAGAAGTTCTTACCGTGTTTGCCTTCAGCAGTGAAAACTGGAAGCGCCCTCCGTTGGAAGTTGAAGCACTTATGTCGCTGTTTCAGCTGTATCTTAAAAATGAAGCCAAAGCCTTAAAGAAAAAAGGTGTGCGCTTGCGCGTCATTGGCAATCGTGCGCGTTTCAGCAAAGGTATTCAAAATGCCATTGTGGATGCCGAAGCGCTTACGAAAGACGGCAAGATGACCCTAGTGATTGCTGCTGATTATGGTGGTCGTTGGGATATAGCTCAGGCCGCAAAAAAAATGGCGCTTGATGTTAAGGACGGGCGTGTTGAGGCCGCTGACATTGATGAAGACCTTCTAGACCAATACACATCATTAGCAGATTTGCCGGCGCTGGATTTGCTCATTCGCACGGGTGGCGAAGTGCGCATCAGTAATTTTTTACTGTGGCAGTGCGCTTACGCCGAACTCTTTTTTAGCGATAAGCTCTGGCCGGATTTTGACGGTAACGAGCTCAAACGCGCAGCGGCGGCGTTTCATGAGCGTCAGCGCCGTTTTGGTATGACTGGTGATCAAATAGAAGCGGGGGCAACCCATGCTTAAGCAGCGTATTTATACGGCATTAGTGCTGACCACTGTTTTTTTGCTGGCTCTTTTCGGTTTATCCGCTGCTAATTTTTCGTGGTTTGTCGGTGCAGTGGTCGTTGTTGGGGCTTGGGAGTGGGCGAATCTATCGTCTTTTAGTGCTGGCTGGCAGCGAGGGGTATATACCCTTCTAATTGCAGGGATATTGATTGATGTAGCCTGCTACATCGGCTTGTTCGCTGTTAATCCTCAATTAGATTTAGGCTTTACGCGTTTAATTTTGCTCGTCGCATGTGGTTGGTGGGCAGCGGCATTATTGCTGGTGCAAGGTTATCCCTCTAGTGCTTTGTTATGGGGGCATCCGGTGGTGCGCCTGCTAATGGGGGTATTGGTCTTGGTGCCCACTTGGTTGGCGTTGGTGTACGTGCGCTTTCAGCCACAGGGTGCATGGTTGGTATTGATGATTGTTGCCATAGTCGCTGCCGCCGATACAGGTGGGTATTTTACAGGACGTAAATTCGGTAAGCGTAAGTTGGCACAAGCTGTGAGTCCGGGAAAAACACTGGAAGGTTTCGCTGGTGGTTTAGCTTCCAATATGTTGTTGGCTATCGTGATTGCCTGGTTAAGTGACAGCAGTTTGTGGTTATTGTTGGCTATTGTAGTCCCTACAAGTTTATTTTCGGTATTAGGTGATTTACTGGAAAGCATGGTGAAGCGCCACGCTGGTGTGAAAGACAGTGGTGTGATTCTGCCGGGACATGGCGGTATTTTGGATCGTGTAGACAGTATTACGGCTGCAGCACCCGTATTTGCGTTGGCGTTATTGGCCAGCGGCTGGGCTGTAGGTCATTAGTATGGGACTACAGCAGGTTACTATTCTCGGTGCCACTGGCTCCATCGGCGTAAGTACCTTGGATGTGTTGGCGCGCCACGCAGAGCGCTATGGCGTGTTCGCACTTACGGCTGATCGCAAATGGCAGTTGTTAGCCATGCAATGTTTGCAGCATAACCCTCGCTACGCGGTATTGAATGATCCTAACGCTGCCAGTTTGCTGCGCGAGGCGCTGGTTCAGCAGGGCTGCAAGACAGAGGTTTTAGTGGGTGTTGATGCCCTTGCTCACGTGGCCGCCCACTCCGATGTGCACGTGGTTATGGCAGCTATTGTTGGCGCTGCTGGATTGCTGCCCACGCTCGCTGCGGTTCAATCCGGTAAGAAGGTGCTCTTGGCGAACAAGGAAGCTTTGGTGATGGCCGGTGGTTTATTTACCCGTGCCGTAGCGGAGCACGGTGCCACGCTCTTGCCTATCGACAGCGAACACAATGCGATTTTTCAGTGTTTGCCCAATCATCGCGCCGATTATTTGGTGGATGGTTTGCATTCCAGTGGGGTGCGCAAAATTTTATTAACGGCCTCTGGTGGGCCATTTCGCAATACCCCGATTGCGGATCTTCAGCATGTAACGCCGGAACAAGCCTGTGCGCACCCCAACTGGAGTATGGGACAAAAAATTTCGGTGGATTCTGCCACTATGCTTAACAAGGGTTTGGAGCTGATTGAAGCTTGTTGGCTCTTTAATGCGCAACCCAATCAGGTACAGGTGGTCATTCATCCACAGAGCGTCATTCATTCGATGGTTGAATACGTGGATGGCTCGGTGTTGGCGCAACTCGGTAACCCTGATATGCGCACCCCTATCGCGCATGCGCTGGCGTGGCCTGAGCGCATTGCCTCAGGTGTTGCCAGTCTAGATATCATCGCCACCGCGCGGTTGGATTTTGCCGCTCCGGATTATCAGCGTTTTCCCTGTTTGCGTTTGGCGCAGCAGGCCGCCGCGCGTGGTGCCACTGCACCCACTATTTTAAATGCTGCCAATGAAATTGCGGTGGCCGCATTTTTGGCGCGTCAGATTCGCTTTGACCAGATTGCGCAGGTTATCGCTAGCGTGTTGGATAAGCAGGAAGTGGTTGAACCTGACTCTTTGGCGTTAGTTATTGATTGTGATCAGACGGCTCGTAATCTGGCTCGGTCGATAATTGCGAGGCTTTAGCTAAAGGCTGAGATATGTATATGGAACTGATTCGCTCGATTCCCTCATTTTTGGTGGCCATTATTATTCTGGTCACCTTTCATGAATTTGGTCATTTTTATGTGGCACGCTTATGCGGAGTAAGAGTGCTGCGTTTTTCGTTCGGTTTCGGCAAGGTTCTGTGGCGACGTTACGACAATCAGGGCACTGAATACACCTTTTCGGCGTTACCCTTTGGTGGCTATGTCAAAATGCTCGATGAGCGCGATGGTGAAGTGCCTGTTGAGTTATTGGCGCAATCCTTTACCCGTAAACCCATCTGGCAGCGCATGGCGATTATACTGGCCGGCCCAGTGGCTAATTTGATATTGGCTATCGCTTTATTTTGGGTGTTGTTGTTATTCGGGGAGTCAGGGTTGATTCCAGTGGTCGGTAAGGTTGAGTCTGGTTCAATTGCCGCCGCCGCTGGCTTGGAAGTTGGGCAGGAGATTGTTGCCGTGGATGGCGACCCCACTCCTACTGAGCAGGTGCTCGCGCAGCATTTGATAGCACGATTGGGTGAATCTGGTCCCATCCGCTTTGTTGTTAAATACCCACAATCTAATTTGCAGTATGAACAAGAAGCGCTATTGGATAAATGGTTACAGGGTGAAAAGGATCCAGATCCCATCAAAGGTTTGGGTTTGGAGATGGCTATGCCATTGGAGCCGATAGTAGGTAGCGTAGTGCCTACTGGCGCTGGCGCCCGTGCCGGTTTTAAGGTGGGTGATCGCCTGCAAAAAGCCGATGAACAAGTAATTGTTGATTGGCGTGATTGGTTTAATTATGTGCGCGCACATCCTAGCAAACTTATCGCGGTCGAGATTAAGCGCAATGACACCGTGATAAGTTTACAAGTGACACCGGAATCTTTTGAGGAAAAGGGTGTCTCTTATGGGCGCGTTGGCATGTTATCCCAACCTCCAGCAGAAAAATTGTTCCGCAATTATGACTATTCGGTGACGGGTGCGCTGTTTACAGGTATAAAACGCACCTGGGATACCTCCGGATTTGTGCTTTTATCGGTCAAAAAGCTAATCCTTGGTGAAATTTCCACAAAAAACTTGAGTGGACTCATCAGCATTGCTAAGGTGGCCGGCTCTTCGGCGCAGAATGGTTTAAAGAGCTTTGTGGGTTTTATCGCCCTGCTCAGTGTTTTTCTGGGGGTGTTCAACCTTTTGCCTGTGCCCGTTTTAGATGGCGGGCATTTGGTATATCTGACGTTGGAACTGATTCGGGGTAAACCTGTCTCGGAAAAGATACAGATGTTGGGTTTCCAGCTAGGGCTGATGTTGGTCGTCAGCTTGAGCGTGTTGGCCATGTACAACGATATTACGCGGTTGTAGGGGCAAGAGTCCTTCGGCCATGATGAATTCTTATTATTAGATCAGACGATATGAAGCGAGTTTCAATGCGATTTTTCTGTTGCTTAATGGTATTGCTCACGTCTTTAGCGGTGCAAGCTCAATCCCAAACTTTTCGTATTAGTGATATTCGCGTAGAAGGGCTTCAACGTGTTTCGGCCGGCACCGTGTTTACGGCGTTACCGGTGCGTGTGGGCGACTCTGTTACGCAAGCTGATATTCAAAATGCTACTCGTGAACTTTTTAAAGTGGGGTTCTTTGCGGATGTTGCTATTCAGCGCGATGGCGACGTATTGGTTCTTGTGCTGAAAGAGCGTCCCGCCATTAACAAAATTGAGCTTGAAGGCAATAAAGCCATCAAGAGTGAAAATTTGATGGATAGTTTGAAGAAAAACAATCTATCGGAAGGCCAAATTTTCCAGCGTGCAACTCTAGAGGGCATCACCCAAGCTTTGCAGCGCGAATATATTGCCCAGGGTCGTTATGGTGCTACAGTAAAAATTGAAATAGAAGATTTACCGCGTAATCAAGTAAAAGTAAAAGTAAAAATCAGCGAGGGCGCAGTCGCTCGTATTAAGCAAATTAATATTATTGGCAATAAAGCGTTTGCCGACCGTGATTTATTGGATTTGCTTGAATTACACACATCTGGAATGTGGTCGTGGATTACCGGCAACGATAAATACTCCAAAGAAAAGATGAAAGGCGATTTGGAAAAAATCGAATCCTATTACATGGATCGCGGTTATCTTGCTTTTAAAGTGGATTCATCGCAAATTTCATTAAGCCCCGATAAGTCGCAAATATTTATCACTATTAACGTAACAGAAGGTGATATTTACCGTGTTAATGATGTGCAATTGGCAGGAGATCCGGTTATTGACCCTGCAATTTTGCGTCAGTTTTTGCTGGTCAAACAGGGGCAAATTTTTTCACAAATTTTAATGACCACAACATCTGAAGCTTTGACTCAGCGTCTGGGTAATGAAGGTTATACCTTTGCCAAAGTTGAAGGTATGCCAGAAAAAAATGAAGCGGATAAAACTGTAAAAGTGACCTTCTTTATTGAACCCGGTAAGCGCGCTTATGTAAACCGAATTAACTTTAAAGGAAATACGAAGACTATTGATGAGGTTTTACGCCGTGAAATGCGTCAGATGGAAGGCGGTTCGGCGTCTACTGCGCAAATCGATAACTCTAAGGTACATTTGGAGCGCTTAGGCTACTTTAAAGAAGTTAAAGTGGATACCAAAGAGGTCCCTGGCTCTGCTGATAAAGTTGACGTTAACTACACCGTTGAAGAACAACCCTCGGGAAGCATGAGTTTGTCAGTAGGATATGCTCAGTATTCTGGTTTCATGTTTACGGCGGGTATTCAGCAAACCAACTGGTTTGGTACAGGTAAGCAAATAGGTTTTAACTTTAGTCGCAACCGTTATCAAACGGGCTATAGCCTTAACTATAACGACCCTTACTTTACACCAGATGGCATTAGCCGTGGTTACAGTGTTTATTATCAGTCAAGTAATTACGGTGCCTACAATATTACCCCCTATAGCACCAATATTTATGGCGGTAAGTTAACTTTTGGTTATCCCATTTCTGAAGTTGAGCGTATAGGTTTTGATATAGGCGTACGTAATTTGCAGGTAATTACTACACCTTACTCGTCGCAAGAGATCGCCCGTTCTCCAGCCTTCAATAATGGCCAATATTACGATTCCTCTAATGGGTTTATTGATAGTTATATTACACAAACCCAATACGAAGATTTACAGGCTCGACTTGCTGATGGTCAAGATTATTTAAATAGTATGTATCCAACAACAAACCAAAAATTGACGGATGCTATGTTTGGTCCAAAAGGGTTTCTGGATCTCTATGGAAATACGTTTAATGATGCGGTTGCCAATATTTACTGGATGAAATCAACGCTTAACCGTGGTGTGTTGCCTGATCGCGGTGCTTCTCAGCGCATCTCGGTTGAAGCAACTTTACCTGCCGGTGATCTGGAATATTACAAACTTGATTATCAAGGGCAATTCTTCACGCCTTTGAGTAGAAGTTTAACCTTGCGTGTTCATGGTCGCGTTGGCTTTGCGGATACTTACGGTAAAACAGATCGGTTACCATTCTTCGAGAATTTCTACGGCGGTGGTTTTGGTTCAGTGCGTGGATTTGAGCGTAACTCATTGGGACCTCGTACTTCCGTAACACAATCTGCCTTGGTGCAAGATACGGTTTGGGATGACTACAACGGTAATGGTATACAAGATCCGGGTGAGGTTTCTAAACCAGCTTTAGTATTGTGTGACAATGTAACTACGTCATTAACTTGTATTTATGATGTCAAAACTGGTCAGTTTAGAAATGCAAGCGTTGGGAAAGTAGTTACTAATTTAGGACAAGAATATACTCGAAGCTTGTCTTCCTTTGGCGGTAACGCGATTGTTGAAGGCGGTGCGGAAATTCTATTCCCTCTGCCATTTATTAAAGATCAACGCTCTCTACAAACGACTTTATTTTTGGATGCGGGTAATGTATTTGATACGCATTGTAGTGCCGAGCAGCGGAACTGTTTTGACCTGAGTGCCGACCAAATTAAAGCATCTGTCGGGTTTGGTTTGACATGGATCTCCAGTTTTGGTCCCATGACCTTTAGTTTGGCCAAACCAATTAGTAAGCAAGATCAGTATGATAGACACAAGATTTTTGATTTTAGTTTGGGTCAAACGTTCTAATGAGCGACGCATTGCTAAGATGAATAATAATTTTTTAATGAGTGTTTAATTTTATTTTAAGAGGAAAATGATTGTGAACCTGACCCAAAAATTGGTGGCTGCTGCCGCACTGTGCATGATGTCAGCAGTTAGTTTTGCTGAAGGCAAAATTGCTGTAATCAACCCAGAAGGTGCCATTTTATCTACTGCAGTTGCCAAAGCAAAATTTGATAAATTAGAGAAAACACCTGACTATGCAGCTACCAAAGCTAAATTAGATGGCATTTCTTCTGATATTAAAAACTTACAAGAAGGCTACAAAAAAGACGGCATGACTTGGTCTCCTGAAAAGAAAGAAGAGAGCGAGAAAAAAATGCAAAGCTTGACGCAGGACTATCAATTCAATTTGAAAAAACTGCAAACTTCACGTCAAGAAATTGCGCAAGCTGTGGGCGAAGAGTTGGGTCAGAAATATCAAGCCGCACTAAAACAAGTCGTCGATACAGACAAAATTGGTTTGTTATTGAGTCCTCAGGCTGTGTTGTTTGCTACGCCTGATTACGATATCACGGCTAAAGTAACTGATTTGATCAATAAGGCTAAGTAATTAGTGTGTCTAACACCCAAGCTTATTTTAGCTTAGCTGAACTAGCTCAGCGCATTGGCGCTGAGCTAGTTGGCGACCCTCAACACAAGATTTATTCGCTGGCGACACTCCAGTCTGCAACACCGCAACAGCTCAGTTTTATTGCTAATCCTGCTTATAAAAAATATCTCACTGGCACTCATGCTGGTGCCGTTATTGTGCATCCTGATTTGGCCGCAGACGTGTTAGGTAATAAATTGATTGTGCCGAATCCCTACCTTTGCTATGCGCAATTGACACCCCTATTTAACGCCTATCTAGATCATCCTACTGGTATAGACTCAAGCGCGTTTATCGGCCGCAATTGCGTGCTTGGCAGTGGTATTTCCATTCATGCTCATGCGGTTTTAGCTGATGGCGTAGTAGTGGGTGATGGAGCCGTGATTGGTGCCGGTTCTTATGTAGGTGCGGATACAATCATAGGTGCTAGAACCAAGCTCTATGCCAATGTTAGTGTTTATCATGGTGTCACTATTGGCAGTGATTGCGTTTTGCACAGTGGCTGTGTGATAGGTGCCGATGGTTTTGGTTTCTCACCGTCATCGCAGGGCTGGGTAAAAATCCACCAGCTTGGCGGGGTGATACTGGGAAATAGAGTAGAAATCGGGGCTAATACCACGATTGATCGTGGTGCCTTGGATAATACCTTCATTGACGATGGCGTAATTATCGATAATTTGGTGCAAATTGGTCATAATGTGCGGCTTGGTAAAAACACTGCCATTGCGGCTCATACCGCTATTGGTGGCAGCACCAGTATTGGCGATAACTGCACTATTGCAGGCGCTGTGGCAATTGCCGGCCATTTAACGCTGGTGGATAAAGTCCATATTACTGGTATGAGTATGGTCTCGGCCTCCATTGATGAGGCGGGCTCTTATTCCTCGGGTGTGCCCTTGGGGCCTACCAAAGAGTGGCGTAGAAATGCAGCGCGCTTCCGTCAATTAGATAGTTTGGCGAATCGTTTAATTAAATTAGAGCGACGCCCTAAAGACGAATAACCTTGAATGATGGCTCTGCCTTTATTCACCCCTTGAATTTTTAACTGCTACTTTAAGGCCATTTACTATGATGGATGTCAACGAAATACGTGAATATTTACCGCATCGCTACCCGTTTTTATTGGTAGATAGAGTGGTGGAATTAGTTGAAGGTGAATCCATTGTTGCCTACAAAAACATCACAGTAAACGAAGAAGTGTTTAATGGCCATTTTCCGCAAAACCCAGTATTTCCCGGTGTGATGATCATTGAAGCTATGGCGCAAGCCTCTGGCATTCTCGGTTTTAAAACCATGAATAAAAAGCCACAAGATGGTTCAATTTATTTGTTCGCCGGCGTGGATGATGTGCGCTTCAAACGTCAAGTTATTCCCGGTGACCGCCTGCAATTAGAGTCGCGCGTCATCTCTGAAAAGCGTGGTATTTGGAAGTTTGAATGCAGGGCGACTGTCGATGGTGTCCTTGCGGCATCAGCGACTATCCTCTGCGCAGATCGCAAAGTCTAATGGCGATTTTTATGTCGTCGCGCCACTTATTTTAGTACCCGTAACGAGATTCTATTTTGATCGACTCAAGTGCAATTATTCACCCCAGTGCAAAATTAGCGCCCGATGTAGAAGTTGGCCCCTGGTCGATTATTGGGCCGGATGTGGAAATTGGTGCGGGTACCGTGGTTGCCTCTCACGTGGTGATCAAAGGCCCTACGGTGATAGGTAAACATAATCGCATTTTTCAATTTTCCTCCGTGGGTGAAGATACCCCCGATTTAAAATACAAAGGTGAACCTACACGTTTAGTCATTGGCGATCACAACGTGATCCGCGAAGGTGTGACAATTCATCGCGGCACCGTTCAGGATCGCAGTGAAACCACTATCGGTAATCACAACTTAATTATGGCTTATGTGCATGTTGGGCACGACAGTGTGATAGGTAATCACTGTATTTTGGTCAACAATACTGCTTTAGCCGGCCATGTACATATTGATGATTGGGCCATTCTGAGCGGCTATACGCTCGTGCATCAATTTTGCAAAATTGGCGCGCACAGTTTTACCGGTATGGGCACAGCGGTTGGTAAAGATATTCCCGCGTATGTCATGGTGACGGGAAATCCGGCAGAAGCTAAAAGTATCAATACCGAAGGGTTGCGCCGCCGTGGTTTTACCAGCGACGATATTGCGGCTATCACTAAGGCTTATAAACTGATTTATCGTCGCGGATTAACCATCGACGAAGCCGTGGCACAAATTGAAATGCTTTTACCTGAATGCCACGCTCTCGGTGTATTAATTGATTCCATAAAAAGTTCAACCCGCGGGATTGTTCGATAAGAATTATTACAATAAAAAGATAGTTTTAGTTGGGGGCTTAAAGATGGAACGTATACACATAGGCATAGTTGTTGGCGAGGCCTCTGGCGATATTCTTGGTGCGGCCTTAATGGTGGAATTGCGCCGCCACTTTCCCCATGCAGAATTTTCTGGCATCGGCGGGCCACGTATGTTGGCTCAGGGATTTCACTCCTATTTTCCACAAGATCGTTTGGCCGTTATGGGGATTATCGAACCCTTGAAACGTTTGCCGGAACTGTTGCGCATTCGCAAGTTTTTACGCGAGCATTTTATTGTCAATCCACCGGCTGTTTTTATTGGTATCGATTCGCCTGACTTCACCATTTCGCTCGAAGGTTCGTTAAAAGTAAAAGGTATTAAGACGGTTCACTATGTCAGTCCATCGGTCTGGGCGTGGCGACAAAAGCGCGTGTTTAAAATTGCCAAGTCGGTAGATTTAATGCTGACGTTGTTGCCGTTTGAGTCTGCGTTTTACGAAAAGCACAATGTCCCCGTAGAGTTTGTTGGGCATCATTTGGCAGATGAAATTCCCGAAAATGTCGATAAGTTTCAGGCGCGCCGTGAGCTGGGTATTCCTGAACATGCGCGCGTAGTTGCACTTTTACCCGGCAGTCGCGCCAGTGAAGTAGAACGTATGGGCGGTTTGTTTATGAGTGCCGCGGTCTTCTGCTTGGAGCAAGACCCAGGGTTATTATTCTATATTCCAGCAGCTAACTCCGATCGCTACCGTCAATTGCATTTGCAGTTAAATGATTATGTGGATTTTCCGCTGCAACTATTTAACGGCAATTCACAACAAGTTATGGCTGCTGCGGATGTTGTACTGCTTGCGTCAGGCACGGTTGCCTTGGAAGCTATGTTGCTGAAAAAACCCATGGTGGTTGCGTACAAAATGGCAAGCTTAACTTACCGTATTTTTTCGTGGTTAATTAAGGTTCCATTTATTTCTTTGCCCAACTTGTTGGCCAATAAAGCGCTTGTGCCTGAACTTATTCAGGATGACGCCACACCACAAAAACTCAGTTCGGCAGTTATGCACTATTTTGAAAATCCAGAAGAGTCTCAAGCATTGTGCAATACCTTTGCTGAAATGCATTCTGTGTTGAAACGCAAGGCCAGTGAACGCGCCGCCGATGCCATTGCTAAGTTGATTAATCAGCCTAATCTTTATTAAAACCGGCCGGAGTTATCGGATGCTCGATCCCTTTATTTGTGCCTATCAAGGCGTCTTGTTGGCCGGCTGCGATGAAGTAGGGCGCGGCCCATTAGCGGGCGATGTTGTGGCGGCAGCGGTGATTCTCGATCCTGACAATCCAATTGTGGGATTGGATGACTCTAAAAAACTCACCGAAAAAAAACGTGAATTGCTCTTCGACGAAATTAAACTTAAAGCCAAAAGCTGGTGCATTGCGCGCGCTTCAGTGGCAGAAATTGACAAGCTCAATATTCTGCAGGCTAGTTTGTTGGCTATTACTCGCGCGGTACAAGGGCTGCATATTCAACCGGAATATGTATTGGTGGATGGCAATAAATTACCCCAATGGAATTACACTGCCGAAGCTGTTGTAAAAGGTGATAGCCGTGTTGCTGCAATTAGCGCGGCATCGATTTTGGCAAAAGTGCTACGTGATCGCGAAATGGTAGAACTTGATAAACAATACCCCGGTTATGGATTGGCAGACCACAAAGGATATCCTACGAAGGTGCATATGGATGCATTGGATAAATTAGGCATCACACCGATTCATCGTACTTCTTATGCGCCGGTGCGTGCAAAAATAGAACAGATGAAATTATTTTAAGATAGGAAATGTTTCGGTATTTTTATGAGTAATATTTGCGCTGCGGATTTACATCATTTAAAACCCGGTAAGCGCGTACTGCTGAAATCATTCAATGGCAGTCTGATCGCGCCGCAGGATACAAAGTCTTCAGCGAATTACTGGCTACTGATTGGTAGCAAAGCGGTTGTCAGTGAACCCAATGCTGGTGAGCGTGTGTTGGTTAGCTTTGAGCGAGATTTATTGCAGTTAGGCTTGACTAGTCACGATGCGTTGCCGAATTCACTACGTGTTTTAGTCAGCGATTTAAAATTTATTTGCCGTTATTAAATTTTGTAGGACTTTGTCATACCACTGGCGTATGACAATAAAAATCCCCCACTCCCAATTATTGAACCATCATGACTGCAAATTTTGTCCATTTACGTTTGCACACCGAATTCTCGCTCGTCGATAGTTTAGTGCGCATAAAAAAACTGGTGAAGCGCGTTGCTGAGCTGGATATGCCCGCATGTGGTATCAGTGATCAATGTAATTTTTATGGCTTAATTAAATTTTATAAAGCGGCACAAGGTGCCGGTATTAAGCCTATTATCGGCAGCGATTTTTGGGTTGCTAGCAGTGACAGTGAAGGCAAGCCAACGCTACTCACACTGTTTGCTATGAACAACACTGGCTACAAAAATATCATTGAATTAATTTCGCGAGGGTGGCGTCAAGGGCAACAACAAGGTGTGGCCTATGTGCAGCGTGAATGGGTCAGCGAATTTAGCGAAGGTGTTATAGCTTTATCGGGTGGTAAGTTTGGCGATATAGGCATGTCATTGCTGGCGGGTCGTAATGCGCAAGCGCAAGAGGTTTTGCAGGCATGGATGCAGGATTTCCCCAATCGCTTTTATTTGGAGTTACAGCGCACGGGACGTGAAAATGATGAAAGTTATTTACACTCGGCGGTGGAGCTTGCTGAAAAATTTTCCTGCCCTGTAGTTGCGACTAACGACGTCCGTTTCATTGGTAAAGATGAATTTGAAGTGCATGAAGCACGGGTATGTATCAGTGAGGGGCGCACGCTGGATGATCCGCGCCGCGAACGCCGCTACAGCGATCAACAATATTTGCGCACTGCCGATGAAATGACGGAATTGTTTAGCGATATTCCAGAGGCCTTGGAAAATACACTGGAAATTGCGAAACGTTGCACTGTCGATATTCAAATGGGCAAATACTTTTTGCCCGAGTACCCCATTCCTGATGGTTTAACCGAAGCCGATTTTTTTCGCAAAATTACCCAAGAGGGGTTAGAAGAACGCCTCGATCGTATTTTAGATAAGTCTGCTGCTGATTATGCTGCGCGCCGCCAAGTTTACGACGACCGTTTAACATTTGAGTTGGATATTATTATCCAAATGGGTTTCCCCGGTTACTTCCTTATCGTGATGGACTTTATTCAGTGGGCCAAAGATCATGATATTCCGGTAGGCCCAGGGCGTGGTTCGGGTGCGGGATCGCTGGTGGCTTACTCGTTAAAAATTACCGATCTAGATCCACTTGAATACGATTTGCTGTTCGAGCGTTTTTTGAATCCAGAACGTGTGTCTATGCCTGACTTCGATATCGATTTCTGCATGGATAATCGCGATAAAGTAATTTCTTACGTGGCCGACAATTATGGGCGCGATGCGGTAAGTCAAATTATTACCTTCGGAACCATGGCTGCTAAAGCGGTGGTGCGCGACGTGGCGCGCGTGCAAGGAAAATCCTACGGCCTTGCCGATAAACTTTCAAAAATGATTCCGCCAACGCCGGGCATGACACTCGCTCAAGCATTGGAAGAGGAGCCGCAATTAAAAGAGTTTATCGCTGTGGATGGTGATGCCGGCGAAATTTGGGAAATGGCTGTGCAGCTCGAAGGGCTCACGCGTAACGTGGGTAAGCACGCGGGTGGTGTGGTGATTGCACCCACTAAGCTCACCGATTTTGCGCCGCTGTTTTGCGATGAAACCGGTAGTGGTTTGGTTACTCAGTTTGATAAAGGTGATGTGGAAGAAGCTGGCTTGGTGAAGTTTGACTTCCTCGGCTTGCGCACGCTCACCATTATCGATTGGGCGCGCATTATGATCGACAAGCAGCGCCTTAAAAAAGGCGAAGCACCTTTGGATATTAGTGCTATTCCGCTCGATGATGCCAAAACATTTACACTGCTTAAACGCGCTGAAACCACAGCTGTATTTCAGCTTGAATCGCGTGGCATGAAAGATTTGATCAAGCGTTTGCAGCCAGACAATATTGAAGACTTAATTGCATTGGTGGCGCTTTTCCGTCCTGGGCCTTTGGAATCGGGCATGGTGGATGACTTTATCAATCGTAAACACGGCCGTGCGCAAGTCGCTTATCCCGATGCAAAGTTTCAACATCACACGTTAAAACCAGTGCTTGAGCCAACCTATGGCGTTATTGTTTATCAAGAACAAGTTATGCAAATTGCGCAGGTGCTGGCGGGTTATACGCTCGGTGGTGCCGACATGTTGCGCCGTGCGATGGGTAAGAAAAAGCCAGAGGAAATGGCCAAACAGCGCGCTGTGTTTGAAGAGGGCGCCAAAAACCAAGGCGTTGATCCTGAGCTGGCGATTCGAATTTTCGATTTAGTAGAAAAATTTGCTGGCTATGGTTTTAACAAATCGCACTCTGCCGCTTACGCTATTGTTTCCTATCAAACTGCGTGGCTGAAAGCGCATTATCCTGCGCATTTCATGGCTGCGACTATGTCGTCGGACATGGATAAAACCGATAAGGTAGTAACCTTTATCGAAGAATGTCGCACCATGAAATTGAAATTATTGCCACCAGATGTTAACTCTGGTGAGTTTCATTTTACGGTGGATGATGCAGGCAATATTATTTACGGTTTGGGTGCGATTAAGGGCTTGGGTGAGGGGCCGGTGGAATCCATTATTGCCGCGCGTAATGAGGGCGGTGTCTTCAAAAATTTATTTGATTTTTGCGCGCGCGTCGATCCACGTAAATTAAATAAGCGCGCCTTAGAGGCTATTATTCGTTCCGGTGCGGCTGATCGTTTAGGGCCGACCTATGGCTCACCACAGCATAATATTGATCACGATCGCGCTGTGATGTTTGCCGCTATGAGTGAGGCGGTAAAAACAGCCGAACAAACTGCTGCTAATACCAATGCAGGCATGATGGATTTGTTTGGCGGTGTTGTTGCAGATGAAAGTACGAATGCAGATGCTTACAGCGATTTTCGTCGCGTGCGTACGTGGACCATGAAAGAGCGGCTGAACGCCGAAAAAGAAACTCTTGGTTTGTATTTAACCGGACATCCTATTGATGAGTATGAACATGAGCTCAAGCATCTGGTGAGTTCACGCATCGCTGATTTAAAACCGGAAAAATCAAATCAAACGATATCCGGCTTAATTATTTCGCAGCGCGTGGTAAAAACAAAACGTGGCGATAATATGGCCATTCTGACATTGGATGATCGCACAGGGCGTATGGATATTACGCTCTTTGCAGAAATTTTTAATAGTGCGCGCGATTTATTGTTGAAGGATGGTTTGTTGGTTCTCACCGGTCAAGTGCGTTACGATGATTTTAGTGGCATGCTAAAAATGTCGGCCGAGTCGGTGCGTTTGTTATCCGATGTCCGTCAAGAAAAAGCCAGAGAACTGTGTTTGGAGTTGGAGTCGGGTGTGTTACCTGCCAATTTTATTCGTCAATTAAGTGAGCAATTAGAACCCTATCGCGGCACCCCAGCACATGAAGCGCGTTGCCCTATTGTGATTGATTATCGTCGCAGTAATGCCAAGGCACAGTTGCGCTTAGGACAAGTGTGGAATGTGCGCCCAGAAGATGAACTGTTACAACGTTTGCGGGATGCATATGGTGTTAAACAGGTCAGATTGGTTTATTAATGGCTATTATTTTTCTATGGCGAATTTTCCGGAAAAAACAAGAAAATCGTTTGTTTGTATGAAAGTATTCAAGCGTTAACAGACGAAAAGTTAGTAATTATTTTGCAAAACCTTTAACACAAAGCAGCATTCAATACTGAGCACTCTAAAAAACGAATGAACATATTGCATATATCGACAACCATGGATAGGCGCGGCGGCGATGTCCAGATGTTAACAACCTATCATTTGTTAAAAAATCGGCCCGATATATCGCAGCTGGTCATGTGTTGTGCTGGGTCTGCTTTAGCTCAAGATTGTGTGGAGCAGTCAGTGCCCTTTGTGGTAACCAACAAAAGAAGTAAATTTTCACTGAGTTTTATTAAACGTATCCTGCACACGGTTAAAGTGAACCATATTGATGTTATTCATGTACATGACGCCAAAGCACATTCTGCGGTGATGAATGCCAGTCTATTTTTACCCGCTGTTAAAATTGTTTTATCACAAAAGCGCGACAATGTTATTCGCAATACCTTGTTAAATCGTTGGAAATATAACAGCACTAAGCTGGTGAAAATTATTTGTCTGTCGCAGGCAATTCGTAAAGAATTTGAAGCTATCTTAACTGCTCCCGAAAAAGCAGTGGTTATCTATGATGGCATTGATACGGCTGTATTTGCCGCGCAAAAATCCAGTGATATTTTGCGTCGCGAATTTAAGTTATCGGATGATACATTTGTGGTCGGATCAGCAGGGGCATTGGTTGGCCAAAAAGATTTCATTACCTTTCTAAAAGCAGCACATTTTGCTGTGCAAAATACTACGAAGAGCTTGACCTTTATTATATTAGGTGAGGGCGCAGACGCAGAGTCATTGCGCACGTGTGCGGTTCAGTTAGGGCTACAGGATAAGGTTATTTTTACCGGTTTCCGCAAGGATTTCGCACAAGTGCTTCTGGAGTTTGATGTTCTGATGATGTCATCCGTATCTGAAGGTTTACCGCTCACTCTGTTATCAGCGATGGCAGCAGGGGTGCCCGTGGTAACAACGGCGGCGGGTGGTATAGGTGAGGTAATCTCGCAAGGTGAAACAGGGATGATATCGCCGATAAAAGAGCCGAAAGCTCTTGCGAATAACCTGCTTGAGTTACTTCGTAATGAGGCCTTGCGCTTACATATTGCGGCTAAGGCACAACATTTAATCCATGAAAAGTTTACGCTAAGCGCTATGCAAGAAAGCTATTTAACTTTCTATCGGAGCCTGTAATTAACGGGGCTTTAACTGAATGCTAAAATTTTCGTAGGTAAAATTTATTACATGTTTCGGCATATTTTGACTGTATTCTAAGGTTCAATTGAGCCTCCTTCCGACTCTGCCAGCCGCATCGCGGCAACTAGTTTCCCTGTTTAGGTAACAAAACATTACAAACTTCCACAATTTTTGTGATATTGTCGCCAAAAAATTATTGCATTTTAAAAATTGTATTGAATCCGCGGCCTGCAGACTATGCAAATCATTAGAGTGGATCGGCTTACCTAATGATTTCAGTCTGATTGTTTTTGGCGTTTTTGAATACAGTTATATCCACGGCTTACTTGTTGTGAGTGGCCGGAGTGCTTAATCAACCACGGTTTCAACGCAGTATGATTCCATTTAATAAACCCCCTTATACCGGGGTTGAAGACCAATATGTAATGACTGCAATGCGCAGCCACAAAATGTGCGGTGATGGTCCCTTCACGCATGATTGCCAAACTTGGTTTGAGACTCATGTGCGCGCTCGCAAAGTATTCCTTACCCCTTCCTGTACGCAAGCGCTCGAAATGACCGCTATTTTGCTGAATATTAAGCCTGGCGATGAAGTGATTATGCCCAGCTTTACGTTTGTCAGTTCAGCCAATGCCTTTGTGTTGCGCGGCGCTAAGATTGTGTTTGTCGATGTTCGTCCAGATACCATGAACATTGATGAGAGCTTGATCGAAATGGCCATTACTGAACGCACAGTGGCTATTTTGGTCGTTCATTACGCTGGCGTGGCGAGTGAAATGGATAGCATTATGGCGCTTGCTGGTCGTCATGGTTTATTTGTAATCGAAGATGCTGCACAAGCCGTTGGTTCAAGCTATAAAGGGCGCGCCTTGGGTAGTATTGGTCATATGGCGGCCTTGAGTTTTCACGAAACCAAAAATCTCACCAGTGGCGGTGAGGGTGGTGCCCTGTTAATTAATGATGAGCGTTTTGTACAGCGTGCTGAAATTATCCGCGAAAAGGGCACCAATCGCAGCCAATTTTTTCGGGGGATGGTGGACAAATATACGTGGGTTGATAAAGGGAGTAGCTACTTGCCGGGTGAATTGCAGGCCGCGTTTTTGTGGGGACAGTTGCAGCAGATAGCGCAAATCAACGGCGATCGGATGAATGCTTGGATGTATTACCATCGTGAGTTTGCGTCTATGGCTGAGCAGGGTTTACTGGAGATACCGGCAATACCGGTGGACTCCGTACATAATGCCCATATGTTCTATTTGAAGGTAAAAGATCTGGATGAGCGAACGCAGTTGATAGGTCATCTTAAAAGCCAAGGAATTCAGGCGGCGTTTCATTATGTTCCATTGCACAGCGCTCCAGCGGGCATGAAGTTTGGTACTTTTGTTGGCCAAGATCGCTTCACGACCCGCGAGAGTGAGCGCTTGTTACGCTTACCTTTGTGGTACGGCATCACTCCTTGCGAACTGGGAACTGTTGCCAGTGAGGTCAAGGCTTTTTTCCTTATGCGTCATGCTGAAGTCTCTCTATCGGTAATAAGTAATGAAACTGGTTTGCAGGTCGCCTAGCGCCTGTAGTCTGCAAGATATTTTTTACTTTCAATTGGTTGTTTCCTTTACATTGCCAGCCTGTGTTTTTATTCGCTATAAAGCTCCTTGCGGAGGCTCTCTGTTTCTACAAACGTTTATAAATAGAATTAAAAAGTAATCATTTCCCACGACTTGCAGGCTAATTTCTGGCAAGTATCTCGCTTTAAATCGCAAACTTGCTATCAGAAAAGGTCGACTAAATGCGTCATTTCGCGTAAGGTAGCACCCCAATTATGGCGCTGGCTGCAGTGTTCTGTGGTCATTTTTGATGCGCACCGTTAACTCTCACGGCGGTAGATAACTACCCAAACACAGAGCTTATAACTGCTATGAATCTGAATTATCTGGATTTTGAACAGCCCATTGCTGAACTTGAAGGCAAAATCGAAGAATTACAACTCCTCGGTAACGCAACGGATCTCAATATCGCCGAAGAAGTCACCAAGCTGCGCGAAAAAAGTACCAAGCTGACGGAAAGTATATATGCCAAGTTAACGGCTTGGGATGTGGTAAAAATTGCTCGTCATCCACAGCGTCCCTACACGTCTGATTATATTCCACGTATTTTTAGCGAGTTCGACGAATTGCATGGCGACCGTCATTTTGGCGATGACAAAGCCATTATCGGTGGTGTCGCGCGTTTGGATGGCAAACCCGTCATGGTGATTGGTGAAGAAAAAGGCCGTACTGTTCACGATAAAGTCATGCGTAATTTCGGTATGCCCAAGCCCGAAGGTTATCGTAAAGCCTTGCGCTTAATGGAAATGGCTGAGCGTTTTAAAATGCCGGTTATCACCTTAATTGATACCCCCGGAGCCTATCCAGGTATCGACTCAGAAGAGCGCGGTATTTCTGAATCTATCGCACAAAATTTGGCCGTTATGTCGCGTTTGCGCACGCCAATTATTTGCACGGTAATTGGTGAAGGTTCATCGGGTGGTGCTTTGGCTATTGGTGTGGGTGACCAGCTCAACATGTTGCAATACTCCACCTATTTTGTAATCTCTCCGGAAGGTTGCGCCAATATTATTTGGAAAACCGTTGCCAAAGCCCCTGAGGCCGCACAGGCAATGGGCGTTACATCAAAAGTACTGCAAGACTTAGGTATTGTGGATGAAACTATTCCAGAACCCTTGGGTGGCGCGCATCGCGATATAGATGCTATGGCGAGTAAGTTACAACAGCGATTAATTGCGCAAGTGGATAAGCTGAGTAAAGAGCCGTTGGATGCTTTGCTAGAGCGCCGTTATCAGCGACTAATGAGTTACGGGAATCCGTAATTAATTCTGCAAAATCCTAAAAGCCGCTTACAATTTATTGTCAGCGGCTTTTTTATTTGTGTTGATAAAAATAATAAATCGATATTCATAAAGCTCACTGTTCTGAATCTTGTAGCGGTAAATATAATTACTCAATCATTGTTGTTCATTTTGTTGCTGAAGGAGTAAAGCGTAATGAATTATAAGCGTGCTTACGCGATCATCTTGTTACTGGGGATGATGTTGTCTTCCTGTCATAATTCGTTAATAAAAGCCCCTGTTAGTCTTACGGCGGAACGCAGGAATACGGCTTATCTTGAACAGGATTATGCCAAAGTTCGCGCGCAGCAAATTCGCAATGTTCACTATGACTTGAATTTGGATGTGGAAGAAACAAAGTCGGTGTTCAGTGGTTATATCGCTATTCATTTTAATTTAGCGCCCGATAACCATATGCCGGTGACAGTAGATTTTGATAATGGCGAAGTGGAATCCATTACGCTAAATGGTCACACAATACCTTGGCGCTATGAAACATGGTTTATCAGTATTGCACCTGAGTTGTTTCAGCCTGGAGACAATAAAGTAGAAATTGTCTTTAAGCACGCTTACGCGACTGCAGGTGATGGGCTGCATAGATACAAGGATGCGGAAACCGGTAATGTGTATCTCTATAGCAATTTTGAGCCGTTTAACGCGCATAAAATGTTTCCGCATTTTGATCAGCCGGATATTAAAGCTCGGTTTAATTTACAGGTTACGGCGCCGCAGCAGTGGCAAGTTATTTCTACAACACGTGAAACCCTAACCAGTATTCAAGGCAATAAAAAACAGTGGATCTTTGCGCAAACACCGCTGATGGCCTCTTATGTTTTTTCAACTCATGCTGGGCCTTATGCTGTGTGGGTTGATAACTCTGGCAGTGTTCCCCTGCGGTTATTTTCTCGGCAAGAAATTGCGCAATATGTGAACGCATCCGAATGGTTTTCATATACCAAAAAGGCGTTTGAATTTTATAACCAATATTTTGAATACCCCTATCCGTTTAAAAAATACGATCAACTGATTGTGCCGGACTTTAACAGTGGTGCGATGGAAAATATCGCTGCTGTTACGTTCAACGAGAACTATGTGAGCCGTGGTTCAAAAACGTATTTGGCTCGTATGCGCAACGCGAATGTTATCGCTCATGAAATGGCGCACATGTGGTTTGGTGATCTGGTCACTATGGAATGGTGGAATGGGCTTTGGTTGAATGAGAGTTTTGCAACTTATATGGCCACCCTACAGCAGGCGACTAATTCAGAATTTAAAACCGATGCGTGGAGTGTGTTTTACGCGGATACCAAGCAATGGGGTTATACCTCCGACCAACAAGTTGCCACTCATGCGATTGAGTTGCCAGTTGCGAATACGGCCGAAGCTTTTACGAATTTTGATGGAATTACCTATGGTAAAGGTGCTGCTGTGCTTAAGCAGCTTTCTTATTATGTCGGCGAGGAAAATTTTCGCCGTGGCGTGGTGAGTTATTTAAAAAAATATGCTTACAGTAATACTCGTCTTGCCGATTTTATGGGCGCAGTTGCTAAGTCCTCTAATATTAACTTAACAGATTGGGCACAGGAATGGCTCTATACCGCAGGTTTGAATACGATTACGTTGGATATCGAGTGTAAAAATAATGGAACTAAAAATGTTATTAACCATTTTGACATAGTGCAAATAGCTCCAGAAAAGCAGCCAGTGCTGCGGCGACAACGCGTTCAGTTAGGATTTTACTATGCGCGACAAAACACGATTGAATTAACGAAACTGTTTTCGGTAATTTATCAAGGCGAACGATCAAATTTGCATGCGGTTGAGGGGCTTGAGTGTCCGTTATTTGTTTATCCTAATGTTGCTGACTGGGGTTATGTAAAAGTAAAACTTGATCAAGTGTCGCGTCAAAATTTAAGCCATTACATGAATCATTTTGATGCGGGTTTGCGCAAAATGTTGTGGGGAAATGTGTGGGACGAAGTAGAGTCGGCTAATTTACCGCTCGCGGATTATATTGAAATGGTGCAAACCAATATTGCGGGTGAAGCTGATGTGAGTCAAATTGCAGCAGTGTTGTCCAAGTTGCAAAGTGCTTATTATTATTTGTGGATGTTTACCCATGCAGGGCAAGATCACCGTCCCGACTTGGCAAAATTGGAGCGTATTACCGCGCAGCAGCTTGCCCGAGCAGAAGTGGGTTCTGATATGCAAAAGGTCAGCTTCGATGCCTATGTAGGTGTAGCTCACACGCCTGCAACACTTGAGGTTTTACACAATTATCTGTTGGGCATAAATTTGCCCGAGGGCTTGGTATTAGATCAAGATCGGCGCTGGGCTGTCATCAAACGCTTAAATCAATTTGAATTTCAAGATTATCGCGAATTAACTCAACAAGAGCAGCAAAAAGATAAATCTGACACAGGTCAACAAATGGCGCTGGCGAGCGAGGCTATTCGTCCTGAGTTTGCGATTAAAGAAAGGTGGGTTAAGGAAATATTGTCACCTACAACAAGCGTCAAGCTTGCCACGTTGCGCCAAGTGATGCGCGCGCTTTTTCCTGTTAATCAATTAGCATTGCGCCAGCAGTTTGATCAACAATTGTTTGATCGTCTGCCAGAGTTACAAGCGCGCAATAATGAACGTTTTCTTTTTAATTATGCCAATGCTTTGCTTACAGGTGGTGCTTGCTCGAGTGTAAATCTACGGCATTTAATGGATGTGCGCGATCAATATGCCAACTTGGGGCCAACCCTGAATAAAGTGCTCAGCATTAATGTTCAAGAAGAGCAGCGTTGTGTAGATATGATGAAAGTTATGGTGGCGCAATAAATTTAACTAAGTGTTAAGCAAGCGGCGGCTTATTCGCTTGCTTAACAGGCTTCGTTTATTTGCTCGGATGTTTGGGGCGAGTATTTGAACTAGAGCGCGTACGTTGATTTGAATCTTGCTGTTTATTAAATGCCCGCGCACTTTCAAATTTATCCCCAAACGCTTTTGCAGCAGGCTTTTTTGATGTAGGTTTTGCGCCTGTTTTTACGGCAGTATGTGCACTTGGGGTGGTGGATTTTATTCCGGCTTTAGTGGCGGGTTTACTTCCGCGTACCGTTTTGCCAGCGGGTATTTCTGCGGGAATTAACGCTGAAGCGGCTGAGCCAATTAAATGACCTTTGCGCATTTTTTGTAGCGCTTCACGAATCATCGGCCAACCGGCAGGGTCATGGTAGCGCAATAAGGCTTTGTGTAAGCGGCGTTGATCGAGACCGCGTGGAATAGTAATTTTTCCACTTTTGTAGGTGAGCTTTTTAAGAGGATTTCTTTCGCTCACATACATGGCTGTCGCCAACGACATGGGCGATGGATAAAAAGTTTGCACTTGATCCACTTCAAAATTATTTTTCTTGAGCCACAGCGCCATGTTCACCATATCTTCGTCTTTAGTGCCCGGATGCGCTGCAATAAAGTAGGGAATTAAATATTGTTTTTTGCCTGCTTCTTTGGAGAAGCGCTCAAACATTTTTTTGAACTCGTAGTAGCTGCTCATCTTGGGTTTCATCATTTGCGCGAGCGGGCCTTCCTCGGTGTGCTCGGGTGCAATTTTTAGATAGCCGCCCACGTGATGGGTCACTAATTCTTTAACGTATTCTGGGTCTTGCACCGCCAAGTCATAGCGCAAACCTGAGGCAATGGAAATCCGATTCACCCCTTTAATTTTGCGTGCCGCGCGGTAGAGCGCTGTGGTGTGTTTGTGACTGGTTGTGAGGTTTTTACAGATAGTTGGATATACACAGGATAAACGGCGGCATTTTGAGAGCGTTGGCATATCTTTGCAGGTGAGGCGATACATATTAGCCGTGGGCCCGCCGAGATCGGAAATATGCCCAGTGAAACCCGGTACTTTTTCGCGGATATCTTCAATTTCTTTCAGAATAGATTCTTGCGAACGGCTTTGAATAATGCGGCCTTCGTGTTCGGTGATGGAGCAAAACGTACAGCCGCCGAAACAGCCACGCATAATATTCACCGAAGTTTTAATCATGTCGTAGGCCGGAATTTTAGCCTTGCCATAACTCGGATGCGGCACACGGGCGTAGGGCAAATCGAACACACCATCCAGCTCATCGGTTTCTAGGGGAATGGGTGGTGGGTTAATCCAAATTTCGCGGTTTTCGTGTTTTTGAATTAAGGGTCGCGCGTTGTAAGGGTTGGCTTCTTGGTGCAAAACCCGCGAGGCATGCGCGTACAAAATCGGGTCTTTACGCACTTTATCGAACGACGGCAGGCGCACATACACTTTATCGTCATCTAACATTTCACTGCGGTTTTGCAGCGGCATGGGAATGATACGAATAGGTTGCGGCTCGTTGGGGTCGAGCACTTTTTCGCTCTCAATGCCTTGTGCTGGGCAGCCTTGCGTTTGCAATTGATCGGGGTTCAGCGCGGCTATCTGCGCCGCCATTTTTTCGGGATCGAGCTGCGCTAAGCCAATCTGTGAGTTATTTACATCTGCATTGGTGACATCTACCACCGATTTGGGATTGTGTTGATACTCGTAAGGGTTGGGCAGCTTGTCGATATTGCCCGGCCAGTCGATACGTGTGGAGTCAATTTCGGTCCAGCCTGCGGGCGGCTCTTTGCGAATCACGGCGGTGCCGCGAATGCTGTCCAACTCTTTAATATTTTTCCCCGCAGCCAACTGGTGGGCAACTTCGGCGATGGCGCGCTCGGCGTTGCCGTAAAGCAAAATATCTGCCGTGGCATCAATCAGCACCGAGCGGCGCACCTCGTTGCTCCAGTAATCGTATTGGGCGATGCGGCGCAAGCTGGCCTCAATGCCGCCCAGTACGATTGGTACATCTTTGTAGGCTTCTTTGCAGCGCTGACTGTACACAGTCACGGCGCGGTCGGGGCGCTTGCCACCTTCGCCACCGGGGGTGTAGGCATCGTCGTGGCGCAGGCGCAGGTCGGCGGTGTAGCGGTTAATCATGGAGTCCATGTTGCCTGCACTGACACCGAAGAACAGGTTGGGTTTGCCGAGGGCTTTAAAGGGTTCGGCACTTTTCCAATCGGGTTGGGCGATGATACCCACGCGAAAACCTTGCGATTCCAAAAAGCGCCCAATCACTGCCATGCCGAAGCTGGGGTGATCCACATAAGCATCGCCACACACGATGATAATGTCACAGCTATCCCAGCCCAGTTTATCCATTTCGGCGCGGCTCATGGGTAAGAAGGGCGCAGGCAGGTAGGTTGTGGGTCTTCCCTCAAGTGGAGGGCGAGAATAGGAAAACAAGTTTTTAGCGAAAGTGTTCATGGCGGTGCTGCACAGAGGAGGTTCAGGGCGCTATTGTCCCAGAATTAGTGATGGTGAGACAGCATTAAAAACAGAGTTGACTCAATAACCTGAACCAGAAGGACACGACTGGCTCAAGTGGCATACAAGGGGGGATTGGTTTTAGACAATGCCACGGCGCAGCAGATCTTCGTAACCGCCCTCGTTCTGGGCATTGGTAAAGCCTAGAGCTGCTAAGGATTCTTGGGCGATGCCAGAGCGGCGGCCAGTGCGACAGTAAAGATGAAGTCTGGCACTTTTGTCGTGAGTAACTTCGCTAATGCGCGTGGCAATGTCTTCATAGGGAATGTGTGTGGCAGATGTGATATGGCCAGAATTAAATTCTTCGAGCGTACGAACATCAATCCAATAGGCGGCTTGTGACATAGTAAACGAAACCTGCGAGGGTAATAAAGAGGAACTCACAGCATAGCAATCTTAACCTATGATGATCCACTTTTGCGTCATGAAAAAAGCGTTGTTGGTGCCAGTCTAATAAATTTTATGTTGGTGTTTTTCCGTCGGCAACTTTAGATAGGCCGGTTTGTGCATGCGTGTATTTATTTAACCTAAACCAAAAGCGTGTCCCCATGTTGTGCTGGGTTTCAAATCCGATGTCACCGTGCATTTTTTCAATCAGTGTTTTGCTAATTTTCAAACCTAAACCTGTACCACCTTGTTTGCGTGTGTCGGAACTATCGGCCTGCGCGAAAGCGGAAAAAATACGCGCTTGAAATTCTTCTGGGATGCCTGAGCCGTGATCGCGTACATTCACCATAAAATCTGTTGTGGTTTCTGTAATGCTCAATTCAATGGGAGCGTGCGCGGGCGAAAATTTTGCGGCGTTGGATAATAAATTGGCCATGACTTGCATCAGACGGTTCGCATCTGCAAATACGTGAGCTTCGCTAGGGTGCTGATTAAAGACAAAATAGGTATTGAATGTTTTGGCATAAGCGTTGTTGGCTTCCATTGCAGATTCAATTAATTGCACTAAATTTATTTTTTCAAATTTTAATCCCATATGGCCTGACATTAATTTTTCCATATCCAAAATGTCATTGACCAAGTTCATTAAACGCTGGCTATTCTTGTGTGCAATTTGAATGAGTCTTAATGCCTCTGGTGTAACTGCGCCCGCCATGCCGTTATCGAGTAAGCCCAATGATCCGCGAATAGAGGTGAGTGGTGTGCGTAATTCATGGCTGACGACAGAAATAAATTCTGATTGTAATTGAGCGATATGGCGCCGCTCCGTTATATCGCTAAGCGTACCGCTCAATGTGATCTGTTGCGTTTGCTCGTCCAATTCGCGTTGAAGTGTAAATTCAAACCAGCAGTACTGTTCGCGACTGTCGTAAAAGCGAATTTCGCAGCGCACAACTTGTGAATCGCCATTGTTGATCTGTTGAAAAATGGCAGATGCTTTGTCGATATCGTCATGATGAATGTAATCGAGAAAATACTCGCCAATTGATTCATGGATTGAAAAACCAGTGATTCTGTGCCAGGCAGGATTAAGGAATAACCAGCGTCCTTGAGCGTCCATCTGAAAAATAACATCCGTCATATTTTCTATCAGGGTACGGTATTGTCGTTCGCTAGCCAGAATTTTTTCAGCCATGCGCTTAAGAGCGGTAATATCGGTTCGGATGCTGATATATTGGTAAGGCTTTCCATCATCATTAAGAAAGGGAACAATGGTTGTATCTACCCAATAAATTTTTCCATCGCGTGAACGATTGCATATCTCTCCGTTCCACACATTGCCTGAGCGAATAGTAGACCAAAAATGGTCAAAAAAATCTTTACTGTGGTAGTGCGAATTGACAATACTGTGATCCTTTCCAATAAGTTCTTCACGGCTGAAGCCGCTGATGTCACAGAATTTGTCGTTGACATAAATAATTGCGCCTAGCGTGTTGGTAATACTCACAATTGCATGTTGGTCTAGCGCAAAGCGCTGATTGAATAACTCAATGCGCTGTTGCTCTTGTTGTTCGATGAGAATGGGTAACAGTGTCGAAAGGCCTTCTAAATCATTGGTCGGAATTGGGCGGTGAAATGCATCGTTGTGATCTAGCAATTTATCAATTGCAATTCGCACAGAATCAAGTACGCGATTACGGCTAACAATATCCTCACGCATTTTCTCATTAATTGCATTTAATTCGGTGGAGCTTTCGGCCAAGCTGCGCGAACGCAGTTCTAAATCGCGATCATTTTGTTCGTAAGTGGCGCTGACGCGTTGCAGTAGATCGCCAAGCCCTGCCGCAAATGTTTGCATCGCTGGTGTTAACTCGGTGTTGTCCAACTCAGCCAAACACTGCGCGAGTTCTGCCTCTGTGGTTACACCACAAAGTTTGCGCAGTTGTCGAGCCAGTGTTGGGTGCATGTTTAGGCTTCGTGTATCCAAGTGATTGTCATGGTTTGATTGTGCAAATGACACTTCAAATGAAATTCGCTGCCAGCAATTTCACCGTTGGAATAGTAGCCGGCAATGGGGGTATTTTTCCCGAGGGTTGCGGCAACTACCTCTACCTCTTCGTCTGTCCGATCACCCATCACTAGCTTGCGGCCAACACAGCTGACCAGCAGTGCTAGGCTATCGCCTTCCTTGATACCCTGATGTTGACCGTAAGCTGTTTGTGCCGCTGTTTGTGCACCATTGATGAGCTGATCGGTACTGGAATGCATTAAGGCCAAGTAGCCGTTGGGGTCTATATCGCCCGCGAGTGTGAGTGAACCTTCGGTTTCATTGATGCCCAGAATAGTGCGAAAAATACCGTGTTTTTCGTGTGTGCTATTGAACATGGCGAAGGGGAATAATAGGCCAGAGCTGGGTAAGTCTTTGGCGTAGTCGCCTAGGTAGCGTTTATAAATATCCAATGCTCGCGTGTTATCCAACTCATAAAGAATATTGCCGTCACAGCGCGTTACTTTGCGCATGGGGCCAAAAGGCTCCCATCCTCCAAAACTGCCGTAACTTAAGTGAATACGGCTGCCATAAAGGCCTACGGCGACTATATGTTTATCGCTACTACCGGCCGGGCCGAGTGTCCACGTGCGTTTGAAGGCACCGGCATCGGCAGCCAAACCACCGGAAATGCCCACCCCTTGAGGCAGGCTAGACTCTAAACCTGCTACTAGTGCGCTACCGTTAATGTCAACACCTGTGCCGAATATCAATACTCCGCTGAGGTTATCAGCAGCGAGGTTAGCGCCCAAGCGTACGCCGGCAGCGAAGGAATCTGCCATATCGCGCAGCTCCGTGGTAACGGCATGGGTTTGGGTGTTATTAAAATTAATCGCGGTAATGACACAGCTGTTATCGTAAACCCCGCTGCCCAATATCTCCCCTGCGGTGGAGCAGCCGGCTAAGGCGGCGTTGGGTGCGTGTTGTTTAAGTTGATCTGCCAGTTGCGATGAGGCAAAAAAAGTGGGTGCCCCAAACGCTAGAATCAAATCGGGTGATAAGGCGCTTAGGCCAGCAAGTTGTTGCTCGGCATCATTGAGGTTGTAAAGGTGGATTTGTGTAATTTTCATGAGGGAATCCCTGCTGGACATACATGTCGCGGTTACTTTTTTTAAGCCTAGTTGATATAACGCTTGAGGCAAGCTGAACTTGGCTTAAAGAGTAAACAAAGCTGTGGCAAAGAAAATGAGCAACAAGCAGCCAATGAAACTGAGTGCGATGCTAAGGCTAGAACAGGCTGGATATCAGCCTGTGTTTGCGGTGGCGATTGTTAGTTGCGAAGAGATGTTTTGAACGCTAGGCGATGGATTTAAGCGTTGGCCAGTAAACGGTCATATTTCCGGCTGAGCATATCGTAAAATTGTTCACGTACTTGAGTTACACCCAGCTTCAGCGTAGCGATTTGCTCGTGGGTAATATCTTTGCGGCACACATAAACCTGTTTGCGGAATACCGCAATTTTAGCGCCGTACAAGCGCAGGCTGCGCTCCAAATTTTTCTCGCCAAGCATCAATAATTTAGCTTCGGCATCAGCCAACTTGCGAAATTCATTCACCAGTTCAGTATTAACAGCGTCCAATTCTTGACGGCGAGCGGTGGGCCAGCGGTCGCCAAACTGAATCGACTCCACAACCAATGACGAATATTTGGCGAAAATATGGGTTACAGTGCCTACCTGCGCTGATACTTCTTCCAGTATTTGTAATCGACGGTTTTCGCGTAGAGCACCGCTTTGGTTGTGGCCGCTGCGCCATAAAATAAGCCACGCGACACCCGCAGCAATCAACGCACCTAGCCCAATTTTGAGCGACGTGTCGGTGAGTTGCATAAACGTTTGCATATCCATTTTGATCTGCCTCTCTGTCAGAAAAATGTCGTTACATCTTAACTGAGAGGGATTTTGCAATAAGCAGGCCAGCTACTTTAATCGCGGCGCAAGGGTTTAATCAGGCTTTCCAATCCATTTACTTTAATGTCGTAAAGCATTTGCAACTGGGTGCCCAGCTTGCCTTTGGGAAAGCCTTGATTGGCCATCCACACCACATAGGGCTCAGGTAAATCGATAAGATATCGCCCTGCATATTTGCCGTAAGGCATAATGGAGTTGGCTATTTCTAACAGGATTTGTGGGTCTGGCTGTAGGTTTTCCATTATCCACTAACCGCCTGCGAGCTTTACGGTGAAGCCGCGTTTTTCCAGTTCGGCCTTAATTTTGTCGCGCTGATCGCCTTGAATTTCAATCACTCCCTCTTTTACTGCGCCACCCACGCCACAGGTTTGTTTAAGCGCCTTGGCGATGTTCTTCAATTCGGTCTCATTCACCGGAATTCCACTAATGGTGGTAACGCCTTTACCATTGCGCCCTGCAGTTTCGCGGCGAATACGCACTATGCCATCGCTTTTGGGTATCTCGGCGGCCGGTTGAGCCTCTTTGATGCGACCAGTTTCGGTGGAATAAACCAAGCGGGAGTTTTTATCGTTACTCATGATGGGTCTCGTAGAAAAGGGTGCTGATATTAGGTCGCTCGTCGTTAAACATCAACAAGCTGTTAGAATGCGCAGCTATTGAATTAATCACTAAAAGCATAAGTTTAGCGCGATGAAGATAAATGGTTTTTGGCAGCCTGAATGGCGGCCTGTGGTAGATGCCTTTGCGCATAACTTTACCCAAGGCGAGCAGGGCGCAGCTGTTGCCCTATACAAAGATGGCGCCTTGGTGCTGGATATTTGGGCCGGTGAACGCAGCAATCGCTTGCTGGGCATTGATGCAGTACCTTGGTCAGAAAACACCTTGGTCAATATTTTTTCGGCGGGCAAAGGCCTGGTGGCGCTGTGTGTGCTGCAGCTGGTTGCTGAGGGTAAATTGCAGTTGGATGCGCCGGTTGCCCACTACTGGCCGGACTTTGCGCAAAGCGATAAATCGGCCATCACTGTGCGCCAGATTTTATGTCATCGCAGTGGTTTGTCTGCCTTTCATCAACGCATTATTGATAGCCAAATTTTCGACTGGGATGCGATGATTGGCTCTATTAACGGCGAAACCAGCTGGTGGCCAGTGGGTAGTGCGCAGGGCTATTCGCCCTTTATGTACGGATGGATTTTGGGCGAACTGGTGTGCCGCGTAAGTGGCTGCGCCAGCTTCAATGAATACTTTCAAGCACACATAGCCCAGCCGCTTACATTGGACTGTCACTTCGGCGTGCCGGATGCCCAGCTCCCACTCATTGCGGATACTGGCCCGCTCAAACGACCCTTGGGATCACCCGCCATTAGCACCGGTGCTGACAGTGTGGCTTTGGGTAGGCTAATGAAGCAAGACCCGCGCGGCGTGACCAATCGCGCTTTTTCCAACCCTATTACGTTGATGACTGCCACCAATACTCTCGCGTGGAGACAAGCGCAAATCCCCGCCGCCAATGCGCACACCAATGCGCGTGCGCTGGCCAGTATTTATGGCGTGCTGGCTAAGGGCGGAGAGGGGTTATTGTCATCGGATTACGTGCCACTGTGTTGGCAGGAGCAATCCTTTGGTCATGATCAAGTGTTAGATTTACCTCTGCGTTTCAGTCATGGTTTTATGTTGTCGCAAGCAGCGCGTGAAGATTGCCGCTATGGTCGCGGCTCGCGTGCCTTTGGCCATCCTGGCGCTGGCGGTTGTTTGGGCTTTGCTGATCTTGATTACGGTATTGGCTTCGGTTATGTCACATCGCGTATGGGGCAAGGTTTGTTGATCGACAACCGCGCGAGCCAGTTAATTGATGCTATTTATGCTCAACTTGAGGATTAAATTATGAGTGATTTCAGTGAAGAGTTAATCGATTTGCAAACTCGACTGGCTTATCAGGAAGATACAATCGCGCAGCTAAATGCAGTGGTGACTAAGCAGGATACAGACATTCTGCAACTTCAACATCAATTGCGTTTGCTCGCTAAACGTATTGAAGAATTGGCCTTGGCACCCAATACCGATGGTGGGGATTTGGTTGATGAACGGCCGCCCCATTATTAAGGCTGCTTGAATGTGATTGCGAAAGTTTGGTTTTGATCAAAAACCATAACAAGAAATTCTATAAGTAATATCTGACTTATTGGCTAGAATCAAAGTGATTTAACCTACATTTTGATTCTTAAGGAAGGCCATGAGTCATCTAAAACCACATAAAGCCGATACGGCGGCTCTTGATCCTTTGGGTATAGAGTATGCGTTATTGACACCTGATGTGGTTGCTTGGCGTTTTGATGTATCTGCAGGAGAACTGGCTTTCTCTGCTGAGTTTACACGTGTATTTGCCAGCTATGAGTCCCCTTTTACAAGCCTAAGTTCACTATTTGCGCAACTCTCTTCCGCTGATAAATATGTTTTTTTACAAACGTTTAATTCAGATCTGCTGGATACAGATTTGCGCGTGCGCGCGTGCGAAGCCAAATTTCTTTGCAGACCTGAATGTCGTGTACGTTTTATTGGGCGTTTAGTTGAAGGCGCAGAATCGCGTAGATTCGAAGGTGTTGCAGTTCCCCATAGTCATTGGTTGGCAAATCCCAGTACAGAGACCAGTAACAGCGTGCTGAATAGCATGTTTGCCGACAATCCCATCCCTAGTTTAATTACCGATGCTCATGGAGTCCTTCTGCAAGCAAATGCCGCATTCGAGCATTTATTTGAAATTAACTCACGGAAAATCGGCGCAGCTTGCGGTCACTATTGTATTTTTTACGATAAAAATCTCAGTGAAATAAATAATGTGAAAGAGCAGCTGATGAAAGTTTATCAAACTGCGCAATGTGCCAGCATTGATATTAATTATCCTCTCGGTAATTTTAAAAAGCCAACATCGCACAATGACACCTATCTTTGCGTTCGCGCTAGTCTCTTGCCGATTAAAAATCGGCTCGGTGAGTTAGAGCGCGTATTAATACAATTGCAAGATATGTCGAGCGAGAAAAAAGCGTTGCAAGTTCTGCAAAAGCAACAGCGCGAATTACAGGAAAGTGAAGCTAGTTATAAGGCTTTTATTGCGAACAGCAGTGAGGCAATCTGGTGTTACGACATGGTGCCACCTATTCCGTTAGATGAAACCCTTGAAGTGCAAGTGGATTTAATGGCTGAGTGCGCGCGCTTATCGCAAGGTAATAAAATGTTAGTGACTATGTTGGGCGCTAATTCTTTGCAAGACCTGATCGGTATGGGCTTGCGCGAAAGTGGCTCTACACGTTATGCCTTCGATTTAAAATATTTCGTCAAAAATAATTATCACATGACTGATCACGATATAGTGCGTGAAGATCACAAAGGGCGGCATTTTTATTTTCAAATCTCATGTATGGGGGTGATTGAAAATAATCAGCTTACCCGCGTTTGGGGAACTACTAAAGATGTTACGGTTCGCAAGCGTTACGAGCACAAGCTTGAACATATCTCGCTGCATGATTCTTTAACGGGGTTACCTAATCGCGCGAGTATTTATCAAGAAATTGAAAATTTTTATGCGGCAAAAAATGAAGATTCACACGCTGCTTTATTATTTATTGATTTAGATAAATTTAAGGAAATCAACGATACCCTCGGTCACCAAGTGGGCGATAGATTGCTGCAACTAATTGGCCCGCGCATAGCCACAGAGATGACCGAAATTAAAGGTACAGTGGCGCGCATGGGGGGCGATGAGCTTGCGATTTTTTTGCCGAGCATTCGCAATAATCAACAGGCAGTCGTATTTGCGCATTGCATATTGGATGCGCTGCGGTTGGAGTTTGATTTAGAAGTATTTTCACCTGAGATCAGCGCCAGTATTGGCATTGCCTTTGCGCCTGCCCAAGCCGCTGATGTGAGTGCGTTGATGCGCTACGCTGATGTTGCAATGTATCACGCTAAAGAGCAGCTTTCGGGTATTGCAGTTTATCAACCAGAAATTGATCCACATTCACCCAAGCGCTTAGCTATGATGAGCGAGCTGCGCCGCGCCATTCGTGAAGACCAATTAACCGTGTACTACCAACCCAAAGTGGATTTATCCAAAAAAGCCTTTTACGGTTTTGAAGCATTGGTGCGTTGGATTCACCCTGAGTTAGGTTTGGTGCCGCCCAATGAATTTATTCCCATGGCGGAAATGACCAGTTTAATTCACGAATTAACCGCTTGGGTGTTGGAAAAAAGTATTGCGCAATGTTGTGCATGGCGCGCGCAGGGCTGGCAAATTAGCGTGGCAGTAAATTTATCGGCACGTAATTTAATGGATGAAAATATGCCCAAACAGGTGCGCAGTTTATTGCAAAAATATTCGCTACCGGCTGAAGCATTGGAGCTGGAGATTACGGAAAGTTCCATCATGAACGACCCCAACCGTGCGATGCGTGTGTTGAAACAATTGCATGAATTGGGTGTGCACTTATCCATTGATGACTTCGGTACCGGTTATTCATCACTGGCATATTTAAAGAAATTGCCAGTGCAAACGCTGAAGATCGATTATTCATTTATACGCAATATGCTCAACGATCGGCAGGATGAATTAATCGTGGAGTCTACTATCCACTTGGCGCACAGTTTGAATCTTAAGGTGGTCGCCGAAGGTGTAGAAGATTCGGCACTGATTGAGCGGTTGAGCGCTATGGGTTGTGATGAGGCCCAGGGCTATCATATAGGTCGACCGATGGCGCTGACTCAAGTTAACGAGTGGATGGCTGAGTCCGCTTGGACTAATCTCGTGTAATCGATATCTCTCCGTAGTCTTTCATGATCTTTACTTTTCATCGTTTTCTCTGTCCGTTTTATCACCCTTGAGTACAACCGAAGCCAGAGTGACTTGTGAGGTGTCTCGCAATCTGAAACTGGGCACATTTTTCTGCCGATAAAATGCATTTTTTTGCGCGAAATAGGCCGACTTACGGTTAAATTTCCCTTATACTGCAGCACTTTATACGCCCCAGTTGCCAATCTAGATTAATTTAAGGCCGGTTCTTCATGTTACCCAAATCTTTACGCGGAGTTTTCTCTAACGATCTCTCTATTGACCTAGGCACAGCCAACACGCTGATCTATGTTCGCGGTCGCGGTATTGTCCTTAACGAGCCCTCTGTGGTTGCTATTCGCCACCACGATGGCCGTAAAACGGTGGAAGCTGTCGGTATCGAAGCCAAGCGTATGCTCGGTCGTACGCCAGGCAACATTACCGCCATTCGCCCCTTGAAGGATGGCGTAATTGCCGACTTCCAAGTTACCGAAAAAATGCTTCAACACTTTATTCGCAAAGTTCACGAAAATAGCTGGTTTACTCCCAGCCCTCGCGTACTTATCAGCGTGCCCTGTTTGTCGACCGAAGTTGAAAAACGTGCGATTCGTGAATCGGCTATAGGCGCGGGTGCGCGCGAGGTGCGGTTGATTGAAGAGCCTATGGCTGCCGCCATTGGTGCCGGTTTGAAGGTAGCTGAAGCCAGCGGTTCTATGGTCGTGGATATCGGTGGCGGCACCACTGAAATCGCTGTTATATCATTGAATGGTGTGGTTTATTCTGACTCTGTTCGTATTGGCGGTGACCGCTTCGATGAATCCATTGTTAACTACGTGCGTCGCAACTACGGCAGCGTAATCGGTGATGCTACTGCTGAACGTATTAAGCAAGAAATTGGTTGTGCGTTTGCGGGTAGTGAAATTCGTGAAATTGATGTTCGTGGTCGCAATCTTGCGGAAGGTGTACCGCGCAGTTTTACTCTCAGCAGCGATGAAATCCTTGAGGCTTTGCAAGAACCTTTGTCTGGGATAGTGCAAGCGGTAAAGAGTGCGCTGGAACAATCGCCACCAGAATTGGCATCAGATATCGCCGAAAGTGGCGTGGTCTTGACGGGGGGCGGCGCGCTGTTGCGTGATATTGACCGTTTGCTTTCCAATGAAACCGGCTTGCCGTTCATCGTCGCCGATGATCCATTGACGTGCGTTGCCCGCGGTGGTGGTATGGCCATGGAAATGAATGACAAGCGCATCGATTTGCTTTCGTCATAAATCCTGATTCAGCCTAAAACCTGAGGCTACTATCGAACATGCCTCGGGTTTTACTTTAACGGGAGATACCGCCATTAAGCCGCTCTTTACTAAAGGAACCTCTGTCACTACGCGGGTCATAGTGCTCATATTCGCTATGATAGCGCTGATTCTGGTGGGGATTTTTACTCCTTGGCTTAAACCTGTTCGCCAGCAGCTTAACTTTCTTACGGTCCCTTTCTACCAGCTAACGGATATTCCCCGTCGATTAAGCGAATGGGGAACTGTCACCTTCGCCTCGGATAATGATTTGCGGAGTGAGAATGAGCGCTTGAAAACCGAGTTGCTCATTTATCAGCGCAAACAACAGCAAATGGCAGCATTAGCGGCGGAAAATGTCCGCCTGCGTCAGTTGCTCAATGCTCGCGATATTCTGCAAGACAAGGTACTTATTGCCGAGCTGGTGGGGGTTTCGCCTAACCCGCTTAATCATGTAGTGATTGTTAATCGCGGCAGTAAAGAAGGTGTTTATGAAGGCCAGCCAGTACTGGATGCCTTCGGTCTAATGGGGCAGGTCATTGAGGTTAATGAAGACACCAGCCGTGTATTGCTTATTTCAGACCCCACACACGCAATTCCCGTGCAAGTTAATCGCAATGGTGTGCGCGCTGTAGCAGAGGGTGTGGGCGATTTGAATCGCCTTAATTTGCGCCATGTCTCTATCAATGCCGATATTCGTGAGGGTGACTTGCTGGTTAGCTCTGGTTTGGGCGAGCGTTTTCCTGTGGGTTATCCCGTGGCGGAAGTAGAGCAGGTGGTGCGTAATTCTGGCCAAGCTTTTGCTCGCGTTATCGCTCGTCCTATGGCGCGCTTAGATCGCAGTCGTCATGTGCTTTTGGTATTTGATACCCATTCAGGCTCTAGTGAACACTCATCATCTTCCTCAGCGGCAGGTCGCTAATGCTGCCCCAGTACTGGAATAATTATTTCATTGTTGCCCTTAGCTTTTTTCTGGCACTGGTGCTGGCTATTTACCCCTTACCTTTAGATTGGCGCTGGTGGCGGCCCGAATTTGTATTGTTGCTGGCGATTTATTGGATTTCGGTATTTCCTCTTACCATGAGTCTGTTTTTACTGTGTGGATTGGGTTTATTTGAGGACCTGTTAGAGGGGGTTCCCTTGGGGGAACATAGCTTGTCGATGATTATTGTGGCTTACATCTGCATTCTATCCTACCAGCGTGTGCGGAATTTTCCCTTGTGGAAAGAAGCCGGTTGGGTGTTTGTGTTAGTTGGTCTAGCGCAATTGCCCGGCAATTGGGTGCAGAGTATGGCCGGACGCCCCTTGGCGGGCATTTTATTTTTGGCGCCAGCGCTTACGAGTGCATTGATTTGGCCTTTAGTGCGCGAATTTATGGATCGGATTTGTAGTCATTACCGCATTACCTAACTGACGCTATCTTTATCCAGACGCATGAGCAATAACGACAACGCAGCTTCAAAGTTGCCCTTATTCAAGGAGCCCGCCGTGGATTCTCCAGCGCCAATTTCCCTTTATCTGGCCTCTCAATCGCCGCGCCGCCGCGAACTTTTAACCCAGATTGGTGTTGCTCACCAAGTCGTTCGTGTGGATGTAGTTGAGCAACCACAGGTACAAGAGTCCCCGAGTAATTATGTACAACGCCTTGCGCTCGAAAAGGCCAGTGCGGGATGGGCGCAGGTTAATCAAAGCGGGCTTGCGGTGGGGCCAGTGCTGGGCGCGGATACCATCGTGGTTATCAATGAGCAAATACTGGAAAAGCCGCGCGATGCCGAGCACGCCACGGCTATGTTACGTCTCCTTGCGGGCGCCACTCATCAGGTGATGACGGCTGTCGCTATGGTGAATGCAGAACAGCAACTGGTTAAACTTTCTGTGACTGATGTGGTCTTTCGTTCGCTAGACGAAGCCGAGATTAACGCATACTGGCATACCGGAGAACCGCAAGATAAAGCAGGTGGCTATGCTATTCAGGGGTTAGGTGCGGTGTTTGTGGAACAAATACGTGGCAGCTATAGCGGTGTGGTGGGCTTACCCATTGAGCAAACTGTCGCGCTGCTACAGGAATTTAATGTGCCTTGGTGGCAGTCATATAAATCTTAAGATGATGCACTATGAGTGAAGAAATTCTCATCAACGTCTCCCCAGTGGAAACCCGTGTTGCACTGGTAGAAAACGGTGTAGTCCAAGAGCTTTATATTGAACGCAGTCACGGTAAAGGCTATGTGGGCAATATTTACAAAGGTAAGGTGGTGCGCGTGCTACCGGGTATGCAGGCGGCCTTTGTAGAAATAGGTTTAGAGCGCACGGGTTTTATACATGCCGCCGATATGGTGCCTGAGCCGCCTGAAGGTGAGCCACGTGCCAGCGAAGTCCCCGACATTCGTAGCCTTGTGCGTGAAGGTCAAACCATTCTGGTACAAGTAGCCAAAGACCCCATCAGCACTAAGGGCGCTCGCCTGACCACACACATCACACTCTCTTCTCGCTATTTGGTGTATATGCCCAACAGTAGTCACATTGGTGTCTCGGTGCGCATAGAGGATGACCAAGAGCGTGAGCGCCTACGCGAGATTATGGAAAATGCCGCTAGTGACGGTGCAATTCAAGGCGGTTTTATTGTGCGAACTGTGGCCGAAGGCGCTACAGCAGAATCCATTGTGGCAGATATTCCTTTCTTGCAGAAACTGTGGACAGATTTAACCGCCAAGTTGGCTGGCATGCCGGTGCCCAGTGTCGTTCATAAAGACATGCCGCTTTACTTGCGCGCATTGCGCGACTTAGCGCGTGCGCCTATTGATAAAATTCGTGTGGATTCGCGTTTGACGTTCCAGCAAATGCTGGATTTCGCGAGCAACTATTCACCTCAGCTGGTGGATTTGATTGAGTGCTACACCGGAGGTCGGCCATTACTGGATTTGTACGGCGTAGAAGAAGAAATTAAACGTGCGCTGGATACCCGTGTGCCGCTTAAATCCAACGGTTATTTGATTATCGAACAGACCGAAGCCATGACTACCGTGGATGTGAATACGGGTGCTTTTGTCGGTCACCGCAATCTAGAGGAAACGATTTTCAAAACCAATCTGGAAGCGGCCACTGCCATCGCACGCCAGCTACGTTTGCGCAATCTGGGCGGCATTATTATTCTCGATTTTATCGATATGCGCGATCAAGAGCATCAGCGCCAAGTATTGCGCACCCTCGAAAAGGCACTGGAAAAAGATCACGCCAAAACCCGCATTACCGGTGTATCGGAATTGGGCTTAGTAGAAATGGCGCGCAAGCGCACCCGCGAATCCCTCGGCCAAATGTTGTGTGAGCCTTGCCCTGTATGCGCAGGGCGCGGTCAGGTGAAGTCAGCTGAAACCGTTTGTTATGAAATATTCCGAGAAATTTTGCGCGAAGCGCGTGCTTACGATAACCAAAAATTTTTGGTACTTGCAGCGCCTGTGGTGGTGGATCGGTTGTTGGATGAAGAGGCTGCTTATGTGGCGGATTTAGAGGCCTTCATTGGTCGCACCATCGAGTTTCAGGTGGAGAACTTATTTACGCAAGAACAATACGATATTGTGTTGGTGTAATGGGTTAGGCTTTTGCGTAATTTGGCTGAGGTTCAGCTAAGCGCACGTAGAGTAGAGCGTTTGAACAATTTATAACAATGATATCAACCAGAGTTTTATGGATTTCATGGCAGTAGCAGTTTTATGACCACTCTCGTTCGAAAATTGATCAGGTGGTTTTACCTTCTTTTTGCGATAGTCGCCATCAGTATGGCGGTTATAGTTCAGGCTGGGCGCAGTTTTTCTCACGTGTTGGCAGATTACCCTCAAGAGCTGAGTAACTATCTATCACAGCGCCTTAATGCCAAGGTCAGCATTAGTAGTATCAGCGCCGAATGGGTTGGTCTTAAACCTATGGTGGATGTGCGAGATTTGCGCATTCTCAGCCAAACAGACCAACCGATTATCGCCCTAGGCAAAGCGCATATGCGCTTGGATTTACTCGGTAGTTTCTTGCATTTGCGCTTGGTGTGGAGTGCCTTGCAAATGACGAATGTACAGATGGATTTTGTGCAAACGGCGGATGGTTTTTGGCATGTACAGGGATTGCCGAAGTCGGCTGATAATCCTGATGATCAGCCGGCGCAATTAGACCCGCTCATTGATATGTCACTCCTGTCACGTCGCATTGAGTTTGCCCAAAGTCAGCTCAATTTTCATTTTGTCTCTGGTGTAACTACCACACTCAACTCTCCGATGTTGCGTATGGAAAATCTCGATGATTTCCATCGCTTGAGCTTGCAAGTGGATATTGATGGGCACCCCAAAACCTTGACGCTTTTGGCGGAAGGTTGGGGTGATCCGCGCCACAAAGAAACCTTTAGTAGTAAAGCCTTTGTTCAGATTAAACACTTTCCCGCGAATGAACCCATAGCCGCCACGACGGCGCTTTTATTGCACGGTATCAATGCTGAAATGCATAGTGAAGGCACCTTGGATGCCAATGTGTGGTTCTCAAGCCGCCCGCAGCATGAAGGTTTTGATGTGGTAGGTAATCTGGGTGTAGAACGCTTAAGTTTGCCGATTGTTGGGCGCAAGCTGATATTGGACAGTTTTTCAACCGAATTGGTCGGCCATTGGCTCTATAAAGGTCAATGGCAATTGGCACTGCAGCACATAGGCGCCACGATTAACCAACAGCATGTTGAAAAGCTCAATGTTGCCGCCTCTGCTGAAAGCTTTAATGACCCGGTCGTTGTGCATGTGCAAAGCCTCGACTTACAGCGTTTGCATCATGCACTGGATAGCTCTGGCGTCTTAGGGGAAGGCCACTTGCGGGATGTACTGGCTCAACTGAGCCCTGAAGGTGAGTTGCGAAATATTCAGGTCGCTATACCTACGCACAATGCAGCAGATTGGAGCTTACAGGCGAATTTGGCGCAAGTGGGGGTTAATGCGTGGCAAGGTGTACCAGCGCTCCGCAAGGTTGATGGCTTTGTGCAGGCTACTGAAAAAGGTGGTTTCGTGAATATCGATAGCCACCAAGGTTTCAGTATGCATTATTACCCTACCTATAACGCGCCTATGGAATACCAACAGGCTAAAGGTCAGGTGGCTTGGTGGTTACAGCCGGAAAACAACCAAATTTACGTTAATAGCGGGGCTTTGGAATTTATTAATGGCGATGAATACGCCAAGGGTTATATGTGGTTGGCATTGCCTTGGCACGCCAACTCGGGCGATATAGATTTATACCTGCAAATAGGCGCGCGTAATCTTGGTGCGAGTCTTTATAAAAAATATACCCCTGCTGTGGTACCTGAATCCTTATTAAAGTGGCTCGCTGAAAGCATAGGCACCGCAAACTCTGGCTTTGTGAATCAAGTTGGTTTTGTCTATCGTGGAACGCTTAATGGGCACAGTCATGAAGCGCGCAGCCATCAATTGTTTGTGGACATTAATCATGCGCAACTTCGTTATCATCCAGAATGGCCAGCGCTGGCTGCTCTTAATGGTCGTCTGCTGGTTAGTGATGAAGAAGTCAAGGCGAGTGTCGACAGCGCTAAATTATTCGCAAGTGATGTGGGGCCAACTGAAATCCATGTTTTCCCCAATCCGGATGGCAAAGGCTCGCTACTGCGAGTAGATGGAGGCGTGTCTGGCCCAGCGGAGGATGGCTTACGCGTTCTGCGTGAAAGTATGTTACATCGCTATATTGGTTCCAATATGGATACTTGGAAACTGGATGGGCATATGCAAACCCAAGTCAATATCGCCGTTCCTCTGGAAGCGCAGGGTACAGGTGCGGCGCAGCAAATTGATATAGACCTAGATTCACCGCATTTTGAAATGAGCAGTTTGAAGCTCTCCCTGCAGAATATTAACGGCCATATTAGTTTTAATCAGGATTCGGGTTTGACAAGTGAAGGTCTAACGGCCATCTTGTTCGATGAGCCGATCAAAGCTGTATTGAGCACCAAAAAGCAGGGAGATTCGAGTCAAACTATTATTCAGGCGCAAGGCGAGGTAGATGGCAAAGCCTTGGCAAAATGGAGTCAGCGCCCAGAGGCTTTATTCTTGAAGGGCAAAATCCCCTATAAAACAGTCGTTGAGCTAAACCATAAAGCGGGTGATCAACACCAAACTGAAGTTACCCCCTATGCCGTAGTGACTGTTTCAAGCCCATTGAATGGTGTGAGCATTAATTTGCCGGCTCCCTATGGTAAGACCGCTGATACTGAGCGCCCGCTGATCTTCAAAATGTCCCTTTATGATCAGGATTCGCTCATCGATGTTAGCTATGGCGAAAAACTTCAAGCGCTGTTTGATTTGGATCCTCACAATGACAACAAGCTACTGAATGCCACTATTGCGCTAGGTGGACAAGCTAAACTCTCCATTGAACCACAATTTTTAGTAAGCGGTCAGTTGCCGACACTGTATATAGAGCCTTGGAAAGCTGTGCAGCAGCGCTATATGGACTATATCGATGAAATAGATTTATTTGACGGAAAACTTGACCGTCAACCTGAACCTAATAGCGCTCTAGTGGCTGGCTTACCTTTTCGCGCGCATGTAATGCTCGATCACTATCAAGTTGGTCCACTGGCGTTAGACAATATTGATGTAGACGCGCAACGATTGTTGGATGCTTGGAAGGTTGGCTTTAATAATTCAGTTGTGACCGGCGATATCTATTTACCCAATGAGTCCATCAAACCCCTTCAGATCAACTTGCAAAGTCTGCATTTAAGCAGTCGTGCTCTGGGGATAAAACCCGCTGCGCAATTCACCAGCACCGACACTTCAGCATCTAGCCAACAACCCGCAGCAGAGACTAAAGCGAATGGCCCCAGTATTGACCCTCGCTCGCTACCTTTTGCCAGCCTGACCGTGCGGGCGCTGTATATGGACGATGTAAATTATGGCAGCTGGTCATTGCAGATTCGCCCAAACGATAAGGGTGTGGTATTTGATAGCATTCATGGCACTGTAAAAGGTGTGACGGTAGGTGGTGCCGATGACGAATTAAGTGGTGCAAAACTGGAGTGGAATCTCACTGAGTCTGGTCCTCAAACCCATTTTATCGGTGCGCTTTCCGCCATGGATATCTCTAATGTCTTACGTCAGTGGCAAAAGCCGGATACTTTAGAAAGTAGTTCTGCGCACTTTCGCGTAGATACGAGTTGGCTTGGTGATCCGCAAGACTTTGTGTTAAAAAATATCAGCGGGAATATGGATATTTGGTTGGAGAAGGGGCGCTTTAAAAGCAATCCTAGTGCGGGTAGCGATGGTTTTTTACGGTTGATGGCAATTCTTAATTTTGACTCGCTTGCACGCCGTTTGCGTTTGGATTTTTCTGATCTTTATAAGAGTGGATTGGCTTACGACCAAATTAGCGGCAAGGTTAATTTTATTCCGGGTACCATGACGTTTACTGAACCGTTGGAGGTAAAAACACCTTCTAGTCGCTTGCAATTGGCCGGTAAGCTCGACTTGGAGAATGAAACCATAAATGCGCGATTAGTGGCTACTTTGCCGGTAGCAGGTAACCTGACTTTTGTGACGGCATTTATTACGGGTTTGCCGGCTGCAGCGGGAATTTATGTGGTAAGCAAGCTATTTAAGAAGCAAGTCGATCAGGCTACCAGTGTGAGTTACAGTATTCGTGGTAGTTGGAGCGATCCTAAAATGAGTTTTGACCGATTGTTCGAAAACGGTGAAAAAATTCTGCAAAATGTTGAAAAACAAGACGAGTCTAAAACATCTAAGCGAACAGTCATTCATTGAGTAATAAGAAAGTAAAAACGGCGACCTATAGGTCGCCGTTTTTACTTTCGGAATTTACTTTAACCCTAGCTATTCTGTGCTTCCATTTGTTCGCGAATAAACGCAAACAATTTGCGTGCACTTTTGGGCGCTTGGTTTTCTTCCAGTTCTTTTTGCGCACTGCGCACCAATTGGCGCAGCTGTCGTACGTCAATGCCGGGACAATTAGTAACGAGCGTTTGGAAAACCTGCTTGTCACCCTCAATCAGCAAATCGCGGTAGCGTTCAATTTGGTGTTGGCGATGAACATACTGATCGCTGCGATTTTGCAGTTTATCAACAGCGGCCTGAATTTCTTCGTGGTTTGCGGCACGCATCAGTTTGCCAATAAATTGCAGCTGGCGACGGCGAGCTTCGCGCGGCGGCATTTTGCGCGCTTGATGAATGGCGTGCAGCAGCGCCTCATCCAAGGGGATGGTTGCCAGCTGTTTATCGTTCATATCAACGAGTTGTTCTCCCAGGTTTTGCAGCGCGGTCATTTCGCGCTTTACCTGCGATTTACTTTTAATGTAATCGTCGGGGTTTATATCGTCGTATTTGTAAACCATAGGAATGCCGTTGTTGCCGGTACAGTCAAAAAAGGGCGCACAGGGTAGGTTATCCCGGGTTAAATAACAACCTTTGTTTACCTGTTCTTGGCTGGAAGAGCTTGAGACTTTGTGAAAAGGATAGATAAAAATGCCGAGCATTGGTGCAAATTATAGGGATGTGAGAGCGCCTTATCTCACTACAGAAAAGGCTTACTCGTCTTCCTCAAAGCGGTTGTTGATCAGGCCGCGAATGCTTTCCATCGCTTGTGCTTCATCATCGCCCTCCGTGGAAACTTCAATGTCTGTGCCTTGGGTTGCGGCGAGCAACATGAGCGACATTACGCTTTTTGCGTCTACCCAACTGCCATGAGTGCGTACCTGAATACGGCTGCCATATTGTGCCGCTAGGGTGGCAAACTTGGCTGCAGCACGAGCGTGCAGGCCGCGCTTGTTAATAATGTGTATGGTTTCCGTTAGCATAATTAGGTTTTCTTGTGTTTATGGATATCGCGGTGTCTGACCTGTACATCATGGAATTGGTTCGCAAAAACCTTTTGTAGTTGTTCGCTTAAGTAAACCGAACGATGTTGTCCGCCTGTGCAGCCAACGGCAATAGTGATATAACTGCGGTTGTTTGCCTGATAGCGCGGTAGCCAGCGAGTCAGGTAAGTTTCTATGTCTTGATACATTTCTACCACTGTGGGCTGCTCTTCTAGAAAATCAATGACCTCTTGGTCTTTACCAGTTAGCGGCCGCAAATTGGGTTTCCAATGCGGGTTGGGCAGGCAGCGGGCATCGAAGACCAAATCTGCATTGACCGGTATGCCATGCTTAAAGCCAAAGGATTCAAACAGAATCGCCATGCCCGAATCATCGCGCCCTACTACACGTTCTTTTACTAAATCGCGCAACTCGTGCAGGGTTAAATGGCTGGTATCGATAATTTGATCAGCTGTATCGCGAATGGGCTCCAGAAGCTCTTGTTCTCGATTGATGGCTTCTGCCAAGTTAGTATCTTTGTCGCTCAGCGGATGTTTGCGCCGCGTCTCACTAAAACGCTGAATAAGTACTGATGATTGCGAATCCAGAAAAATAATGCGAAAAGGTAAATGGGCTTCTTTCAAGGTACTAATCATCTGCGGAAATATGCGCAAATCTTGCCACGCGTTACGTACATCAATGCCTATCGCAAACTTGTGCTGGTCGTCCTTATGGATTTCCATTTGCGCAACCAGCGCCGGTAATAAACTCACCGGTAAATTATCGATACAATTGTATCCCACATCTTCTAATACATGCAGGGCGGTACTTTTTCCTGAGCCCGATAAACCACTGACTATTACTAACTGCATGGTTGTTGTCCCTGTGAGCCGGTGAGGGGCTGTTTCATCATACCTCTTCACCAATAGCGGCTTGATAGAGCATTGCGTCACTCGTTGCAACACGCAAATGCTCGCGAAAATCTTTACTGGTTAAGGCCCCTGCCAACGCGGCGAGGTTTTTCAAATGTTCGTCGTGAGCCGCTTCTGGAACCAGCATCGCAAATAGAATATCCACAGGTTCGGCATCAATCGCATCAAATTCTACGGGGTGATTCAGTGTAATCAGTGCACCTACTGCGGCTTCGCTATTGTTAATACGGCAGTGAGGAATTGCAATGCCGTGGCCAATCCCGGTTGAACCCAAACGCTCGCGCGCCAAAAAACGGCGCAGCAAGTCATCGGCATCTATGCTAGGAACATCTTGCGCAATAGTCTGGGCGAGTAATTCCAAAGCGCCACGCTTGCTGCCAGCGCTAAGCTGGCAACGTGTGCGTTCAGGTTTTAACAGGGCTTGAATTTGCATCATGATTAGCGATGGCTGCGCATTTTTTCTTTGTGTTTAATTAATTGGCGATCCAATTTGTCGGCCAAGGAGTCAATGGCTGTATACATATCGTCATCTGTCGCATCTGCAAAAATATCTTTACCGCTAACGTGCAATGTGGCTTCCGCTTTTTGTTCGAGTTTATCTACCGAGAGAATAACATGAGTGTTGGTAATGCGATCGTGGTGATGGCTTAAACGCTCCAATTTACTGATTACATAATCTCTCAATGAGTCGGTAACTTCTACATGGTGGCCACTGACATTTATTTGCATAGATACATCCTCGATGGTTAAACACGGGTGCAATTTACACCCACAATTTTTCGCACTGACTAAAGTGTTTTGCGCTCGTTAGACGGTGGTATATTGAGCGATTCTCGGTATTTTGCGATTGTTCGGCGCGCGACTTGAATACCTTGTTCGGCAAGTAGATCGGTAATTTTACTATCGCTTAATGGCTTTTTCGGATTTTCGGCACTTACCAATTTTTTAATTAACGCGCGAATGGCTGTCGATGAGCATTCGCCGCCGGAATCGGTACTTACATGGCTGGAAAAGAAGTATTTCAGTTCAAAAATCCCCTGAGGCGTGTGCATAAATTTTTGCGTTGTGACGCGCGAAATGGTGGATTCATGCATCTCGACAATTTCGGCAATATCGTGCAGTACCAACGGCTTCATGGCTTCTGCCCCATACTCTAAAAAGCCACGCTGTTTTTCCACAATGCAGCTGGCAACTTTTAAGAGAGTTTCGTTCCGGCTTTGTAGACTTTTCAAAAACCAGCGCGCCTCTTGCAAATTATCTTTCAAAAACGTGTTGTCGCTGCTGGAATCAGCGCGCTTCACCAGCGACGCATAATCTGAATTAATACGCAGGCGCGGTGCAATTTCTGGATTGAGTTCAACCATCCAACGGCCTTCACGCTTTTCCACAAAGACATCGGGCACTACATATTCAGTATCGCCACTGGCAATGATATCGCCAGGGCGTGGGTTTAAACTTTGGATTAAGGTAACGGCTTCGCTTAATTCGTCTTCTCTGAGTTTTGTGCGGCGCATCAGCTGGCGAAAATCACGGCTGGCCAGTAGGGGTAAATATTGTTTAGCAATAAGTTTGGCTTCTGCCAAAAAGGGTGTAGATGGGTCAAATTGTTGCAGCTGCACTACCAGGCATTCTGCTAAATTTTGGCTGCACACGCCGCAGGGGTCAAACTGTTGAATACGGTGTTGGACGGCTTCAACCTCGTCCAGCTCCAAGTCTTCCCACTCGCTGCGTAACCCCTCATGAATATCGTTAAGTGTGACCGATAGCATGCCGCTGGGTTCCACCGCATCAATAATCGCCATAGCGATAATACGGTCGCGGTCTGACATGGGGGTAAGGTTTAGCTGCCACGTTAAATGGTCATACAGCGAGTCTGTCGCGGCGCGACGGCTTTCAAAATCACCGTCTTCGTTATCGTAGTTTGAGGAACTACTAGACTGCGTGGTTTGGTAGACATCATCCCAACTGGTGTCTACAGGTAAGTCGGCGGGAATCGCTTCATTCCATTCCGTAGCGCTATCGCTGTAATCATCAGTGCCGGCATAGTTGTCGCCATCAGTGAAGCCATCATTTTCAGTAAAACCGGATTCCCCGAAGCTATCACCACCAAAATTATCATCGCCAAAACCACTTTCAAAAGTGTCACTGGCAGAGTCGGTGTAAGTCGCCTCTCCGTTAAAATTTTCACTAAAGGCATCATCGCCAGCGCTGTCTGGAGCGGTTATTTCTTGCGTTCGGGCATAATCGCTGTCTTCAAAGTCGGTATTGGCGCTGGTAGGGGCATCAAAGCTGTCTTCAACCTCTAACATAGGATTGGAATCGAGCGCTTCCTGAATTTCTTGCTGAAGATCGAGGGTGGACAGTTGCAATAGGCGAATAGCCTGTTGCAGCTGTGGCGTCATGGTCAATTGCTGACCGAGTTTGAGTTGTAAAGATTGCTTCATTATATGGACGACAAACCCTTGGCTGACAGAAAAACGGGCAAAAAACTAAACTGTGTTTAGTGGAGTTTAGTCAGGGTTTGAGCGAGAGGCAATAACTCAGTGGAGACAAAAGGAAAAAAATAAAGCAATCTTTATGCCTAGCAGGTCAAAATCTAGGCTTTGTCAAGCGAATATCGCGGAAAAATAGGCGCTAGAGGCGGAAATCCTCCCCTAAATAGACAGCGCGTACTTTGTCATTGTTGAGAATGGCTTCGGCGTTACCTGAGGCAATAATATGACCTTCGCTCACAATATAGGCTGTTTCACAAATATCGAGCGTCTCGCGTACATTGTGGTCGGTGATAAGTACGCCGATACCGCGTTCTTTCAGGTGACGTACAATTTCCTTGATGTCAGAGACGGAAATAGGATCCACCCCAGCGAAAGGTTCGTCGAGTAAGATAAATTTGGGGTCAGTGGCCAGCGCTCGAGCAATCTCTACGCGGCGGCGTTCACCGCCGGAGAGTGACATGCCCAGGCTATCGCGAATATGCGTAATATGAAATTCCTCCAAGAGGGATTCCATTTTGGCGATGCGCTGTTTGCGATTGAGATCTTTGCGTGTTTCCAGAATTGCCATGATGTTATCGGAAACGGTCAATTTACGAAAAATCGAGGCCTCTTGTGGCAAATAGCCAATGCCCGCACGAGCGCGGCCGTGAATGGGTAGATCGGTAATATTGAGATCATCAATGCGCACTGAGCCATTATCTGCCTCAACCAAGCCGGCGATCATGTAAAAGCACGTGGTTTTACCCGCACCGTTAGGACCAAGCAAGCCGACAATCTGTCCGCTGCTGACGGAGACGGAAACATCAATGACGACTTTGCGCTTTTTGTAACTTTTGGCTAGGTGTTGTGCGTGAAGGCTTGCCATTGATCTATCTTACTTATCTTTATCAGTTTTTGGGGGAATAACGGTTTCTACCCGGCCAGTTGGGTTGTCATCACCTTTGGTCGCTTTAAAGGTTTGACTTTTGGTGTCGTAATCTACATGGCCACCTTTGGTGATGGCGCCAGCTTGTTCAATGGCTACGTTTTTGTCGAGTACCAGCATTTGGGTTTTTAGGTTGTAGTTAATCAGCCCGGCTTCGGCGTGCACAATGGCTTTGCCTTCTTCTGGCTGTTGCTCATAGTGCGCTGGGCCGCCTTCGGCAAGAACAAACTCTTCTGTTTGCTTTTTATCTTTGTGTACGCTGAGACGGTCGGCATTGATGTGTAATGTGCCTTGAATCAGTTTTACATCGCCGATATAGGTAACTACACCGTCTTTCAAGCTAATTTCCTGCTTGTCTGCAGTTATGTAGATACTTTGATTTTGATCGCTCGGCAGCGCATATACCCAAGAGGCACCCAACAAAGCCAAGCAAGTGGCTGAACGAGCGAGTTGGGCGAGTAAAAAATGGCAATTAGGGTTCATGGGTGCCCTTAACATGGGAAAGCAATTCAATATGTTCGCGCTTTAAATCGGCGCGCAAGCCCAGAGCCGTAGTTTGGCTTTTAGCGTCGCGCATAGTAACAGCTTTGCTAGTTTCCGCGAATTGGTCTTGTGTATTTAAACGTAAATCATTGGTGCTAATGGTAATTTCGCCCTCTTTTTCTGAGGTGTGACGCGCCAGCACATCTTTGGTGAGTATAAACCATAGACCATCATCTTCGCGGCGGCCCTCTTGCGCAGTTACAAACCAGCCCGGTTTATTGGGGTCATTCACTAACATAAATACCGGCGTTTCGAATAACGAGTAATCTAAATTGCTCGGTTTGGCGTTGATTTGGAAGTGGCGAATTAACGGCGTATTCATTTGATAGTGAATTGCACCTTCATGGTCAAATTGGCGAACCTCAACATCGGTAATAAACACGTGCGGAAACAGTTTGGCGGTTTGAGCGGGGACGATTTTGGCTTCTTCAGTACCTGAATATTTCATGGCGGCAAAGACGCCAATCAGTACAAGTACTAAGAGCCATGGTAAGGGCAACAGTAGGGGGTTAATCCGGTCAAGGGTGCCGCTGTTTATGCCACTGACTTTAAAAAAAGACATTCGATTTACGCCAAGTAAGGTTGCAGGAGCTGGTTATAACTACCCTGCGCTTTCAAAATGAGGTCGCAGGCTTCGCGCACTGCACCATCGCCACCGCGTAAGGTACTTTGCCAGTGCGAGCGTTCAAGCACACTGCTGTGGCCATTGGCTGGTGTTAGCGCTAAGCCGACGCGGCACATTACTGTCAGGTCGGGCCAGTCATCGCCCATAAAGGCAATTTGATCGAGTTCAAGTGGGTGTTTAGCGAGGATTTCTTGAAGTGCGTCCCATTTATCTTCGCGCCCCTGAATCAAAATGTTGATGCCTAAATCGCTGGCGCGTTTAGCGACCAAATGACTGGTGCGCCCAGTAATGATACCGACTTTAACCCCGCTTTTTTGCAGCATTTTAATGCCATGACCATCTAGCGTACTGAAAGCTTTAAATTCATCACCTTGATTGCTGAAATAAAGGCGCCCATCGGTTAATACACCATCAACATCTAATAGCAGCATTTTAATGCGACTGAGACGAGTTTCTAGGTCAGGGGCAGGCTGGAATGAATGGGTCAATGGAATATCCTTAGCAAAAAGTTAAACCACGCCTGCGCGTAGCAGGTCATGCATGTGTAAAACCCCTACGGGGCAGGCTTGTTCATTGCGCACTACTAAGGCAGTGATTTTCGCATCCTCCATGACTTTCAGAGCCTCAGCGGCGAGCGCTTTATCACTGATGGTTTTGGGGGTGCGGTTCATTAAATCGCTAATACCTGCACCGCTCAGACTAATCCCTTTATCGATAGTTCGGCGTAAATCGCCATCGGTGTAGATGCCGAGTAATTGGTTATTGTCGTCCACAATGGTGGTCATGCCAAACCCTTTTTCGGTCATGGTGAGCAGGGCTTGGCTCAGGCTGGCATTGGCGGGTACGCGCGGAATCTTATCGCCAGTGTGCATTATATCCACCACACGCAGTAGCAACTTGCGCCCTAAGGCACCGCCAGGGTGGGAAAAAGCAAAATCCTCTTCGGTAAATCCGCGCGCTTCCAGTAAAGCTATGGCTAGAGCATCCCCCATAACAAGCGTGGCTGTGGTACTCGCGGTGGGGGCTAAATCCAGTGGGCAGGCTTCAGTTTCTACGGCTATGTTCAGGTGAGCTTCAGCTATTTCCGCTAAGGTGGACTGCGGATTGCCGGTCATACTGATGATTGTGATTCCTGAACGCTTCAGTAGTGGCAGGAGGGTTAAGATTTCGTTGGATGTGCCGGAATAGGAAATGGCCAACACTATATCTTGCTTGGTAATCATCCCAAGATCGCCGTGGCTGGCCTCGCCGGGATGCACAAAAAACGCCGGTGTGCCTGTACTGGCAAGCGTTGCGGCAATTTTTTTGCCGATATGACCAGATTTACCCATGCCGGTGACGATGATTCTTCCGGGGCAGTTAAGGATTAGCTCACAAGCTTTACTGAAATTGTGGTCAATCCGCTGGCTCAGGTTGGTTACCGCATCAGACTCTATACGTACGGTGCGCAAGCCTGAGTGGATAAAATCAAATGAGGGCATAGGGCAGGTTACTCGGCAAAAGTTTTTTGAAGGAGGTCATTATAACGAAATCAAGTTTACATAATCTGCGTGCTTGATATTGGGGATTTAATCCCCATTTACAATGGCGCATTTAAGCAGAAGATACACACTTGGCACGTCAAACTTGTGGAATAACCCTTCAAGTACTAAAGGAATAGCACTTAGTGAATGAGACTGGTGACAAAAGTCTCTTAAGTGCGTGAATGATTTGGCGTAATTTATTGGAACTCACAATTTTAGGAAGGTAGACGATGAAATCTAGGTACCAAAAACTCTCTGGTGCACTTTTAACAATGTTCATGGCGTTGATGCTGACTTCTGTGCAGCAGGCTATGGCCGCTGAAAAAACGCCTCAAGCGATTGTAGAGCAGGCCACAACAGAATTATTTGCCACCGTGAAAAAACACAATGCGGCGGCTAAAAAGACAGATGCTTATTATGCCGATGTGCAAAAAACGCTCGATGCAGTAGTCGATTTCCCTTTTATCGCTAAAGCGGTAATGCGCAAGTCGGCCAAAAATGCCACCCCTGAGCAGGTAGAAAAATTTACCGAAGTGTTTAAAAACGGTTTAATTAAAACTTATGCCAAAGGTATAGCCAACTATGCCGATAGTGAAATTAAAACCTTGCCGGTAACTCAATCTGATCCAGCGCGTGTAAGCGTGGATCAAGAAGTGAGTGATAAAGGTGCCACACACAAATTGTCCTATACCATGAAGCTCAATAAGGCTGGTGAATGGAAGTTGATCAACGTGGTATTGAATGGCGTTAACTTGGGCGAATCCTTTACCAGTCAGTTCGATCAAGCCATGATCAAAAATGATAATGATTTGGACAAAGTTATCGACACCTGGTTGGCAACAAACTAAACGACCTGCGTGTCATTGATTCCCCCAAAAATCCTAGGTAACCCCTAGGATTTTTTATTTGTGGGATATGTAAACCTGGTGTTAAGCAAACTTCTGCAATTTTTGTGGACAATTTCCTACAGCAAACTCCGCTATGTGCGACTATTTATGTGCCACGAGAGACGTGATAATGGCGTCCAACAAGGAGGTCTTCAGGGAGGGTCGGTTGACCAAGAAAGGTCAATGGATGCGACTAATTTGATGGCAAGGCCGTTTAATGATCTTGTTAGAAGCTTGCGAGTTTCATGTTCAATTGTTGGGCCACTCAGTTCCGGTTCTACACAGGCAGTGCAGAATTAGGAGTCAAGGACAATCTATCAGGGATGATTTTGGTGTTTTTGTAGCGCCTTGTTTGCTTTTTCCTTCTCGTTCTCCTCTTCTTTTTGCCGTTTTATCTATTCCTTTTTAGATGTTTTTATCCTGTTTTTTGGTGCGACTTTAGGCTCATTCGGGTAACATTCGCTGTTTCCAACATTCCTCTGTTTATCTAGAGCATTGCTCTGAGAGTTTTTTATGCAAGCTGAGCAAATTAAAGCACTTATTGAAAGCCAAATTCCCGATAGCCAAGTGCAGGTGGGTGTTAACGGTAGCCATATTGATTTGGTGGTGGTGAGCCCAGTTTTTGCTGGATTAACGCCCGTGAAAAAGCAGCAATTAGTGTTGGGGACTTTGTCGCAACAATTTGCTGATGGCACTATTCATGCCGTTGATTTCATTAAAACCTTCACCCCTGAACAGTGGCAGCAACAACAGTAACCTTCCGCAGTAGCGTCAGCACATTTGGATAAGTAATGGATAAGTTTAAAATTCTGGGTGGCGGTCCACTCAGTGGTGAAATTTGTATTTCTGGTTCAAAAAACGCAGCTTTGCCGATTTTGGCGGCTGTATTGCTCGCCGATAGCCCGGTGACGTTACACAATGTTCCGCACTTGAATGACATCTCCACCATGAACAAGCTACTGGCTTCTATGGGTGTGAAAATTGAAGGCACTAATGGTCACGGTTTTGTGTTGGACGCTAATAATATTACCGACTTTACCGCGCCTTACGACTTAGTGAAGACTATGCGTGCTTCTATTTTAGTGCTTGGCCCGATGCTCGCGCGTTACGGCGTGGCCAATGTATCTTTCCCAGGTGGATGTGCGATTGGCTCGCGCCCGGTGGATATTCACTTGCGCGGTCTTGAGGCTATGGGCGCAAAAATCGAAATTGATGGCGGTTATATTCGCGCTACTTCAAACGGACGTTTGAAAGGTACGCACTTTTTAATGGATACAGTCACTGTTGGTGGCACTGAAAATTTGTTGATGGCGGCGGCTTTGGCTGAGGGTAAAACCATCCTTGAGAACGCCGCTCGTGAGCCAGAAATTGTTGATTTGGCGAATATGCTGGTTGCCATGGGCGCAAAAATTGAAGGTATTGGAACCTCCACATTAACCATTCATGGGGTCGAGTCTCTGCACGGTTGCAGCTATCGTGTTATGCCCGACCGCATTGAAACGGGCACCTATTTGGTTGCTGCTGCCGCGACGCGTGGCAATGTAAAATTAACAGCTACTCGCGCAGATATTCTAGAGGCTGTTATTTTCAAACTTGAAGAGGCTGGTGCTGATATCACTCACGGCGAGGATTGGATTGCTCTGGATATGCACGGTAAGCGTCCCAAAGCCGTAAGTTTAAAAACAGCACCTTATCCTGCATTTCCAACAGATATGCAATCGCAATTTATGGCGATGAATGCGGTGGCGGAAGGCGTTAGTCACATCACCGAAACTATTTTTGAAAATCGTTTGGTGCAAGTGAATGAGTTGAACCGTATGGGGGCTCATATTACGCTAGAAGGCAACACCGCCGCGGTAACAGGTGTTGAGCGCTTGAGTGGTGCGCCAGTTATGGCATCCGATTTACGCGCATCGGCCAGTTTGGTTATTGCGGGTTTGGTGGCTGATGGCGAAACCCTGATCGACCGTATTTACCACATTGACCGAGGTTACGAGGCGATCGAAGCAAAATTCCAAAGTATCGGTGCCAGTGTGTGCCGTGTTAAGGCAAGCTAATATGACTCAAACACTCACCATTGCTCTCACGAAAGGGCGCATTTTGGAAGAAACTCTGCCACTTCTAGCCGCTGCAGGTATAGAACCGCTGGAGGATATGGAAAAAAGTCGCAAGCTGGTGTTTGAAACTACCCAAAAGGGTGTGCGCCTGTTGCTGTTGCGGGGTGCAGATGTACCAACCTATGTACAATTTGGTGCCGCGGATATGGGTGTCTCTGGTAAGGACACACTTATGGAAAACGGTGCAGATGGTTTGTATGAACCCTTGGATTTGAATATTGCACGCTGCAAACTCATGACCGCTGGTGTAAAAGGCCGTCCGACACCGTCTGGACGTATTCGGGTTGCCACTAAATACGTGAATATCGCTAAGCAATACTACGCGAGCTTGGGTCGTCAAACCGACATTATTAAGCTTTATGGGGCGATGGAGTTGGCGCCTATTATGAACTTGGCTGACGAGATTGTAGATATTGTTGATACCGGTAATACCTTGCGCGCCAATGGGTTAGAGCAACGGGAGTTTATCGCAGACATTAGCTCGCGCCTCATCGTAAACAAGGCTTCAATGAAAATGAAACATGTGCAAATTCAGGCCATTATTGATCATATAGCTAAAGCGGTTGCGGTTTAAAAGTGCCTCCTATTTAGAACTGTGTCGTTATCCTCGCGTAGTGGGGACGGAGCGCCTTAGTAATAGCTATCCCCTTTATAACAATTTCCAATGAGATTTTTCTTTTCTCTTGCTTGATGATTAGACCTAATTAGTTGAACGAGTAAAACCATGTCTGAAGCTCAAATCACCCGTTTAGATACAAACCAAAGCGACTTCAAACAGCGTTTGGATGATTTATTGGCGTGGGAGTCCGTAAGCGATACCCGTGTTGCAGGCGTGGTTGACGATATTATTCAACAAGTAAAAAACCGTGGCGATGCAGCAGTGTTAGAGTTTACTAACAAGTTTGATCGTCGCAGTGCTCAAACTATGAATGATTTGGTTATCACTGCAGAGCAGTTGCAATCTGCTTTGGCTGAAATATCCCCCGCACAGCGCCAAGCGTTGG
>Ga0209067_10000027_pt1 | contig 106308 bp, 102 predicted proteins | sample ColStrG_CSR_2013_FD_187199 | JGI IMG/M metagenome (GOLD analysis project Ga0209067, IMG submission 187199) | Freshwater sediment microbial communities in response to fracking from Pennsylvania, USA - Cold Stream Run_MetaG_CSR_2013 (SPAdes)... | ecosystem: Environmental > Aquatic > Freshwater...
CCTGATGCTTACCCGATTCGAGTAAATTTTGATAGGCATGTCGCATGCCGATTAGTCGCATTTGATTCATTTTTTCTTGGATTACTTCTTGCATTTGTGGTTGGATTTAGATGAAATGGGATTACTGGTAACTTTCTTTACCGCGTATGTTTTTATGATGAGGAAGGCGGTCTGCCTGCACCTCTAGTTCGGGATCAAAGAGCATATCCAGGCCCCCGGCCACGATTTTCATAATGGCTTTATAATGGTATATCTTGTAGAAGTGCCCTCGGCGGATGACTTTAATAAATCGTTCCTTGCCTAGTTTTTTCTCCAGAGAGAGGATCCCGACACAGCTGCGGTAGGCCTGTTCAGGATGTATTTTCTGGCTCAGTAGGACTTCGATATAGGTTTTTACCACTGGGTCAATATTCCCACCCCAGGTGATAAATTTCTCCGGACGCCATTCACTGACAAACCGATGAGAGGAGGGTAAATGGTCTGCTATCGTGGTATAACCAAAAGGCTTTATTCCTCGGGTATGGTAGGCTATTTGTTCGTTTTGACAGAAGATATGGACCGCCTCGGTGGTATAAATGACCGAAGTTTCCCGGCCAATAAATCGAAAGGGTACCGAGTAATAATGCTTCTCGATTTGAATATGGCAGTTTTTCATCACTTTGGCTTTTTTATAATGCTTAAAGGCGTACCGGGTTTGCGGAAGGGGCTGAAGGGCCGAGGCTTCCCACTTTTGGAACTTTTCCCAGCGACTATATTCTTCCTTTTGTAAAGGCAGGTTATTATGGATTTCCAATTGCTCCTGAATGGCTAGATTCAATTCCTGGAGCGTGGAGAAGTGTCGGTCCCGTAAAGGGGCAAAGATTCGGCGGTAAATAATGCCCACCATATTCTCTACCATGGCTTTATCCTTCGGTTTACGGCTTCGAGCCGGGAGAACGCTGGTTTTATAATGATTGGCAAAGTCGAGAAAGGTCTCATTGATTTCTGGTTCATATTTATCGGCCTTGGTTACAGCAGACTTAAGATTGTCAGGAACTAAAGCTTGGGGAACCCCACCAAAATAGTGCAGGGCATTCTCCGTGGCTCGGATAAAGACGTCCTTCTTCTGGTTGAAGACACCTTCCACATACGTCAAGCCGCTATGCCCTAGGACCGCTATATACACCTCCACTGGGGTGAGTTCTCCCGTTTGTAGGTCCGTGAGGTAGAGTTTTTTTCCTGTGAAATCCAGGAAAGCCTTATCGCCCGGGGAATGTTCAAAGTGAATTGTCGCCCGGCTTTTCTTCTGCCATTTCTGAAAGTATTCACAAAAAAGGCTATAGGAATACCCATCGGGGAACAAGGCTTTATACTCCCCCCAAAGAGTCCAACGGGTTACACCTACCCGCTTCAATTCCTGCTCATACTCGGGAAATAAACCCTCCAGATCGGCAAAACGATATTTGCTGATTGTAGTCGGCTCCGAGAAAATCTGCTCTAATTCAGGGGCCTCGAGATCGATCAGCGTACGCAGATCAAGCCCCTTTTCCTCCGCAAGGCGTATATATTTCTTCACTGTATTCCGGGAGCAACCTACATTCCTACTAATTGAACCTAAAGAGTTACCCCGACTCCTCTGCAAAAAAACTTGTTTAAGTTTTATCATATTGATTATTTCTCCAGCCATCCGTTTTGCATTTATTGCTTGCAAAACAAAGAGGGAAAGAGGAATACCCAAATGGTCAATATGCCGGAACGGCATTCTGACCACTTTTAGAGAATAAAAGATGTCATTCCGGCATCTTGACCAGGCTAAACCCAATCATTACCAGAACTTTAGTTGAAATCTCTTATTTTTAGGGTGGTCAAGATCCCGGAATGGTGGTCAACATGGACCGGAATACACACATAAAATAGTAAGGATAACAAAATATGCTTATTTTAAGCACATTGGGCCCTATAATTTGATAAAATTATCAGGACAAAATATGCAGGATGAGCTTAAGAAACAAGGATTCGAAATCATTTTGCCCTACATTGAAATCTATGGTCATTGGACAAGCGACGAAACAAAATTGGAGACCGAATTATTAATGTGCTTGAAATAAGGCCATGGATGTTAGAATACTAGGAGAATACCTATATTGAGGGGAAAGAGCCACCGAAACGGCCAAATTTCTTTCGTTCGATAATATAAAATGGAAAATATCTGAATTTGATAAAAAAGCAGAATCTTTATTTTTCTTTTATATTTAATAAAGGGCCAATGGCTAAAATAAAGTCGTTGGTTAATTTTTTTTACATTCAAAAAGTGAATTAAAGAACCTTTATGGATAAAAATAATGTCGATATTTTTCAGGAAATGCTAAAGGGGGGACTATTCCCTCAGAATGCAGAAGGAATGAAGGATGTTTGGGAATTTGTATTCAGGACCATAAAACTATCTCCCATATTAAATGCTTCCACAAGTATTGAAGAAATTAGAATGCGACTGGGTGACATTATTGGCGTAGAAATAGATAATTCAACTGTCGTTTTTGTTCCCTTTTATACCAATTTTGGACGCCATATCAGGCTTGGAAGGAATGTATTTATTAACCACGCATGCTCCTTTTTAGATATGGGGGGAATAACCATTGAAGATCATGTTCAGATAGGTCCCAAAGTGAATCTTATAACGGAAAATCATCCTATTGACCCTTCGAACAGAAAAACGCTTGATTTACAAGCTATTCATATAAAAAGAAATGTATGGATTGGTGCAGGGGCTACTATCCTTCCAGGAGTGACCATAGGGGAGAATTCGATTGTAGCGGCTGGTGCGCTTGTACGCAAGAATGTGGAGGCGAATACCATAGTGGCAGGTATACCGGCCAAGGCGGTAAAAAATATCTAAATCGGAAATTAGGTATTGTATTCTTTTTTCTAGTCGTTTCGCTTAATTGATAAGGTCAGGCCAACAATCCTCTACATTTCCTGACTACGAAATATGCTGGTGATTATTAATGGGAACCTTTTTAAACTTCATTTAGGATTAGAGGTTTCCAAACCTGTATTTATTAACCCGAATGCCTCCACTTTTTTTGAAAAGATAAAAAAGGACTTTGTTGTCAACCCTTTTTATGATGGGTACCAGGATGATTTCGGAAAATTCACGGAAGCCATTTGCGCATTCAATTATTATGGCTTATTAAGCGGGAAAGAAATAACCAGCAAATTTGAAATATAGGTTTCCGTCCTGGGCATTACCGAAGAGAATATAGGAGTGGATATTTACGAAATAGAAATAGATTCCTCTTTTAAGAAGGAACTTGACATTGATAAAAAATTTATAATCGATTTAAAAAATTATAGGGGCTGGTTTTCCTAATACCATGAGCGAGCCAAACTCCCTTTCCAAAGCCAGATTCGTAAATTAAAAAAATTTTGAAAATAAATTTGCGAAATCGAAAGGTTGCATATAAATTAGCAACTGATTAGTTTCATAAATAAATCCAAAGAGAAATGAGAAGGGATGTTTTTCAAGCCCTGGCCGACCCAACCCGAAGGGCTATTATCACCTTAATAGCTTTACAGGCCATGACCCCCAATACGATTGCAGAAAACTTTAAAACCAGTAGGCAGGCCGTTTCAAAGCATCTTAAAATTTTAACAGAATGCCAACTAGTAAAACAGGAGCAACATGGAAGGGAAATTTATTATTCTCTTCAATTGGAGAAAATGAAAGAGATGGATTTATGGCTAGGCCAATTCAGAAAGATTTGGGAAACCCGATTTGACCAGCTTGACGATGTATTATCTACCTTAAAAAAATCAAAAGATGAATAATAATTTGCACTATGAATTTACCGTGGACAAAGAGAAACAGACGGTATTTATCCAGAGAGAATTCGCTGCCGAGCAATCCCTGGTATGGGATGCCTATACCCAAAAGGATATTCTAGACCAATGGTGGGCCCCTAAGCCCTTTGTCTCCAAAACAAAGTATATGAACTTTGAGGAAGGGGGGAAAAGATTTTATGCCATGGTAGGCCCGGATGGGGTAGAACATTGGTCTATTCAAACCTATTCTTCCATTCATCCGAAAACCCATTTTAAAATGTATAATGCTTTTTCCGATAAGGACGAAAATCCTGAATTGCCGGGCTCTGAATGGGATTTTACTTTTTCCGAACAGGGCGGAAAAACCATGGTCAGTATCCTAATCTACAATGAATCGCGAGCCCGAATGGAAAGGATGGTTGAAATGGGCTTTAAGGAAGGATTTAGTATGACCATGATTAATTTGGAGGAATTACTGGAAGCCTTATCCCAAAAATGATTTTCGGTTTTAAAACCTCGGTTAAAACAGCTGTCAGGTACAAAAAATCAGGCCAACTAAAGATGCTATTCTGACTAAAGGAAGATGAAATGTTGACCTGGGGAACAAGGGAAAAATTTTCTGGAAGGAAACCAAGAAGGATAAGGTCAGGAATATTATTGGTACCTTAAATAGGCATACTGATACCTGCGAAGAATTAGATTAATCCACTAAAAAAACCTATAAAAAACAAATAAAAATCATGGCTATCATTAACCCGCATATTAACTTTAATGGAAATGCTGAAGAAGCATTTAATTTCTATAAATCTGTTTTTGGAGGAGAATTTTTAAAAATTATACGATTCAAAGATATTTCCGGTCCTGAATTTCCCATTCCAGAAAAAGAGGAAAATAAAATAATGACCATCGCATTGCCTATTGGACCGAATATTTTAATAGCCAATGATGTTCCGGAAATAATGGGAAGGGTAAGTGAAAATGAAAACAGATCTAAAATTTCCGTTAGTACAGAAAGTCGTGAGGAGGCCGATAAACTATTCAAGGGTCTTTCGGAAGGAGGAACGATAGAAGGTCCTTTAGGAGATAGTCCATGGGGTTCCTATTTCGGAATGTTCCGGGATAAATTTGGGATTGAATGGATAATAAGCTTTGAACCAAAATAATTGGATCGTATAAAAACCTACAGAAATTATATTTCAAACTGTAAATAGGGAATTTTAATTTAGATAGTATGATCATGGAAGAAGGTAAAATCCATTTTGCTCCTGAATTACATATTCCTAATGGAACCATCCATATAGATTTTTATAAAAATTTGGGAGCCAGTGAACTTTTTTGCTTACGCAATGAGGATGGGAGCGTACATGTTGCAGAATTTGATTTTGGTGGATCTATTTTTCATGTACATGAAACCATGGGGGATGCCTTGGAACCTATCCGGGCAGGCGGGGTAACCTCGGTTTTAGGGCTATTTGTTCCCAATGTAGACGAGATAATGGAGAAAGCCCTTAAGGCCGGTGCCATATTAATTAATGAGACAAAGGATCATGATTATGGGTACCGGCAGGGTATGTTTAAAGATCCTTTTGGGCATTTTTGGCAAATACAGAAAAGGATTTAGAAATAAATTTCTGACTTTTTTACGTTTTATAGGGAATGAGTGTAGAAATCATCTTGAAATATGGACCTATCCAATGGTTATGAGGAAATTGCAAAAATCTTTATAGAGGAACGCACCAAGTCGGAAAAAGGAATTGGACGGGATTGCGTTCGTCATTGGGCAAAGAGTTTTTTACCTAATTCTACGGTATTGGACTTAGGTTGTGGTACAGGAATCCCAGTTTCACAAATACTATTGGAAGAAGGTTTAGCGGTGTATGGAATAGATGCTTCCAGAACAATGGTTAAAGAATTCCAGGTAAATTTTCCCAATTGCCCGGTGGTTTGTGAAGCAGTAGAAAACTCTCAATTTTTCGGTCGAAAGTTTAATGGTATTCTGTCCTGGGGACTTCTTTTCCTTCTGCCCGGAGAGCTGCAGGCAATGGTAATAGAAAAATCGTCCAAAGCCATGGATATAGGGGGGAGATTCTTATTTACTGCCCCAGGTATCGAGGCGGAATGGGCCGATATACTAACAGGGCAAAATTCTATTTCCCTGGGCTCCTTAAAATACCAGGAATTATTAAGGAATTCAGGATTCAAACTCTTGGAAGAATTTGAAGACGAGGGAGAGAACCATTATTATCATGCCATTAAGATTTTTTAATTAACCTTTCATCTATATTTTATGGATTTGGCGAATGATTATTTAAGCAGTATAAAAAGACAATTTGCCTATTATAAATTGCTTGGGGAGAAAACCTTTTCACAACTCTCCGACGAGCAGCTTTTTAATCAGGTAGAGGAGGAAAGTAATAGTATAGGTATGGTAGTAAAGCATTTATGGGGAAATATGCTTTCCCGTTGGACCGATTTTTTGACAACAGATGGAGAAAAGGTGTGGAGGAAAAGAGAAAAGGAATTTGATAATGATATTACCACCCGGGAGGAATTAATGTTTAAATGGAATGAGGGATGGGCTTGCCTAATGGATGCTTTAAATTCTTTAACTGGGAATGATCTAAATAAGGATATATTTATACGAAATCAGGGACATTCGGTAGTCGAGGCCATTAATAGGCAATTGGCCCATTATTCCTACCATATTGGACAAATCGTCTTTATTGGCAAAATGGAATCCGGTAGCCAATGGAATTACCTTTCCATTCCCAGGGGAAAATCGAAAGAATATAATGATCTAAAATTCTCCAAACCCAAAATTAGGGAGCATTTTACCGAGGAGTTTTTAAAAGGAAAGAAATGAGGATCCTCCCTTTTATTTTCTTCCTGGCTATTAGTGCCTCATTAAGGGCTCAAAATTTTGAGGGCCAAATTACCTATCATGTAGATTTTAAAAGTTTCGACGAGAAGGTTCCAGATAGTTCCCTTGCCATGGTATTTGGAAATAATTTGGAATTTTTTACCAGGAATGGTAATATTTTAATCCTGTCCAATGGTACCCATTTGAATTGGTCATTGTTTAACAAGAAATTTGATCGTTTCTTTTATAAAAATTCTGATAGCGATACGATTATTGCTATCGATATTCATCAAAATGGAGAAACCATATTGAGTAAATCTTTTGTTAAAAATGCAGATACTATATTAGGGTATCCCTGTGATGAAATTCTTTTTCAGTATGCGGATTCAGAGGAAAGATATTTCTATAATTCCTCCATTAAGATAAATCCCTATTCCTTTAAAAACTATACCCTGGGGAATTTTTATGATTATCTTTCCTTATCTGGCTCCATTCCCTTAAAAGTAATTACAAAAAGCGCTCAGTTTAAATCGGTTAAAACAGCCCTAAAAATTAAGCCCCTTACCATGCAGGATAAGGATTTTCTTCTGCCTGAAAATTCCATCACCAAAGAAATTAATTAGCAGGGGTCTCATTTTCTTTTCAAGAACGAATTATCCGCTCTGCTTTGGATTTTTCTGGGTTTAGGGATTATATTTAAAGAATGAATGCTTGAAAATATTGCAATTAATCTCCTTGAATTCCCCATAACCCATGAAGAATCCTTTATTCTTTTCCTTCATCCTAATTTTTACTTCAGTATTTCAAATGGCCTTTGGGCAATGGGAAAGTGTTCCTACCCAATATGGATTGGTATCAGGATATGCCGAAAGTTCCGTTCACATTTTTAAAGGAATACCCTTTGCCGATCCCCCGATAGGAGCCTTGCGATGGAAGGCACCGCAACCCGCCGAGAACTGGGAAGGCATAAAAAAATGTACGGAGTTTTCAGCAAGCCCCTGGCAAGCTACCCCTTCTCCCTTTTATTGCTGGTCGGAAGAATTTATTGCTCCTCCTAAAAACTTAAGTGAAGACTGTTTATACTTGAATATTTGGTCGGCAGCCAAATCAAAAACAGAAAAAAGGCCTGTATTGGTTTGGATTTATGGGGGAGGACTGAGTTCTGGTTCGGCGGCCTGTGCCATTTATGATGGGGCGGAAATGGCCAGGAGAGGGATCGTCTTTGTTAGTATTAATTACCGGGTAGGGCCCTTTGGATTTCTGGCGCATCCGGAATTAAGCCGGGAACAGGGCAAAAGCTCGGGGAATTATGGAATTTTGGACCAAATAGCCGCTTTGAAATGGGTGCAAAAAAATATAGCAGGTTTTGGGGGCGACCCGAATCAGGTAACTATAGCGGGCCAATCGGCTGGTTCCTGGAGCGTAAATGTTTTATTGGCTTCTCCTTTGGCCGCTGGATTGTTTCAAAGGGCCATAGCCCAAAGTGGCGGTATATTGCCCGATAGGATTAATACCAGCCTGCAGGATGCAGAAAAACTAGGCTTGTCCTTCCAGGAGAAATCGGGCGTAAGAAGTTTAGCCGAATTGCGTCAATTACCATCCGACAGCCTTTTGAAGGCCAGCATGAAATTGGGTTTCCAAAGAATGGGCCTCAACCTGGATGATTATGTTTTACCCAAAAATTATTTCGATCAAATTAAAAGCGGAAACTTTAATAAGGTTCCATTATTATCCGGTTGGGTAACTGGCGACGGTCTTTTATCTGGCCCAACCAATACAACAGCAGAAAAAAGTCAGAGAGCAGCCCTGGAGAAATATGGTGAAAAAGCCCCCCAATTTCTCAAGGCATTTCCGGCCAATTCAGATGCCGAAGCAAAAGAAAGTCAGGCATTAATCAATTTAATGGGATTTGCCGGGATACCATCCTATAATTGGGCAAAATTTAATCCTGAGCCGACGTATATATACCAGATTAGTCATGTGCCTACCGATAAGGAAGGATTCCCGAATTATGGTGCATTCCATACCTCAGAGGTGCCCTATGCCCTGCATACCCTTCATACCTGGAATCGAAATTGGCAGGCACATGATTATGAGGTAGAAAGATTACTTTCCAGCTATTGGATCAATTTTATAAAAACAGGAAATCCTAATGGGAAGGGTATTCCTGAATGGAAAAAATATACCATGCAGGAAGGAAATATTTTAGAGGTTAATAATACCGCTTCTTCGAAACCTGAATATTTAAAAAAACAATTCGAAGCAATGCAATTGAAGTAAGAAGGAAATATGAATACAAAGGTAGATCAATATTTAAGCAAGGTTACCCATTGGAAAAAAGAACAAGAGTGTCTTAGAAGGATCGTTTTATCCACGAATTTAAAAGAGGAATTTAAATGGGGCAATCCTTGCTATACCTATAATGGGGGGAATGTGGTATTGATTCATGTTTTCAAGGAATACTGTGCCTTATTGTTTTTTAAGGGGGCATTAATGCAAGATCCGGAGGGAATTCTTATCCAACAAACCAAAAATGTACAGGCTACCCGTCAAATTCGGTTTACCCGCCTGGAAGAAATTTTAAGCAAGGAGGAATTCCTTAAATCCTATATCGTAAACGCGATTGAAATAGAAAAATCCGGTTTGAAGGTGGAATTAAAAAAAACCGAGGAATTTCCATTTCCAAAAGAATTTGAAATAAAATTGGAAGAAGATCCTGCCCTGAAATTGGCCTTTAATTCCTTAAGTCCCGGGCGACAGAGGGCCTACCTGCTTCATTTTTCGGCACCGAAACAAGCTGGAACCCGGGAAGCAAGAGTAGAGAAATGGATACCGGCCATTTTGGAAGGAAAAGGGCTAAATGATTAAGTCCGGAAACTATTTTGAAGGAGAAGGTATGCAAAAACATATTTTGGACTAAGAAACAGAATTATTACATTTCTTGAGAATTTATTAAAATGGCAAAAATATCTATCTACCTAAATTTCCCAGGCACTACCGAAGAGGCCTTTAATTTTTACAAATCCGTTTTCGGTTCGGATTTCTCATCGCCTATTGCTCGTATGGGAAGTATCCCAAAGCAAGAGGGAATGCCTGAATTATCCGATGAGGATAAAAATAAAGTGATGCATGTGGCTTTACCCATTATGAACGGCGTTGAGATTATGGGAACCGATAATTTACCCAGTATGGGTCACCGCACTACTATTGGAAATAATACGACTATCAGCTTGGAACCCGATACAAGGGAAGAAACCACTCGAATCTTCAATTTATTATCCGAAGGGGCCAGCGATTTAGCTCCTTTACAAGAGCAGTTTTGGGGAGCTATATGGGGATGCTGTTTGGATAAATACGGCATTCGCTGGATGCTGAGTTGCCGATAATCGTTCAACGGAATGTCGGAAATCAAGGGAGCCTCATTCGCCTTTTGGTTTGTATAAACTTGGTTAGCCTGCTGGCTTTCCGATTATTTCTATTGGATATGAATTTCTGAATGGGTTTATTAATCCATATCCTATAATTTTTTTACTTTAGGGACAGAGGTATTGTTTACCTCCCCTAATCAATTATGAAACCTATCTCAACCCGAATTCTCTTAGTTTTTTTAGCATGTAGTTTTTTAGGATTTATTTCCTGTAGCCAAAAAGAAAACCCCTCTGGAACCTCTTTAAAGGATTATTTTACCTACGGGGATTCGGTAGAATCGGCCGGGGTTAAAATGATTCCTATAAATACCCCCGTTGGTAAATTTAATGTCTGGACGAAGCGATTCGGTAAAAATCCAAAAATTAAGATTCTTTTATTGCATGGAGGGCCGGCGGTTACCCATGAATACATGGAATGTTTTGAAACCTTTTTCCAGCGGGAAGGATTTGAATTCTATGAATACGATCAATTAGGGTCTTTTTATTCGGATCAGCCAAAGGATAGTAGTTTATGGACCACCGATCGCTTTGTCGAAGAAGTAGAACAGGTACGAAAAGCCATAGGAGCCGATAGCTCTAATTTTTATGTATTAGGGAATTCCTGGGGAGGAATTTTAGGCATGCAATATGGCTTGAAATACCAGAAAAATATGAAAGGATTAATTATATCCAATATGATGGCTTCCGTTCCGGAATATGGGAAATATGCCGATTCGGTCTTGGCCAAGCAAATGAAACCAGAGGTTTTAGCAGAAATACGATTGCTTGAGGCAAAAAAGCAGTTCCAAAACCCAAAATATATGGAGCTATTAATTCCCAATTTCTATAAGGAGCATATATGCCGATTAAAGGAATGGCCGGATGCCATAAATAGAGCTTTTAAACATGAAAACAATGAAATTTATACCATGATGCAAGGGCCCAGTGAATTTGGGGTGGCCGGAAGGTTGGTAAAATGGGATGTAAAAAGCCGTTTGCATGAATTAGAAATTCCAACCTTAATGATTGGGGCTAAATATGATACCATGGATCCCCATGCTATGGAGGCGCAAAGTAAACTGATTAAAAAAGGAAAATACTTGTACTGCCCCAATGGAAGCCATTTAGCCATGTGGGATGATCAAAAAGTCTATATGGCTGGAGTCATAAAGTTTATCCACGACGTAGATTCGGGGCGATAGGTAGGTCCCAATCATATCACTTAAAAGAAGTATAAAGGGTATTTTAATGAGATTATGAGAAATAATTTGGGATCTGAAAAACAGATGGAAATGAGAAGAAGAAATTTTTTATTAAGAAGTCTTTTGGCCATGCCCTTTTTAAATTTTTTGGCAGAGAAAGTGAATGCCAGGCTAAAAAGCGCATTAAACCCTCTTCCCCTAAATTCTCCAACGATACATCACCCTGTTATCCATTTTGAAATCGGATGTAGGGACCTACAAAAGACCAGCGATTTTTACACTAAATTATTTAATTGGACGCCTACACCTGTAGGCCCTGCCACGTATATCCAAACCAATACCCTGGAGGGCATTCAGGGACATCTGAACGCCTTAGGTCATGAGCCTTATCATTATGTGACGATTTATATCCAGACGGACGATATAAAGGAACATTTAATTAAAATCGTAGAAGCAGGTGGGAGTACTTTAATTGGTCCTATAAAAATACCCAACGGCCAGGAATTTGCCTGGTTTAAGGATCTTGATGGCAATGTTTTAGGCTTATTAACCAAAGCATAGAATTAATATGGGCAAATTAATTGTTTTTAATTTATCCAGTCTGAATGGGTTTTTTAAAGGGCCCAATAATGAAATTGACTGGTTTACGATCGATCAGGAATTTCATGATTTTACCAGCGAACAATTGAATACCGCCTCGGGTCTGGTTTTTGGTAGGCTTACCTATGATTTAATGGCCGCTTATTGGCCCACTCCTATGGCTACCCAAATGAATCCAAGGGTAGCCGAAAAAATGAATAGCCTTCCTAAATATGTGTTCTCCAGGAAATTAAAAGAGTTGCATTGGGAGAATTCCCAATTACTTCATGGGGATATATCGAAGGAAATTCAAGGGATTAAGGAAAATACCGATAAGAATTTGCTCATTTTTGGAAGCGGGAATTTATGCCAGTCTCTGATTACCCATGGTCTTATTGACGAATTCCGGATACTGATCAACCCTATTGTTTTAGGAAAAGGGGTATCGATGTTCCCGGAAAATCTTCCTCCAAAAAAATTAGCCCTAATCCATTCCAGGGTCTTTGGAAATGGGAATGTATTACTTTCTTATACATCCGCAGAAACCGAATAGTCAAATTAATACCCATCATTCCAATGTCTATCCCGTATCCGGAACCAATCATGCCCGCCCCATACCAGGTTTTATGGGAAGAGACTCAGAAATCGGGTTTTACTATGGCCTCGGACCTATTAACCGGTTCCTTATTGAAAACGCTGGCCGCCTCAAAACCTGCTGGCTTGTTTTTGGAATTAGGCACAGGCACCGGTTTATCCACTTCCTGGATACTGGATGGAATGGATTCGGAATCCCAATTATATTCCATTGATAATGACCCAAAATTTTTGGACCTGGCAAATAAATATCTGGGAAAGGATAGACGGCTACAATTAGAACTGAGCGATGGGGAAGCTTGGATTTTAGCCAATAAACACCGGCGTTTTGATTTCATTTTTGCCGATACCTGGCATGGGAAATTCCTTTTACTGGAGGAAACCCTTGTCATGTTAAATCCAGGAGGCATTTATTTTCTGGACGATTTATTACCTCAGGCCAATTGGCCGGAGGGGCATGCCCAAAAGGTAGAGAACGTACTGAAGGAATTATATAAAAGAAAGGATCTTTGCCTTAGCTTTTTAAACTGGTCGACCGGAATCCTTATCGGGGTTAAGAACTAGAAGGGAATAAATTATTAATCCAATTTATAGATCCAAAACGGATTCGATTTTTCTTTTCGGATTAATTTTCTGGGATAGGGTATTTATCCTCAGGAACCATAAAAAGTTTACACATTTGCCCCATGGGGAAAATAAAATGGAAATCCATTTTGGCTAATGTGTTTAAGACGATTCTTGGGATCCTGGGTTTCTATCTGATATTTCGACTGGTTCAAAATCAGGCTGGCAAGGATTCCCATTCGATACTAGCCCTATTTCAAAACCCGGATAGTGGTTGGATTTTATTGGGCGTACTGGCTTTAATGGTTTTGAATTGGTTTCTGGAAGCCTTGAAATGGGAATACCTTGTCGGCAAGGTAGAAAAGCTAAGTTTAGGACAATCGGTACAATCTTTATTGGCTGGACTGAACCTGGCCATATATACCCCTGGCCGAATAGGGGAATATGGGGGAAGAATTCTATACCTAAAACCGGAAAACAGAAAGGAAGGAGCCTTATGCATCTTGGTTGGAAATTTAAGCCAGCTTTTGGTCACGTTGCTATTTGGCTTTTTTGGTTTAGGCCTTTGGGCCTATAATTTTATAAAAGTCCCGAACTGGCTATTTTGGCTTTGCGGAAGCGGTCTTTTCCTGCTAAGCCTTCTTTGTATTTGGTTTTTCTTTAGTCTGAATAATCTGGAAGGTCTCTGGAGCCGATTCCCTTTTTTAAAGGATCGTTTAAAAAGCTTCCAGGTATTGAATCAATTTTCCGGCAAAGAATTCCGAATGGCTATGGGTTTCAGTCTGGCCCGATATATCGTATTTTCCAATCAATATATCCTATTATTATTTGGGTTAATGGGAGCCCATTCCTATGCATTAAGTTTTGCTACCCTTTCCCTGGTATTTATGATTCAATCCCTGGTGCCTAGTTTTGTTCTGGCCGATATGGGCATTCGGGGTGCTACCTCCATTTATTTCTTCAGCTTCGTTTTCGGAAAACAAAATATAATCCCTATCCTAGCTTCCTCATTCATTGTATGGTTTGTGAATATAATCCTGCCCGCTACCTTGGGTTTGTATTTTGTCTTAAAAATAAAACCCCGGCTTGGTAACGTTTGATTATATCCTTTTCATCACGATTACCATTGGCTACCTTTTGGGGGCGGCCTCCTTTCTTATTGGGTTCTTAAAAACCCCCTATTTTAAAAATGGAAATAGGGCTAAGCCGGTCTTCATAAGTATATTAATTGCTGCCCGAAATGAGGAGGATACCCTTCCTTTTTTATTGGAGGATTTATTAAACCAGGATTATCCGAAAGAACTATTGGAGGTCATTGTGGTGGATGATCATTCCACCGATAATACCGCCAAGGTGGTCCAGGCATATGCGGAAAAAGGGGTCCGCTTAATCCAGTTAAATGAATCCTCTGCCTTAAATTCCTATAAAAAGAAAGCTATTTCTACAGCAATAGATCAGTCTAGGGGAGATTTCATCATCACTACAGATGCCGATTGCCGGGTGGGGCCTAATTGGGTGAAATCTTTTTCAGAGTATTACCAGAATGGAAAATATAAACTGATATCGGCTCCGGTAGGGTTTTTGGACACCGGGAAATGGTTCCAAAAATTCCAATCGATGGAATTTTCCATGCTGATAGGTTTAGGGGCGGGGGCCATTCAAAATCATAATCCCTTTACCTGTAATGGGGCCAATTTAGGGTATGAAAAAAAGACATTTTACGAATTGGGTGGTTTTAAAGGGATTGATGATCTGGCTTCCGGTGACGATGAATTATTTTTGCATAAGGTAGCTATCCAGTATCCCCAGCAAATTGGATTTTTAAAAAACAGAGAGGCTATAGTGTATACCCACGCCAAGGAGGATATTAAGGATTTTATCAAGCAGCGAAGACGATGGGCTTCAAAAAGTGTTAAATACAAAAATAGAATAATGATTATGGTGGCGGTATGGGCCTTTATATTTAATATTTCTATTCTTTTAAATGGGTTATTAGTTTGGTTCTTTCCCATATTGCTCCCTTTATTGGTATTCCAGGTATTGGTTAAAATGGTATTGGAAACCCTTCTCATGTTTTCGGTTTTGCATTTTTTAAAGCAGTCCCGGTATATAGGCCAACTTTTTATTTTCCTTCCACTTTATTTTCTTACCCTCATGATCTATATGGCTTATATAGGATTGGCAGGAAATTCAGGAAAATATGAATGGAAGGGGAGAATGGTACGATAAAGAATCAGCGTTTTTTCAGGAAACGTATCCCCATGATAATAGAAAACAAGGCCAGCAAAAAGGAGAAAAAAGCAGGTATTAAAAAAAGAAGGGATAATCCGGGTCCGCGAAATAAATAGCTGGTAAGTGGGGTCATTAAATAAAATCCTAAAGCACCAAACATACTCGTCAGACATACCTCTTTATATGTAAATTGGCTACGCCATTTGAGAATTAAATTTTCAAGGGCAAGGGAAAGAAAACCGAATATTAATAATAAATAACCCAATATAAGGATATGGGTACTGTACGGAGAGGAGATGCTTCTCAGGAGAAAGCCCGCAGGCTCCAAAAGGCCACCAAAAATGGTTATTACGATTAGAATTCTATGAAAAAGAGATTTAGGAATCACTTTCTAATTTAATAAATTATGCCTTACGAGACGAAACAGGATTCGCCTGGTTTCAAGGTTTGGAATCGATTTAAAAAGGATTACCTGGCATTATTTGGGTTTTTCGTGATTGGACTATCCATTCTGGTCTCTATAATGGGCTATTTAATATGTCCCGACGATTCGCCGAATACCAATAGGATGCATATTCAGTATAGCATAAAAAAGCCAGGTTCCTCCTTCAACCTATTACTTATCCGAAAGAAGAAAAAAATCGATACCGCGAACGTACTCCATAAATTATTTTATGGGCAGGTGCCTTTTTTTGATGAAATACCTATAAACCGCTATTATTTTAAGGGTGATTCCATTTATGTAAACGAGTTTACTGGGGTGAAAACCGATTCCCTGGAAAACATTGCTTACCACCTGGTGCAAGTGGCCTTTCCGGCCGAGGGAAAAATTCTAAAAAACGGAGACAATTTCCATTTTATAGACTTATATGGAAATAAAGTGTCGGTTGGATTGGGAGATTTAAAAAAAATAATTGAAAAGAAATTCATTATTCATAGAACCTATATTTTGGGTACCGATTTGTATGGACGTGATTTATTAAGCCGATTATTATTAGGATCCAGAATTTCTATTTCGGTGGGCCTGATGGCCGTAATAATTTCATTGGTATTGGGTGTTTTTATGGGCTCACTGGCTGGGTTTTATGGGGGCTGGGTAGATAGGTGTATAAGCTGGTTTATAAATGTGGTATGGTCTTTGCCAGCCCTGCTTTTAGTTATAGCTATTTCTTTTGCCCTGGGTAAAGGGATTTGGCAAATATTTGTAGCCGTAGGTTTAACCATGTGGGTAGAAGTGGCCAGGCTGGTACGAGGGCAGATTTTAGTAATACGGGAATCCGAATTTGTGGAAGCAGGAAGAGCTATGGGGATGAATAATGTAAGGTTAATACGAAGACATATTCTTCCTAATATTGGAGGCCCCATTTTAGTCGTAGCAGCCTCTAATTTTGCCTCGGCCATTTTACTGGAAGCCGGTCTAAGTTTCCTGGGTTTTGGCGCTCAGCCACCCTTCCCCAGCTGGGGATCCATGATAAAAGAAAATTATGGCTATATTATCATCGATGCGGCTTTTTTAGCATTGATTCCAGGATTGGCTATTATGTTGGTCGTATATGGGTTTAATTTATTATCTATTGGTTTACGGGATGCTTTTAATATTAGGGATCAAAATACTATGATATAATTCGACATGCTGGAAATAAAGGATAGTCATATACAAAATTCCATGATGGAGGAGACCATCAACCTGCTAATCAGAAGGCAGGCTGAACTCAATTCCTTATTGGAAATTACCCAGGCTATTAACCAGAATAATCCGGAGTCCACCCTTTTTCAAATGTTTGAATTTGTATTAAAAATGCATTTGAAAGTGGGCCGATTACGGGTGTATATGTATACCCAGGATACCTGGGCCCAGGTTTGTTCTTTCGGGGTTGGGAATTTAACAGCAAAACAGCAGTATAATTTATGCCAGCGTCTAAGACTGTATAATGATACCACCGACCTAACCCAATTGGTCGATATTAAGGAATTAGAGCCCTATGATTTATTAATTCCGGTATTTTTTAATGAGAGCCAGTTCGCCTATGTTTTATTAGGAGAATACCATATGCTGGAATTTGTTTCGAACGATGCCAGTTTTATTCAAACCATTTTGCACCTGATTATGGTGGCTTTGGAAAATAAAAGGCTATTCAGGGAACGATTAAAACAGGAACGATTACAAAAGGAAATGGATGTGGCCGTTCAGGTACAATCTATGCTGTTTCCCAAGGAATTACCCCGGAACCGTCTTATTGAAATGGATGCCGTATACCTCCCTCACCATAGTATTGGAGGAGATTATTATGATTATATTGAATTAAATCCTTTTGAATTCCTGGTTTGTATTGCCGATGTAACAGGGAAAGGAATTTCGGCTGCCCTATTAATGGCAAATTTTCAGGCAAACCTAAGGGCCCTGGCCAAACAAAATTTATCCCTGATTACCCTGGTTAAAGAATTAAACGGGATTTTATACAGTGCCACCAAGGGGGAGAAATTTATCACTTTGTTCGTGGCGATTTATAATACCCAGACCCGTAGCTTGCATTATATTAATGCAGGCCATCAGCCTCCTTTATTAATCCTGGACGATAAAATAAGTACATTGAATAAGGGATGTACCGTAATAGGGGTATTTGAAGAATTACCCTTTGTGCATTCTGAACTCTTGACCCTGGATCCGGGTACCTTGATATTTTGCTTTACCGATGGCTTAATCGAATTTGAAGAGGAAGATGAAAACCTGATGGATGGGGAAGGATTAAAGCAATTTCTGGTGGACAATCAGAAATACCGGGTTCACGAAATCAATGCCCGCTTGATGAAATATTTAAAGAATAAATCGAACCGCGATTTTTACGACGACGATATTACCCTATTATCCTTTAAATGTAAATAAATGCTGGAAAGTAATTTCCAGGAATTATGGCCTGAGGCCGGATGTGATGAGGCAGGGCGAGGATGCCTGGCCGGACCTGTTTTTGCCGCCTCCCTATATTTCCCCCAGGATTTTTTTCATCCTGAAATTCAGGATTCCAAAAAATTAAAACCCTTGGACCGGTTGCGATTACGGGATATTATAGAAAAAAATGCCCTCAGCTTTTCGGTAAAAAAAATCGATGCCCCAAGAATCGATGAAATTAATATTCTTCAGGCCTCCATGGAAGCCATGCATGCTTGTATTAAAGAATTAAAACCGGCCCCTGCCTATATATTAATTGACGGGAACTATTTTCCTCCCTACCCCGGTGTACCCCATTCCTGTATGATAAAAGGAGATTCCCGCTTTCTGGCCATTGCAGCCGCTTCCATTCTTGCAAAGACCTATAGGGATGAATTCATGAAGACGATTCACAAAGAATATCCCTTTTATGGATGGGAGAAAAATAAAGGATATCCCACCCAGGATCATAGAAAGGCCCTTTTAGAACATGGTTTTAGTCCCTATCATAGGAAATCCTTTCGGGTAAAGGAAATTTAAACCAGCATGCTTAGTTAACCGAACAATAGAGCATATTTGCACTTTCTTAAATAAATGGATTTAAAACGCACCGAAAATTTCGAAGATCATATTCGATTAGGGGCAAAGATGGTCCCCTTTGCGGGATACGAAATGCCAGTACAATATAAAGGAATAAGCCTGGAGCATACTGCGGTACGCAATGCGGCCGGAATGTTCGATGTTTCCCATATGGGCGAATTTATTGTGAAAGGTCCCCATGCCCTCGAACTGATACAATTAATGAGTACCAACGATGCCTCCTTATTAAAAGAGGGACAGGCACAATATTCTTCCATAACCAATAAAGAGGGACGTTTATTGGATGATATGCTGGTATACAGGCTTGGGCCTGATGCGTTCATGTTGGTAGTAAATGCTTCCAATATTGAAAAAGATTGGAACTGGATGGTAGGCCTAAATACCATGGGAGCAGAAATCCATAATATTTCCGATAAAACTGCCTTGCTGGCAATTCAGGGTCCGAAGGCCCTGGAAATTTTGCAGAAAGTAACCAGCCTGGACCTGAAGGAAATACCCTATTATCATTTTAAAAGAGGGGAATTGAATGGGATTCCAAATGTATTATTTTCCAATACCGGCTATACTGGGGCAGGGGGTATGGAATTGTATTTCGAAAATAACCATGCCAGAACCATTTGGAATAAAATCCTGGAAGCGGGTAAGGAAGAGGGGATAGAACCTGCCGGATTGGGAGCCAGGGATACCCTGAGGCTGGAAATGGGATTTTGTTTATATGGGAATGATATTGACGAAAGCACCCATCCCCTGGAAGCAGGCTTAGGTTGGATAACCAAATTTACCAAGGCCTTTTCCGGTTCTGAAATACTCCAGGAAATAAAGAAGAATGGCCTGAAAAGGAAATTAATAGGTTTTGAGATGGTAGGCAATGCCATACCCCGAGGGCATTACCCCATAAAATCAGAAAAAGGGGAAACTTTAGGAGAGGTTACCTCCGGAACCCAATCCCCTAGTCTGAAAAAAGGTATCGGTATGGGCTATGTTTCCTTACCCTACCTGGAAACCGGTAAAAATATATTCATTGAAATCAGAGGGTCCTTACATGAGGCCCAACCCGTTAAATTCCCTTTCTTAAAAAAATAAATGCCGAAGATTGATTTAGTATTGAGTCCTGCTCTTTTGGACTATTATGATATAGAAGGGAAAATAGTAGTAGTTATTGACATTTTCCGGGCCAGTAGTTCCATTGTGTATGGATTGGATAATGGGGCCCTGGAAATTATTCCCGTAAGTACCTTGCAGGAATGTTTAAGCTATTCCCGAGAAGAATACCTACTCGCAGCCGAAAGAGACGGTAAGGTCATGCCAGGATTTGATTTTGGAAATTCTCCTTTTTCCTATACCCGGGAAAAAGTAGAAGGAAAACGAATTGTTTTAACCACCACCAATGGAACCCATGCCATCGATTTATCCCGTAAATCGGATAAGGTTTTAATTGGGGCATTTTTTAACCTGGATGCCCTTTGTGAAATTCTTATTCAATGGGATAAGGATGTGATTCTACTTTGTGCCGGATGGAAGAATAAATTTAATTTAGAAGATACCTTATTTGGTGGTGCGGTGGTAAAAATCCTGGGAAATCATTTTACGATAGCAGGTGACTCGGCTATTGCAGCACAGGATTTATACGAGATTTATTCGCCGAATATGGAGATCCTTTTAACCAAATCTTCCCATTCCCAGCGTTTAATTAATTTGGGAATTGAAAAAGATGCCTTATTCTGTTTGAAAATGAATACCTGCCGAACCGTTCCTTATCTGGACGGAAACGCCCTGGTACCCCTGCGATAAATTATTTTAGTTTTGGATTATTATGGTGACGTTCTTTGTCCCTATGGTATTTCTTTTCCAGATTTCTTTCCAGGGCATCGTTTAAATTGACCCCGGTCTGGTTGGCCAGGCAAACCAATACAAAAAGGATATCGGCCATTTCGTCGGCTACATCCTCTTTTTCCCCCTCCTTGAAGGATTGATCTCCATAAACCCGGGCCATAATTCGAGCCAGCTCGCCTACTTCTTCCATGAGGAGGGCGGTATTGGTTAATTCTGAAAAATACCGGACCCCATGGGCCTGTATCCATTCATGAACCCTTTCCTGAATTTCCTTTAATTCCATTTATTCCTTGTTTTTTGAATCTATCCAGATGGTGACCGGGCCATCATTGACCAAATGTACCTGCATATCGGCACCGAATATGCCCATTTGGACCTTCCTTCCCAAGGTCTTTTCTAATTCCCTGGCAAAACCCTCGTATAAAGGAATGGCATAGGAAGGTCTTGCCGCCTGGGTAAACCCAGGGCGATTCCCCTTCTTGGTTTGGGCAAAGAGAGTAAACTGGCTTACCAAAAGGATATCCCCATGAATATCCAAAATAGATTGATTCATTAAGCCTTCCTGGTCAGAAAAAATTCGCATTAACAAGATTTTAGAGGCAAGCCAGGTACTATCCTCCTGAATATCGTCGGTTCCTATTCCCAGGAATACCAATAATCCTTTCCCAATTTCCGAGACTAATGTCTGCTCGACCTCGACCCGGGCCTCTAATACCCTTTGAATTAAAACGCGCATAATAAAATTTATCCCCTGGTATCCTGGTTAAAAAATAAACTAGTATAACTATCATATCGGCTGGGCTCAATTTCCCCATTTTCCAGGGCTTCCAGAATAGCGCAACCTGGTTCCTGTATATGCCGGCAATTATGGAATTTACAAGCGGACATGCGGGATTTCATTTCCGGGAAAAAATGAGCCAGCTCTTCATTGTCAATACCTACCACCCCTAATTCACGTATGCCCGGGGTATCAATAAGGAACCCACCTTCAGGTAAATCGAACATTTCCGCAAAGGTAGTAGTATGTAGACCCCGGTCGGAGGAAGCAGAGACTTCCTGGGTTCTTAGTTTCAAGCCGGGCAATAGGGCATTAATCAGGGTGGATTTTCCTACCCCGGAATGACCGGAAATTAGAGTGGTTTTATCTTTCAGCAAATCGCGAAGGGTATCCATATTGAGCCCGTTCAGTACAGAAAATTCCAGGCAGGGATAACCCACATGGGTATAAATGGCTTCAATTTCGCGGACCATTTCTAGGGCCGATGGGGGGTATAAATCAAATTTATTAAAACCCAGCAGTACCGGAATATGAAATGATTCCGCACTTACCGTAAAGCGGTCAATAAAGCCCAAAGAGGTTCTGGGTTGGGTAAGGGTAATCAGCAATAAAGCCTGATCCAGATTGGCCCCCAGAATTTGGGCTTCCTTGTTTAATTGGATTGATTTTCGAATAATATAATTATTTCGGGGAAAGACTCGGGTAATGATACCTGTAGGCTGATCCCCTTCCATTTCAAATTCTACCTGATCCCCAACGGCCACCGGATTCGTAGTCCTAATGCCCTGAATACGGAATTTTCCTTTAATACGACATTCGAAACGGTTCTGGTCCTGGTCGGTAAGGGTATACCAACTCCCTGTAGACCGAATAACCTTCCCTATCATCCGAATACCGCTTTCGCAATTTGGTAGGTAGGCGTTGCCGAACCCATGGTATAATAATGAAGCACCGGAGCCCCCATTTTCATGAGTCCCTTAGATTGTTCAATGAGCCATTCAATACCTATTTGTTTTACCGCCTTATCATCGGTTGCTTTTAAAATAGCTTCGGACAAAGGCTCGGGAATATCGATATGAAATATTTTTGGGAGAACAGTTAATTGCTTGGCGCTGGTAATAGGTTTTAACCCAGGAATTATGGGAACATGAATACCCATGGCCCGGCATTTGGCTACAAAATCGGCATAGACCTGGTTATCAAAGAACATCTGCGTTACAATAAAATTTGCCCCCATGTCTACCTTCTTTTTTAAATATAAGAGATCTGTTTTCAAATTAGGGGCCTCGAAATGTTTTTCTGGGTAACCCGCTACCCCAACACAGAATTGGGATGGAATATTGTCTTTTGATTCCGTATCCAGGTAAATACCCTTATTCATATTTTCCACCTGTTCCAATAATTCGGTCGCATGGACATGTCCTCCCGGATGGGGAATAAACGCCGAATCGGATTTAATGGCATCGCCCCGAAGCACCAAAATATTTTCAATACCCAGAAAATGCAGATCGATTAAAGCATTCTCGGTTTCTTCCTTCGAGAAACCTCCGCAAATAATATGGGGTACTGCATCTACCTTATACCGGTTCATGATGGCCGCACAAATGCCCACGGTTCCTGGCCTTTTTCTCTGGGAGAATTTTTCCAGAAATCCATTTTCATGCTTCTTATAAATAAATTCTTCTCTATGATAGGTTACATCGATAAAGGGTGGATTAAACTCCATTAAAGGATCGATCGCCTCGAAAATAGATTGAATGCTTTTACCCTTTAAGGGAGGTAATAATTCAAAAGAAAATAAGGTGGAAGTACTTTTCTCTATATGCTCGATAATTTTCATCTAATCAAATCTAAAATTAGTTTTCCACAGAATTCATTACCAAATCAGGGTCGTAGGAAAGATTAGGTCGAAGCCATTTTTCCATTTCCCCCAAAGAGGCGCTTTTCCGAATGGCATAGTCTTCCAGCTGGTCCTTTTCAATTTTTCCCAATCCAAAGTATTTGGATTCCGGATGCGAGAAATAATAGCCTGAAACCGAGGAGGCTGGGTACATGGCAAAATTCTCGGTTAAAAGAATTCCTGTATTCTTATTCACATTCAATAAATCGAATAATAGGGCTTTTTCGGTATGATCGGGACAGGCCGGATAACCTGGAGCTGGACGGATACCCTGGTATTTTTCGGCAATCAAGTCCTCCTTGCCTAAATTCTCGTTTTTGGCATAGCCCCAGAACTCTCTTCGAACCTTTTCATGCATTTTCTCGGCAAAGGCTTCGGCCAGGCGATCGGCCAGAGCCTTCAGCATTATACTATTATAATCATCCTGGGCCGATTCAAATTCTTCCAGAAGAGGTTCAATGCCAATGCCTGTAGTAAGGGCAAAACCACCCCAATAATCCGGTATACCCGATTCCTTGGGGGCTATAAAATCGGATAAAGCCAGATAGGGAATGCCCTTTCCTTTTTCGGCCTGCTGACGCAGGGAATGGATCACTGTAAGCACCTGGGTGCGGGATTCGTCTGAATAGATTTCTATATCATCGCCCACTGAATTGGCCGGGAAGAAACCAATCACTGCCCTTGCCTCCAGCAAATGATGATCGACTATTTTTTTAAGTAATTCCTGGGCTTTTTCGAATAGATCACGGGCTTCTTCCCCTACCAATTCATCCTGTAAAATACGAGGATAGGCCCCATGCAATTCCCAGGTACGGAAAAATGGTGTCCAATCGATATAATCGATTAAGTCCGCCAAAGGGAATTCCTGAAATGTACGAACCCCCAGGAAACTTGGCTTTTGAGCCACTTTGGTAAAATCGACGGGCAATCTTTTTTCCCTGGCTATGGAAATAGGCAGATAACGTTTATCAGATTGTTTCCCGGTATAGGTATCCCGGATTTGCTGGTATTCTTTATTTATTTCCTGGGCGAATTCAGGCCCGTATTCCTGGTTTAATAAATTGGTCGCCACAGGCACCGATCGGGAAGCATCATTGACATGGACGGTAGGTCCGGAGTAATTAGGCGCAATTTTCACTGCGGCATGGATTCGGGAAGTCGTTGCCCCACCAATCAATAAAGGAATTTTTAATCCCAAACGTTCCATTTCCCTGGCAAAATAAACCATTTCGTCCAGGGAAGGGGTGATAAGCCCACTTAATCCAATAATATCCACCTGTTCCTTTATGGCCTCTTCCAATATTCTTTCGGCGGGAACCATGACCCCTAAATCAATCACCTCGAAATTATTGCAGGCCAAAACTACACCCACAATATTTTTCCCAATATCATGCACATCCCCTTTTACCGTGGCTAATAATATTTTACCGGCCCCAGACCTACCGTTTTGCAAGGTTTCCAGGCCAAGGGCTGCCTGTTCGGAATTCCGTACTTTTTCGGCTTCAATAAAAGGAAGTAGATAGGCCACCGCCTTTTTCATTACCCGGGCACTTTTAACCACCTGGGGCAGGAACATCTTACCCGAACCGAATAAGTCTCCCACTTTCGACATCCCGTCCATGAGAGGGCCTTCTATTACCTGAAGGGGGCGGGGATATAGTTTCCTTGCCTCCTCGACATCCAGATCCAGGTAATCCAGGATTCCCTTTACCAGGGAATGGGAAAGTCTTTCCTGTACCGTGCCCTTTCTCCATTCCTCGTCCTTAACCAATTCTTTTCCCTTTGCTTTTACCGTCTCGGCAAAATTTACCAAACGTTCGGTGGCATCCTCCCTTCGGTTCAGAATCACATCCTCGACCATTTCCAATAGGTTCTTTGGAATTTCTTCGTAGACTTCCAGCATACCGGCATTGACGATGCCCATATCCAATCCTGCCTTGATCGCATGGTAAAGAAATACGGAATGCATGGCTTCCCGAACTACCTGGTTCCCCCGGAAGGAAAACGATATATTGCTTATGCCCCCACTAACTTTGGCTTGGGGAAGGTTTTGCTTTATCCAAGCCGTAGTCCGTATAAAATCCAGTGCATAATTATTATGCTCCTCCAAACCAGTGGCAACGGTTAAAACATTGGGATCGAAAATGATATCCTGGGGAGGAAAATCCAGTTTTTGGGTAAGCAAATCGTAAGAGCGTTTACAAATGGCAATTTTCCTTTCGAAGGTATCGGCCTGACCCTGCTCATCGAAAGCCATCACCACGACAGCAGCCCCATAGTTCAGGACCTTTTGTCCATATTCCAGGAATTTCTCTTCGCCTTCTTTTAAACTTATGGAATTAACCAGGCTTTTTCCCTGAAGGCATTTTAAACCGGTTTCAATCACCGACCATTTGGAAGAATCGACCATGATGGGAAGCCGGGCAATATCGGGCTCGGCCTGTAATAAGTTTAAAAACTTTTTCATGGCCGCTTCCCCATCGAGCATGCCTTCATCCATGTTCACGTCCAGAATCTGTGCTCCTCCCTCTACTTGTTGTCGGGCGATATCCAGGGCGGCCTCATAATCCCCGCTTAAAATTAACTTGGAAAATTTTGGGGATCCGGTAATATTGGTCCGTTCTCCAATATTGATAAAACCTGTACTAGGTACCACCGTAACCGGTTCAAGCCCGCTTAGTTTTAGGCATCCGGGAATTTTAGGAATGGATCGGGGCTTTGATTTTTTTGCCAGTGCTGAAATGACCCGGATATGATCCGGGGTGGTACCGCAGCAACCGCCCACAATATTCAGGAACCCATTTTTTAAGAAATCTTCCAATAAATGACCCATATGATGAGGACTTTCATCATATCCCCCAAATTCATTGGGAAGGCCAGCATTGGGATAGGCTGAGATAAACGTGGGGGATTTGGTTGCCAGTTCCTGTAAATAGGGTCGCATTTCTTTTGCTCCCAAAGCACAGTTCAGTCCAATGGAAAGGGGACGGGCATGCAAAACCGAATTTAAAAAAGCTTCGGTGGTTTGCCCCGAAAGGGTTCTTCCACTCGCATCGGTTATGGTACCCGAAATCATTAAGGGAAGGGAAATGCCAGTAGCGTTGGCCAGTTTATTTAATGCAAATAGGGCCGCCTTGCAATTCAATGTGTCGAAAATGGTTTCAATCAGGAATATATCTACACCCCCATCCTGCAAACCCTTACCCTGTGTATAATAGGCCTCGACCATTTCATCGAAACTGGTAGCTCTATAACCAGGATCATTCACATCTGGGGAAAGGGATAAAGTTTTATTGGTAGGCCCAATGGCCCCAGCAAGAAATAAAGGTACGGAATTGGATTTTGCAAAATCGTCTATGGCCCGACGGGCAATCCGGGCCCCTTCCAAATTTAACTCGTAGGCCAGGGATTCCATACCATAATCGGCCATGGCAATAGAGGTAGAACTGAAGGTATTGGTTTCTAATATATTCGAACCTGCCTCCAGGTATTGGGTATGGATTTCATAAATAATTTCGGGACGGGTAAGGTTCAGAAGATCATTATTTCCCCGTAATTCTTTGGGATGATCCTTGAAACGATCGGAACGAAAATCTTTTTCCTCCAAAGCATAGCCCTGAATCATAGTCCCCATTGCACCGTCCAAAACCAATACCTGGTGCCTTAATACCTCCTCAATGTTTAATCCCATATTGATAGCGAAACCGGATCCAGACAAAAATCTGGTTCCTGTATAATATTGTATTAATAAAAATTATGCTTATTCGTTTTAGACAGAATACGAATCACTTATCTTTTCTCCCCAGGATGTATGGGTTAAGATAGAATTTAGCACCTTGTAAGCACAGGTTGCTAAGACTTCAATGGGTCTAATCCCTCGGTCTTTCTTAATAAGCATTACAAATATACAGGTTTATTCACATAAACCAGACAATAGGCTATTTGGAAAAGAGGGGTAAAAAAATCCTTTTGTTGCCCCAATGCCCCAGGGCCTTGTTAATGAAGGCCCTATACCCCCATTTTGAAAATTTTCAAAAATTTTCAAAATGGGGGTTTTTCTCCGTTTTTTTCTGGCAAAGTTTTATTAAAATTGAGAAGATAAGTCAGTATGATTTTCTTTAAAGGCAGTAATTTATATTCAATTTTTAATTTATTTAATTATTAAATTTTCTATATGCTCAATAAAATTGTTGGAACAAATGCAATTTTTGGTGCCATTCTAAGCTATTTGCCCAGACTTTTAGTAGGATTAGTCATTTGGTTAGTGGGTTCCTGGCTGGTAGACCGATTGATTCAAATAGTTAAAAAGGCTTTAGCACATAGAAATTTTGATGTATCCCTGGAATCCTTCTTGCTTAATTTATCCAATATTGGGTTAAAGGTTTTTTTATTTGTGACCGTTGCCGAACAAATAGGTATCCAAACTACCCTGTTCGTGACCATTTTAGGAGCCTTCTCTTTAGCCATTGGTCTTGCTTTACAAGGAACCCTGGCCAATTTTGCAGGAGGCGTTTTAATATTGGTTTTTAGACCGTTTAAAGTGGGCGATTTTATAGAGGCCCAGGGACAGGCAGGTAGGGTAACCGAAATCCAAATATTTAATACCGTTTTATTAGCCCTAAACTCTAAGACCATCGTGATTCCCAATGGGATTTTATCCAATGGAACCATTGTAAATACTACCCGGGTGGGGAATCTGATGTTTGAATTAAAAATTGAAGTAGATAGAAGTTCGAATCTGGAGCAAATAAGAAGAATTGTACTGCCTATTATGCAGGATGATGTACGAATTTTAAAAGATCCAGCACCTTCTGTAGGCGTGAGTGGTTTTGGAAATGGTTATTTTCTGGCAATTTCCGGTTTTACCCATCCCGGTGAACAAGTTGCTGTTATTGCAAACCTCAATGAAAAAATAGCCCAGGCCTTTTTTGATAATAAAATTTCTGGACCGGAGATTCATAATTTTATCCATAATGTTTAGGTATAAACAGTCTTAGCCTAAACGGTGGCCAAGAATATTTTCTACCATTTTAAATACCTGATTGGGTTTTAAATTCCTCCAGTTCATTTCGTCCAATTCCCCGCCAAAGTTTAGGTAATAATCAATATTACTTCGGCGAAATTCATCAATAACATGGCTGCGGAAGTTTATGGCGGCAATCCACCCATCTTCCACGTCCTGGAACCATTCTTCATAATAACAATCATCCGAACTATGAAAATTGAGGATATTCTCGCCAATAAGAACGAATTTATTTACCCCCTCCTGGATCATGGGCTCTATCACCTCTCTTTTAAGAAACATGATGTCGTTGGTAATACAGTCATTCCATTCTCCTATCAATTCTATAATGGAATAACCAAGAGTATAATCCACAAATAAAACCTTCAGATAAAGGGTAGGGGAACCGAAGGAATCCCATTGTGGATGGATATAATAATTATAAATCGTTTTATCGTATTCAAATTCACTATACTGCCTATCGTAAAATGGCGATGCCTCGTCTTCACTGGCAATATATTCATCCCTCCATCGGTAGAATGGTTCGATATCATGCATGTCTAATTCTTTTTGGAGGCGAAAAATTCTTCAATGGCCCGACGTACGTTTTTATGCTGGTTTAAAAGATGGGTTGCTCCTTCCTGGTCAATATCGGTAGCCATCATGATCATGCGAACCCCTCTCTCGACCAGTTTGGTGTTGGTAAGCTGCATATCAACCATTTTGTTCCCTTTTACCCTGCCCATTTGGATCATTACCGAAGTGGATATCATATTTAAAATGAGTTTTTGTGCAGTCCCCGATTTTAAACGGGTGGAGCCGGTAATAAATTCAGGACCCACCACGACCTCGATAGAATATTCAGCCACCGCGGCCAGGGAGCTTCCCAAATTACAAACTAAGGCACCGGTTTTTAGTCCCTGCTCCCGGGCTTTGCGAATACCTCCTACCACATAGGGGGTGTTCCCGGATGCCGCAATCCCAATGACCACATCCTGGGTATTAATTTGAAATTGTTCCAAATCTTTCCAGGCCTGGTTGGTATCATCTTCAGCGAATTCTACGGCCTTTCGGATAGCCCCGTCGCCTCCGGCAATGAGACCAATAAACTGATTATCATCTACCCCAAAAGTGGGCGGTATTTCAGATGAGTCCAGAATGCCCAGCCGTCCAGAAGTTCCGGCACCGATATAAAAGACCCTTCCCCCTTTTTTCATATGCGTAACCAAAACCTCAACCAGGTTTTCAATTTGGGGTATAACCTTTTGCACCGCTAGAGGAACCCCCTGATCCTCCCGGTTCATATTGATGAGGATATCCCGGACCGCCATAGTTTCCAGATGGTCGTATAAAGAATCTGATTCGGTGGTCTTAATGGACTTCATAAGAAGGTTTTTTACTAAATGAATTTAAAAAGAATTCAGGGGAAAATTAAATATGGATGGATTAAAATGCCTATTGAACCGAGTCTTTTCGAATCCTGGACCGTTTATGTTGGGAATCGGAAAGACTGGATTTTTTATGGTGCAAACTATCTTTTCTCGGATGCTTTGATTTGGTCAGGCTATCGGTTTTCCGGGTAGGCGTTAGTACGTTACCGGCCTTGTTCTTATGGCTTAGACTATCCCCGGTAGAATCCTGAAGGGCTTTTTGCTCCCGAATTTTAGACGCCTTAACCGAGTCGGTAAATTTTTTTCTGGCCATTTCAAAAGTCTTGATTTTAGCCGCTTCTCCCCGCATAATGGAATCTGCCTGGGCCGAATCTTTTAATGCTTTCTGATGGGCCGTTTCCTCGGCAATGGGACCACAGGAAATAAATCCTGTAAAAAAGAAAAGAATGGCCATGAAAATAAAGGATAATTTGGGGCCTTTATTTCTGGCGGAAGTATAATAGGATTGGGGTTCCCAATAGATCAAATTTTTCACGGAGTTGGTTCTCAATAAATCGTTTATAAGGCTCTTTAATATATTGAGGCAAATTGCAAAAAAATACGAAACTTGGACAGACTCCGGTTACCTGGGTGATGTATTTAATTTTAATACTTTTCCCCTTTATGGATGGGGGTGGGGTTCTTTCCATGACTTCCAGCATATAATCGTTTAGCTGGGAAGTAGAGATTTTTTGCTTTCGGTTTTCGTACACTCTTTTGGCCATTTCTATGGCCTTATACACCCTCTGTTTCTCCGGAATCGAGGTGAAAACGATAGGGATATCGGAAAAAGGCGCCAGACGGGCACGGATTTCTTCTTCAAAAACCTGGGTTGTCTTGTTGTTTTTTTCTATTAAATCCCATTTGTTGACCAGGATCACAATGCCTTTTTTATTTTTCTCGGCCAGGTGAAAAATATTAATATCCTGGGAATCCAGTCCTTCCTGGGCATCGATCATTAATAAAACCACATCCGATTCCTCTAGCGCCCGGATACTGCGCATTACCGAGTAGAATTCCAGGTTTTCCTTTACCTTGGTTTTTTTGCGAAGACCTGCCGTATCAATCAGCATAAATTCCTGACCAAATTGATTATAGGTAACATGGATCGAGTCCCGGGTAGTCCCCGCTATTGGGGTAACAATATTTCTGGGGGTTCCCGATAAAATATTGATCAGGGAGGACTTACCCACATTCGGTTTACCTAGAATGGCATATTTAGGAATGGTAGATTCAGGAGGTTCTACCGGCTCAGGTTTTACCACTTTCATGGCGGCATCCAGAAGTTCGCCGGTGCCGCTCCCTGTCATGGAACTAATCGGAAATACATCCCCCAGGCCAAGGGCATAAAAAACCGAAGTTTCGGCATAGAGCATATTATTATCCACCTTATTGGCCACCACAAATACCGGTTTCTTGGATTTTCGCAGCACATCGGCAATGGCATCGTCCAGGTCGGTAATACCGGTGGTTACATCCAATAGAAAGAATATAACATCGGCCTCTTCAATGGTGATGATGACTTGTTCCCGAATGGCCGATTCGAAAACATCTTCCGAATGGGCCACATAGCCCCCGGTGTCTACCACGGTAAAAAACTGCCCACACCAATCCGATTGTCCATAATGCCGGTCGCGGGTAACCCCCGATTCATCATCAACAATGGCCTGACGGGATTCCGTAAGCCTATTAAATAAAGTGGATTTTCCCACATTGGGCCTGCCTACTATGGCGATTATATTACTCATATCCAAAACGTTTTAGATAGGCTTGCTTGCTACGCCACCCCTCAATTACCTTCACTCTAATATCTACAAAAACTTTTTTTTGGAGGAACGCTTCCATTTGAATTCTCGCCTCTGTCCCTATCCTTTTTATCATATCTCCACCTTTCCCAATGAGGATAATTTTCTGGGATTCCCTTTCCACCACTATTTCGGCCTGTATCCTATCCATTTCTTTCGATTCCTCGTAACTAATAATCAGTACCTCGGCACTATAGGGAACTTCCTTTTGACAAAACTGCATTATTTTTTCCCGAATAATCTCAGACATGAAAAAACGAATATGCCTATCACTTAATTCATCCTTATCAAAATAGGGGGGATGGATGGGCAAATTTTCGGCCACAAAACCTAAAATAGAATCAATATTAAAGGATTTTATAGCAGAAACCGGGATGATCAGGTCCGGATTTAACATCTTTTTCCATTCGTCCATTTTCAGGTTCACCTGGGACTCATCCGATAAATCTACTTTATTTAATACGACCGCCTTGGGTATACTACTATTTTTTAATATTTCCAGGAAGGGCTCTTCTGCCCAGGTTTCCTCGTCCATAGCGGAGATAAGAAGCAGTACATCGGCATCTTCCAGGGAAGAATAGACCGCTTTCATCATAGCTTCCTGTAACAAATACGATGGATTTAATATCCCGGGGGTATCCGAGAAAACCATTTGAAAATCCTCTTCATTTCGAATGCCAAGAATTCTATGCCTGGTTGTTTGGACCTTAGGTGTTACAATAGAAAGATTTTCCTGAACCAAGGCATTTAGCAAGGTTGACTTTCCGGCATTGGGTTTGCCCAGAATACTAATATAACCTGCCCGATGTTCCCCCATAAATAAATCCAGTTTGGATTGCAAAGAAACAAATACTACCTTTGCAATCCAATAAAAAAATTGCGGGATGGAGCAGTTGGTAGCTCGTCGGGCTCATAACCCGAAGGTCGTAGGTTCGAGTCCTGCTCCCGCTACAAATAATCCTTATAAACATCTGAATTTCAGGAATTTATAAGGATTTTTTATTTTTGGGCACTTTTCTACCCTCATAAAAAAGTTTAAAATAATACCGTTTCTCCTATCAAATTACTGGGTAATTAAGGGTTTTTTGCCTGATTCCCTTTGCAGACCTTCCCGATTTAGCTTGTTTTTTATTCCTTCATGTTTACCTATTTTGGCATTCCTTCCGTTTTTAGCGGCCTGTTTTTATATACCCTTAAAAAATTGATATATTTCTTACTAAATTAATTTGCCCTAAAAACTAAAAAACTATGTCTCGTTTATCGTATTTATTGATGGGTTTTTTATTTCTTTTCTTTTCCGGTCTCCGGGCCCAAGCAATCCTGGAAGGAGGAAAGCCCAATCCAAAGGTGGATTATCAAAGACTGAAAAGAATAGATACCCTTATTCAATCCTATTTGGATAAGAACTGGGAAACCGGTTTGGTCGTATTGGTAGTAAAGGACAATCAATTGGTGTTAAACAAAGGCTATGGGTATGCCAATGCCGAATTAAAAACGCCCATGGCCAAGGATGAATTATTCCGGATTATGAGCCAGACCAAAGCACTGGCCTCGACCGCTATCATGATCCTATATGACCAGGGAAAATTAACCCTCGATGAACCCATTTCGCATTTTATACCAGAATATAAACATATGACGGTCTTGGATCAGTTCAATCCAAAAGATACCAGCTATACCACAGTACCAGCCAAAAGGGAAATAACTTTTCGGGATTTATTAACCCATAGTTCAGGAATAGACTATGCCGCAATCGGGAGCCCTACTGCCAATGCCTTGTATGCCAAGGCAAAAATTCCTTCCGGATTAGGAAGTATTCAAGGCAATTTATTGGATAAAATGAAAGAGCTTGCCAAGGTTCCCTTGCTATTTCAGCCGGGCACCCAATGGCGCTATGGATTGAATATGGATTTATTAGGCTGCCTGGTAGAAGTGATTAGCGGTCAGACCCTGGATGCATTTCTTCAAAAAAACCTGACCGGACCATTGGGTATGAAGGATACCTATTTTAATGTCCCCCCTTCGAAGTTTTCCCGGCTTTCTACGGTTTATACCGAGGACTCCTTGAATCATATTATACCCTGGAGTCATACCTTTCGCCATTTAGACCCCGATTATCCTATGCATACTACCCATTATTTTTCCGGGGGAGCCGGCATGACCAGTACAGCCTATGATTATGCCATTTTTCTTCAAATGTTGCTGAATGGAGGAATTTATAATGGGCATAGAATCTTATCCCCATCGGCGGTACATTTAATGACGCATAATCAAATTGATATTCCTTCGGGTTTTGATGGGAAGGATTTTTTTGGTTTAGGTTTTGGTATCACCAGCCCGAAATCTGCCGCCAGGGAAACCCGGAATGAGGGATCCTTTGCCTGGGGTGGGTATTATGGAACCACTTATTGGGTAGATCCAGTGGCGCATATGGTATGCTTAATTATGACCCAGCATAATCCAAACAGCCATTCGGAATTAACCAAGAAAATAGAGAATCTTATCTATTCCTCTCTGTTGGCAAATTAAGCAAAAGCCCAGGAATTAAATTGCGTACTTAGAGCCAAATCAAAATTCGTATGAAAGAAAACTTAGCCATTATCTCAGCCCTTGGCAATTGGAATAAGGAGATAACCCGCATGAACACGCTTTTGGAACATATTTCCAATGAAGATTTACAAAAAGAGATAGCTACAGGAAAAAATACCGGTATTTATTTACTTGGGCATTTGACGGCGGCAGCAGAAAGCCTTCGCACCTTATTGGGTTTAGGAGAAAAAATGCACCCGGGCTTGGAACAACCCTTTATCAGAACTCCCGATAAGTCTGGTCAGGAAATGCCCAGTGCCGATGTCCTTCGAGGAATGTGGAAAGAGGTTACTGAATCTTTACATACCGCCCTTCATGGAATGACCCCGGAAGATTGGTATGGAGCCCATACGAATATCTCTCCCGAAGATTTCGAAAAGGAACCCCATAGAAATAAATTAAGTGTATTGTTTACCCGCACCATACACCAGGCTTATCATGCCGGTCAATTAGCATTATTGGCAAAAAAATAAATTATTGGGCTGGGAGTAGTTTTATTTCCCTTACCATTTTAACGCATCGGGCGGGCCTTTTCTCATTTTCCAAAATAAGGCGAAAAGGTCCATCCGTTTTGGTAGCGGAAACCTTACGGAAGGTTTTTTTTATTAATGGTAGGTTTACCAAAAAAAATGCCAACGCTTTTTTCCCCATTAAAGATCAAATCCATTGAGTTGCGAAACCGACTGGTAGTTTCGCCCATGTGTCAATATTCGTCGGAAGATGGGTTTGCCAACCTTTGGCATTTAATTCATCTGGGAACCAGGGCAGTAGGCGGGGCTGGATTGATTTTTACCGAGGCCGCGGCCGTTTCGGAAGAGGGCAGAATTACCTTTGCCGATTTAGGCATTTGGAAGAATGAACATACCCAAAAGCTTCAGGAGATTACCCAGTTTATATTGGAACAGGGAGCAGTTCCCGGGATTCAATTGGCTCATGCCGGAAGGAAGGCCAGTTGCCAGGAACCCTGGAATGGGGGAAAACAAATTCCTTCCGATAAGCCCGGGGGATGGAAAACGGTAGGCCCAAGCAATTTTCCCTTCCGTCCAGACCAGGAAAACCCCATCCCCTTATCCATAATAGAGATCCAAATAATACAGGAAGATTTTAGGAAGGCGGCCAATAGAGCCTTGGAATCTGGTTTTAAGGTTTTAGAGATACATGCTGCCCATGGGTACCTGATCCATCAATTTCTTTCCCCTTTAAGTAATCATAGAACGGATGAATATGGGGGCTCGTTTGAAAACCGGATACGATTATTGATCGAAATAGTGGAGTCTATAAATCGGGTTTGGCCTGCCGATTTACCCTTGTTTGTTCGTATTTCCGCTACCGAATGGGTGGAGGAGGGATGGTCAGTACAAGATTCTATTGCCCTTTCCCGAATTTTGAAAAGCCTGGGGGTCGATCTGGTAGACTGCTCCTCCGGTGGAAATATTCAACATGCAAAAATTCCGGTTGGGCCGGGTTACCAGGTGGCTTTTGCGGAATCCATTAAAAAGGAAGCTACTATCTTAACCGGGGCAGTAGGTCTGATCACCGATGCGGCACAGGCGAATGCGATTATTGAAAATGAACAGGCCGATTTAGTATTTCTGGCCCGACAGCTCCTCAGGGATCCCTATTTCCCATTGAAAGCTGCCCAAGCCCTCGGGGTGGAAATAGCCTGGCCCAAACAATATGAAAGGGCCAAGCTTCGGGAATGATTTAAAAAGGGAGGGAATCATAAATCTGGATTTTACCCCATAAATGTTTGCAATCGGCAATGAATTTTTGATGTATGGTATCGGTAGTTTGGTAAGCCTCATGCGCCGATTCATTTTCAAAAATTAATAGCAAATGATAGGTATAGGAATAATCGATAATCTCCCTACGGGTTCCGGCAGGCTTGCTGACATAAGCCTGTAAAAGCCCCGGAACTTCCAATAAGGTTTTCACAGATTTTTCAAAAAGGGCCAGGTCCTGATCGGAGGTGCCTTCATGGATCCAGAAATAAACAGAATGAATAAATGAATTTTGCATAGGTTTTATTTAAAATCTTGTATAGGATCGGGTTTTGCCGGATGTTTTGGATCGAAGATAGCTACCCCAACACGCGAATCGGCACAACCATAGTAAAGAAACCATTTTCTTTTAAAATATGCCATTCCTTCAATAAAAACAGTTCCATTTTTATACTGACCTGATTTTTCGAAGGGTTCTCGGGGGCGTAGAAATGGGATATCCAGGCGATTAAGAAATTTTTCCGGGTCTATAGCATCAAATAATGCTTGTCCTGCCGAATAGGAATCCGCATTAAATCGGGAATCCCGGTTGGTATCTGCCCTATTTTTTCCATTATAGAATAATAGAATACCCTTTGGGGTCCAAAGCGCCGGTGGACCGCATTCGGTTAAATCTGAATCAAAGAATCCAGGTCTTGGGGACATCAATTCCTTAAGGGTGCTATCCTTATTCAGCAAAGGCGCCCAATGAATCAGGTCCTGGGATAAGGCCCCATAAACATGATGTTCACCCCAGTACATAAAATACCCTTTTGGGGTTTTACGAATAACCTGTTTCCCGTTTTTTAGATAGGTAAGTATAGAGGCCGATTTATTGGCAATGTTTTTAAACTTACCCCCATAGGCATGGTTAAAAATAGGTCCGTATTTTTTCCAATGTTTAAAATCAAGGGTACTAGCTACCCCCAACCGGGGTAAATCCCTATTCCATTCGGTATAATAGATCCAAAAACGCCCGTCTTCGGCCTGAGCTAGCCGGGGATCTTCACATCCTCCCGGCCATTCGTATTTTTTTACCGAGTCTTCTCCCGGAAAAAATACAGGCAGGGAACGACGGGTAAAATGCATTCCATCCAGGCTGGTAGCCATTCCCAAACGCGAAGTCCTAAATCCAATTCCTATACCCGAATGATCTTCTGCCCTATATAAAACCAAAATTTTATCCTTAAAAACTCCGGCACCAGGGTTAAAGGTATCGTTCGATTCCCAGTGGATGGGTTTATGAAGGATAGGATCTGTAAAAACAGAATTCTTTGGGCTAATTATTGGGTTGATAAAAGCAGGTCGAACAAAACCCCCCATGGCCCATGCAGGTAATGCATTTTGAACCATATTTTGGGCAGTAATTTGCTGGACAGAACCAAGCACCATAAATATAGAAAATATCAAAAGAGTTTGAACTCTATTGATAGTGAGTGTTTTATAAATTGAATGCATATTTTTTGTCAAACCAAATGCCTACCTTCGAAAGGGCATATATGGGATAAAAAATTTAGGCATTAATTTTGCCATTACCGTATAAAATAAAAATCTATTGGTTTAAAAGATTTTTAGAATATAAAATCAGGTTTATGAAACGCATTTTATTTTTCTTTATCATACTTTTTTTAAGGTTCTCCTTTGCCAAGGCACAGTCAACCTGGATTGACCCCAATTATAGACCGGAACATTACCGCAAAATACTGGTGATTGCTAAGTTTAAGGATCCTATTTCCGAAAGGGAAACAGAAGACGCCACCGTAGCCCGCCTACGGGATAAGGGGATTTTTGCGATACCGCAATATGCCTTTATCCCCAATGCCGATACCTTATCGGATGATTCCTTTAATCGTATTACCGATAGTTTACAGGTAGATGGATTATTGGTTTATGCCCTGGAAGGACCGGGGAAAGAATATAGGGAACGTTCGTCAGTGAATTTAGGTGTTGGAATTCCTTTTCGACTGGGAATATTTGGCGGAGTTTTAGGGACGAATATCCCACTGGCCGGAGGTACCAGGGTAATAAGCCTGGTGAATGGGAATGCGAGCTTTTATACCCGTACTTCTAAAAATATGCAATGGTCGAATTCCTTTTCTGCAAGGAATGAAGGATGGGATGAGCTATCCGATAAAATTGCCAGGGTAACCGTCAGAGCGATGTTTCGAGACCGCTTGCTGGTTCGATAATCCAGAGGATTGTATAGTAATCGGTACAATTGGTTTGGTTTTATGCGTACAATAGCCCAAATTGTATGTCCTTAATACCCTTCCAAATTGAAAAGAAATATTAGCATTTATACGGCCTCTGCCCTGGTGGTGGCAAATATGATTGGGACCGGGGTTTTTACCAGCCTGGGTTTTCAATTAAGCTCCATACACAATACCTATAGTATTTTAATTCTTTGGTTTTTAGGAGGACTTATGGGTTTGTTTGGGGCCTTTGCCTATGCGGAACTAGGTACCCATTTTAAAGAATCCGGAGGCGATTATATCTATTTATCCAGGGTTTTTCATCCCCTGGTTGGGTATTTATCGGCATGGGCCGGCTTAACGGTTGGGTTTTCTGCTCCGGTGGCATTAGCGGCCATGGCCTTTACAAAATACCTGGCCCCTTTTGGGTTAAAGGACAATTTAGGGTTGGCCTTGGTGGTTATAGTACTGATCGGTTTGATGCATAGCTTTAATTTAAAGCGAAGTGCCCAACTTCAAAATATTTCCACCTTTACTAAGGTATTTTTTTTGCTGGTTCTAATTGTATTGGGTTTTTTATTACCCGGCCAAACGAATAATGCCTTCCTGTTTTCCGGTTCCTGGAAATCGGAGATTTGGTCGCCCGGATTTTCGGTTTCGATGGTATATGTTTCCTTTGCCTATATAGGATGGAATGCCGCTGCCTATGTGGTGGATGAAATTGAAAAGCCTTTGATCAATTTACCCAAAGCATTAATTATTAGTACATTATTCGTGTCTATAATCTATATTTTATTTCAGGTGGTTTTATTAAGAAATGCCAGCTTCTTGGCTCTGTCTGGAAAAGAGGAGGTAGCTTTCATATCCTTTGGGAACCTTTTTGGACCCATTGGGGGTAAATGGGTTTCTGTTTTTATTGCCTTTCAGCTTATTGCGACCATTAGTTCCTATTTATGGGTGGGGCCCCGGGTAACTATGGCGATGGCTCTGGAAAATAAAATATGGGAACCCCTGGCTAAAAAGAATCCCCATGGTATTCCCGTAAGAGCGGTTTGGGCCCATGTGTTCATTAGCTTAATCTTAACCTTCACAGGTTCCTTTGAAAAGGTATTATTATATGCCGGTTTTGTCCTTCAATTAATGGCCTGTTTGACGGTATCAAGCAGTTTGTTTATAAAATGGAAAAGCCCAGAATCCTTTACAAGCCCTTTCAAGCCTTTGTTTCAAATAATTTTCCTGGTATTTAATATGGCAATATTGGTCTATACCCTATTTACAAGACCCCTGGAAAGCTTTATTGGACTGGGTATCTTAGCCTCAGGCTTGATTTTCTATTATATTAAAAAGAATCCTTTTGAAAATCTCCTTTTAATGTGGAATAAAGCCTAATTAAATTTAGAGTCTGAAACTGTAAGGAAGTTTTTTTCGTTATTACCTGGTAGGTCTTTGGGGGGGTTAAACCATTTATTTTATGAGGAATAAATTTTTACTCTTTTTACTTATTCTATTGGTATGGGGTTTCCGGGGACTGGCACAGGATTTACAATTTATTGGTATTCCCAATAAAGAATTCGATTATGATGCAGCCGCTCAGGAGAATGTACAATGGTGTTGGGCTGCCAGCATTCAAATGGTCCTGAATTATTATGGGTTAAAGGTAAACCAGGAAATGGTGGTGGAGAAATCCTATCCCCGGGATGAAAAGGGAGAATTGCCAAACTGGCCAGCAACCTATGATCTTATTACGAATAATTTAAATAACTGGGTGATTCCCTATAATGGTAGTCTGCATCATGTTCGGGCCGAAATGGGGGAGGGCGCCCCTAGTCCTGCGGCCCTATTAGAAGAGCTTTCCAATGGGAGACCGGTTATCCTGGCTTTTGAAACCGGAAATCATAGTACCCATGCGATTGTCGTAACAGGTTGCTACTTCAAGGAAAGTGATAAGGGCCCCTTGGTACGAAATATACTTGCCAGAGATCCCTGGCCAGATCGTCACAATATAATTTCAGTAGGACTGAATAATTATCCGGCAAAAAGTCTATCCGAATTGGTTCGGGCATTTTGGTTCGTGGAAGTGGAGGATTAATCGGGATAGAGGTAACTCTAATTTTTGTTTTTCGTTAAAGAATCCAATATGCTAAGAACCGAAATGATTGTATTGAGCCGCCAGCGATTTTTTGAAGTAAAAAAAGTGATGGAGGATTATAATAACGATCTGATTGGTTTCGACGATTTTAGGAAATTGATTACCCATGATGAGGCCGAAGCCTATGAATTCATGTTGCGTTTGGCTGGTTTTAATCTTACCAAGGTTAAGTTTTCGGAATATTTCCAATAATTTTCCTTACCAGTTTTCTTCCAGATTCTGATTTTTTGATTTTCCCCCAGCGTTTTTCTTTTCCAGATGGGGTTTTAGGGGGTCTTTGATTTTTTGTGCAGGCTTGGGTGTTTTTTCTGCTCTGGTTTTCCCTGATGATTCGGGGCTTGGACTGGGGGAGGGTGGCGGAGGAGGCGGATTTTTCTTTAATTTCCAGCGGGCAAAGGCCAGATTGTATAAGGCGTCCTGGTCGGATGGCCGGATTCGTAAGGCCTGGATATAATTTTTAATGCTATTTTCATAATGCCCTAAAAGGAATTCGCTATTCCCTAAATTATACCAGGCATTCGCTAATAAATTTCGGTTAAGGTTTTTCATCGCCACTACTTGTTGAAAACCAGCCCTGGCTAATTGGATTTTGCCTTGCTGAAAACGGGTGCAGGAAAGATTATATAATAATGGACCTTTTTTCAGGGTATCGCCAGGACCAAAGGATTTTGAAAAGGCGCTTTCCGCCTCGGAAAACTTGCCCTTTTTGTATAAAGCCTCCCCACTTTCTGAAAATGGATTCTGGGAATAGGCAAATAAAGGGAGGAAGAGAATCATCAGGCTAAGGCTTTTTTTCAACCAGGAAAATGTCGAACCAAACCTTAGGGACCATAGTTTATTCTTCCTTTCAAACAAAATAAATTCCAATAGAAGAAATAGGAAGGCCCAAAGAAGAAAAATTGGGAATCGTTGTTCCTGTATTTGATCCTGGTCTTCCAATCGGGATTGATTAAGAAAGGATTCCAGAAAAGGACGGAAATCGAGGTTTTTGGAGCCCACGGCATAATAAGAACCGGAACTGCTTTGGGATAACCATTTCAAAAATTCAGGATGAAATCGTGTGATTACGATATTTCCTTTTTTATCTCGTAAATAGGTCTCCTGATTCCCATTTATAATAGGGATGCGGGCTCCTTCCAGGGTTCCTAAACCAAGGGTTAATAAATGGATTCCAGAAAATTTTATAAGCCTGGAAATATTTTCCATTCCTTTTTCATGATTCTCCCCATCGGATAATAGGATAAGAATTTTAGCCCTATCTTTTTTTTGAGAGAAGGAAGAAATACCCAGCTTCAAGGCCTCCGTGATAAGGGTGCCTTGAACAGGAACCGAATGGGGATTTAACCCTAAAACATGTTCTTTTAAAATCGATTGATTTCTGGTTAGAGGAATATCCAAAAGGCTTTGTCCTGCAAAAGGAATTAATCCTATCCGGCAATTTTCCAGGGCATCCAAATTGGCTAGGATCAGGGCTTGTGCCATTCCTAACCGATCGGGTTTTAGATCTCTGGCCATCATGCTATTGGATACATCGACCAGGAAAAAAATATCGGCCGGTTTTTTTACTTTCTTCCGATAACTAAAAAGCGGTCGGCATAAATGCAAAACGATACAGCCATAGGCAAAAACTAAGAAGACGAATTTTAAATATTGTTTGGTTTGGGAATTTTCCGGAGTAATTCGGGAGATCAAAACGTCCTCCCCAAATTTGCGAAGCTTGTTCCGGGTATAGAGCAGGCTGGCCTGGAAAAAGAGCAATAGTATGGGAATCAGGAGAAGGCCCCATAAATACTCCGGGTTTTGTAAATGGATAAGGAAACCGCTCATCAGGGCAGGGATTTTAAAAACGTATACCGACTAATAATTTCCAGGATTAATAAAAAACCGGCAATCCAGGCAAAAGGTAAAATCCCCTGATAATTAGGCGCTTTTTTTGTTTTTAACCGATCCAAAACTTCCTCCAGCTTGAGAAAATTTAGATCCAGTTCCTGATCATCTCTTGAGCGGAAGAATAAGCCATCAGATCCATCGGCCAGTTCCCGTAGGGCTCCTTCCCGAATATCAATTACCTTATCGGTATAGGTAGTATCTCCATTCTGGATTCTTGGGAAAGAACCTATTCCTTCCGAGGATAGGATAAAAGGATAAATCGCGATAGAATCCTTTTTCCCTTCCCGGGCAAGGCTTAATAAGGAAGAGCCTTGATCAGGACTGGTGGAAAGAAACAGGAGAATTTGCTTATGCGGACTGGTACTGCCGGAAAAATTATCCAGACTGGTTTTTAATCCCTCGGCCAGGTCCAGCGTCCCTGATTTTTCGGGTTCTAATGCTTCCAAAGCGTTTTTAAAAGTCTGTATATCTTCTGTGATAGGTACCTGGGTCCTGACACTTTTCCCCATGGTGACCAGACCGAAAGACTGTCCGGGATGTTTATCCAAATAATGATCCAGGGATGTTTTCAGGGCGATGAACCGATTGGGTTTGAAGTCCCTGGCCAGGGTATTATCCGATATATCCATTAAAATTAAGGTTTCTTCCGGGCCCTGATCCCTGGCCCTTTCGTACCGGATAGATTTTGGGTCGGCCATGGCAATAAGGAGGCAGAAAACACTTAAGGTTCTTAGTATAAAGGGAAAATGAATTAATTTTTGACGGAATGATTTCCTGTAATTTCTAAATCCTGTTAAGGTGGAAATTTGGATAATGGATCTTTGATTTCTATAATACCGGAAATAATAAATCAGCATAATAGGAATAATCTCCAAAAAGAGAAGAAGGTATGGATGAGAAAAGGTGAAATCCAGGTTCTTCATTATTTTATCGGTCTCCTGATAAATTTCCTGACAAGTATGGTGAATTCACTGGTATCCTCCCTATTGGGCAATTCCCCAGAAAATTTAATATAATCGGCCTTTTCCAGAATAGTTTCCAATAAACGAAACCTCTCTGAATCCGGATGTACCTTTTCTTCAAAATCCTTTAGCGTTTTTGAACTGGTATTTTTAGAGGCTTCAATATTATAGATTCGAAAGAGGAATTCCCGAAGGATATCGGCCATCCGGACAAAAAAGTTCCTGCTAAATTCTGGTTTCCCTTCGCCCATTTTTTCCAGATCCTGAATTTCCTTTTCTGCCCAGGTATAGGGGTCCATTCGGGAGGGAAGTAGGGTGGCGATGGATTCTCCCCTGATTTTCCGGATTAGAAACAAGGTGAAAAGAAATAGGACCAATCCAATGCTCATGAAAACAGACCATTCTATCGGGTTTAAAGGGCTTTCCTCTAGTGCCTTAATGGGTCGGATATTGCCCAGGGTATCAATATTCACCTTCGCCGTAGAAATTGAATCGGCTAACAAGGAATAAGTTAATCTCATGACCTTTTAATGCCGTTATGCCTTTTTTTCATGAAGTTCAGTAAAAGGGGGATATAGGATTGATCGGTTCTAAGGCTTAGAAGATCGGCACCTGCCATGGCAAAGCTTTGATAAAGTTTTTTTTGGTTTTCCAAACCCCGAATCCTATAATCTTCCCGTACTTTTTTCTGGGCGGTATCAATTAAGGCTAGTTTTCCGGTTTCCGTATCCTTAAAATGTATAAGACCCAAATCAGGCATTTCCCTTTCCCGGATATCATATATTTGAATACCAATCAAATCAAATTTTCGGGCATAAATTCGAAGATCTTTTTCCATGTTCTGGTCTATGAAATCGGATATAAGAAAAACAATACATTTTTTCTTTATCATCCTGCCGAGGTATTCCAGTGCAGCAGCTATATTGGTTCCTTTCCCTTTGGGTTCAAACCCCACAATTTCCCGGATAATTTTTTGGGTATGCCCCCTTCCTTTTTTGGGGGGAATACATTTTTCAATATGATCTGAAAATAAAATAAGCCCTGCATGATCCTGGTTCTGAGCGGCGGAGAAGGATAATACGGCCGAGATCTCGGTTATCAGGTCTTTTTTTAGCTGGGTATGGGTTCCAAAATCGGAGGAGGCACTGATATCGACCAAAATCATCATGGTTAATTCTCTTTCCTCCTGGAAAACTTTCACATAGGGATGATTCAATTTTGCGGTTACCTTCCAATCCATAAACCGTACTTCATCACCCTCTGTATATTCCCGTACCCGGTCAAAAAGGATTCCTTTCCCCTTAAAAGCGGAATGGTACTCTCCGGAAAATAATTGATTACTCAATTTCCGGGTTTTGATTTCAATACGTTTAACTTTTTTTATTAATTCCTGGGGATCCATAATTCAGGGTACGGGAACCAGTTTTAAAATTTGAGCCAATATTTCATCCTGGCTTAGATTTTCTGCTTCTGCTTCATAGGTGATACCAATTCTATGCCGTAAAACATCGAAAAAGACGGTTTGAATATCGTCCGGTCGAACATAAACCCTTCCTGCTAAAAATGCCCTTGCCCTGGAAGCAATGGCCAGCCCCAAACTACCCCTTGGAGAGGCTCCGTAGGAAATAAGGTTCTCAAAGGTTTTAAGTCCAATTCCAGCAGGATTTCGGGTAGCCGTAACTAAATGAAGAATATATTTTTCCAGACTTTCTTCCATATGTATGGATTTTACCAATTCCCTTCCTTTTAAAATATCTTCAAGGGTAAACGAGCCCGGATGAATGGGCAATTTAGCTTGGTAGGGCTGCCTTATGATTCGAATTTCTTCCTCCCATTTCGGATAGGTAACCTTGACCTTTAATAAAAAACGATCCAATTGTGCTTCCGGCAAATTATACGTTCCTTCCTGCTCTAAAGGATTTTGGGTGGCCATAACCAGGAAGGGAGATTCCAGGAGATAGGTCTCATCACCGAGGGTGACCTGGCGCTCCTGCATGGCTTCCAATAAGGCCGACTGTACCTTAGCCGGGGCCCTGTTTATTTCATCGGCTAATACGAAGTTGGAGAAAATGGGACCTTTTCGAACCAGGAAATCGTCCGATTTCTGTTGGTAAATTAAGGTCCCCACCACATCGGCCGGAAGCAAATCCGGTGTAAACTGTATACGGCTAAATTTAGCCCCGATACAGGAAGAGAGGGTTTTAATGGCCAGAGTCTTTGCCAGGCCAGGCAAACCTTCCAATAAAATATGTCCATCGGAATACAAGCCAATTAAAAGACTTTCGACCAAATGTTCCTGGCCAATAATCGATTTGGCAATCTCAAAGCGTAAGGCATTCAAGCTGGGTTGAAAAGATTGAATATCCTGTTCCAGTTTAGGGTTTTCCGGATTCATAGAATGGGGTCAAGGGAAACAAAACGAAAACGAAAATATACTTATTCATGAGAGAATGAGCAGGGAATTATTTTTTTAATTCCCATTTATCCCATAGGAAATATCTATTTATGCTTTATATTTGACCAGAAAAACTAAAATTCATACAATATGGCCTTACGATTAGGGGATGAAGCCCCGGACTTTACAGCAGAAACCAGCGAAGGAAAAATTCATTTTTATGATTATATAAAAGACAGCTGGGTAATTCTGTTTTCCCATCCTGCCGATTTTACCCCGGTTTGTACCACCGAATTAGGAGCCTCTTCCCGATTATATCCGGAATTTGAAAAAAGAGGAGTGAAAATTCTGGCTTTAAGTGTCGATCCAGTCGAATCCCATAAATCCTGGATCAATGATATTAATGAAACCCAGAATACCACTTTGGCTTTCCCAATTATTGCCGATCCGGACAGAAAGGTGTCGGAATTATATGATATGATTCATCCCAATGCCAGTTTAACCCATACGGTACGCTCCGTTTTTATTATTGGCCCTGATAAAAAGATTAAGCTAACCATTACCTATCCGGCTTCCACAGGAAGAAATTTCAAGGAATTATTAAGGGTGATTGATTCGCTTCAATTGACCTCTAAATTTTCGGTAGCCACCCCTGCCGATTGGGAGAATGGACAGGATACCATTATTCTGAATACCATTAAGGATGAGGAAATTGCTGAAAAATTCCCTAAAGGCTATACCAAAATTAAGCCATACCTGAGAACCACTCCTCAGCCTAATTTATAGAAATTTTATTTCCGGAATTTTTATTTTACCCCAATTTCCATTAGGATTTTGGGGTTTTTACTTTTTTTAGAGGGAGGTTTACGAGATGAGGCCCGGTTAAGGGCTTACAAATAAACTTCACTACATGTTTGTTTTCCGCCACCTTTCTTTGATCGACCGGATCGAGGGAAGAAGAAAGAATATAAATATGGCAAAGACTTTTTAGATTCGATTCCAGCTTATCAAACTCTACCAAGAATTCAAACCCATCCATTTCTGGCATTCGGATATCTAGTAAAATGAAATCGGGAAATGCTTCGGGGTCTTCGCTATGATTTTGTAAATACTCTACTGCATCCTTGGCGGATTGGTAGGTGATGATTTTATCAACATATTTTTGGTTTTCCAGAATACGTTTATTGATAATATTATCAATCTGATTATCATCAATAAGGAGAGCCATTCTGAATCTACCCTTTTCCATTATCTTAAATTTTCATAGGCTAGGAAGTACTGATTAGATTTCATAGAATCATAGACCCAAAATAGGGTTTATCCATTTTTCAAATGTTCTAATGTCTCGTAGCTTAGAGGTTTACAGATATAATCCACTACACAGGTAAACTGTTTGGACTTTTCTTCATCTTTAGGATCCATGGAAGAGGAAAGCATCATGATCCTACATTTATTTTTAACTGTATAACTTAATTTATCAAAGTAGGTAAGGAAATCAAAACCATCTTCAATGGGCATTCGAATATCCAGGAAGATGATTTCCGGTAATTCCTTATTATGCCCCACCAGGTTATTAACATATTCAATTGCCTGTTCCACCGAAAAAGCGAAATCGATATATTCTGCTATTCGCTTGGTAGCTAATAGCTTTTTGTTAATAAGATTATCAATGGGGCTATCGTCCACTAATAATACTCGGTTAAACAAAAAGTCAGGCATATTGATAAGATTGCGTTATTTATAAAAATAGAATATAATTCAAACTTTTTTTACGTATGAATTAAAATAGAGGTTTCAATGGAAAGTTTTTTTTGAAATAAAATTTTACGGACAATTTAGCAGAAAATATTTAAATTTTTTGGAATGGTTTATGGTATACATAATTGCTGGGGAATCGTATATCCCGGGATGAAAATTTTAAAAAAAAAGAGAACAAATTTTGGACGGATTTCGTAGAAGGTGGTACCTCTCTTTTGGGTTTTAAAAACAGGAATTTTATCATATTTAACCCTTTTTTATGGATAGAGGCTCTTTTTTTAACCGCTTATTAAAATCAGCGAAAATTACCGGTACCGACGAGCCGGTGAATCCCAAAAGACTGGCAGCGGAAAGTCGATCCACCTTTTCGAATTTATCGAAAATGGGGGTAACCATAGCGGCAAATCCAGCAAATGCCTATGATTTATCAAAAATAAACAGGAACATTCCGGGTGGGCTTAATCCATTTACAGGGCCGGTAACCTTTGCCAATGTAGCCCATCTGGTTAAAAGAGTTTCTTTTAATGCTTCCGTAGGGCAGATTAACAGTCTTGTCGCATTGGGGAATTGGCCTTCCATTTTTAATCAGGTATTTCAATCCTATCCAATCCCAGCAGCACCCTTAAACCCTGGTGAAATAGATACCAATCCCACTCTACCAAATTCTACTACCCCCAATCCAAACTATAATCCAACGGGTGCTTTTATTGGGGTATCCAGTCCCTGGTCCCCGGCACTGGAGAAACAAAGAAATGGGGTAATTTATTCCCAATGGAATACTTTAATCCTGAATGATCCCATCAATATCCGGGAGAAAATGGTTGTTTTTCTTTCCGGTTTATTAGTAGAACAGCAAGGAACTATTGGCGATGCCCGGTTTTTTTATGGATACCTGAATTTATTAAGAACCAATGCTACGGGTAATTATAAGACCCTGGTAGAAAACCTGGTTATTGATCCGGGCATGTTAGTTTACCTGAATGGGGCGGGTAGTACTGCGAAGGCCCCAAACGAGAATTTTGGAAGGGAATTACAGGAGTTATTCACTATAAGCAAAGGCCCCCAAACCAGTACTGGGAATTATACGAATTATTCTGAACAGGATGTTCAGTCGGCCGCCAAGGTATTAACCGGCTGGGATGTTACAGCCTATAAAACGGCAGGACTAGTTTCTTCCGTATTTACCCTGGCCAATCATGATCAAACGACCAAAAACTTTTCGGCCGATTATGGGAATGCGACCATTGCCAATAACGGGGCCAATGAATATAAGGATTTGATTGATTTGATTTTTAATCAGAACGAAACGGCCATTTATATTGCGACCCGTATTTACCGGTATTTTGTATACTATTATGTGGATGCCAATACCCTAACCAATATCATTATCCCTCTTGCCAATACCTTACGGAGCAATAATTATGAGATGATGCCTGTTTTACAGCAATTGCTTCAAAGTCAGCATTTCTTTGATCCTTTGAATATTGGTTGTATGATAAAGGACCCTATTAGTTTTACCGCTGGTATACAAAGGAATCTAGGCATTGCTTCTACTACCTCGGCAAATGTCATTGCACAGGCGGCAGGACTAAGCATGAGTCTTGGAAATCCCGACCAGGTAGCTGGATGGAAAGCCACCTATGAGACTCCCGATTTTAGTGAATGGTGGATTAATTCCATTACCATGGAAGAAAGAACCGCCTTATCGGATAATGTAATTCAGGCAAATTCTGACGCAATTATCAATATTGTGAAAAATTACGTTTCCGATCCATCGAATCCAGATACCCTGATTGATAACCTGGCCAGCTTTTTCTTCCCTTCAGGATTAACGGCCGATTATCCTGGACCCATTACCTCACAACAACATGATTTTTTAAAGGGAATATTATTGCCAGGATTGCCTGATTTTGAATGGAATGCCCAGATATGGGGCCCCTATTCTTCCAATCCCAATGTCACCAATACCAACCTCCTGGCCGGACGATTAACCGGATTGTTCAAGTATATGTTTTCCATGGCTGAATACCATTTATCCTAAAACAATGAACAGAAGAGATTTTCTTAAATACGGAATTCCGGTAACCACCGTTCCCCTTATGTTAAATGGGATCCCCATGGAGGCCATGGCGAATACCCCCTTATTAAATTTATTAAAGGAGACCCAGACGCAAAATGATAAGGTTCTGGTTATTATTCAATTAAGCGGCGGTAATGATGGCCTGAATATGGTAATACCCATAGATCAGTATTCAGGTCTATCGTATATGCGTCCCAATATCATGATACCGGAAAACCAGGTTTTGCCCCTTACCGGTACCAAAGCCACCGGATTACATCCAGCGATGAAAGGTCTACAAACCACTTTTGGGGAAGGAAAAGTGCGAATACTGCAATCAATAGGCTACCCGGATTTTAACTTTTCCCATTTTACCGCTACCGACATTTGGCAGGAAGCCTTGCAAAATACTGAACAAACCGACTCCGGAGCCCCCGGAGTTCCTTCGACCGGTTGGGTAGGCCGATACCTGGATTTGGAATACCCCGGATTTCCTGAGGGGTACCCCAGTGCCACCTATCCCGATCCTCCTGCCATCCAATTAGGTAATGTGGTTTCCGGAGCCTTAACAGGCGCCAATGGGGTGGATGGCATTGCTATTGCCAGCGCCTCTGATTTTTATCAATTGGCTAAAGGAAATAACCTGGATCAGGCCACCCCATTAACGGCATTTGGAAGAGAATTGGCCTATATACGTCTTATAACCCTTCAAACCCAAAAATATACCGATGCCATTAAAGCAGCGGCAAATAAAGCGGTAAATCTTTCCCCTTATTATTTACAGGAAACGGGATTAACCCTAACCAACCAATTAAAAATTGTTGCCCAGCTTATCGCCGGAGGTCTTACTACAAAGGTATATATGGTGAACCAGGGGGGCTACGATACGCATTCTAACCAGGTAGCCACCACGGGTGGAACCGCTACCGGAAATCATGCAAATTTATTAGGGGAACTTTCTTCTGCCATTTATGCCTTCCAGGATGATTTAAAGCGGCACGGGGTGGAAGACCGGGTGGTAGGTATGACCTATTCTGAATTTGGTAGAAGAATTAAATCGAACGGGAATTTGGGAACCGATCATGGGACTTCCCAACCAGTTATTGTTTTTGGTTCTCAGGTTATTCCTGGATTTTTAGGTACCAATCCTGTAATTGGGACCAGTGCCAATGCGGATACCAATCTTCCCTTACAAACCGATTTCCGACAGGTGTATAATTCCTTATTGAAAGATTGGTTTTCTTTATCCGATGCCCAACTTTCCTCCGTTTTGTTCCAAACCTGGCCCTATGTGGCTATTATTAAACAACCTGGGGTTAATTACCCATTTGGAAGCAACCAAATTATATCCCAGAATTTTCCCAACCCATTCACCTCAACCACTACTATTCAGTTTGTAGCCCAGGGCGGGGAAACGATTATCGATTATTTCGATGTTCGGGGAAGGCGATTAGGGGTTATTTTGCAGGGTAATATTCCTCAGGGACAGAGCTCTACCATTTTTGATGGAACCCATTTATCCGCAGGAATTTATTATTACAGGATACAATCCGGAGGACAAACCCAGGGTCTTTCCATGGTAAAAGCGTAGATTCGGGGGAAAAAGATTAAGCCTGTACAGTTAGGGTAAGGAGATTTTGGATATCAGGCCTGGGTCCAAAAAAATCCTATGAAAGAAGATGCATTTGCCGCCCTGCGTATAGGAACCTTCCGAAGGTACCTATCTATCCGGTTTTCCATTAATATGGCCTTTCGGATGCAGGAATTGGTAACAGGATTTTATTTGTATCATCTCACTCGTAACCCAATGGCCATTGGAATGGTAGGCCTGGTAGAAGTAGTTCCTTTTCTTTTTTTTGCCTTATATGGGGGATATATAGCCGATAGAACGGAAAAAAGGAAAACCCTGTTTATGGTATTTGGCACCTACCTTTTTACCTCGGCGGGAATCTTTCTAATTACCCAAAGGTATTTTCCCTTTTCTATTCTTCCGGATAGGATAGTATTATTGATTTATGCCCTGGTATTTTTAAATGGAATTGCCTCCGCTTTTTTAAACCCGGCCTGGTTCTTAATTTTTAAAAAATCCCTTCCAGACTCTCTTCTAGCCAATGCCAGTTCCTGGAATAGTGCCAATAGGCAATTAGCTTCCATTCTGGGGCCAGCCTTAGGGGGGTTGGTTTATGGATTCTTTGGAATTTCCTGGGCTCTTGGCTTTGTCCTGGTATTAATACTCTTGTCCATTATCTTAAACTTTTTTCTGGACCCCCATCCTCCGCACCAGATTTCCGAAAAACCCATCCAGGAGGAATTATGGAAGGGCTTGCAGTTTGTGGTCAATAATCCCTTGATACTTCATATCCTCATCCTGGATCTCTTTGCCTATTTTTTTGGTGGGGCCATCGCTTTATTACCTGTTTTTGCTCAGGATATTTTGCATGTTGGGGCACAGGGATTAGGCATTATGCGGTCGTCAGTAGCACTAGGTTCCATTCTTAGTCTAATGATATTAACCCGGTATTCCCCCCTGCATAAACCCTGGAGAAATTTAATGGTCTCGGTTTTTGCCTTTGGACTGTCCGTTTTAGGATTCGCCCTGTCCAGGGATTTTTATTGGACCCTTGGATTCCTATTCCTGCAGGGGGCTTTTGACAGTATAGGGGTGGTTATTAAGAATACCGTCCTAACTACCATTACCCCGCCAGAAATGGGAGGGAGGGTTTCTTCTGTCGGTTCAATATTCCTGGCCATGACGAACGAAATTGGGGAATTTGAATCGGGAACTGCCGCCAAATTAATGGGGACCGTTCCCTCCGTTTTATTTGGAGGTAGCATGACCCTGATAGCCGGAACCTTTTACTTACTAAAAAACTGGAAATGGATCCAATTCAACCTCGATCAATTAATGGAGGAGAATGCCAGGGGAATTAGCCCAAATTTTATAGCCTTAGCGAGGAAATCCAAATAATGCCTCCTGATAAATTTACAAATGACATATTTTATTATCTTTAATTAAATTGCCAATATCAAACCGGAGTCGCTTCTCTTATACTAAAATAAACTGGATTGCCATAAATGAAAAGAACGCTCCCGTATCTCATTTTCTTCTTTTGCTGTTCCAATACCTGGGCACAGAAAACAGAATTTGCCTTATCGGTTAATTCCGGCTTATTTCATTATACAGGATCCAATTCTGCCAGTCATTCATTTTTTAATTCGGACGGAATAAACCAGGGTTATACCAATCAATCTTTTGGGCAATTAAACGGATTATGCAATGGTTTAGGAATCAATATTAAAAGAATTTCAAAAAAAGGCTGGATGTTTGGAACGGAAATGGCCTATGAAAAATTAGTTAGCCGGGTAATTATTGATGAGGTTTCTTTATATTCTAATATATTCTATTCAATCATAGTACAGGATATTAAGGTAACGAAGGGTAAAACAAACCTTATAAGTACTTTTGCAAATATATATCCCTTTTTCGGAAAGCGGTTTGCTCTAGGGAATGTCAAAACGGATGTTTCAGCAGGTTTTGATTTGGCCATACCTGTTGGTATTTGGGAAAAGGGAATTGCCACAGGACCGGATGGAACTACTTATACCACCAATCGTACAAATGGAACGCAGACGTTTGAAATCAAACCCCGAATGCAATTAGGATTCCGGTATCATAAAGAAGGGATATATATGGGGTATTCCTACGGATTGAGTAATTTATCGAAAGGACTGATTGGGGATGCCGCTTTTTCATCCTATACCCGATATTTACGTTTTGGAATAAGCTATACCTTATAGCGACAAGCCTAGGTTTTTTCCAACCGTATCTTTCAATTTCCCGGCTTCTTTAAGGCTCTTTTTGGTGCCTTTCTCCAGATTTTTTTCCAGTTTCTTCCCTTTTTTGCTGAGCTCTTTGGTGGTTTTTTGAACGGATTTACTGGTGCGTTCCAGATCTTTTTCCATAGAACGTCTTAATTCCTTTGCTTTTTTCTGGGTATCTTCGCTACAGTTCGAGAAAAAAAGAGGCAAGGCCAGTAACAATAGAAATGCAAAAAACCGGTATGGATCATTTTTCATGGCGTTCTAAATTAGACGATTTGATCCGCAATTACTAATATGGAGCCCATTAGCCTTTCGGAACTCTCCCAAAAAATACAGAGGCAAATCTCGGATGGCTTTGGTGGGCATAGTTATTGGGTGATTGGAGAAATTACCAATCATAGTTTCCAGCATAATAAAGGGTTTCATTTTTTTGATCTGGTTGAAAAGGAAGAAGGTTCCCTTTCCTTAAAAGCCAAATTAAGTGCTACAGCCTGGAGTCTTGGTGGCCAAAAAATACAGGAATTTGAAAAATTAACCGGACAGATATTTAAAAATGATATCCGGGTTCTGGCCTTGGTGCAGGTAGATTTTCATCCTGTTTATGGATTAAAATTAACCCTGTTGGATTTGGATTCCCGGTTTACTTTGGGCGCCTTAGAACAGGAGAGGCAGAAAAACCTGGAAAGATTGGTGCGGGAATGTCCTGATTTTATTCGTCTGGTGAACGGGGGGTATATTACCCGGAACAAGGAATTAAGCCTGAAAAGGGTCATTCAACGTATAGCCGTAGTAACATCGAAAAACTCGGCTGGCTTTCAGGACTTTGAACATACTTTAATCCATAACCCTTATGATTATACCTTTCGGATGGATCCTTATTTTACCCTGGTACAAGGGGAAGGGAATGCGGAGCATGTACGGAATATATTATTGGAAATATTCAGGTCGGGAATACCCTACGATGCGGTTTTGATTTTACGGGGAGGGGGATCCAGTACCGATTTTTTAATTTTCGATACCTATGGGCTAGGACAAATTGTGGCCAAATTTCCCATCCCCATTATCACCGGAATTGGGCATCAAAAAAATGAGACCATCGTAGATCTTATGGCCCATACCGCCACCAAGACCCCAACGAAAGTGGCTGAATACATTCTGGCACATAATAGGGAATTTGAATTAGGCCTGATCCGGTTTCGACAAGAAATAAGCCTTCGTACCCAAAAACTATTGCGCGATAGGCAGGCGGCAATAAATAGGGTGGAAATGGATATTATTAACCGAACCCGGAATTTATTGGAATCGCTGAATCTTAATTTGGAATCGAGGAGAAATGGGATCATTCAGTGTGCCAGGCTTAGTTTATTTCAAAAGGAAAGAGATTTATTAGTGGAGGGCCAGAAAATAGGAACCAAACCTGGGTATACACTCAGGATGAACCTGAATTCTATCCAAACCCATCAGGACCGAATATTTTTAGGGGCTGGTCAATGCATTTTACGAAAAGATCTCCAACTGGAACATTTACGAAATATGGTTCGGGTATTAAGTCCCGAAAATATTTTTAAACGGGGATTTGCCGTGGTGAAAAAAGGGGGGAAAATTATTACCCATGGGGAAAGCTTGATCCCGGGGGATCATTTAGAGATCCTTCTACAGTATGAGGAATTAAATGTAATTCTGGAGAATAAATTTAAAAGAGATGGAAAAGAATTTGACTTATGAAATTGCTTATGCTGAATTAAGGCAGATAGCCGAGGAAATTGAAAATGAAAGTGTTTCTATTGATATCCTTTCTGAAAAAGTAAAAAGGGCATCCTATTTGCTTGACTATTGTAAATCGAAGTTAAGAGCAACGGAAAAGGAGGTGAACCTGATTATTTCCCAAATGGAAAATAAGGAGGACCAGCCCAAAAACAAATAAGATTTTATTTTTTTTGCCCCTATCATCGCGTTTAATATTTAGCGATGAGCAGGTAACCTTTCCCGCCTTGACCCGGTAAAACGTATAACCCCTTATCATACGTGCAGGAAAGATTTCAATTTTTCAGGAATAAGAAGAGCATCCCGAATGCTTTTATCTGGATTTTCCTCCTTATTAGCCTATTTTCTTTCCATCTGGTAGAAGCCCAGATTGGTTGTATTAAAAATAAGCCCAGGAATCCGTTTCCAAACGGGGTGGATACGGTCTGTCTTAACTTTCCTTCCCCAAATTTAGGTCAAATAATTAGACCGGATAGTGCAAACCATAATTTGGAATGGGCCACTACTCCTGCCGATACCTTAGCTGGGACCGTAAGTGTAAACGCCCCGAAAATAGATTCCTCCAAATTGGGAAATCAGGTGGTTTATATTCGGTATTCCAAAGGCTTAACAGGTGTGCCCACTTGTTTTAGCTATTGGACCACCTTTACGGTAATGGTAGCTCCTGTTCCCCCAAAGCCCAGTATAATTCCCCTTCCCCCTGCCCCTGCCAACAGGAAAATAAGCGTATGTGAGGGAACTTCGGCCAATTTAAGTGATTCATTGGTGAAAATACCTGGTTATTCCCTGGTTTGGTATGCCCTGGATTCTTTAGGGAATAAGGTGGCCTTTAACGGCACCATTATCAATGCGGTTTATAAGGGTCGGGACACCATATATTATGCGGCGGAATCCAAACCAGGATTTTGTAGTGGAGACACCTTACAAGTTCATGTGGCGGTATTACCCCTTCCCGTTTTGAAGGTTAATCCTGTTTTAGGTTATACCGTTTGCCAGGGAATTGCCATGCCTTTTAATGTTTTAGACCAACATACTGGATTTAAACCCACTTATAATTGGTATGTGAACGGGGCTCCTGTGGCCAAAAAATCAGGAACGGGATATACCATTCCGGGTACCCAATTTAAAGCCGGCGATAAGGTTCTTGTGTATTATACAGCAAATATCGATCAATTTGCTCCCTATTTCCATTGCGATAGCATTGGCCCCCTGAATGCCGGAGGGAAGCCCTTTAGTTCGGATACGGTTTCCATTACCATATTACCACCGGCTAAAGTACCGGGACCTATCCATGGTCCCTATATTGTCTATGCGGGTCAAAGCAATTTATTTTATTCGGTGCCCCTGGATACCACCTTATCCTATAAATGGCGCTTTAATAATAATGATGCGGTAATCAATTATGCCAATAATACGGCTTCTATTTCCTATAGTGATACCCTCAACTTTACTTCGAATAAACAAATCCTAGATACCATAACGGTCACGGTTCAAAATGTTTGTGATAGTGCCAAGGAAACCCTGGTAGTATATATTCGTCCCTATTTAAAACCCATAAATATATTAACGCCCAATGGGGATAATATTAATGATACCTGGATAATAAACAATATTGATAATGATGCCTATTCAGGATCGAATACCGTAAGTGTTTATGACCGGTTCGGAAGTTTGGTATTTAAGCAGCAAAATTATTCCAATGCTGGTGCCTGGAATGGAACCTATAAAGGTAGCCCCTTGTCGGAAGGGACCTATTATTATATTATTCAGTATGAGGAAGATACCTATACAAAAATATTGAAAGGATACCTGACCATTTTACGAGGGCATTAGACGATTTCCATGAAGAAAATTTTATTCCCCTTAATCTTGCTCTTCGTTCTTTCTTTTCAGGTTCGGGCACAGTATAATTTACCCATGATAAATCAATATTATACGAATCCCTATTTATTAAATCCTGCTCAGGCAGGGGGTTATGATTACCCGGTGGCCTATTTGATTTATAAAAACCAATGGGCTGGCGTATCCGGGAACCCCTCCACCACCTCATTTACCTATAATAAGCCCGTTTTTCAATCCTCTGGAATGGGGATCAATATTTATAATGATGCCTCTGGTTTTCTGGCTAAAACGGAAGTATTAATAAGCTTTTCCCAAACCGTCTTTTTTGATGCAGAAAAGCATTATTTGAGTTTTGGGTTTTCAGGAGGGATTGTCGATCAGCATTTAAATCTAAGCCAGGTAGTAGGAGAGACCGGAAAGCCCCTGGATCCGGTAGCCCAACTATACAATACCAACCATCCTATTTACCCGGATTTTGATTTTGGGATGGCCTACCGGTATCATGGATTGACCTTGAATTTTGTATTGCCTAACCTGGTCAAATTTACCCAGGTCAGTTCCTCCTTAAGTAGTAGTTACCTGGACCTCCCCCTTTATTTTGCATCGGCTACCTTTTATATTCCTATTGGCAATGATTTTTCCTTGGAACCCATGCTATCGGCTCACCAGGTTCAGGGGGTAAGTAACCAGGTAGATATAAGTGGACTGTTAACCTATAAAGCATCCGTTTCATTGGGTGCATTTTACCATAATAACCAGAGCTTTAGCGTTAGTCTGGGTTATTTAGTCAATAAAACCTGGGATTTTAATTATGCCTATACCCAAAGCGCCTCCGCTCTTCAGCAATATTTTGGGGGCACCAACGAAATCAGTATTGGCTACCATTTCTCTAAAGGCTCCCAAAGCCGCTCCAGCAAAAACAACCTGGTCCGCTGCCCGAAGAATATGTACTAAACGAAATTTTCAAGGATTTTATCCTCCAATGAATTTCTATAATTTATAGTATAAACCGAAACTTATGGTTTGGAAACTATTTTGTTTTGGGGTTTGAAGCAAGTAATAACCGATGTCAAAAGTATAAGGGGTCTGGGTAGTAAGGGGTACAGGGGGGGGTATATACAAGTAATGCTTTGTGGATATAGGTTAAAAAGGTGGAATAGCGCATATCAATACCAAATTTCTTTGACAAGGAATAATTAAATCCGGCAAGTCCTTCCAGAATAGGGCCTCTTCCTCCGTTATTATTGGCCAGATTACTAAACCAAAATACCAGTTGAGGACCGATAAAGAGGTCCAGATTTTTCAATCCTATTTGGTTGGCACGAAAAAGAATAGGAAGGGTTATTCCATCCGACGTTTCCTTAGAGCTATAATAGAAGAGGTTATTACTGCCAATATTTGTCGCATAACCCAAATTTGCGGCTCTATGAAAAAAGTTCGCCTCCAGTTCAAATTGAAATTTCTTACCGGGGCTTCGGAAAAGGAACCCAGCTTCATAGCCCCCCGCCAAGGGTACACTCCCCTGGTTTTGACTGACAAAGCCCAGATTGCCGGATGCCCTGAATCCAAAACTCCCTTTCCTCTTGAATTTGGTTTTATGTTGGGTAGTATCCTGGGCAAATAATCCATTTGCAAAGATCAAGCATATAAAAAGAAGTAGGAGGCTATTTCTTTGAAGTAATAATTTTTTAACCTGGATCATGGCTTGGGGGCGAGGAACTTAGAGATTTGCTTTTATTTCCTAAAAGTAAATAAAGCCAAGCCGAAAAAAAACGGTATTTGGTTTAAACCTTGGTTTTTACCAGGGCCCATGGTTTGATTTGCCATTCGGGATAGGCAGAGCTAATGAGTCTTTGGTCTTCATCCAAAACATCGACCTGAAAGGTATGCACCCATGCCGAATCGGTTTTAATGGAGGCTTGCATGGTTTTCTCCAGCCATTCTGGATCAATTTCAAAGCAGGCAAAGACCTTCTTTTTTCCCTGTGCATGGTAATCCAGTCTCAGGCTTTTTAATATGATACGATATTGATCGGTCCCCAGGATTTTCATAAGAAGTAAACCGCAAACATATTCACTTAGGGTAGCCAGGGCACAGGCATGCATACCTTTTATATGATTTTGATTTTTTCGGATAAAGGGTAGTTCAACCTTGAGAGAATTTTTTTTTACTTCTACAAGTTTAGGTTTATGAGGGGCATTAAAGGGAATAACTTTCCAAAGAACCAAGTTGAGTTTCCATAGTTCGAAGGAAGAGTTTTCAGCCTTTTCCAATGCCGTTTTTAGGTTCATGCCTTTATATATAAAAATCTACCTGTAAATCTTCTTCCGTTAATTCGGGGGAAACTCTATAGCCGCTGAAATCATGGACTCCTTCTTCCTTCAATACATCTTCGTCGATGAGAAATTGACCCGAATAGGTTTTTGCATCCTTATCAAAAATATAGGCAGCCGCATCGGCTACGATACTGGGCCACCGGGACCGTTTCATTAGCTGATCGCCCCCTAAAATATTATAGACCACCGTGGTAGCAATACTCATTTTTGGCCATAGGGCATTAAAGGCAATTCTTCCCTTGAATTCTTCGGCCATGCCCAGGGTACACATACTCATACCCATTTTTGAAATGGTATAGGCCACATGGTCACGGAACCAGGGAGCCTTAAATACTAAAGGGGGTGAAAGGTTTAATACATGGGGATTGGAAGATTTTAACAAATGGGGAATACATAATTTAGAAGTTAAAAAGGTGCCTCTAATATTGATATCGTGCATGAGATCATATCGTTTCATATCGGTAGCCAGGGTAGGACTCAAAGCAATGGCCGAGGCATTATTCACCAAAATATCAATTCCGCCAAATTCGCTTACTACCTTGTTAATCGCCGAACTTACCTGGTCTTCAAACCGGATATCCGTTTGAATGGGTAAGGCTTTTCCCCCGGCATTTTTCATATCCTCTGCTGCGGTGAATATGGTCCCGGGTAAACGAGGATCGGCAACCGCTGTTTTGGCAAGGATAGCAATATTCGCACCCATGGAGGCCAATTTTACCCCAATAGCATGTCCAATACCCCTGCTAGCACCCGTAATAACTACGGTTTTATTTTTAAAATTCATAAAAGGAATGTAATTTGAAATAGATTATGATAGTACGAATAATCACTTAATATAATAATTTTATCTTTTTAAAATCCAATCCAATCCAAATATGGAATTGTCCAGAATTTTTGATTTATTGCCTTATTTAAAGGCAAAATACAATTCACCCAATGTATTAGCCGCCAAGGAGAATGGGATATGGGTTCAATATTCCATAGATAGGTTGATGGAATCGGCTAACCAAATATCGAAGGGATTAATTTCCCTGGGCATTGGAAAGGATGATAAGGTCGGGATTATGTCGGCCAACCGGCCGGAATGGAATATGGCCGATTTTGGCATTACCCAGATTGGCGCTGTTCAGGTTCCTTTTTATCCCACCTTGTCCGAATCGGATTTTCATTTTATTGTTCAGGATTGTGCACTAAAGGTCTTATTTGTTTCCAATCAGGAACTTTATGAAAAGGCTAATGCCTATGTGCAAAAAGGAGGGTATTCTATACAAATCTATTCCTTCGAAAATATTCCGGGAGCCAAATCCTGGACCGAATTATTGGAATTAGGAAAAAAATCCTCTTCCATCGATCTGGATACCTATAGGGTAAAAGTAGATCCGGAAGACTTATTAACCTTGATTTATACCAGTGGAACCACGGGCACCCCGAAAGGGGTAATGCTAACCCATCATAATCTGGTAAGTCAGCTTTATGCCACCGAAAACTTAATTCCACCCGGTACAAAAAAGGCACTTAGTTTTCTACCTATTTCCCATGTTTTTGAAAGGAAGGTTATTTACCTATATCTGTATAATAATATCGAGGTGTTTTATGCCGAGAATATGGACACCATTGTGGCTAATTTAAATGAGGTGCATCCAGATATATTTACCACGGTACCCCGACTTTTGGAAAAGGTTTACGATCGAATAGTCAATGCCGGAAAGGAATTAACCGGTATTAAAAAGTCCATTTTTTTCTGGGCCCTCGATTTGGGATTGGAATTTAAATCGCTTACTGATAAAAATCCCTGGTATAATTTCCGGTTGGGAATAGCCCGCAAGCTGGTTTTTTCCAAATGGATAGAGCGTTTGGGGGGCAATGTACGAGTCATTGTTTCCGGAGGGGCAGCCCTGCAACCCCGATTAGCCAGGGTTTTCACCGCTGCGGGTGCCACTGTACTGGAAGGGTATGGTTTAACCGAAACCTCGCCAGTTATTGCCGTGAATATGGTGGGAAGTGGTCAGAAAATTGGCACGGTAGGTAGGGTAATCCCGGGCGATGAGGTTAAAATTGCCTCTGACGGGGAAATTTTGGTTAAGGGACCTAATATTATGAAGGGGTATTATAAGCATCCTGAAAAAACCGCCGAAGTTATAGACCCCGATGGGTTTTTTCATACCGGAGATATTGGTGAATTGGATTCGGAGGGATTTTTGAAGATTACGGGACGGAAGAAAGAATATTTCAAGACCTCAGGAGGAAAGTATATCACACCGGAGAAAATTGAAAATAAACTGAAGGAATCTCAGTTTATCGAACAAATTATGGTGATAGGCGAAGGAGAGCGGTTTCCTGCGGCTTTAATTGTCCCGGCCTTCGACTATGTAAAGTCCTATTGTGCAATAAAAAATATTCCCTATACTTCCAACGAGGATATCATAAAAAACCCTGAAATTCTGGATAAATTTCAACGGGAGCTGGACCATTTTAACCAGGAATTTGGTCATTGGGAGCAGGTTAAGAAATTTATTTTATTACCCAGGGAATGGTCTATTGATACCGGAGAAATGACACCAAAATTAAGTTTGAAAAGAAGGGTGGTTATGGAAAAAATGAAGAACGAGATTGCCGATATTTACAAGTCCTAGACCCTAATCCAATAACTTTTTAAACCTTCTAAAAGAATTTTCCCGTATATGTGTCCTAAAAGCATGAGGGTTCTTCCTCTATTTTTATTCCTGATACTAGCCTTTCAGTTGGTATTTGGCAAACCCCTGGATACCATAAAGGTGTATTCCCATGCAGCGGTGGTGTCGGCTTATCCCATAGCCTCACAGGTAGGGGTAGATATTTTAAAAAAAGGGGGATCGGTGGTGGATGCTGCCATTGGGGTCCAATTTGCCCTTGCCGTAGTATTTCCCCAGGCGGGGAATATCGGAGGAGGGGGCTTTATGATGATCCGGAATCAAGGCCAGAATGCTCATGGGAAAAGGTCTGATCCACATTATTTTGCACTGGACTATAGGGAAACCGCCCCCAAGCTGGCGGGAAGAAATATGTATCTGGATTCCCATGGGGAGGTCCTGAAAGGGGAGAGTACCGAAGGATTAAGAGCTTCCGGTATCCCTGGTGCGGTGGACGGGATGGTGCAAGCCTATGCCAGGTTTGGTCATTTGCCCTGGAAGGATTTGGTAGAACCGGCCGTTCGACTGGCTAGAGAGGGATTTATTCTAACCGAGCAGGAAGCCGCCTCCTTAAATCATGAACGAAATTTATTTTTAAAATATAATGGCCCTCTTTGTGCATTTGTAAAGGCCGAAGGGGAATGGAAACCAGGGGATCGATTAATTCAACCCGATTTAGCAAATACCTTAAGCCTGATTGCGGAGAAGGGGAGAGCCGGATTTTATGAAGGGGAGGTCGCAAACCGGTTAGTGGAGCAAATGAAAGCCCCCTTACGGGATTCCTCGAAAGGATTGATTCGACTGGAGGATCTTAAAAATTATAAAGCTATCTGGAGAGAACCGCTTATTGGATCGTATAAGAAATACAAAATAATCACCATGCCTCCTCCCTCCAGTGGGGGTATTACCTTGTTTCAAATTTTGAGCATGGTGGAACCTTTTCCTATATCCCGGTATGGATTTGGGTCCGTTTCTTATGTGCACTTGACCGTGGAGGCACAAAGAAGGGCCTTTGCCGATCGAACCTATTATCTGGGAGATCCGGATTTTGTAGACATGCCCCTAAAGACCTTATTATCCAAATCCTATTTACGAAAAAGGTTCCTTGATTTTGATTCTTTAAAAGCGACCCCGTCGGAAAAAGTGAAACAGGGTGAAATTGAACATTACGCCACTATTCAGGAACATATCCGTAAGGAAAAAGAAGAAACCACCCATTTCTCCGTGGCAGATTCAAATGGGAACGCGGTTTCGGTCACCACAACCCTAAATGGAGGATTTGGTTCGGCGGTGGTAGCCAGTGGGGATGGGTTCTTATTGAATAATGAAATGGACGATTTTAGTGTGAAACCCGGAGTGCCCAATTTATATGGTTTAATTGGTGGAGAAACCAATGCCATTCAGCCGGGGAAAAGAATGTTGAGTTCCATGACGCCTACCCTGGTCGATTCGGCCGGATTATTATATATGGTGGTGGGAAGTCCCGGTGGATCTACGATTCCCAATACCGTTTACCAGACCCTGATGAATGTATTGGAATTTAGAATGAGTATGCCTCAGGCAGTAGCCTCCGGCCGTTTTCATAGCCAATGGCTCCCCGATAAAATTATCCTGGAAAAGGGTGCCCTAAATGAAAGCACCCTGAAGGAATTGGAGAAAGAAGGCCATTCCATCCTCGTTCGGGGAGGGATGGGTCGATGCGACGCTATTCGAATAAATAAGAATGGTAAAATTGAGCCCGGAGCAGACCCCAGAGGGGATGACCAGGGATTTGGATATTAAAATACTATTTATGAACAGAGTGATAAAGAAAGTTGCCGTTTTAGGTTCAGGGGTTATGGGATCCCGGATTGCCTGCCATTTTGCCAATATCGGTATTGAGGTTTTACTATTGGATATGGTTCCCAAAGAACTATTACCCGAGGAATCGGCAAAGGGACTTCAAACAAGCTCTCCGGCCTTTCGTAATCGTTTGGTCAATACAGCCCTTGCCTCGGCCATTGGTTCAAAGCCTTCCCCATTATTTGAATCGAAGAATGCCCAATATATACGGACAGGAAATTTCGAGGATACCATGCCTGAGATAAAAAATTGCGATTGGGTTATTGAAGTAGTGGTAGAGAACCTGGATGTCAAAAATAAAATTTACGATCAGGTTGAAAAATTCAGAAGCCCAGGAACCCTGGTAAGCTCCAATACTTCAGGAATCCCTATTCATTTAATGGCAAAAGATCGCTCGGACGATTTTCAGGCAAATTTTTGTGGAACCCATTTTTTTAATCCACCCAGGTACCTTCGCCTTTTGGAAATTATACCCACTCCAAAAACCCAAAAAGAAGTATTGGATTTCCTTTTCCATTTTGGGGATAAATTCCTGGGAAAGACTACGGTCTTATGTAAAGATACCCCAGCCTTTATTGCTAACCGGATTGGGGTATATTCCATTATGGCTTTATTGCACCTGGTGGAAAAAATGGATCTTACGGTCGAGGAGGTAGATAAATATACGGGCACCATATTGGGTCGTCCTAAATCTGCCACCTTTAGAACCTCCGATGTGGTAGGTCTGGATACCATGATCCATGTTGCCGGAGGAGTTTATGCTTCCTGTCCCGAGGATGAATCGCGCGACTCCTTTATTTTACCGGGATATGTTCAAAAAATGGCGGACAATAAATGGCTGGGAGATAAAACCAAACAGGGATTCTATAAAAAAGTAAAGGGAGCCGGGGGAGAAAATGAATTCTGGGCTTTGGATTTGAAAACCCTGGAATATAAGGCACCGGAAAAGGTGAAATCGACCACATTTGATTTAGCAAAGGCGGAGAATGATTTACGCATACGAATGAAAATCATTCAAGGTGGGAATGATAAAATGGCCGAATTTTTCAAAGCTTCCTTTTACCCACTTTTTGCTTATTGTTCCCATAGGGTTCCCGAAATTGCCGATGAGCTTTTCCAGGTGGATGATGCCTTACGTGCCGGTTTTGGATGGTCCTTAGGTCCGTTTGAAGTATGGGATGCCCTGGGTGTGGTTAAAACCGTAGAATCCATTAAGGCCGCCGGATATAAGGTATCGGCCTGGGTGGAAGATTTTATTCAGAAGGGAAATACCAGTTTTTATAAAATTGAAAAAGGCATTAAGTTGGTTTATCAGCCTGGTTCAGGAGAATATGGTCCCATTTCTGGAAAAGAGGAATACCTGGTATTGGATCATATTCGGGAAGGTCATGTGGTTTGGGAAAATTCAGGAATCAGTATTTTGGATCTGGGCGATGGAATACTCTGTGCCGAGGTGCATACCAAAATGAATACCCTGGGTTCAGAAGTTGTACAAGGTCTGAATAAGGCCCTGGATCTGGCCGAGAAAAGTTATAGAGGTTTGGTTATAGGGAATGATGGGGAGAATTTTTCTGCAGGAGCCAATGTGGGCGAAATGTTTATGGCAGCCGTGGATGAGGAATGGGAAGAAATAGATTTGGCCGTAAGAAGTTTCCAAAAAACCATGATGCGGATGCGGTATTCCTCTATTCCGGTTGTGGCAGCCCCTTTTAATTTAAGTTTGGGAGGTGGTTGCGAAATATGTTTGCATGCGGATTTTGTTCAGGCACATGCCGAAACCTATATGGGTTTAGTGGAATTCGGAGTGGGGCTAATTCCTGCCGGCGGGGGTTCTAAGGAATTTGCTTTGCGGGCTTCAGACGATTATAAGGCCGGTGAAATTGATCAGACCATATTGCGAGATCGTTTTCTGACCATTGGCATGGCCAAGGTGAGTACTTCAGGAAAGGAAGCCGCCAGTCTGGGTTATTTAAAAAAAGGATCCTATGCCATCACCATGAACCGGGATCGGCTTATTATGGATGCTAAATTAAAGGCCCTAGAGTTAGCGGAGGCCGGATATATACAACCGGTTCCAAGAAAAGATATAAAGGTTTTGGGAAAAGAGGGATTAGGTATGGTAAATATTGGGGCTAATTCCATGTTTTCAGGGCATTATATCTCGGAATACGATAAATTCATTTCCGAAAAACTAGGATGGGTATTATGTGGAGGCGATTTATCCTCCCCAACCCAGGTTTCTGAACAATATCTTCTGGATATGGAAAGAGAGGCTTTTGTGTCCCTTTGTCAGCAAAGAAAAACCCAGGAAAGAATTCAGAGTATTATAAAATCGGGGAAGCCTTTACGGAATTAAAATTGTTTAAATATTTGTAAATTAATAAATTAGAATCATCATGGAGGCGTATATAATTGGAGGGTATAGAACTGCGGTCGGTAGGGCAGGAAAAGGTTCTTTACGGTTTTTTCGCCCGGACGATCTGGCGGCCTTAACCATTCGTCATTTATTAAACGATTTTCCTCAATTGGATAAAGAGGAAATTGAGGATGTCATTGTGGGTAATGCCACTCCGGAAGCAGAACAGGGATTGAATTTCGGAAGGTTGATTTCTCTTCTGGCATTGGATACCGATAAGGTTCCGGGGATGACCGTAAATCGGTACTGTTCTTCAGGACTGGAGACTATAGCCATAGCTTCGGCTAAAATTAAGGTGGGGATGGCCCATTGCATCCTGGCAGGAGGGGTGGAGAGCATGTCCCTGATCCCCATGGGGGGGTATAAAGTGGTGCCTAATTATGAGGTTTCCCGTAAAAACCCCGATTGGTATTGGAATATGGGATTAACTGCCGAGGAAGTTGCCAAGGTGTACCAGGTTTCCCGGGATGACCAGGATCAATTTGCCTATAATTCCCATATGAAAGCCATCCAGGCTATTCAGTCGGGTAAATTTAAAAACCAGATTGTTCCAGTGCCTATTTCGGAAGTTTACCTGGATAGCAGCGGAAAAAGGAAGGTGAAAGAATCTGTTTTCGATACCGATGAAAGTCCAAGAGCCGATACCTCAATGGATAAGCTTTCGGCTTTAAAGCCAGTTTTCTCGTCGGACGGGATGGTAACTGCCGGGAATTCTTCTCCAACGAACGATGGGGCGGCCTTTGTGCTGGTGGTTTCCGAAACCTTTATGAAGAAATTAAACGTAAAACCTTTAGCCAGATTGGTGAGTTATGGTATTGCAGGTGTGCCCCCAAGAATTATGGGAATTGGACCTATTGAAGCAGTGCCAAAAGCATTGAAAATGGCCGATATGAAATTACAGGACTTGGATTTAATTGAATTGAATGAGGCCTTTGCTTCCCAGTCCCTCGCTATTGTACGAAATTTAGGGATGGATCCCGCCAAATTAAATGTGAATGGGGGAGCGATTGCTCTCGGACATCCCCTTGGATGTACCGGGGCCAAATTAACAGTACAGTTACTGGATGAAGCCAGAGAGCGAAAGGCAAAATATGGTATGGTAACCATGTGTGTGGGTACCGGACAAGGCGCTGCCGGAATTTTTGAATTTTTAAATTAAGATCGTTTTAGAAAAGAATACTATGGATTTACAAGAAAAAGTAGCTATTAAAGGAGGTGAATTTTTAATTCGGGAAACAGAAGCCCATGAAATTTTCATACCGGAAGAATTTGACGAGGAACAAAAAATGATTGCAGAAACCTGCAAAAATTTTCTTATCCAGGAAGTATATCCTAACCTTGAAAAAATTGATAACCATGAACCGGGATTGATGGAATCCCTATTAAATAAATCCGGAGAACTGGGTTTATTAGGGGTATCCGTTCCGGAAGAATTTGGAGGTTTCGGAAAGAATTTTAATACCTCCATGCTGGTAACCGAGGCGGTTGGGGCTGGTCATTCTTTTGCGGTGGCTTTATCGGCTCATACCGGTATTGGTACCCTGCCTATATTATATTACGGGAATGCGGAACAGAAAGCCAAATACTTACCCAAATTGGCCAGCGGTGAATGGAAAGCCTGCTATTGCTTAACCGAGCCCAATGCAGGTTCCGATGCCAATTCAGGAAAAACCAAAGCGGTATTGTCGGCCGATGGGAAGCATTACCTCATTACCGGTCAGAAGATGTGGATTACCAATGGGGGCTTTGCCGATTTATTGATTGTATTTGCCAAAATTGACGATGATAAAAACCTGACCGCTTTTATCGTGGAAAAGACCTTTGGTGGGATTACCATGAATGAGGAAGAACATAAAATGGGTATCCGCGGTTCTTCAACCCGTCAGGTATTCTTTAATGATTGTCCGGTTCCCGTAGAAAATCTTTTGTCTACCCGGGAAAATGGTTTTAAAATAGCCGTTAATATTTTAAATATTGGGAGGATTAAATTATCGGCTTCGGTGATTGGTGCCTGCAAGGAAATTATTTCAAAGGCGGTAAATTATGCCAATGAAAGAGTTCAGTTTGGCTTACCGATTTCTAAATATGGAGCTATACGGCATAAAATAGCAGAAATGGCTATCCGTACCTGGGCTGTGGAATCAGGAAATTATAGAGCAGGCCAAAATATAGACGATACCTACGAACATATGGTAGCAGGGGGGATGGAGTCAGCCCAGGCCAAATTAAAGAGTGTGGAACAATTTGCCATTGAATGTTCAATTCTGAAAGTATGGGGTTCGGAGGCCTTGGACTATGTTTCTGACGAAGGCGTTCAGATTTATGGGGGCATGGGCTATTCGGCCGAAGCACCCATGGATCGAGCATACAGGGATGCCCGTATTAACCGGATTTTTGAGGGTACCAATGAAATTAACAGGCTTTTAACCGTCGATATGATGTTAAAAAGAGCCATGAAAGGGGAATTGGATTTAATGAAACCGGCCCAGGCCGTAGCCGCAGAGCTTCTTTCCATACCATCTATGGAGGAAAGTTCCGATGCCTTATTTTCCACTGAAAAGAAATACCTGAAGAATCTAAAGAAATTGACCCTTCTTATTGCTGGGGCGGCCGTTCAAAAATTTATGATGACCCTATCCAAAGAGGAGGAGATTTTAATGAATGTATCCGATATAGCTGCTTCCGTATACGTTGCCGAGTCGGCTATTCTTAGAGCAGAAAAACTTTCCCATAAACTGGGGGAAGAAAATGCCTCTTTATATATAGATATGGCAAGGGTTTATTTGCATAATTCTATTGACCTGGCCGGGGTATGGGCAAAGGAAGCCATTAATTCCTTTGCTACTGGTGATGAGTATAAAGGTATGATGACCGGATTAAAGCGCTTTACTAAAACGGAGCCCTTTAATTCCAAAGAAGCCCGTCAACGAATTGCCAAAAAACTCATTGATGCAGGTGCCTATTGTTTTTAAGCAGTATTTCCAGTTTTAGAATATTAAAACGAATTAAATAGCGTTTAGGCCTTGTTCACCCGTTTTATTGCAGTGAACAAGGCTTTATTTATTTGAATATGAAAAAGTTTATACCTCTTTTTGCCCTAATAGGAATCGTTTCAGGCTTCTTTTTTGCTTGTACCAGTACGCCGGTGAGTCCCAATAGCAGTGGCTATAATACCGCTACCCAATATAAATTGGATAGTGCCACCTTAGATACTTTTATTGCCCATCATCCGGTCATTGGAGGTATTCCGGTAAAAAATGTTATTAAATTAAGTTCTGGCCTGCGGTATATCATTGTTGCCGATACCGCAAAGGATACTGTGAAGAATCCAAGACCTACTAATTTTTCTAATGTGACGTTTAGTTATTCCATTCGGGTGCCCGGGGCCGCTGGGGTATCTGGAACCAATGGACTGGTTGATTCCATTCCCTCTGTTTTAAATACGGTGGGATATAATGTCAACCCCCTTGGTAATACCATTCAGGGCTTGGTTCAGGGCTTGAAACTTATTCATCAGAAAGGCCATATTTTATTGTTTATACCCTCTATTTTGGGATTTCAAAACCAATCCGTGAATTTATCTTATTTACAAGGTAACCAGACCACCATATTATATACCGTGCCCATAAATTCGGATTTAATCTATAACGTTAATCTGACTTCGGTTTTAAGCTATTGACCCAGATATACGGGAGGCATTATGAGTTGGATGCATTATTTTTTAACCAGGAAGGTAACTACGTTGAATCCATAAAAACCTTCTTTATTTCTTCCCTGCACGAAAATAGCATATGTACCAGGAAGATCGGAAGTATAAAATTTTGAATACGCCTTTCCATCCGAGCCGGATATTAAATTAGGATCCCAGAATAATTCGTTTCGGAAATCGGGCAAACGGTTATTTTTCTCCAGGAGGTTTTCGTAATCCGGAGAATAGAATTCAAAATCCCTTTCCAGACCTTTATACTCTATGCTAAGATCGGTAGGGTCGAGGTTAAAACCAGCCAAGTCCCCTTTATAGGTTCTAAAGGAAATAATACCCTCATTTAATAGGGCCCCCTGAATATAGGTTTCTGGAACGACCTCAATACTTTTAACTTTTAAGGGATCGAAAGCCAATAATTTATTGATGTCTTTGATAAAAACCCCGTCGAATAAGACCAGGGGGGGGTCATCAAAGAAGGAGAAAAGGGCTGTATTGGATACCCGTAACGCGTAGTTTCCCTCCTTTTTACGAAGATGTACGTCCAGTATAAATTCCCGGATCACTTCCTCCATATTCGTAAACCGTTTATAATCATCCAATTTATAATTCCGAATGGGAATTCCATAAAAGCGGGTGGTATCCGTTGTTTCAAGGGTATTTTTGGCATGCAAGTTTTTGGAATAAAAAATTTTCTGCGCTTGGGAATAGATGCTATGCCGGTTTAAAACATTTCCAAGGTTCCTATCCAAAGGCAGGGGACCCCAGTTTTTTGATTCATATTTATCACTAAATGGATTTTCCAAATCGATTCGATAAAGAGAATCCGACGTATTCAAGGTCTGGGAAACCAATTCCCTGGTACCCAAAAAGGGCCTTAAGGAATACCATACATTTCCATTTTCATCACTGATGCCGGGCCGGAAATCAAAATCAGCACCAGGAAGGGTTAAGGAGCTGGGAATATTGGAGGCGGGAATTCCAGAAAATTTATGGGTGATTTTTCCTTTTATAAGGAAACCCTCCATTTCGGGTAGAAATTGGAAATGGGGCGTTCCAGCATAAAATAGTTCTTCCCATTTTACCCTTCTCCAGCCCTGGGTTAGCATTAAATTGTCCCTGGCCTCTTCGACCCCGGGGTTCGTATCGTTAAAATAATAATCTGGTTCTTCTATAAGTCCTCTTAATTCGGAACGCAGGTATAGATAGGCAAGAATGCTTTCAGAAGGTAGCTCTTGCAGGCTATCGAGTAGAAATACCGAAAGGGAAATATCGGCATCAGAATGTCCCCCTCCTGGGATCGAATTTTGAATGGATAAGCTAACAGGACTTCTGGTTAGATATTCCTGTTGGTCTATATGCGTTTCAATGGATAATATTTGCTTCGGATTTATGAAGTGAATCCGTTCTGCTATTGGCTTTAAATATTCATTAAACAGGGTGAATTCCAATAGGCCCTCCCCCAATTCCTTCTGGTTAAAAATGAATTGGATTGAATCGGGGGTTAAAACAGCCGATATAAATTTTCTTACAATATTCCGGTTTCTAATACCCAGGAAGACTTTAGAAGAGGAGGAGATTCCTTTGGATTTTATCTTGATTTTGACCAGGGAATCCTGAATAGTTAAACGGAGTGTATAGCCCTGATCAAAACCTTTAGGTAAAGATGTTTGAATTAGGGTATCCGGTAGTTTAATGGAAATTACGTAATCCAGATTTTTTTGAGGGACTAATTCAAATTTTCCCATTCCCTTGAAGAGTGTTTTTACTGGGAAAGATTTTCCTGTTTGAACACATCTTACCCAGCCTTGGGCATCCATGCCCCTTCCAAACTGATCGGAGATTTTGAAACCAATACGAGAGGATATCCCATTCACCAAATTTCCACCTTCCGGAAAAGTGGTAAGGTAATAATGCTTTTTATTTTCCTCCTTAACCAAGGGGGGGACGAGATAAGGATTATAGACGCTTATTTTTTTTGTGAAATAGAATTCAGGACCCTGGTTTCGCATCCAGGAGGTATAGGCGCGAAAGGTATAATTACCCGATAGAACTCCCAAGGGTAGACTAATAGAGCCCTTCCCTTCCCCATTTTTTAATAATGACTTTATTTGAAGGATGGGACTTTGGTCTTTATCCAGAATCTCTATATAAACCAACCTACTAAGAGATAGGGGCTTTAAATAGGAATCATCCAAACTTAGCACCTTATACCAAATGCGTTCTCCGGACAAATATTGATCCCTATCGGTATGCACATAAATTTTTTCCTGTACATGTTCTTTCTGATATTGAAGGAATTTCCTGGAAAGGGAATCCGAATTCTGCGCCTTAATGTCTTGTATGCCAAGGATTAGAAAAAAAATGCCTATGGTTTTTATTAAAATTATGATCCTTTTCATTTGCATTACCAATAGGAGGGCTTACTATTTGTCTGTCCATAAATCCGGCAATCCAGACAGGGTTTCTTTGCTATATGCAATAAAGGAGGAGCAGAACCCTGGGATTGAAAATAATACGGAGCATAGGAGGAATCTGGGTAGGTATATAAAAAATTATTGCTGGCAGGAGTGGGAATGACCTTCTCCAAACAATTAAAATTGGAGGGAGGCGATTGCCAATTTGGTAAACTGGCATTATTGATAAAGATCCTTGCCTTTGAAACCGAACCTGCACTTAAATATCCCACTACGGGTTCATTTGGATTGGAAATACAATGAATATTGCCGGTTAATTGGGAAGGCTGTAAATCAAATAAGGTTCCCAAAGATTGGGAATTATTTTTGACCAGATTCCAATAGGCATAGGATTGTGGATTTAAGGCAGTTTGAATTACCTGTATACTTAATCGATAATTTAAAATGGAGTCATTAATAGGGATACTGGTTAATAATTGTTCAGAAATAAGGTCCTGATTTAATGCCAGCGAGTTCCCAACCAAAATTTTATCGGAATAGAGGGTTGGGTAACAAACAAAAAACTGAACTAGGGGGGGATAGGGGTATATCATATTACCAGATAAGCCCCAGGAAGCCATTAATTTTGAATGATATTCATAAGTGATAGTATATTGCCATCGGTAATATTGGGTTTTCCCATTAATATCATGGGTATTTACATATATGTTTACCCCATTATTATATTTCCAGGTAATACTGTCAATGGGTGGACTTGGCTTAGGACTTACCGGATCTGATTGATATTTCTCTCCGTTGGCGGTGGTAATTTGTAAACGGTATTGATTAGTTGAAGGTAAAGAAAGGGAGTCGGTGGTATAGGAACCCGGATGGGTAGATGGAGAAAAGGAATAAGTTTTGCCATTTTGGTCAGTTAGTATTACGAGCGCTCCGATTTCGGCAGGAGGGGGATTGGTACTGCCAAGATTTTGAGTTCGGCTAAGGGAAATGGTGGTAATACCCTGGGTATTAATTAGACCATCTACCACCAAATACGCATTGGGGGCATTTTGAACGGCTGGATTATACGATTTAATACAAGCCAGATTTAAGCAAAAAAGGATAAGAAAAATCAGGAAAGCTTTTATGTTAATTTCCTTCATCTTAAAAGTGGATATTATAGGTTACAAAAGGAATGGCCGTTCCAAAAATGGATAATTGATACCCCTGAATTTTACCGTTAATTTGAGTGAAATAATTGGAATAGGCGTTTTGGCGTCCGGTTAAATTATATACCCCAAAAGACCAGAAGCTATGAAATCGTTGTTTGATTTTATGGTTCCCATCCAGGGTAAAGGAAAGGTCGGTTCTGAAATAATCTGGGACCCGATATTGGTTTCGTTCGGAATATAATAAGGAATTTGCGCCTCCCAGGAGGAAGGTCGCCAATGGAAGGGTTATGGGCCTGCCGGTACTATAAATAACATTCAGAGACATGGAATAGCGATGGGTAAAGCGGTAATTTCCAATGAAATTGAAATTATGAGGTTTATCGAAGCTGGCCGGGTAATAGGCACCCTTATTGATGGTTTCACCCGCTAAACTATCCTCCTGTTTAAGGAAGGTTCTCGAATAGGCATAGCTGATCCATCCGTTCAATTTTCCGGCATTTTTTTTCAATAGAAATTCAATTCCATAGGCTTTTCCCTGTGTATTTATAATATCGGTTTCTAAATGAGCATTCAGTAGGAGACTTGCCCCACTTTTATAATCTAAATAATTATGGAGGGTTTTATAATATACTTCTACCGAAGATTCCAGGATATTTTCCTTGAAATTTCTAAAAAATCCCAAAGAAATCTGGTTTCCTTGTTGAGGCTTAATATAGGGATCGGATAATTTCCAGGTATCGGTAGGGGATATGGCAATGGTATTGGAAATAGAATGAATGTATTGCGTAAGCGTATTATAGCTAATTTTAACAGAGGAATTATCGGAAAGGGTATACCGCATGGAAAGTCGAATTTCCGGATTGAAATACGTTTTTATAAAAGCTCCGCCCCCATAATTTTGGATCCCTGTAATGGTGGTAGTATCCCTGGGGAGCCCGGTCTTATAGTCATTAATAGTATGAGGCCCTAAATAATTAAATGCTGAAAGCCTAAGCCCGATATTCACCAAGATTTTGGGACTAAGACTATATTCATCGCCCAGATAAATCGCCGATTCCAAACCCTGTTCCTGAGGAATCAGATTGGACTTTATCAGTGAGGAGCTGCTATTGGGAACCAGGCTGCCAGGACGAACTTGGTAAAATATAGAATTTAACCCGAAATTAATTTTATGGGTATTATTTGGGGAAAATGTAAAATCGGTTCTGAAATAGTCCTGGTTTATCGAAAAACCTAATTTGAAAGCGGTAGCAGGGTTTAGGGAAGTAGTTACATTATACGCATAATGATCTATGCCCAGAGTGGAAATTGTAACCATATTATCATTAAAAATATGTTTCCATTTTACATTCCCGTTCAGATTTCCATATTGATAAAGAGTATCCTGGCCAATTCGGAACCTATCATTGCTAAAATATCCCAAAAGGTAAAGGGAGTTCTTTTCATTTATGGAATGGGTAATCCGAATACTGCCATCATTAAAATCGGCATTATTTACCCGAATCGCATTACTTTGAATGGTTTTTAGTACCCAGTCTGAATAAGTGGTTCTTAAACCAAGAATTACACTGGTTTTATCTTTAATTAGGGGACCCTGCAGGGTTAATTTCCCGGTTACGGGTCCAAGGCCTATATCCCCAGTCCATTCTTTTTTATTCCCATCCTGGAGGGAAAGATCCAGAACAGAGCTTAACCGCCCTCCGTATTTTTCCGGGATAGCAGATTTATATAATTCAATTCCTTTTACAACCTCAGGATTAAATGCAGAGAAGAAGCCAAATAAATGGCTTGGGTTAAAAATGGTAGCATCTCCAAATAGAATTAGGTTTTGGTCAGTGGCCCCTCCCCGTACATTATACCCATTGCTGGCCTCTCCTACGGAGGTAACTCCCGGAAGGGTTAAAATAACCTTGATCACATCGGCCTCACCAAAAACCACAGGGACCTGCTTAATCTGCCTAAAATTTAAGCGGTTTAGGCCCATTTGAGAACTCTGAACATTGACTCCCTTTTCGGCTGTTACGGTAACTGTTTTCAAGGTGGAAATGAATTCTCTTAAATAGATGTCTAATTTCCCATCATTATTTAATTGGATAACTCTTCTGGTTTCTGTCATACCTGCACTATTAATGAGGAGGGTATGTCGTCCTGGTGGAAGATTTAAGGTATAATAGCCATATTGATCGGCCACTATTCCGTGGGCCTGGTTATCCCATCGAACGGTGGCCCCTAATATTCCTTCTCCGGATTCCAGGTCCTTGATATAACCGGACAATCGGAACTGGGACTTCCTGTTCGCAGGATTACTGGATCCAATAAATAGGAGTTTATTTTCCGGAGCGGTAATAATTTCTCTTTTTGGGGGAATCTCTTTGCTTTCATGCTCTTGAATAAAAATATTTTGTCTATTTCCAATACCGCCTATAAAATATCCTGGTGGTAATTCGACCTGAATTTCCTGAATATGACTTATAAATACCTGATTATCTTTATCAATAGCATAATGAAAGGATAGGTTTTTAAATATCTGGTTAAGAATCTGGCGTAAACTTTGACCGTTCGCTTCCAAATTTACTTTTACGGTATCCAGTTCTCCTGTATCGAAATAGAAGGTATAATGAGAGGATTTTTCGATGGCATTAGCAAAAAAGCCAAAGGGTTTATCCTTTAGACTAAGTGAAAAACGGGTACTATCCTGGGCTTTTGCAAAGGGCATAGAGGCCAAAAAGAAAACCAGAAAGACCAGGAATTTTAGGTTGTCCTTATAGTTCTGCATATTTTTTCGCCAGGCCAACCAAGTTCGTTTTCAGGTCCTTTTTATGATTTAATGTATTTGTCCGGATATATTCCTTCATAACCTCCTTATTATCAGGAATAATTTTAATAAAGGTATTCATATCGTCGCAAGGGTAAAATTGTCCCCGGATTTTAAGGAAATAATGATCATACTCCAGGAATACATTATCCTGGATTCCCACACCGGAAGGGACACCTGAAATTTTAACTCGATTCAGGAATAAGGAGATCTTTTTATCCCATAAAACCTCATAAATGCCTTCCTTAAGGATGGAATTTGTACTGGAATCGGGTACCAATCGTACAAAGAGATTCTGATTACGAATGAAATAGGCTACCTTTTCTTTTCTCAATTCCAGGAAATTTCGTTTGGCATAGTCCTGAATGACCAACTGACCAGAAACCAGGTCTAATCGGGTTGGTATATTTTTATACAAGAAATCTTCAAAAAATATATCTGTTGGTAAAAATTGATCATCGTCCAGATAAGGACTACCCTTTATATTCCTATCGAAATTAATAAACTCCGAACCGGTATAAATTTTTCCATTATCCCTAAATTGGTAGGCATATTGATTGAAAATGAACCCTAAGCCCTGGGCTAAAAGGCTGGTATCAGTACCTGTCGAAATTTGTTCCAGGCGTATTCCTTTTATCTGGGCAAAAGATGATATTGGGGAGGTAACCAGGAATTGGGAAAAAAAAATAAAAACCAATAATCTTGTATAATAAACCGATATGGTTTTTGGAATATGAATTTGGCAAGGTGGAAAAAAGGATGAATTTTTAGAATAAATGCCTTTAAGAAAAACCATAAGAGGGTGGTTTTGTAATGGGTTTCCCAATGGAAATACCTAACCTTTTTCGAATATAAATAAAAATTTAAGGTTCCATGAAGGAAATAGGAAACAGCAGGCCGAATTCCAAGGAATTATTTCTGCTTTGCGGCTATTAGATTATCAAAAAGAAGAAAAAGGGAACCCCCGTCAATAAAAGAAAAATCAGAATGGGTTTTGTATTTTTCCTTTTGTTTATTAAAGGCCAAATCGCCCTCCTTGAAAATTTTATCATAAGCAAGACGTTCAGGACCCTCCAAACCCATTCCTGCGAAATGGTATTTTAAATAATAAAGCACTTTATGCAAATTTTCAGAATCCTTGGCTGGATGGTCCCTTTTAAATTCCCAGGACCCGCAGGTTTTCCGAAGAATTTGGGTTAATTTTTCAATAATCCAGAAATTATCTTCCTCTGCCGCGTCGGACTGAATCGATTCGATATCATTTTGGCTATCAATCACCAAGTTTATCAGTATAAATCCCGAATTCCTTTTCCCTGGCATGGAGTCAAGAAACCCTCCCTTTTCTATGCTATCTTGAATAATTTTAAGAATGGAGGTTCTGGCAGGAAGGATATTCCCATGGTAATTTAAATTCCAGTTACCCTGGGCGATAGTACGTTGAGGCATCCATATAGCCAGAAACAGAAAAATTAATACTAATTTTTTCTCTGGCAGGGATATCGTTCTATTTTTCAAGTGCTTAGCTTAGGAGTTTCAAAAGAATAGGGCAAAAGTTCTTGCATCAAATTTGCATAAATAAAATTTATATTCCCAATAGGAAATAAAAATAATTTTCAAGACATGAAAAGTCCTTAAAATAAAAAAGCCTTTCCGGGAGGGAAAGGCCTAGTACCTGGTTTCGTGGGTTTATACGGTTTGGTGAGAAAAGACCTTGTCAAAGGCCTGTTCAAAATCATTTTGAATATCTTCCAAATGTTCAACGCCCACCGAGATTCTCACCTGGTTGGGTAAAACTCCGGCGGCAAATTGTTCTGCCTCGGATAATTGTTCATGCGTGGTACTGGCAGGATGAATGGCCAGCGATTTTGCATCCCCTACATTGGCCAGGTGGCTAACCAATTTTAAATTCTCGATAAACGAAGAGGCATTTTCCTTTGAGCCTTTAATGGCAAAGTTTAATACCCCACCATATCCATTTTGTAAATATTTCTTGGCAAGGGTATGATAGGGACTGGATTCTAGTCCTGGATAGGTCACCGATTCAACCAAGGGGTGTTTTTCCAGCCATTGGGCTAAGGCCAGGGCATTATCTACATGTCTTTGAACCCGAAGGGAGAGGGTTTCGATGCCTTGCAATAAAAGGAAGGCATTGAAAGGACTTTGAGAAGAGCCAAAATCACGCAATCCTTCCACCCGGGTCCGGATAATAAAGGCAATATTGGGGAGTCCCAGAGGATTGTTTACCCCAAATATATTTGAAAAAACCAATCCATGGTACCCTTCGCTGGGTTCTGAAAACTGAGGATATTTTCCATTTCCCCAATTATAATTACCTCCATCGACAATAACGCCTCCAATGGAAGTGCCATGTCCCCCAATCCATTTAGTGGCCGATTCCACTACAATATGAGCACCATGTTCCAGGGGCTTAAATAAATAGCCTCCGGCACCAAAGGTATTATCGACAATAAGGGGCAAATCATATTCCTTTGCCAAAGCAGCAAATTTTTCAAAATCGGGAATATTTAATCGTGGATTCCCTATGGTTTCTAAATAAATGGCTTTCGTATTTTTATCGATTAATTTGGGAAAAGATTCCACATCGTCGCCGTTTCCAAACCGAACCTCTACCCCTAATCGTTTAAAGGCTACTTTGAACTGGTTATAGGTGCCTCCATATAAAAATGAAGTACTTATAAAATTATCACCCGCCTGAAGAATATTATTCAATGCCAAAAATTGGGCGGCCTGGCCGGAAGAAGTGGCTAAAGCGGCCACTCCACCTTCCAAAGCGGCAATTCTTTTTTCAAAAACATCGTTGGTGGGATTCATAATCCGGGTATAGATATTACCGAATTCCTTTAATCCAAATAAATTGGCCGCATGGAGGGCATTATCAAATCCGTAGGAAGTGGTTTGGTAAATAGGAACCGCACGGCTATGGGTAGTAGGATCTATTTCCTGTCCGGCATGGACTTGCAGGGTTTCAAAATGGAGCGATTTCATGATGGCATTTTTTATTCCTACTAACTTAATAGACTTAATCGGATAATGCAAATCTTTTAAGGTTCTTTATTCCATTTTCGATTTACCAAGAACCTTTTGGTAGGTGTCGAGACATCGGGCCCGCGCAAATTTATGTTCCACTATAGGCAAAGGATAAGATCCCGTATTCCATTCCTTAACCCATTTCTTTATATAGATATGATCCGGATCAAATTTCTTTTCCTGTTCGTAGGGGTTGAAAATCCGGAAATAAGGGGCAGCATCGACCCCGGAACCCGCAGCCCATTGCCAGCCCCCATTATTGCTGGAGAGTTCAAAGTCTAGCAATTTTTCTGCAAAATAAGCCTCTCCCCATCGCCAATCAATTAAGAGGTGTTTGGTTAAAAAACTGGCCACTACCATCCTAACTCGGTTATGCATAAATCCGGTAGCATTTAATTCACGCATCCCGGCATCCACCAGGGGATAGCCCGTTTTTCCCTGGCACCATTTTTCAAAATCAGGTTCAGAATTTCTCCAGGGAATGGAATCATATTCTTTCCGGAAGGATTCCTGGGTCACTCTAGGAAAATGCCATAGAATGGAAAAATAGAATTCTCTCCAGATCAATTCGGATAACCAAACTTCGGATAAGTCCATCCCTTTTCTTGCCAATTCACGAATACTCAGGGTGCCAAATCGTAAATGAACAGATATACGGGAAGTACCCTGTATCGAAGGAAAATTTCTTTGTTCGGCATAATTCTTTAAAACTGGAACATAATTTCTTTCAGGAAAAATAATACCAGTCCGCTCAAAACCCAAGGAGGAAAGTAAGGGAAGATGAAAGGCGAGATTTTGTACCATTCTTCCCTGGCCTGATTTCAGAAGGTCTAATACCGGGAATGCCTGGAAACTATCGGCTTTCAACCGTTCCATCCATTTCCTTTTATAAGGTGTAAAAACCGTATAAGGATTTCCATCCTCCTTGGTTACTTCTGATTTTTCAAAAATGACCTGGTCTTTCCAGGAATGAAAGGGTATTCCCTCAAGACCCAATGCCTTTGTTATTTCCTTATCCCTTTCAAGCGCATAGGGCTCATAGTCTGAATTGGTATGGACTTCCTTTATGGAAAATTCTTGAGTCAATTTTATCCATTCTTCAATGGGATTACCGATTTTAACACAAAGAGAGCTTCCAAAAGCAAGGAGTTCCTTATTTAAAGTAATTAGTTGATTGTGAATAAATTCTACCCGGGCATCGGCCTTATTGGGTAGTTTATTCAAAATTTCGGTATCAAAAATAAAAAGTCCCAGTACGGGTTTTCCTTTTTTAAGGGCCTGGTATAGCCCATGATTGTCGTCCAGCCGTAAATCTCGCCGGAACCAAAAAACTACACAATTTTCCACCTGGTATTATGAATATAAATTGGCAAGGGCCTTATTTAACGTTTTAAATTGAAATTCAAATGGTAAATTTTCCAATTTTTGTTCCATGACCCTGGTGCTATCTAAAACCACTGCGGATAATTCTCCTAATAATAATTTCATTAGAAATTTGGGTACCGGAGGTAGAAAACTCGGCTTATGCATGGCTTTGGATAATGCATACATAAAATCCTTATTCGTGACCGGGTCTGGAGAAACCCCATTATAGATCCCCTGGAAATGGTCCATTTCTATAGCCTTGATAAATATCCGGCAAAGATCCTGAATATGAATCCAGGAAATCCATTGATTCCCTTCTCCAATTGGGGAAGCCAAGGCAAAGCGGGTTAATTTCTCAAGGGGTTTTAAAGCACCTCCATTTCTGGATAATACCATACCCACCCGTAATTGGGCTATCCGAAGGCCTAATTCCTCTCCCTCTTTTACAGCCTTTTCCCATAAAATACAGGATTCCGATAAAAAGCCTTGACCAGGGCTATCCTCTTCGTTTAACCAATAATCCCCCCGGTTCCCATAATACCCTATGCCACCTGAGGAAATACAAGCCTTCACCTTATGCGAATTTTCTTTTAATGTTTTATAGATTAATCGAATACTATCGGTACGGCTTTCTATAATTTCGCGTTTCCTTTGTTCCGTCCAGGGCTTATCGGCAATACCGGCCCCTGCCAGGTGCACAATAAAATCGGTTCCTTCAATAGCTCCTGCATCTATGATTCCATTCGCAGGATCCCAGGCATAGGATTGAATCCTATCTAGTTTTTTGGGGTTTCGCGAAAGAAAGGCCACATCATACCCCCGTTCTAATAATTCTTTACTTAAAAGACTTCCAATTAAACCATTTCCTCCTGTGATTAAGACTCTCATGACGGGGATTTTATTTAAAAGAATCTAAACCGTTTCCAAAAAATGAGGTCGGTAGGTATGGGTATTCACCACGGCCTTTAATTGATTCAATAAGGTATAAAGACCAAAATTAGTTCTATTAATATAGATAAAATGTTTAACTCCTCTGGCCTGTTTGAATTCCGGCATTCTGGAAATTCTTTCCCCATATTCATATAAACTATAAATAAAAGAATCGTCCCCAAAATCAAAGCTAGACTCACGATATGGGGATGAAAATAAATGAATCATATCCCGGTAATGTTGGTAATAAAACTCTACCTGTTCCTTACTATCCCCCTCCCATATCATTTCCAGTTCACGGAAATAGGAAATGGTTTGTTCTTTGTTTTGCATTAAGTCCGATGAGGTCAGGGAAAAGAAAGGATAGTAGAAATCGTCCGGAATTACTTTAACACAGCCAAAATCAATAACTCCTAATTTTTCATCTGGTGTAATCAGGAAATTTCCCGGATGAGGGTCGGCATGAACAGCCTTTAACTCATGTTGTTGAAAATTATAGAAATCCCATAAGGCCTGTCCAATTTTATTTCGGGTTTCCTGACTCGGGTTCGTATCAAGAAATTCCTTCATATGAAGTCCCTCAATCCAATCCATGGTGATGATCCTTTTACTGGAAAATTTCTGATAATAATCTGGAAAAACCAGGTTGGGTAAATTCCTGCAGGCTTCCGAAAATTCTACAGAACGCCTTACCTCTAATTCATAATCGGTTTCTTCGAGCATTTTACTCTCAACCTCTTTCATATAGATGTCCAATTCCTTTTCATCCATTCCTAAAAGACGAAAAGCAATGGGTTTAACCAGTTTTAGGTCGGAGGAAATGCTTTCTCCAACCCCTGGATATTGAATCTTTACCGCAAGCTTTTTTCCCTTCAATTCGGCCTGGTGAACCTGGCCAATAGAAGCTGCATTGGTAGATTTTAATTGAAAGGAATCAAATAATTCGAATGGGGACTTTCCAAAATATTTGGTAAAGGTTTTGATAATTAGGGGGCCAGAAAGAGGAGGAGCATTATACTGGGAAAGACTGAACTTGTCCAGGTATGCCTTTGGCAATATGTTTTTATCCAAACTTAACATCTGGGCCACTTTCAGAGCCGAACCCTTTAATTCAGATAGCGATGCATAAATATCCTCGGCATTATCCTGATCCAGGCTTTGTTTTAATTGCTCAGGGCTTAATTCCGGTTGAAAAACTTTTTTTGAATAATTCTTCAGGTAATTTACTCCAATCTGCATCCCGGTTTTTACAAATCTTGCCGAACGGGCTACCTTGGAGGTAGGAATACTATTTTGTTCTTTCATATACGAAATTTCCATTCCGGGCTAAAAACCGGGTATAATCGATAATAGAATCTAGAGGAGACCTGGCCATTAAATCGAAACTTAAATTCACTCCTTTTTCTATCGCTTCGTCTGTTTTTTCAAAACCTGGACTAGGATCTTTTATCCAAAAACCAACCAGGAAAATAAATTGTAACCATATTCCATCCCGGTACCGGTCTGTGAGAAGCTTTCTATCCAGGATTTCTCCGGTATCCATTCCTTCCGTAATTAATTCATCGGCAAAATGAAGAAAAGATTTTTTCAGAGATAGGAGAATTGGGGCTTCCTTAATACCAGGGAGACCTGATTTAAACGAATATGTAGCATAGCTTCTGAAGGATTTCAATAGTTCAAAAAAGCTGTAAAAAAAGGAAAGTAATTTTTCGCGAACCGTATAGGAAGACCAAACCTCCTGTTTTTCTATCATTTCACGGGTTTGTACAAAAAGAGAGTCCCAAATTCCGGTTCCAATATGGGTAAAGGAATTATATTCCTCATAAAATTCACTTTCCTTGATTTCGAGTGATTTACAAAAAACGTAAACGGAATGCGGATCCTGGCCATGGGTTAAAACATAATCCATATAGGCATCCTGAATTTTTTCTTTCTGGCTCATACTATTTCATTATTAGGTTAACAGGCTTTTTTAAGATAAGTTTCGACTAATTGACTTCCAAAGAAGGAATAATAACAGGTTCTTAGGCAAGATTCTATTCCTGGTTGGGTATTCTAACGACCTCCTGGAATGGTTTTGCATAGGCTAGTCTTCCAAGTTTATGAGGAAGATAATAAGCATCCAAGCCCAGTACGCTAACAATTTCTTCTTTTTCCAATGCCAGAAATCCATCCGGACCCAATACATTTTTATGGTTTAAATGTACTTCCATTACCTCACCTATAACGATGGTGGTCCCATTTAATTTTACTGGAATCATTTCCCGAAGGCTAAGGCCTATTTTGATAGGGGATTCCAAAACATAAGGACCAAAACCCCGGTGAGATATCCATTCCTTTAATCCACAAGGTTCAAATTCTGATACCCCGGAGGGATAACGGGCCGAGGTTAAATGCGCTTTTTCATAAAAGGATTCGGAAACCTGATTTAAGGTATAATTCCCGGTTTTTTCTATATTTTGAAGGGTATCATGTTCGGGCCCATCAGGTCGAATCACCAATCCTATATAGGGGGGATTGGCTCCTACATGAAAAATAGAATTGAAAAGCCCAAGGTTTGAAACTTTTTTTTCAGAAAAACTTCCCAGAATATGCAAGCTCTTAAAACCGGATAAACTATTAAAGAAACTTGTTCTAAACCTGGATTCGAATGCCTGGAAATCTTCCGAATAAAAAGATTGTTCTTTCGTACTACTTTCTTCCATTAAAATTAAATTACCTGGTGATTAAAGGGTTGAATGACCATTTCGGATACTACACCGGAATCTATCTGTTGACAAAGAAACCATATGGACATTGCAGCTTCCTGAGCACTTACAAATTTATCCTTTTGAACCCGTAAATCGATGGTATCCCAGAATGGGGTATCGGTACCACCGATATATAAATTGGTAATACGAATATCGGTCCTTTTTAATTCCTCCCGAAGGGATTTTAGCATTCCATTTAATCCATATTTGGAAGCCGAATAGGCCATGGATCCGGCCATAGGAGTTTTCCCCAAAACCCCTGGTAAATGAATAATTAATCCTTTTTTTTGAATTTTCATAGGCTCCAAAAACGCTTTCAGCACGTGGAAGGATCCTAGTAAATTAATTTCAAGGGATAAGGTAAATTCCTCAGGACTTAAGCTTTCGAGTGGTTTAAGGATCCCAATGCCTGAGGCATTAATCAGAATGTCCAATTGAGAAATTTCCTGATGGATGGATTGGGAAACACGTTCTACCTCCCTGAATTTTCGTACATCCATTTGAAATAAACGAGATTCCGGTATGGAAAGGAATTCCCCCATTTCTTTTAATACATCCGGTTTATTATAGGTGGTCAGGTATAAATTTGCCCCTGAGTTTTTTAGAAGTTTAGCCGTTTCTTTGCCAATACCGCCCGTAGCGCCAACCAATAGGATATTCTTACCTTGAATTTTTTGCATTTTTAGAACTTTATTCTTTACAACCTAGTAGAAATATTTTTGTTTAAGAATTATATTTAATGGGCAAAGAAACCTTGTTACAAAACATTGATCTGTTACCTTTGTTTAATACGGTATATGAAAGGGGTAGCTAAGGTTGACCTGCCAAATAAAATTTGTCCGGTATGTCTTCGGCCTTTTGCCTGGAGGAAAAAATGGGAGAAAAATTGGGATTCAGTATTATATTGCAGTGACCGGTGCAGAATGAATAAAAGACAGGATAAATTAAATGGAAAATAATTTAACTGGGCTAAAGAAAATTATGGTATGGTTTCGTAATGATTTACGAATTCATGACCATCAACCTTTATTAGAAGCTTGCTCCAAAGCCGATATGGTTTTGCCGGTTTTTTGTTTTGATCCAAGATGGTTTTCCGGTACAAATTATAAAACCTTAAAAACCGGGTATTTCAGAGCCAGGTTTCTATTGGAAAGTGTACAGGATCTTCGATTGAATCTTCAAAACCGGGGGGCCGATATCCTTATAAAAACGGGTCATCCAGAAGAGGTTTTACCAGAGATTGCCCAAAAATATGGGATTCAGAAAGTTTTTGGATTTAAGGAAGTTGCCACGGAAGAAATTACACTGGCCGATTTGGTAGAGGAAAAACTATGGAAATCGGGGATTTCCATGAATTTATTTCTGGGAAATACCCTGTATAATAAAGAAGATCTCCCTTTCCCCATCAAAGATATCCCCGATACCTTTACGAATTTTAGAAAAAGGGTAGAAAGAGATTCCTTTGTTCGGGAATGCTTTCCTGAGCCCGATAAAATTAAAGTACCCCAGGATATAGAATGGGGAAGGATGCCCCAATTATCCGAATTTTCGCTTATCCCGGAAAATCAGGACGAAAGGACGGTCATGGTTTTTAAAGGAGGAGAATCGGAAGGACTGGGACAAATCAAGGATTATATCTGGGATCGGGAATGCATTCGTACCTATAAAACCACGAGAAACGGGCTTTTAGGTCGAGATTATTCTTCCAAATTTAGTCCATGGCTTTCTTTGGGTTGTATTTCCCCCCGGAAGGTTTACGCGGAAATACGGAAATTTGAAAAAGAAAGGGTAGCGAATGATTCTACCCAATGGCTTTTATATGAATTATTATGGAGGGACTATTTCCGGTTTGTTTTTAAAAAATATGGGTCTAAACTTTTTCTTGAAAAAGGGTTAAAGGAAATTTCTCCGGAGTCAAACAAAATAGCCGAGACCTTATTCTTAGATAAATGGAAAAATGGGGAGACTGGAATACCATTTATTGATGCCAATATGCGGGAATTGAATGCAACCGGATTTATGAGTAATAGAGGAAGACAAAATGTGTCCAGCTTTTTAGTGCATGATCTGAAGATTCGTTGGACATTGGGTGCCGCCTATTTTGAGGAAAAATTGATTGATTATAATCCTTCCAGTAATTGGGGAAATTGGGCCTATATAGCGGGTATTGGTAATGATCCCCGGGAGAACCGGTATTTCAATATTTTAAAGCAGGCATTTGATTACGATCCAAAAGGGGATTATGTCAGGAAATGGATTCCGGAATTAGGAAGTCTTCCTACATACTTGATTCATCAGCCACATCTTTTAAATCAAGAACAAAAAGATCTTTATCACGTTATTCCAGGAATAGATTATCCTCTACCAATTGTTGAGTTTAAAAAGTTTGAGCAACAAGTATAAATAAAGATCCAGTGGGAAAGTTTTCGATTAGGGATATTGAGAATATTACGGGAATTAAGGCCCATACGATTCGTATATGGGAGCAGCGATATAATCTGGTGGTTTCCAGAAGAACCGATACCAATATCCGCTATTATGATGATAGGGACTTATGCAAGTTTTTAACTATCACGAATTTAACCGAAAATGGTTTCAGGATTTCGGAAGTGGCCAAAATGACCATGGAAGAAATGAACCAAATCATTTCGAAACTATCTTCAGATCTTAACAATCCTTGTATTTATGTGAATGCACTAACCGAGGCCATGATTCAGTTTGACCAAAGTTTATTTACAAGAACACTGGATAGCCGGATTCAGGCCTTAGGTCTTGTATCGGTTATGCATGATACGGTATTTCCTTTTCTTCGAAAGGTGGGATTCATGTGGCAGGCTGATTTGATTAGCCCTGCTCACGAACATTTTGTTACCAATTTGATAAAAACCAAGCTGATATCCTCTATTGCCTCTTTGGAAGAACCAAACCCGGAAACAGCCAAACGATTTTTACTTTTTTTACCCCTGCACGAGCATCATGAGATGGGGCTCTGGTATGCGCATTATCTAATAAAGAAAGCTGGTCACCAGGTTCTATTTTTGGGTCAAAGTGTTCCCTATGCAGACTTGAAAATTACCTCTGAGAAATATGAGCCTCAGTACTGCCTTACTTCCCTTACTTCCTTGTATAGTGAAGGAAATGTCGTTCAGATTGTGGATGAATTAATTAAAAATTTACCTTATTGGCATTTATTGGTATCAGGTCCTATGGTCGCCATGGCCGAAATTGAACCAAGGAATAATCTCACCGTACTCAAAACATTGGATGATTTATTTCAATTTCTAAACGATATAAGTCCAAAAACAGAAAAAGAACCCGATAACTCGGAAAGGGAGTTTTCGTCCATGGAAAGGTCCTAATAGCTATAAAATTTTAAATAATCTTTTTATTTAATTTCCCTTGAAACATTTAAGGGCATTTAAAGGAATAAATCAATTCCAATTAAGACTATTTTTCTAATTTTGATAGGTATTGTGAAATAACCAGACATGGATCAACTTTCATTCCTTAATAACGCGGATCCATCCGCTCTTGAAGCCTTATATATAAACTACCAACAGGATCCCGAATCGGTCGATTTTGGGTGGAGAAAATTTTTTCAGGGGTTTGACCTTGGATCCGGTAAAGGAGAAATCCTGAAAGGACAAACGGGGACTTCCCCGATTGGGGATATTTCTTTTCAAAGTATTCCTGATCAGGAGCATTTCCATAAGGAAATTAAGGTGCTGAATATGATTGATGGATACCGGAGCAGGGGGCATCTTTTTACCAAAACCAATCCAGTCAGGGAACGGAGAAAATATTTTCCTGGGAAAGACCTATCCACCTTTGGTCTTAGTGAAGAGGATTTGGATACGTATTTCGAATCGGGCGTAGAATTAGGGCTGGGAAAAGCTAAACTCAGAGATATACGAGATTTACTGGAAGAAACCTATTGTGGTTCTATTGGAATTGAATATGATTATTCCCGTAATCCTATTAAAGTAAAATGGTTCCAGGAGAGAATGGAAACTACCCGGAATAAGCCAGGTTTTTCTTTGGACCAGAAAAAAAGGATATTACAAAAACTGAATGAAGCAGTCGTATTTGAAAACTTTCTGGGAACAAAATTTTTAGGTCAGAAGCGATTTTCATTAGAAGGGGCTGAAAGTTTAATACCCGGTTTGGATGCCGTTATATCGAAAGGAGCAGAATTAGGGATTCAGGAATTTATTATTGGTATGGCCCATAGAGGAAGATTGAATGTGCTGGCCAATATTATGAATAAGACCTATAAAGATATTTTTACGGAATTTGAGGGGAAGGGATATGATGTAAAGGAACCCTTTGGAGGGGACGTAAAATACCATCTCGGGTATTCTACAGATATAAACCTGGAAAATGGAAAATCGGTTCATTTAAGCCTCTCTCCAAACCCTTCTCATCTGGAAGCGGTAGATGGAGTGGTTCAGGGAATGTCCAGGGCTAAAATTGATCAGAAATACCATCACGATCTGAATAAATTGGCCCCAATTTTGATTCATGGAGATGCCTCTGTTTCGGGACAAGGTATCGTTTATGAGGTATTACAAATGTCCAAACTGGACGGATATAAAACCGGAGGTACCATTCATTTAATTGTGAACAATCAAATTGGTTTTACCACCAATTTTAAAGATGGAAGAAGTAGTACCTATTGTTCTGATATTGGAAAAGTAACCCTTTCCCCTGTATTTCATGTAAACGGGGATGATGTGGAAGCCCTGGTTTATTCCATTCAAATGGCCATGGAATATAGACAGACCTTTCATAATGATGTTTTTATCGATATTTTATGTTATCGTCGATACGGGCATAATGAATCCGATGAGCCTCGTTTCACACAGCCGACCCTTTATAAGGCTATTGAACAACATCCAAACCCCAGAGAAATTTATCTTAAAAAATTATTGGATCAGGGCTCGGTCGATGCAGGATTGGCCGCTGAAATGGAATTAAATTTCCGTAAAAATTTACAGGATCGTTTGGAGGAAGCAAAACAGGAGGATTCCCCTATTATTACCCCTATATTCCAGGGTTCATGGACGGGATTACGTTTTGCCAAACCAGGCGATTGGCTACGTTCCCCCCAAACCGGTGTGGCTGAAAATGAATTAATGGAACTGGGTTTGAAAATCACCACCTTGCCCAAGGATAAAAAGTTTTTGAAGAAAATTGAACGACTTTTTGACCAACGCTTAAAGATGTTTACCGAAACCCGAATCCTGGATTGGGGAATGGCCGAACAACTAGCCTATGCCACCCTTTTAAAAGATGGACATAAGGTTCGGGTTTCCGGACAGGATGTAGAAAGAGGTACTTTCTCTCATCGTCACGCCGTATTAAAACTGGAAGATTCGGAGGAAGAATATGTTCCCTTATCGAATATCAGCCCGGATCAGGTTAGTTTTGAAATTTATAATTCCCTTTTATCAGAGTATGGGGTATTGGGATTTGAATATGGGTATGCCATGGCAAGCCCCGATACCCTAACCATTTGGGAAGCCCAGTATGGCGATTTTGCCAATGGTGCCCAAATTATTATTGACCAATACCTGGCTAGTGGGGAAACAAAGTGGAAACGTTCCAATGGCCTGGTTTTATATCTTCCTCATGGCTATGAAGGTGGCGGTGCGGAGCATTCATCGGCCCGTCTGGAACGGTTTCTGGATCTATGTGGAGAATACAATATGCAAATAGCCAACTGTACCACTCCAGCAAACCTATTCCATTTGCTTCGCCGACAATTAAGAAGATCGTTCAGGAAACCCTTGGTTTTATTTACACCGAAAAGTCTATTACGCCATCCCTTATGCGTAAGCCCCTTAGAGGATTTTACCTCAGGGAACTTCAAGGAAGTAATAGATGATATGTATATTAAAAATCCCCTTGAAGTGATGAGGGTCCTATTTTGTTCCGGAAAAATCTATTATGACTTATTGGAAAGACAACAAAAGGAAAATCGTCTGGATGTAGCCATAGTCCGTCTTGAACAAATATATCCTACTCCGGTAAATCAATTAAGCAAGATTATGGATCGATATGCATCGGCCACCGAACATTATTGGGTACAGGAAGAACCCCGCAATATGGGGGCATGGCCTTATTTGGTACGAAAGTTCAGAAATATGAATATACGTGTTTTGGCAAGACATGAAAGTTCCACTCCCGCTACCGGTCATGCCAAGACCCATGTTTTAGAACAGGAATTTATTATCAATAAGGCCTTCCGGGTATGCGCACCGGTACGAAAAACAAACGGAGAAAATTTGGACGGGATTCCTTCCCAAAATGGACAGGATAATAAAGCAGGGAATCCGGTTCATTTGACCGAGGCTGGCAAATAATTTTTTTTAGTTTTGAAATAGGAATGCTGGCATTCTTTTTATGTAAATCTTTATGGAACTTGAAATAAAAGTACCCCCGGTAGGTGAATCTATAACAGAGGTAACCTTATCGCGATGGGCAAAAAAGGACGGGGATTATGTGAAGATGGATGAAATAATTGCCGAACTGGAATCGGATAAAGCCACTTTCGAACTCACCGCAGAAAAAGCAGGAACGCTAAAAAGAATGGTGGCTGAAGGGGATACCGTACCGGTAGGAAATTTGGTAGCCCTTATTCAAACCGACGGAACGGCACCTGCGGAAGTAAAATCTTCTCCAGCTCCAGTTCAGGAAATCAAATCAGGGGAGGCCCAAAAACTAGCAGCTTCAGAAAATAAAGGGGATTCGTATGCAAAAGGGATTCCTTCTCCAGCAGCCTCTAAGGTATTATCAGAGAAAGGTTTACAGAGTGTGGAGGTAAATGGAACCGGCAGGGATGGAAGAATAACCCTGGCCGATGCACAGGGAGCACAGGTAAAACCAGCCCCTGCACAGGAAAAAATGCCCCAAGAAAAGCTGGTTTTACCCATAATGAAGGGGGAGAGAAGTGAAAAGAGAGAAAAACTTTCTAATCTAAGAAGGACTATAGGAAAAAGACTGGTAGCTGTAAAAAATGAAACGGCCATGCTCACTACCTTTAACGAGGTGGATATGCAGCCTATCATGGATTTGCGGTCCCGGTATAAGGATAAGTTTAAAGAAAAATATGAGGTGGGATTAGGCTTCATGTCTTTTTTCACCAAAGCAGTTTGTGAGGCTATTAAGGACTTCCCTGCCGTGAACGCCATGATTAACGGGGAAGAAATCGTTTATCATAATTATGTGGATATTTCCATTGCCGTTTCAGCCCCTAAAGGATTAATGGTTCCGGTTATCCGAAATGCAGAATCTATGAGTTTTGCCGAAATTGAGAAAACCATTTTGGCCCTTGCCGGAAAAGCCAGAGACAATAAATTAAGTGTAGAGGAAATGACGGGGGGTACATTTTCTATTACCAATGGGGGTGTTTTTGGTTCTATGCTTTCCACACCTATTTTAAATCCTCCTCAATCGGCTATTCTGGGTATGCATAATATTGTGGAAAGAGCGGTGGTGATAGCCGGCAAAATTGAAATTCGACCTATCATGTACCTGGCCTTATCATACGATCATAGAATTATTGATGGAAGAGAATCCGTTAGTTTCCTGGTGAAGGTAAAGCAATATCTGGAAGATCCGGGACGCTTATTATTAGGCCTTTAAGAGGATGCAGGCTTAGCCTGAATCATTCATTATTCAAAAAAAAATAGGAAGGGAATATCATGAATTACGATGTCGTCATTATAGGTTCAGGTCCGGGAGGGTACGTATGTGCCATTCGCTGTGCACAATTGGGATTGAAAACCGCTGTTATTGAAAAATATGCTGCCTTAGGTGGAACCTGTTTAAATGTGGGATGTATTCCCTCTAAAACCCTGCTGGATTCGTCCGAATTATTTCATCTGGCTGGTCATACCTTTAAAACCCATGGTATTGAACTGGAAAACCTGCATGCGAATCTGGCGCAGATGATCAAGCGGAAGGATGAGGTAGTGAAACAAACTACCGATGGAATTGCCTACCTGTTCAAAAAAAATAAGATAGACCGTTACCAGGGAATGGGGAGTTTCTTGGATGCCCATACCATAGAGGTTACCAAAGAAGATGGAACAAAAGAAGTTCTGGAAGCAGGAAAGGTAGTGATTGCTACTGGGTCTAAGCCTATCCAATTGCCTTTTGTCCATTTGGATTGGAACCGGGTTATTACCTCGACAGAAGCCTTAAACCTTAAGGAAATTCCCAAAAGAATGATATTAATTGGGGGAGGGGTCATTGGCCTGGAATTGGGAAGTGTATACGCCCGTTTAGGGTCGGAAGTAACCGTGATTGAATTCTTAGACCGTATCATTCCTACCATGGATGCCGGATTAGGAAAAGAATTACAAAGAAGTTTGGGAAAATTAGGATTTAAGTTCCTTTTGCAACATAAGGTTAAAGAGGCCCAAACCGAAGGAGAACTCGTTAAAGTAAAGGTAGAGGCACCCGGAGGAGAGATCCTGGAAATGGAAGCAGAATATTGTTTATTGGCCGTGGGCCGGGGAGCTTATACCGAAGGTTTAGGTCTTGAGAAAATTGGTTTGGTTACGGAAGAAAGAACCCATAAAATACCGGTGAATGACCATTTCGAAACCTCCGTACCAGGGATATATGCCATTGGAGATGTAATTCGTGGGGCTATGTTAGCCCATAAGGCAGAAGAAGAAGGAGTTTATGTAGCAGAATACCTGGTGGGGCAAAAACCCCATATTGATTATAATCTTATTCCGAATGTGGTGTATACCTGGCCGGAGGTTGCCAGTGTTGGTAAAACGGAGGAAGAATTGAAGACCCTGGGCATTGAATATAAATCCGGTAGTTTTCCCTTTAAGGCCAGTGCCAGGGCAAGGGCTAGTATGGATACGGATGGATTTGTTAAGGTTTTATCGGATAAACATACCGATGAAATTCTAGGGGTGCATATGATAGGCCCCCGGGCAGCGGATATGATTTCAGAAGCGGTGGTAGCCATGGAGTTTCGAGCCTCGGCGGCCGATATTGGAATGATCAGCCATGCCCATCCTACCTATTCGGAAGCTATGAAAGAGGCTGCCCTGGCAGCCAGTACCGGGTTACCAATTAATATTTAATTTCTGAAAAAATGCAGGTTTTGCTATCTATAGGCATCTTCCTGGCTACCTTGTTAGGAATGGAGGGATTTTCCTGGTTTGTACACCGGTATTTATTCCATGGCCCTTTATGGTTTATTCATAAAACCCACCATGAAGCCCATCAGGGCCCTTTTGAATTCAATGATATTTTTAGTGGATTATTTGCCTTATCTGCCATAATATTGATCATTCTAGGACAACTGGCCGGTTATGATTATCGATTTTGGATAGGGGCAGGGATCACCGCCTACGGGATCATCTATTTTATCTTACATGATGTTTTCGTTCATAATAGGATAAAAAGTTTTCAGACCCATAACCGGTATTTGCTTCGTTTACGCCGGGCGCATAAAATGCACCATAAATCCATGAAAAAGTGGCCTTCCGAATCTTTTGGATTATTATGGGTTTCGAAAAAATATCAGCCCTGATTTATGCAAATAAAGGAAAGGGTAAACCTTGAATCCTATAATACCTTCCGAATAGGGGTTATTACCGAGTATTTAATTCCCATTAAAAAAGAAGAAGAATTAGAAGAAGCTTTTCGTTTTATCGGAACCCGGAATAAGCCCTATTTCGTCCTGGGTGGGGGATCTAATGTTCTATTTACCGGGAATTACCCAGGAATTATACTCCTAATGGAGATAAAAGGCTTGATCACTACCGAGACGCCTGATTTTTATTTGGTAAAAGCAGGTGCCGGGGAAAAATGGCAGGATTTAGTGGAATATTGCCTCCAACACCAGATTCCCGGTCTGGAGAATCTAAGTCTTATACCCGGTACTGTGGGCGCCGCACCGGTTCAAAATATCGGGGCTTATGGGGTAGAACTAAAAGACCATTTTTCCCAGTTAAGGGCCTATGAAATTTCTTCCGGAACCTTTAAATGGATTTCCCGTGAGGAATGCCAATTTGGGTACCGAAGTTCTGTTTTTAAAACCGTAAAAAAAGGGGAATATATCATTACCGAAGTGGAATTTCAATTTCCCAAGAAGGCCCTATTACAGTTGCATTATGGCCAAATTAAAGAGGAATTGGAAAAGGAGTCTATTTGGGAACCCCGTATCCAGGATATTAGCCGTGTGGTTTCCCGGATACGGGTAGAAAAATTGCCTGATCCTAAGACCATAGGGAATGCAGGGAGTTTTTTTAAAAACCCCTTGGTTGATAAACCTACACTAGATAAAATCCTTGTCGATTATCCCGACCTGGTGTATTTTCCAGCCGGAGAGGAATATAAGCTCGCAGCCGGATGGATGATTGAGAAATGTGGTTGGAAGGGAAAAGGGAATGATAAGGTAGGAACCTGGAAAAACCAGGCATTAGTATTAGTCAATAAGGGTGGAGCCGATGGAAAGGATATTCTGGATTTCTCCAGGACCATAATTGATTCTGTTTTTTCCCGGTTTGGTGTCCGGTTGGAACCGGAAGTCAATATTGTTACCGGGAAAGAATAACTCTTTATTACTTTTCTGGTTACTACCATAGGATATAATCCATTTCGCCAGATTATGAAAATAAGAATTGAAACCCAGGTACAGGAAAGCCCCGAAACAGTATGGGCCGGCTTTAACAGGAACTTATTTATTGCATTGTCTCCGGGTTTTCCAAAAGTGGAGTTAAGCCGTTTCGATGGATGCTTAAAAGGCGATGAGGTCCATCTACTTCTTCATTTTCCATTTTTTCCCCAGGAATGGAATAGCCTGATTATCGAATCAGGCAATGATCCAAAAGGATATTATTTTATTGACCAGGGTATAAAGCTTCCTTTTTTTCTAAGCTATTGGGAACATAAACATATCATTAATAAATCTGCATCCGGCAGTCTGATTATCGACGATATATATTATGAAGCCCATAATCGGTTCCTGGAAGTTTTACTCTATCCTTCCCTTTGGCTTAGTTTCTATCAAAGAAAATCTAAGTATAAAAAAGCCTTTCCGAAAAGGTAGAGATTGGTAAAGAGTTCTTTGTAACAGCAATTTTGTTTAAGATTAATATATAAAAGTTCAACAAACTATTGTATTTATCCAATTTCTACCTATTTTTGTTTAACTTTTAGGTTAGAAAATTAGACAAATGACCAATATCGAATTCAACACCCAGGTTATCAGGCAAACCAGCTCCTTAAAAATGTATGCCTTAAATTTTACCCGCGATACCGAAGATGCCAATGATTTGGTACAGGATACGATATTAAAGGCTATTACCTATTATAATAAATTTAAAGAGGGTACCAATTTAAAAGGATGGTTATATACCATTATGAAGAATACCTTCATTAATAATTATCGTAGGGTAATGAAGATGAATTCTTTCGTCACCAAATCGGATGAAATTTCTTCCCCAAATTTGCTGTATAGTTCTACCATCAATATGGGAGAAGGGAAATTTGTCATGAAAGATATTCAGGATGCCTTAGATTCTTTACCTAAGGAATATTTTGTCCCCTTTACCCAGTATTTCGAGGGGTATAAATACCATGAGATTGCACAAAATTTGAATATTCCAATTGGAACCGTAAAAACACGGATTCACGTAGCCAGAAAATTGCTAAAGACGCAATTAAGCAGTTATGAAATCCAATCTAAAAAAGGATTGGTGATGGAATTACTGGAGGATTAATTACCTCCTCTATTTCAGATACAATGCTGCCTCCCTGGCAACGATTTCACCGGAGATCAGGGAGGGGGGAACGCCGGGTCCGGGTACGGTGAGCTGGCCGGTAAATAATAGATTTTCCACTTTTTTAGACCGCATAGAAGGTTTTAGAAAGGCTGTTTGCTTTAATGTATTGGCCAATCCATAGGCATTTCCTTTATAGGAATGATAATCGGCAATAAAATCATTCATTGCGTACGATCTTTTTACCACCAGGGAAGAACGGATATCCTGTCCCAGGGCTTTTTCCAATCTATCCATCATGATAGAAAAATATTTTTCCCTGGTCTCTTCTTTATCTTCCAAACCGGGCGCCAAAGGCATTAAAAGAAATAAGTTCTCCCCTCCTTCAGGGGCTGCGGAAGAATCGGTAACCGAACTGCAACAAGCATAGAATAAAGGCTTGGAAGGCCATTGGGGCCTTGTATAAATTTCATCGGCATGCAATTCAAGGCTTTCATCGAAAAAAAGACTGTGGTGACGTATGCCTTCTATTTTCCTGTTCAATCCCAAATAAAATAATAAGCTGGAAGGCGATAGGACCCTGGAATTCCAATACGAGGAGGAATAATTCCTATACGAAGCTGGAATTAATTTCTGATCGGTATATTCATAATCGGCCCCGGAAATAACGAAATCGGCTGGAAAATTCCCGTTTTCCGTTACGACTTCCACGGCTTTTGAATTCTCCAAACGGATCTCTTTTACCTCGGAATTTATATGAAATTCCACCCCTTGTTCCCGGGCAATACGCACCATAGCTTGTACTATTTCATTCATTCCCCCCATAGGATACCAGGTGCCGAGACTTAAATCGGCATAGTTCATCATACTATACAATGCCGGTATTTGTTTTGCCGTTCCGCCAAGAAAGAGTACAGGAAATTCCAGGATAGATTTTAGTTTGGGATTTTGAAAATACCGGGCCACATGGGCACTTTGAGAGGATAACATTTGGATTTTAAACGATTCCACCAATAGTCTGGGATCCAGGTATTCGAGAAGGGAATGGGAGGGTCGGAAAACATAATCCTTCATGCCAACCGTATATTTATATGCTGCCTGTTTTAAAAATTCCCGAAGCTTTAATCCAGCCCCTTTTTCCAGGCTTTCAAAAAGGGATTCCAAAGCGATTGGGTTAGCAGGAATATCAAGGAAATCGTCGGAAGAAAAATAAATTCTATACCCAGGGTCCAGACGTACCAGCTTATATAAATCGGATGTGGTATAACCAAAATTTTGGTAGAAAGCCTCAAAAACTTCCGGCATCCAATACCAGCTGGGACCCATATCAAAGGTGAAACCTTCTGATTTCCAGGTTCTTGCCCGGCCTCCCAATTGATCATTTTTTTCGAGTACGATTACCTCGTATCCCTTTTTCGCTAAAAAGGCCGATGCCGCAAGACTGGAAAATCCAGCCCCAATCAGTACAATTTTCTTTTTTGAATGCAAAATTTGGTTTGGCTTTAAAACAGTCTTTAAGGAAAACTGTTTGTAATTTGGTGCTAAATAAATAATTATTTCAAATGGATTTGTTTGATGAGGCTTGTTTTGAATGTAGTAAAATCATCACGCAAAAGTATAGTACATCTTTTAGCCTGGGAATCAAGGCATTCCAACCCCATATTCGGGGACCCATTTATGCTATTTATGGGTTTGTTCGTTATGCCGATGAAATTGTCGATACCTTCCACAATTTTGATAAAGAAGAACTTATCCGCCATTTTAGGGAAGATGCAGAAAAAGCCATAAAGGAAGGCATAAGTTTGAATCCAATTTTACATAGTTTCCAAAAAGTGGTCAATGCATATGGAATTGAATGGGAATTGATTGATGCCTTTTTGCATAGCATGGAAATGGACTTGGAAAATTGCACCCATATCCGTACCAGTTTTGATGAATATGTATACGGCTCGGCGGAAGTGGTGGGTTTAATGTGCCTGAGAATCTTTACAGAAGGCAATAAGGAACTATATAATGAATTATACCCAACGGCTAAAAGCCTGGGTGCCGCATTTCAAAAAATTAATTTTTTACGGGACCTTCGGGACGATTTTGAGGATAAAGGCCGTGTTTATTTTCCCAATATGGATTTCACCTGCTTCAATGATAGAATGAAAATGGAGATAGAGCAGGAGATAAAAATTGATTTCCAGTTAGCCTATGATGGGATAAAGAAATTGCCGGAAAATTGTCGGTTAGGCGTTTATATTGCCTACCGGTATTATCTTCAATTATTCAAAAGAATTAAACAATTACCGGCCAGTACCATATCCCAAACCCGAATCCGGGTTCCCGACTCAGAAAAGGTTTATTTATTTGCCAAAGCCCTGTTAAGGAACCGATTTAACGCCATTTAAATAGCAGTAAAATAATAACCAATACTTAATTGGCTACCGTGGTTAATTTAACAAATAGCTTTACCCGGTCCTGAATTTGTTCCTGGCTTAGGTTCTTTAATGCCTCTGGTCCAAATTTCTCTACACAAAACGAAGCCATAGCTGAACCATGAATAATGGCCTTTTTAAAGGTATCGAAACTAAGATCGCCTGATTTGGCTAAATAACCAATAAAACCTCCGGCAAAGGTATCTCCAGCACCGGTTGGGTCTACGACTTCCTCGAGAGGAAGTCCGGGGGCAAAGAATACTTCATCTTTGGAAAATAGTAAAGCCCCATGCTCTCCTTTCTTTATAACAAGGAAATGAGGTCCCATTGTGAGAATTTTTTTTGCGGCTTTTGCCAGGGAATACTCCCCGGATAGCTGCCGGGCTTCTTCCTCATTAATAGTTAATACATCAATTCGTTTTATTACATCCAATAAAGCATAGAGTGAATTATTCATCCAATAATTCATGGTATCCATGACAATAAGCTTTGGACGATTATGTAATCGTTTAATGACCTTTTTCTGAATTTCCGGGGTTAAATTTCCTAGCATCAGGTAATCACAATCCTGATAGGAATCTGGAATTATAGGATCAAAATTAGCGAGGACATTTAAGTCGGTGACCAGGGTGTCCCTGGAATTCATATTATCATGGTAACGACCTGCCCAAAAAAATGATTTTTCCGCTTCCTTAATCTGCATGCCTTCCATCCCAATATGATGGTTTTTGAAGGATTGTATTTCATTTTCAGGGAAATCACCCCCAATGACCGCTACTAATTTTACCTGGTCGGTGAAATAAGAGGCGGCTAAACTACCATACAAAGCAGAGCCTCCAGCTATCCTTTCTGCCTTACCATAAGGGGTTTCCAGACTATCCAGGGCAACGGTTCCAATAAAAATTAAACTCATTTGTTTTTTTTAGTCCTCAAATATTGGATTAATAGGTTTTAAATCCTAATTTTGCAATCCCTAATAAAAATACCGGTAAATTCCTGAGTAGCTCAGCCGGTTAGAGCATCTGACTGTTAATCAGAGGGTCGCTGGTTCGAGCCCAGCCTCAGGAGCAATAAGCTTAGCACGTCCGCTAGGCTTTTTTTGTTTAAAAATGGCCTTTTCTGCACTAAAAACGCGGTTTTTGCAGAAGCTCTCTTCCGGGAGGTCCCTATTTCCATATTTCCGTTTCGCAGGATTTTTTGTTGAATTTCATGGAAAACCGTAACAAATACCTAGCAGTCTTTCCGTGGATATTGAAAATGATTATGGCTATATTAAGTGCAAAGGTGTTTAGACACCACAAAAAAGCCGATGGTACTTACCATGTTAAGGTGTGCGTACACCATAACGACAAACGGGTGTTTATGGACACCGAACATTATGTCACGGATAAAAAGCTGGACAAAAATTTAAAAATTAGGGATACCACGATTAACCGTATCCTGTATGTGCTTCTTGATGATTACCGTGATGCAATTTCAAGGTTAGGTGCTAAAGTGGATCAGCTGAGTGCTGATGATAGTAAGGCTTAGCTGCTAAAAAGAAATGAAAAGGTAGACCTCATTGATTTTGCTCAGATCCATGTTGATTACCTGGAATCACAGGGGCACACCAAAAGCGCATCTACTTACCGTACATGAAGGAACAGTTTGATTGATTTTCTCAGCGGTACGATCTTGCATGCTGAAGAAGTATTGCCTGGTTTTCTATTAACCTATGAGCGGTTCCTTAGACTTCCACGTACACGTAAGCGGTTAAATCAGAAAGGCAAAGAAGTGATTACGGAATCAAAAGGCCTGTCCGACGCTGGCGTACATAACTATATGCGGGATTTTAAGGGCCTGTTTACTGCGGCACAGGAGTATTATAACAAACCATCATTGGGCATCGTACCGCTGCCTTACAACCCATTTAAAGAATATAAACTCGCCCAGCTACCGGAAACAAGAAAAAGAAACCTGACGGTAGAACAGATGCTTTGGGATCCTCTAACGACAATTTGAGCTGATTGTCTTTAATGAAGCTCAACAGCATTTAGAAATAATCTCATTGACTTGGTTTATTTAGTTTATCTACTGCTAATATTAACTGTTCTATAGAAACAACCCCTATTATGTGCCATATTTTATTAATATTTACCCTTAATTTGTGCCATTTATTTCAATAAATTACCCTAATTTTGTGACATGTTCAAAAGAAGTATCGTAGCAGAATTAGAAAAATGGCTGACTAAACATGACCGTAAGCCGCTGGTAATTAGAGGTGCACGGCAAGTTGGTAAAACAACCATGATTAATCAATTCGCAAAGCGATTTGAGCAATACATTTATCTCAACTTGGAATTAGCTAACGATAGGTTACCCTTTGAGCATTTCAATAACATTGAGGTGTTAGTACAAACCTTATTTTTTATAAAAGATAAAGTGCTGTCAAAAAAGGGAGAAACTCTTATTTTCATTGATGAGATACAAGAGGTGCCGGAAGCATTGAATATTTTACGCTATTTCTATGAGTCGGAACCTGATATAGCTATAATTGCGGCAGGTAGTATGCTCGAAACTTTATTTAATAAAAACATAAGTTTTCCCGTTGGACGGGTTGAATACAAAGTACTGCGACCGGCCTCGTTCCCTGAATTTTTGGATGCCGTTGGTGAAAGTGCTGCATTAGACTATTTAGAAACTACACCGGCCCCACAATTTACACATACTAAATTATTGCAGCTTTTTCATACTTATGCATTGATCGGTGGTATGCCCGAAATTGTGAATAATTACAGCATAAGCAAAGATTTAACGGCATTACAAACTATTTACGAATCTCTCATTGTAGCTTATGTAGATGATGTAGAGAAGTATGCAACAACAAGTTCGCAGATACAATACATTCGACATGCTATACGAGCATCGTTTTCACAAGCTGGAAAACGCATAAAATTTGAAGGTTTCGGTAACTCTTCTTATCGTTCCCGGGATATGAGCGAAGCTTTGCGCACTTTGGAGAATGCGTTGCTTATACAGTTGCTTTACCCAATTACTGATACAAAACTCCCATTACTACCCGATCATAAAAAATCACCACGATTACAAATTCTGGATACTGGGATGCTCAATTACTTTGCAGGTATTCAAAAAGAGATATTAGGTACCACTGATTTAAATAAAGTATATCAAGGTACAATGATCGAACATCTGGTTGGACAAGAGCTGCTGGCTTCACAATACAATGCTTTAAGCAGTCTTAACTTTTGGGTAAGGGAAAAAACGACTTCTTCTGCTGAAGTGGATTTTATTCGGCCGTTTGAAGGCAAACTCATTCCAATTGAAGTAAAATCCGGGAAAGAGGGGAAACTTAAATCCCTGCATTTATACATGGATTTAGTTTCCCATCAAATGGCTGTACGGTTCTACGCCGGGGAAATATTGATTACAGAAGCTGTAACCCCTGAAGGAAAAAAATATCATTTGCTTAATTTGCCTTACTATCTGGCTTCTCAGACAGAACGCTATCTACATTGGTTTCAAAATAAAATTGAGAATAGTTAAATGCTATAGGTGTTTGAATAACATATTTACTTTGAATGAAAGATGATCGACTTAATTTGTATAAATCCCTACTCAAAGGCAGGGAGGATGTGTTTGCTTTGAGGTGGTAAAAAGGCGGTAAAAGCAGCTATAGGCCAGCTTACAGTTTTGATCCGCACCGATATCGACTGCATCAAATGAAAGGTGGCACTTTTCAAACTTTTACCGATAAAACCTACCAACCTTTAACAGACGATAATTTTATAAAGCATCTAAACGATGAACTTTCAACAGGACTATTTCAAAAAGAACATCCTATAGCTGGTAAGCTAGCAATAGAATTGAACAATGAAATTCATATTAGCCGCATAGGCTTACGCTTTTTCTAGTTTTTGAAAGGGAACACAGGTTTGTTTTTGGGTTCCTAAACCCTCTACCGATAATTCCATACAATCCCCTGCTTGTAAATATAGGGGTGGTTTCATTCCTAAACCAACGCCGGGTGGGGTACCGGTATTGATTACATCGCCGGCTTCCAGGGTCATAAACTGGGATAGGTAATGAACCAGGTAGAAGGGATCAAAAACCATTTTTGCTGTATTCCCGGTTTGCATTCTTTTCCCGTTCAGGTCCAGATGCATAGGTAGGGTACGCACATCCGGAATCTCATCAGGGGTGACCAAATAGGGCCCTAAAGGGTTGAAGGTATCGCAGGATTTGCCTTTTGTCCATTGACCACCCCTTTCCAATTGGAATTCCCTTTCGGATATATCATTGGAAACCGCATACCCGGCAATATATTCTGCAGCTTGTTCCATTTTATCCAAATACCGGGCATTTTTGGCAATAATAATAGCTAATTCTACTTCCCAATCGGTTTTTACGCTATTTCTTGGAATTTGAACCTCGTCGTAAGGGCCGATGATCGTATTAGCACCCTTTTGAAATACAATTGGTTCTTTGGGAAGCTCCATGCCCGATTCTGCCGCATGGTCGGAATAATTAAGGCCAATGCAAATTACTTTTCCCGGGCGGGCAATGGGAGAGGCCCAACGCATAGTTTCCGGAACTTCCGGGAAAACAGATAGGTCCAGGCTGGCTAATTCCTCCATACCAGAATGGTCAAAAAACTGGGTATCCCAATCTTTAAACCGGGAGGAAAGATCAATTCTTCGGTCTTTATGTAGGACCCCCGGTTTTTCATGACCTGGTTGGCCAAATCGTAAAAGCTTCATAAAGTGAATTTAGGAGTTTAAATGAATAAAGCCCCCATCGATGGGATAATCACAGCCGGTAATAAAGCCAGCTTCCCCGGAACATAAATATAAAATAAGATGGGCGATTTCTTCCGGCTTTGCCATTCTACCTATGGGTTGGGTTTTGGACAGCTTTTCAAACATCTCCGTTTCTTTTCCCGGGTAGTTTTTAGATAAAAATCCGTCGACAAATGGGGTATGCACCCGGGCCGGTGAAATACAATTACAACGGATTTGATTTTCTAAATAATCTTTGGCCACCGATAGGGTCATTCCTACAATGGCTCCTTTGGAAGCTGAATAAACAAAACGATCGGCCAGCCCCACAGAGGAGGCAATGGAAGCAAGGTTAAGGATGGCCCCCCCCGTTTTTTTCATAATAGGAAGCACGGAATAAAGCATATTATAGGCTCCCTTAATATTCACCGAAACCACCCGGTCAAAGTCAGCCTCATCTGTATTATCGGCTCTGCCAATATGGGCAATTCCAGCATTATTGACCAGAATATCGATTTTCCCAAAGTCTTCCTCGATAGCCTGTACAGTGCTGAGCGTTTCCTTTTGTTTAGAGACATCCACCTTATAAAACCTGGGAACTTGGGAGCTTGAATCTTCTTCTGCAATTTCCCTTACTACCTCCTGTCCCTGGGTTTCATCCCTATCCAAAATACATACCTGGGCTCCCTGAAGGGAAAATATTCGTGAAGTAGCCTTTCCTATTCCACTAGCTCCACCCGTAATCAAGGCTACTTTATTATCTAAACGAAACATGCGGAATTTATTTAAGATTTGGTAGGTTTTGGATTAGGGGAATGGCGCGATTATATATTGGTTTTTTTAAGTTCCTGAACGGCAAAATCAACTGCTCGGGCGGTAATGGCCATATAGGTTAAGGAAGGGTTTTGGGTGGAGGTGGAAGTCATGCAAGCACCATCGGTTACAAAAACATTTTTTACTGCATGCAATTGGTTCCATTTGTTTAGCATGGAGGTTTTAGGATCGAGTCCCATTCTAACTCCTCCCATTTCATGAATATCCAAACCTGGGGCCTGGTGGTTGCTGAAAGTTTGAATATTGGTAAATCCAGCCGTAGTAAACATTTCGGACAATTGTTCCAGGTAATCCTTTTTCATCATTTCGTCATTATCGTCATAATCGACCGAGATTTTGAGTTGAGGCATTCCCCAGGCATCCCGTAAATTCGGATCCAGACGTACATGATTGGTTTCTTTTGGTATGGTTTCCCCCATCATATGCGATCCAACCTTCCAGGGTCCATAGGTACCCTTTGCCAAATTTTTCTTTAATTCGGCTCCAATTCCTTCCTGTTCATATACTTTTGGATGATAGGCTCCGAAACCGGAGGCATAGCCTCTTAAAAAATCCATTTCCTGTCGGAAAACATTCCTGAACCGAGGAATATAGCCCCCTCCAGCCGGGTTATTTCCCTCGGTGGTAAAATCCATAAACCCATCGTATTCGGCCGATATTCGAGCGGAATAGTTATGGAAAGCGACATATTTTCCCAGGATTCCATAATCATTACCCAGGCCTTCCGGAAATCTTTCTGATTTTGAGTTTAATAAAATTAGGTTCGTGTTTAGAGCCCCGGCGTTAACAAAAATGATTTTCGCATAATATTCAATCCTTTCGTGGGTCTTTGTATCAATAATTCGAACCCCTGATGCCTTATTTATGTCCTTGTCACAAAGAATCGAATCTACAACCGAATGGGGTCGGAGGGTTAAATTCCCTGATTTTTCAGCCCAGGGAATGGTGGATGCATTGGCACTAAAATAACCACCAAATGGGCAACCCCTCTGGCAAAGGACCCTGTTTTGACATTTTCCTCGTCCCTGTTCAAAATGAATAGGATTTGGTTTGGATAAATGGGCACAGCGGGCCGCTATAACATGGCGGTTTTTATATTCCTTTTTTAAATGATTGCTGAAATAATCTTCTACATCATTCAAGGGGTAGGGAGGAAGAAATTCTCCATCCGGGAGTTCTGCCAACCCATCCTTATTCCCGGAAATCCCGGCAAAGGTTTCCACATAACTATACCAGGGAGCCAAATCGGAATAGCGAATGGGCCAATCCACTGCATATCCGTCCCGGGCAGGCCCTTCAAAATCATAATTGCTCCAACGCTGGGTTTGACGTGCCCATAATAGGGATTTCCCACCCACCTGGTAACCACGAATCCAATCGAAAGGTTTTTCCTGCACATAGGGGTGTTCCTTATCCTTTACAAAAAAATGTTGGGCATCTTCCTGAAAGGCATAGCAGCGGCTGGCGATGGGATTTTCTTCCCGTATGGATGCTGAAATAAGACCATGATGTTCGAATTCCCATGGCTTCATATTGGTTGTAGGATAGTCTTTTATATGTTTTACATCCCTCCCTCTTTCCAATAAAAGGGTCTTTAAACCTTTACCGGTTAGTTCTTTGGCAGCCCAACCACCGCTCATTCCTGAACCTATTACTATAGCATCGAAAGTTCTATCCTTAACGCTATCGATATTTAAATTTGCCATGGTTGGATATTAGATTTTTGAATGGATGGGAACATGGACCAGGTAACGGCCAGGAACCATTTCATACCCCCTTTGTTTGGTCATAAAGTATTCGGAACTGGTATAGCCAAACAGGGTTTGATTCTTGATAGCCTTATAAAAAAATACCATAGGCTGTAGATTTTCAGGGTCAGTGGACTTTTTCCTCCCATCTTCTTCCCCCTTAATCCTGATTTCTATATGTTTAAGAAAATCTAATTTTTGCTTTTGTTCCAGATCCTGAAAATTTTTGGAATACTGCTTTTTGCATAGGGAATTAAATTCCAATAATCCTTTTTGGATTAAAACCTGGTCCTTTTTAGAATAGGCATCATCCAACATTTTTAGGACGAAATCGGGAATTTTTAGATCCAGGGCTCCGGGTGTATCGGTTTTGGGTATCAACGTTTCTGAAATTTCACCCATTAGATGGGCATCTTCCTCGCTTAGGGAAATATGTCTCAGGACAGTATTCGTTCCAGATTTTTTTTGGATACAGGAGGGATATAGGGTAGTCATACCGACTACCCAGAAAAGGTTTTTGAGAACCGTTCTTCTATTCATTTATCTTTAATCTAAGTATAGGATTATCGATTTATTGTATATAAACTTAAGAATTCCCCTTTTAATTTCGCACATTCCACCCCCATTCCTTTCTT